>Ga0187784_10005738_pt1 | contig 10029 bp, 7 predicted proteins | sample 1015_SJ02_MP15_2_FD_132964 | JGI IMG/M metagenome (GOLD analysis project Ga0187784, IMG submission 132964) | Tropical peat soil microbial communities from peatlands in Department of Meta, Colombia - 1015_SJ02_MP15_20_MG | ecosystem: Environmental > Terrestrial > Soil > Wetlands > Peat | place... | reverse complement strand
GATCGGTAGCAACAGGAGGAAGCAATCCCTTGTCGTCCTGAGGTGTGGCGGCGAGTATAATAGCTTGGGCAGAAAGGCACAGCGCCACGATGAACACGCTTGCGCGCACACGTTGGGACGCCCGGTCCGAATCGGGAATTCGGTGGGCTCGCATCGCGTTGTTCCTCACCCTCTCGTGGCTGATGCTTTTATCCAATGCGAGAAATGGTGTATCGCAGTTTGCATCTCTTCCCCAGGCCAATTCTCCGGAAGAGTTCGACGGTTACCTGGATGTACTCACAAAAACCGCCCCTGTGGACGTGATCTCTGCCGCCAAGCAGTTCGAGAAAGACTGGCCGGAGTCACAACTACTGGGTCCCGTTTGCCAGATGGAGCTGGAAACATATCGATCGCTCAATGATCCGCTGGACGCCATCGCAGCCGGAGAGAAGGCGCTCAAATTCGCGCCCGGCAATCTCGCCGTCACGGCCGACCTCGCGTCTATCATAGCGGACGTGGCCACGGACCCGCAACGACTTGACCAGGCGGATCTGTATGCCCGCAAGACCCTGGAGGCATTGAAGAGTTTCACGGTTCCGAAATGGATTTTGCCCGACAATTGGGAGAAGATCGCGGGCCATTTGAAGTCCGAAGCCCATGCAGCTTTGGGATTGGTAGCGTACAAGCGGGGTGAGATTCAGCAAGCTATTCAGGAATTTGAGACCGCGATCGACGTTGCACCCATACCTGATGCTACGGAGTATTACCGGTTGGGACGGCTATACCAGAGCAAAGGTGATAAGCCTGCAGCCATCGAAAAACTCCGACAAGCCGCTGCCATGAACGACCCTGCCATTCGCCTGCTTGCCCAAAAAGAGTTAAAGGCCCTCGAACACTGAGTCTAATCGGAGAATAGGAGCAATACGGTGACTAACCAAAGACGCCGAGCCCGGAATTTTCTTACCGCTATCTTGATCCTGATCGCGGCGCCCCAATTATACGCCTCGTCGTTGGTCTGCAGGTTTGCCGATGAGCAGGGAAAGCTTCTGCGGGATGTTCAGGCTCAGCTTACGCCAGCCGGAAAAGAAGAACATCAGTTTCAGAAATCGGACAAGAAAGGCGAGGCGATCTTTCGCGATCTGAAGCCCGGCGCGTTTGAGTTGCTTGCTCAGCTCAAGGGTCATGTGCCGCTAAAGTGGAGCGTCCAGTTTGCCGGGGAACAAACCCTGGAACTCACGCTCATGACACAAGAAGGTTTCGAGCGGATGGATAACGAAGCGACAGATGCGATCAACGGACGAGAGTACTCCAAGGCAGTCGCCATCCTTGATAAACTCCTCAAGGCTTATCCGCTGGATGCGGAGTCGCATGACCACTTGGCGCGCGCCTACGCCGGGAGGGGAGACGAGGATAAAGCCCTTGCCGAGGCCAAGGAAGCTACGCAATTGGACCCTAAGTACAGCGATTCCCTCCTGGAAATCAAGCGCTTTCTTCTAGTGACTCGTGGCGAGAAGGCTCTGCAAAACATGGATTTTCCGAAAGCGGCTGAGGCGTTTGAGAGCTTGGTGAAACTCGCACCACAAGACGCCAAGGCGTATTACGGGTCGGCGTTGGCCTACGGACACCAGGAGAAATTCCAGCAAGCCCTGCCCGCCATCAATAAAGCGCTGGAACTCGATCCCCAAAATGCTTCGTATCGTCAAGTGAAGACCGTCCTGGAGGCCCACGCCGCAGGCCAGTAACAGATTCGTATTCAGGATGCATGTAGGCTTAGAGAAAAATCTAAATGGCGTCATGTCTGGCGCTGATCTTGCCTTGCAGTTCGTCGAGTGATTCCCTGACAGCCGCAGCGCTTGCCATGCACCCGTTGGCGGTGTCGAGTCTCCCTGTCGGAGGTGACGATTGAGCCGAACACGAATACCCCGCTGACGGTCGGGTTCTGGGCGCGTTACCTTGGTAGCACCTGTTGGCAATTCGGAGATCAAAACTATCCGACTCCTCAAAAGCTCCGGGTGGGAAGCACGCACAGTGAACATTCTCGAGGAAGAAGGAGAGACACGATGAGAAGGAGAAAGTTCTTGCAGGTTTCCGTCGCGGCGGGTGTCCCCGCGGTCCTGGGCCTTCCGCGTGAAACCAGGGCATTCGCAGCTTCTGACGACTCTGATCAACTGCTGATTAACACCGGTGTGAAAGCCGCTATGGAAAAAACGCTTTACCCCGCTTTGCTTGAGCGCGCCTACCCCGGACACTACACAGTTGTTGCCGATGGCAAAGGCTATGGGCGGGAGAATACCTGGCCCGGCCTCGACTCCTGGCAGATGGCGGGCGCGTATCTTCTCTTGGGAAAGCACCGCGTGGGCCTGGATTACTTCGATTTCGTCCAGGCTTCCCAGCGACACGACGGAAACATCCCGTTCGCAATTTTTCCCGCAGATGGGCCTCCGGCGGGAATGAAGAGCTCACTGCGTGGACTGCGATATCCCGAGGATGTGTATACCTACAAGCCCGTCGTGCGGTCGGGGCAGCCAAAATACTCCAACATGAACGCCCGAAAATGGATTGGTCTGTTCACACACTGGCAGATGAAGGCCAACCCTCTGAGCGTACTCGGACCGATCTGCTTCGTTCTGACGGGGCGGGAAGTCTTCGCGGCCGCTCAATCCGACTCCTGGCTGGCAGAGAAAATGCCAGCACTGGAGGCAACGGGCCGGTATCTCCTGACGCGGATCAGCCCCAATGGATTGATGGGCGGTGCAGGCTTCTATATGGAATCGCCACCGCGCAACCCGTGGGACGGTGTAACCCAGTGTTATGCCATTCGCGCCTTTCGCGACCTTGCCGCACTGAATGTCATTCTGGGCAAAAAGGATGCCGGAGACGAGTGGAACCGACACGCGGATGCTTTGTGCGCCAAGTTCCAGTCGGTATTCTGGCGAGGCGATCATTTCGCCGAATATGTTCACCCGGACCACGGGGTGGTGGATTTGCACGGCTTGTCCGACGTCAACTGGGCTGCAATCGGGCTGGAGGTTGCCAACGATGACCAGGCCCGCCATCTCTGGCCCATTCTCATGCAGGAGCCCGCGTTCTGGCGGGGAGGGATGCCGACCCATCTGGTAACCAAGCCCTTTGCTTATCAGCAGTGGGAGTATGCTGAGCCCTTGCCCTTTAAGTACACGGATTGGACCAACGACGTGGCCGCGATGGGGAGGGTGTGGTACCTGGAAGTGCTCGCCTGCCTGCGCATGCACGAGCACCAGCGTCTGCGTGAATCGGTGGAAAAGGTCTGCCAAATGGGTCGGCATTCGGACTGGCTCTGGTACGAGCGCTACCATGCGGGAGAAGGAAACACGGTTAAGCCCGGTGGAGCTTATGGCTATTGCGAGTATGCTGCCATTCTCATTCGGGCCGTGGTGGGCAACCCCGCCGTCTTTCCAGAATCGAGCCGGGTGGCTTTGGGCTAGTAGTCGAGTCCGGTCTGGGCCCCTCATGGGCGGCCGAAATCGCTCGGTGGAAAGAATAAATAACGGTTCCGACCCCGGCAGTTGGGTATACAATCTGCGCCGGCCGGGAGGGCAAAACCGCAATCCTGGCAGCAGATCGAGGAGGTCCTATGCGGCGCAGAACTTTTGTAGGTGGAGTTTTCGCAGGGCTGGCTGCGACTACCCTAGGTGGGAACTCAGCGGACGCCCAAGAGCCAGATCTTCTTCGGCACACATTCGAGAAATCGGGCGAGCAATCCACGCTTACCGGTCAGGCCGGCGGCCGCTCCCCCTTGATCTCATCTGAAAGGACGAAGGCAAGAGTCCTCGGTGGGAATCCCGCACTCACTCTGGATGACCTTGCCACGGCATGGATGCAGCGACGTGTGACCGAACTGGCGGGAATGCCGGGACTGAACAACGACATCGGCGCGATTCAAGTTGAGGCGGATATCGCGGCGATCAAGCACCCGGTCTTTCCGCCTTACAGTGGAGGCAACGAGATCACGGGCGTCACCCTGCTCAACGATCGGCAACTGGCGCAGGTGGTTCCGCATGTCGAGGTGCGCTGGCGAGCCTTCGAGATCGAACGCCGCTGCGAATCGAACGGATGGCGGCTGGAGAGCCGGACGGCCCTCCTGCCGAAGCAGGCCGGTGTGCTCATTCGGATGAAGATCACGAACACCGCGGACCGCAGCCGCCAACTGAAGCTGGGATTTATTTGTTCGGGCCGCTCCGTCAACACGGGCAATGAAGGGTATGCCTGGGCGGTGCCGGCAATTCCCACGGATGTGTCCAGTTTCCTACAGACGGAAGGATTGCGGCAGACAGTAACGGCGTCTGATATACCCGATTCCCGGTGCTTCACAAACGCGCAGGGCAATGGACACTGCGTGCATTCGGTCTGGCCTACGCCCGCACGATGGGAGCGGGAACGCATCCCCCGGTGGGAGTCGAAGGTGAGCCCGGGAAAAAGTCTCGTGGTGCACCTGCTCTGTTCTTTCCACGCTGAGCGGCCGCAAGCTGAGCAGATCGCGCGGCAGTGGTACCGCCAGGACGAAGAACTCTTCGTCGCGGCGCGCGCGCTGGGAGACTTTGTGGAAAGCGGCGTTCACGCCCGGCAATAGCGTCTTCAGTGGGCACATGCCCTTATTGGATTCGCCTCACGACGCCCTGAATCGCCTTTACTACAACGGCGTGTTGACGATCCTGACTTGCCGACGGGTATATCCGCAGGCCGTGATAAAGCCCTGCTACCTGACGATCTGGCCGCGCCGTGGTGAAGGTTCTGTTTATCTACCGTGGGATCTTGGCTGCACCTGCGGAGTGCTGGCGCGCTTGGACCCGGTCTCGCTGCGCGATCAGTTGATATTGGCAGCATCGGCGCCGTGGCTGAACTGCCAGGTCACCAATCTCTTCACCAATAAGAGCGGGGGTGCGCCGTGCTGCGCTCACCCGCAAAGCATCTACACCTCGGCATTTAACCTGCTGCGCTGGGCGGGCGACGACACTTGGATGTCCGCCTCCATCATTCGGCAGCCAAAGCAGGTGCACGGATTCGAGGCCGCTTCGCAGGGCCAGGTGTCCACCGCCCTGCATGAGGAAACCCGAAACATGACCTGCCGGGAGGCCTGGCTGGAAGCCCTTCAGGTCCATCGTCAGCATCACCTTCCCAATAAGACCGCCGTAGATTTGGGCGGACGGGGCTCCTATTTGGAATGCATAACGACCTATGCCCACGGCACCGCAGGCCATACCGCGTTGCAGGCCTGGGCACTGCGCGAAGCGGCGGCGGTGACCCCCGAAGACATTGCGGCGGAAGTCAAGGCCTTGGAGGACGCCGTGCTCGATCTTTACACGCCGGGGGCGGGCTACTTCCAATGCGAATACCCGGACCAAACCCGGTACCCGGCCGCCAATCTGTATGACCTTGGTCTGGTGTTGAGCCACCTCGGCGAACGATTGCCGAAATTGCTCACGAAGGAGATTGTGCAGTTTGCTCGCACTGAATTGCTTACCCCGACTTGGGCACACTGCCTCTGGCCCCAGGACTTCGACGCGCTCAGCGGCGTGCGCTGCGATCACCAGTGGAGTGGTTCCTTTGCGGCGTGGGTGCCGCAGTTTGTGCTCGGAGTGATGAAGTCGGGCAACGGGGGCAATTGGGTTGTGGACTGGCTGGAAGGCGTTGCCCGCGTCACGCATCAGGGTCCGTTTGCCCAAGCCTACTGGGCGGAAGACGTCTATCCGCCGGAAAGTGGCGCGGCGGCGAAGTGCTACGATGAGCTCACGCAAGGAAATCATTGGGCGATCAGCTCCGGGGCGATGTTTGCCGAGATGGTCTTGGACGGCATCTGTGGGCTCTCCGCCGACTTGTCAGGCAAGGTCACCCTGCGACCTGGCTTAAGGCCCTGGGCAAACGAGTGTTCGATCTTGAACATCTCCGCCCATGGACGCGACTACTCGCTGGAAAGCGGCCGGCTTGTAAATACCGCCTGAGAACCGGTCGTGTCCTAGTTTGGGCCGTAGCGCCGGCTTCCAGCCGGCACAGGAGCCGCCAAGATGGCGGCGTTACGTCCAAACCAAGACACTGCCTGAGAACCCGAGATTACCTATTCACAGCGAAAGGCCCACGGAAATGGAGTTGCGCCATGTCTCTTTTGAAGCGGCTACTCATCTCAACCCTGGCTGGATTTGCAATATTACCTGTTGCGCACGCGGAAATTGGACGCATCGATATCTTTAATCTTTCGCACATGGACATCGGATTTACGGACCATCCGGCGGTGACACGCGAGATGCAAAGGAGCTACATCGACCTGGCGCTGGACGCGTGCTCGGCGAATCCGGAGTATCGGTGGACTACCGAATCGCTCCTGGCGGTCACCGATTGGTGGCAGTCCGCCCCCGCCGCCCGGCGGGAACAACTGCTTGGCGCCATCGGGCGCGGGCAGATCGCCATCGCCGCGCTCCCCCTGAACAACGCGCCTACACTGGACCGCGATGAATGGCTCCAGATGCTCCAGTGGGTCCCGGAAGACCTTTGGAATCGATTGCAACCGAGTTTTGCGATCCAGGATGACGTGAACGGGTTCCCGCGAGCGGGCGCCGTTCAATTACTCGATCACGGTATTCATAGGCTCTTCATGGGCATGAACAGCGACAGTGGCGGGCCACCCTTCCATCGTCCCACGGCCTTCTGGTGGAAAATGCCGGACGGGCGCCGCCTGCTCGTGTATCTGGGCGACAGTTATCCGATGGGGTACTCTTACTTTCACGACAGTGACTGGCGGCGCGGGCCGGTTCCTCACGTTGCCGAGACCGTTTACCGCCCGCCGCATGCGGGTGATTTTTTCAAGACCGATGAGCGGTCGTTGCGGCATGCGCAGGAAATCTGCCTCAAGCGGCTTCGGAGCCTCGAAGCGCAGGGATACCCATACTTCACTCTGGTTCTGCCGTTTACGAACCAATGGCGGATGGACAGCGACCCACCCTTTCCGCCGCTTGCCGACTTCGTTAGCGCTTGGAACCGCTTGGGGCTGAAGCCTGAACTGCGGTTGGTGACGGGGGCAGTGGCGGTTCAACAATTTGAAGCGGAAGCCGGTTCCTCCCTGCCCGAGTATTCGGGGGAATGGCCGGACTGGTGGGCGAACGGCGAAGCCTCCGCACCCCGCGAGGTTTCCGCCTCGCGGTTCGCCAAGGCTTACCTCCGCGCCCTGGGTTCACCCGTGTTCGGGGCGCTGGATTCTCAGGCCACCACCATGATCGAAGGACTCCGCAAGGACTTATGCCTTTTCGACGAGCATAGCTGGGGCGGGGCGAACAGCGTCGCAGTTCCCGATAGTGCCGATACCATCGGTCAGTTCATGGAGAAGGCCCGGCTAGCCTATCGCTCCCTGGCGCTGGGCGAATGGCTGCAGGCCAAACTGGCTCGCAACCGTCTTCGTGACGCATCTCCGGGATTCTACGTTATGAATACCGCGCCGCTTCCCCATACCGGCTGGGTGGCGGTTCCGACGCGGGCGATGCGCGTGGAAGCTTCCGGGGTGGATCATTACGAGCCGGGGATGCAACCGTGGTCTCGGCCGCGCACCCCTGCCGACCTGTCGCCTGAAAACGATCCGGCCGTCTTTCCCGACACGGTTCCGAAGCAAACCGCGGAGTTTTGGGTGGAGAATCTGGCGCCGAATTCGGTGGAGTTACTCAAAGGCGGGGCGCCCGTTCGAGAAACTCCCGAACTGGTTAAGGATCCCTGGGGTTGGCCCATTTCCGTACGCTGGAAGGGAATGGGGCGACCTTTGTTCACGCAGGGGCTCGGCGATTTCCTCTCCGTCCGCCCGGCGGGTTTCGCGCCGCGATGGACCCTGGCCGATATGTCGGGCGGCAAGCACGGGCAGGTGGAGGAGGTTAGCGCCACGGCGGGTGAAGTCCAGGTCGTCGAGACCGGCCATACGCTCATCTATAAGCAGAAATTCGTGCATCCACGTCTGAAACGCGGTACGCGGACGTTGGAAATCTGGAGAACTGAGCCCCGGGTGCAGCTCACGATAACCATCTATAGGCTATCCTCTGACGACCCGGAAAGTTTCTACGTGGCGTTCCCGCTGCCGGTGCAAGGGGTCCTTCCCCGGCTGTCGGAGGGGGGAATGCCCTTCACTCCTTTCGAAGATCAATTGCCCGGCAGTTGCCGGGACTACTTCGCCATTGACGGATGGGCGGACTACGCAACCAAGGACGGCCATTGGTTCTGGGTGAGCCGTGACGTTCCCCTGGTGACGTTCCATCGCCCCGAGGTCTGGAGCCGGCGCACGACCCCCGCTCCGGCCGACCGCCTTCTGGCAGTGATCTTCAATAACTTCTGGTATACGAACTTCGTCGGCAACGAGAACGGCTCGATGGAGTTTCAGTTCGACCTCTTGTGGAAGCCATCCATTCCCGACCCACAAGCCCTGGCCAACACGGTGGCTTCCGAACCAGTCGTCGTGCAAAATTGAACGTCCCGGCGGACTTTGCCCTCGAGTTGTTACCGGAGCACGACTGCATAACGCCGCGAACTCGGCAAGGCTGCCTGGAGCGGAAAGAACCTGAGCTGTGAGTCCGAGCAGTAGTCTGTGGCTACCCAGCAGTGCCACTCGCCAATCACCTCGGCGGTTGATTCGCCCACTTCCAACTCCAGCCAGTTGGAATAGGGGCTTCGCTCCAACTTGCCATGGCAATTGCAGGCGTGTGTTTGTAGCCACCGACGCAGTGGCAGCCATACACACCTCCGAAGCAGCTTGCCGCAGAGATGCACCCTGGCGTGCAATAAATTAGGCTACTATCTCAAATACCAACTGGCAATATGCACCCCGCATGCACCCAACTCAAAGTAGGCCGAATTCAATAACCTCTAACTCGAAGAAAATAACGCGAGTAGGTTGCTGGCCTCGGGAGACTCGAACGGGGGGCCCACGGATTAGCGGACCGTTGCCCGAATGCCGTTTTGGTTCCCGTAAATTATTGAAAAGAGGGCCTGGAGGGATTCGAACCCTCGGCCTACGGTTTAGGAAACCGTTGCTCTATCCTTCTGAGCTACAGGCCCGAAACTTGTGTTTTTTCTGTAACCCTATCTATCACCGCCAATTACTGTCACTGGACGCTACTCGGCGGGGCGTCCGCATTAGGAATCCGGTGTCCCCGAGGTGTCCGATTGCACTTTGCGCCGCTCTCCAATATGGTTTTCGAGGACCCTCGTCGCCGGTCGGACGTCGTCCGAAGCAGTCTTAATGGAGTAAGTGGCGGTTGTGCTGACATTCGCGTGCCGAACTATCCGTTGAATCACCTGCCAGATACTCCCAAGCGGTACAAGTTTCTCCCAAGGCCGCGCCGGGCCGCCTGCCAACCGTCCCACTCAGGGATTGAGCCGCCGCGGTAATCCTCCCTCAAGAGACGCTGAATCTCACCATACCGCAGGCCCATGAAGGATGCAACCACGCGTCGTAGAAGGGCAGGAACTTCGCATAGCCTGGTGGGAGTCGCTGGGCTTGGGCGATCTCAGTCGGTTTCCGGTACTGGGGGAGAATCGGAAGGTGGTGTTTGTCATGCACCCAGCCGGCGGCGCCCCTGGAACCCAGTCTTTTTCCGATGGTAGCGGCAGTCTCCAACCGCCGGCGTCGAACGGAGATTGACGCTACAGTTTATGGCCCTTCGCAGGTGCGCCGCGCAGGAAATCTCGAATCTTCTCAAAGTCCTCGAGCAGACTCTTCTCTTCGCGGGGGTTGCGCAAGACGTAGGCGGGGTGGACGGTGGCGAGCGCTTTGGCGGAGCCGAAATTGTAGAAATGCCCTCGGATTTTAGTGATGCCTTCTTTGATGCCCAGCACTGTGCGGACGGCGGGCGCACCCAGGCAGCAAATCAGCCGGGGCTTAATGGATTCGATCTGGCGATAAAGAAAAGGTGAGCAGGCATCTACTTCATCTTTTTCGGGCGTGCGGTTTCCCGGGGGGCGGCACTTGACGACGTTGCAGATATAAACGTCTTCGCGCTTAAGACCCACCGTTTGCATCATGCGGTTCAACAGCTTCCCGGCGCG
>Ga0187784_10005737_pt1 | contig 10029 bp, 9 predicted proteins | sample 1015_SJ02_MP15_2_FD_132964 | JGI IMG/M metagenome (GOLD analysis project Ga0187784, IMG submission 132964) | Tropical peat soil microbial communities from peatlands in Department of Meta, Colombia - 1015_SJ02_MP15_20_MG | ecosystem: Environmental > Terrestrial > Soil > Wetlands > Peat | place... | reverse complement strand
GGTCTCGGCGGTCCCACCATCGGTAAGGCTGACCGTGGAGGGGCTGCCCTTGGCACAGCCAGTGAAGGTGCAGCCGCTGCTGCTTATGGTCTGGGCGGTGGTGATAAGGGTTCCGGGCGGATCGCACGGCGTGGCGGTACAACCCCACGGAAGCGGGGGGTTCAAGGTCGCGGGGAGTGTGCTGATGCCGCTATAAGTGCCGCTATTATCCGTCAGCCCATCGGGACAAGCCCCCACGGTCGTATTGGGCGCGTAGATTGTCCCCTTGATGGCAATCGAGCTTCCGCCGCCACCGCCGCCGCCAAAACCGCCTCCTCCCGACGAACCGAGAGTTACGTTTCCGTTCGTGGCAATGTTTCCCCCACTGGCGGAGGAGTTGGTTGTGCTGTAAACGCCGAGGCTGGAGTTGTAGCTGTCCGTCAGGCTACCGCTGTTGGTAAAGGAGATGGCGCCGCAGGCCGTTGACGTCGCCTCGATGGGGTAATTAAAGAGCGACGTGCCGGTCCGTTCGTAGGTCGCCACCACTTGCACGGAAGCGCTGCGCACGCCGCTGATGCTTCCGATCGAGGTGATCTGCCAGGTTTGCAAGACTCCGCCGGCGCCGGTGCCCCCCAGCCAGGAGACCCCGGAGGCGGGCGACATGCGCAACAGCGTGGCATAGGTCGAAAAGGTCGCTCCGGAAATTCCGGGAACCGGCTGATTGCTCAAGGCCGTATTGTAGGCGGTCTGCACCGTTGAGTTGGGGTAGTTCGAGGAAACCGAGCTCACGCCGGAAAGCACGACGGGATTTCCGGTGCCGGTGTACTGCACCGGATTGGTGGTCATGGTGAAGGAGGTGAAAGTGGTCGGCACCGTGTAGCTGGTCGACAGCCAGTTCATGGTGCGCTGCACCCCGGCCTCGGCCGCGTAGCGCGCTTGTGTCGTGAGCCGGTAATTCAAGGAGGTCCAAATCTGCGTCTGGGAGGTGAACAACACCGCGGCGGCGAGCGTGCCGAGCACCAACAGAGTGATCAGCGCGACCACTAGGGCGATGCCGCGCTCTCCTCGTTTGCGACGGGCTTGTTTGTTCATGTCTCTGGATTCCTCTGCGGCGCTCTCTTAGTAGGACAAAACATTCGAAGGGGTAGCCTGAAGCCGGTTGGTCAGGCCGGCGTTGGCCTGCTCGAAGCCGGCCAAAATATTGCGCGGTGACATGTCCAGGAAGGACTTGGTCATGGTCAGATATTGGCCCGTTAGCGGGTCTTCTCTCAGTGTCCGCACGCTTAAGGTGACTCCGATATTGGTCACGAAAGTGTAGGTGGTGCTGCCAACTGTCACTGTGGCCGTGGTGTATTGAAAACAGGCGGTGCCGCCGGGATTCGGGACCAGGGTCGACAGCAAGGTCTGATTCGAGATGCCCGTGGTCACTCCCGGCGTGATGACATTGATGGAACGGGTGAGTGTTCCGGGCGTGCTGGACGTGCTGCAGGTATAGCGGACGTACACCAGCGAGCCATCGGCGTTGATGTCTCCGAAGAGGTTGAGCGTGCTCACGCCCGGCTCGGTCACGGAGGTGGACCCATCGGTTGTTCCGGGCACAACCACTCCGTTTGGGAATACGCCCAGGACGGTCACGGGCGCGCCGCTGGCGTGCGCCTTGGTGAAGATGCCGCTGAAGGTGCTCGTTCCGATGGCGGTGACGGCGACCAGTTCTTCGCTGGTGGAGCCCGCGTCCACCAGCAGATTTTCTCCCACGAACATCGACGTCGTGGAAGATACCGACGCGGCCTGTGCCGTGGCGTTTGCCGTGATGGCCGCGCTGAGCGTGGTCGACGGCAAACTCAACAAGCCCGCCTGTCCGATCTCTTGTTCCATCAGCTCGGCGACGCCCCGCACGTTCTCGTACATGTCGGTTTGCAGTGACGACCGGCCATAGCTTTTCTGAAAGTTTGTCGCCGCGTAAACCACGCCGCTGACGATGATCGACAGGACCAGCAGGCTCACCGCCAGTTCGAGGATCGAGAATCCCGTGGACGGCCCATGGCTGCGCTGACCAGGGCGCCGGCCGAAAGCCTCGCGCGGCTTTCGGGGAGCGGCACAGCTGGTTCGAACGGAGTCCCTCGCGCTCCGTGCGGGAGTTTCCTTTTGGCTGTCAGAACAGTTCGTCATATTCCGAGGTTCGGTCTCGCACGCGGCCTACAATCCCGATGATTTGACGGAAACCAAAGTTGCCTTCGGAGCGGCGCCGCTGACTCCGGCGGCTTGCAACGAAGAGGCCACCACGGTGATCGTCTTCAGAGTGCCCGTGGAATCGGTGGTGACGCTCCACTGGCGGGTGTAATAGGCTCCCGTGGAACTGGTCAGCAGGTTGCCGTTCATATCGAGATAATCCACGAACTTCGAAACCGCGGCGGCCGGCGGAATCGAGCCCATGGTCGTGCTGGCGGCCATGGTCCCGCCCAAGCCGCAAATATTCGATCCTGTGCCGGTGCACCCGGAGGGATTGGCCGGATAGACCGTGGTGTCCGTGGTGCCGTCATTGAAACCGTCGCTACTGATGTTGATGCTGCTCAGATTCAGCAACTGTTCCATCTTGTCTTGCGCGAACTCGGTGGTTCTCGTGCCGACGTCTCCCTGCTGGTTGGTGGCTTGGATGCCGGCGACGAAAGCGGGCAGAAGTCCCAGGGTCATGATGATTAGCACGACGGCGGCCATCATCGTCTCGATCAGCGACACGCCCCGCTCCGCCAGTGCCCGCTTGTTTTGGCCTCCATTTCTTGGCGGCTTCATAGCGCGACCCATGCGGAGCCCGTGTATCGGTACGCCGTCGGTTGACCCGCGATGTTCAGGGCGATCGCGGTATAAAACCCTTGAGGATTCGTAATATAAATGGCCGAATTGGAGGTGGGGTTTCCGGAGCTGTCCGTGACGATGCCCCGCGAATTGAAATAAATCGGGGTGGTCTGTGCAATCGTGCTCTGCGATCCTGCCGGAGTGGTAATGCTCCCGTACCCAAAGGTGCTTCCCTCCGATAAGTTGTTCACTCCGCCTTCCAGCTGGTAGGCGTTTCCATTCCACAACTCAATCTGGTAGGTGCGGGCAGTCAGGTTGATGTTCAGGCGAACGTTGGAGCCATTTGACGCCGCGCGCATGCGTGCCAGAGCAAGCTGCGCGGAGATGTCCCGCGTGTCGGCCGTAAGGCGGAAGTTGTCCAGCGCGCTGAGCAGTGTGGGGATCGCGATGGCAAATAAGATCAAGGAAATCGCGGCGACGACGACGACCTCGAGCGCCGTGAAGCCACGTTCCTGGCGCGTTCCGCGCCGTCCCGCGGACAGAAGAGGTCCGCGGCCTCTTTGAGAGGCAAGGAAGTGGGGGCTCGCCGGTGCATCCGGTGACATATAAGCTTCTGGCTTTGTCATCCGATAGCGCTCGGAGCTTGCCTGCATCGCGCCTGCACCCTCTGTTGGCCGTACTTTCCTGTTGAATTCTCGCGAGAACAAGGGGCCACAACAATGGTACAAGCGTCCCTGTGGACTAGGAGCAAGGCACCATCGAGAGTGCGGCGTGATTTCCCGGTGCAATCAACCAGCCAAGGGCGAGACCCCCTATCCGTCGGCGGGGAAAGGAGTTGGCAACCGTGGGGCTACGCTCGAATCACATATTTCCCTGCCAGCGAAACGTTTTGTTACGGATTGGGAAGTGCCAGCCGCTACAGACCCTCTTGATTCGCGCAATGGGAACGCGACCTGTCAGCTGATCTCGAAGCACCCGAACGGCCTTCCTATCCCAATCGACGTTGACTGGCTCGCCGGCCGTCTTTTAGACTCAGCGTCCGGGTATCTTCGGCCCACTTGAAAAATGAGAGCGATGCTAGACCAACTCAGCCACCTCGCGTTCTGTCCCCCGGACGCCCGAAGGCTGGTCTTGGGCGCGGTCGCCGTCTGTCTTATCCTTGCGCCCTTTGCTGCTCCCCTCCATGCGCAGGGCGGCTTCTTCGCGCAGGTGAAGGCCGACGGGCAAAACGCTGCCGTGTTCGAGGCTGCCGACTATGGCCTGGACCAGCAACGACAGGCTGGCAAGCTCTCTGACCACGATTATGAACTCGCCCACCAGGCCGAGCAGCGGATCATGAGCCGGTTTGCCAGCCGGCATTCCGGAAACCCGCTGTTCTTGTATTACGAGTACACGACCAAGGCGCAAATCATCAATAACAGGCTGCAATATGGGGCGGTTCTGCTCTTGGCCGGCATGCAAATCCAGCAGGAAGAGAGCCGCCCGGGGACGATCTCGGGCGAGACGACCACCAGAGCAGCGGCGCGACCCGGTGGACAAACGGGCGCCGCGGAACAGCCAAGCAACTCACCTCGCTACGTGCTGGCCGCGCTGGGGCTTCTGATCGTCGTCGGCGCCGGTTACCTGATTCTGGGGCGGCGCGGCAGGAAGCCGGTTTCGGTGTCCTACGTCAACGTAAAGTCGCCGCCGCCCGGCGACGGCGACCTGCCGGCCGATGGTGAGCCTCCCGCTGATCCGCGGTGACCCGGGCCCACGCGATCGCGGACGCACTTTCCGGCCGCGGCTCGCCCGGCTCCGGGGGCTGGTTCAGAATACGTGGCCGAGCTTACGCCTGATGTCCGGCCAAAACTCCGCCGCCACGTTGAATAGCGCGGTGTTGACGAGTTCTAGTCCAGCGCGGTTCACACTATCGCTGAAGTCGCGGTCCTGCTTCGGGTAGTAGAGATTTGACGCGGCGGCGCCGAGGCAAGTGCCCGCGAGCGCGGAAGAGTCCAAGGTCCAGTGGCCCGAGTCCGAATGCGTCACGAACATGCGGGATATGGAATACAGAAGCCGCTTGCCGAAAGAGCCCCGCCCCATCCGGAAGTACCGCGGATCCTGGCGCAAGATTACAGGAAACAGAAAGTCGCCGGAGAAGCTAGAGATGTTGGCATCCAATTCCGTCGCGCCATAACACTTTCCGTATCCGCTCCACCCTTTCCCGTAGCCGCAAAAGCCGTCTGTACCGGACCGCTCCAGCGTTGCGGACTCGAATGCGTACAGCCCCAAGCCACGCGGATCGTAACTTCCACGCAGCCATTCGCTGAATTTTCCCCGCGCCGTCAGCGGCTCAAATTTCTCCTGGTCCGCCACGTTGAAGCTGGGCACGACCCAGAACATATGTTTCGTGGAGTTCTTCTGGGCATCAGAGCTCGTCTGCTTTTCCTGAGATCCGCCCGGGGGTTGAGCGCCGGAAAACTGAACGGGCGGCGTCCACGTCGCTTGCGACGTGGGCACGAAGAGCAATTGCGCGCGCGCAGCCGGGCTCAGCAGGAAAATGACGAGCAGAACGGCGCAACTGGCCTGAAATACCGTACCGGCTCCGGCTTTGAGCGCGAAAGCATCGCGCCCATCCGTCGAAAAGCGATTTCTACGACCGCACGATTGACCGCGTGTGCGCAAGGCCTTGACCTCAGCCTCATCACCCAGGCCAACATGCGTCTGTTGAATGATTTCGTCAGTGCCGCAACAACCCCGGCAGGGTGACGCCGAACACGTGAGCAAAAGCCAGCCTCCGGCTCGCAGCTATCTGGGAGGCGGCAGGGGATGCCGGTTGAGGATTACGCGGACGTGTTCGTGCGCCAAACGGATGCGGCAGCCCAGCGGATCCGGACCAGCCACGCACGCCGCGTTGCGCTGCCCAATCCAGACGGCGAATTCGTTGGGGTTGAGCATCCAGGCCGTGGCATTGGTGGCGTGGCCGGTGGAGTCGACATAATAGGCGTCCTCCACGTCGATGTCGGCGGCGTCCAGATTCATCTGCTGGCAAACGTCCTGCGGCGGCGGGTTCGACCCATCGATGGGCGCGCAATAATCCTCGTCGTGCTGCAGCACGATTTTTTTCTTGTTGCCGGTGATGAAGTAGCGCGGCGTAACCGCCGGGACTCGCTCCGCGTAAGCCCACTCGGCGAAGTCCTCGGCGAAGGCTGCGGGAAGCTGGTTCATCTCGATGGCCGTCTCCTTCACCTGCGCGGAGAAAATATTCACCGCCGGGGTGGGTTCGCCATTCGTGGGATGAAAATAGAATCCGCCCAGGGCGATGCCGTCCTGCATGTCCATCCAGAGGAATCCCCGGCCGAGCAGGTAGGGCCCGCTCTGCCCGGAGACCATCACGTAGCGCGCATCGCGAATCTGCACCGGCTGCCGCGAGCCTTTGATCACCGTGTCGACGGCCTCGGAAAGCGGCATGTCATGGCCGTAGTGAAACTCGCAGTTGGGGATGACCTGCTTCAGTAATTTGCGATAGTCCTTGTCGCGGATGAGCTTGTCCGCCTCCATCCCCGAAAATTGATTCAGAAAGGCGAGCTGATCGCTGGGGATGGGATTCTGGAAGATGGCAATATCGTATTGCGGCGGCGGCGCCGACTCGGCGGGGGCCTGAGGCGGCGCGGAGGCCTGAGGCCGGGCTTCCTGTTGAGCGCGCGGCAACGCGCTCGCCGCAGCCCTCCACGGGATCGTGCCGGCGGCCAGCAGGAATAGCGCCGCGAATAGCCGAACAGACGGAGCCTTGCGCTTACAGAAAGGGGCGTGGCGGGATCGCATGTTTGAGCCTTTCGGCCCGCAGCGGGCGGGGAGCTGCGCCATGGACCTCAGGGTGGCGAATGGTACGCGTCACCACAACGAATTTGTTGCCGTGCAGGGCCACGGCGAAAACAGCCCTCCCGGTTCGTTACTCAGCGTTACTTGACGACAGGGATGCCCGAGGGCTTGGTCAAAGTATCGAGATACTCAATGCCCTCGGACGGAATGCAGATCGTCTCGGCGAACTCCTGAGCCTTCATCCAGTAGAAGCCCGCGTTCATGAACGTAAACGGCTTGGTGTAGTACTTAGGGTCGTCCACGGTGACCGTCAACTGCATGTTGTACTGGTCCTTGCGGACGTAGCGCTCCTGAATGTGAGCGGAAGAGCTGCGGGGATGCCCGGCTTCGTCCAGCCAGGCCCTTTCGTCCACGCCGGTAGAATCAATGACAAACGTATTGTCGTTTTCCCAGTGACCCACCGAGTAGCCGTAATACCTGGACTCGGGGTAGCCTCTTGCGTCCACCTTCTCCGGGAGCTTCCTGCCGTCCATCCAGATTTCGCGCCACACGCGCTGCTGCTCATAGGCGATCAGGATGCGGTTCGGCGCGGAGCCAAAGAGCGTGCCGCCGCGGCTGCTGACGGCGTGCGCCAGAAGGTCGCGCGGGAGCCCCAGCGGGTCGCAGGTGGTGAAAGGATCGTTGGTGGACGGAAGGTCATCGGTTTTGAGGCCGTTGGGCAGGTAGGCGTGGCGGGTCTTGAACAGCGCCTCGCCCGCGGGCGTCATGGGCGGGATGGGATCGGGCTTGTTGTTTTGCGGCCCGACCCAGGCGCCCGAGAGGTCGCGTACGGGCGCGGGCCCGGGCGGATCCGGCATCTTGGGAACGCCGTCGGCGATGTAACCCTCCGGCACTCGCCCCCGTCCCCGGCCGCCTTGCGCCTGAGCCATCGCTACGGAGGAAACCATGAGAACGGCGAGCAATGAAGCGACTGATTGAGCGACCGCGTTTCGCATGTCAAGCCCTCCTAGACTTGATCGGCAAGCCGGTCACAACCGGCCGGCGCCGGATAGCGCTGAACCACAACGGACTGCGCCTGGCAGCGTTCGCCTACTGCGGCGCGTCCGGGCCGTAACCACTCTTGCCGCCGGCGTCCCCGCCCAGTTGGGTGTCGTGCAGCTCGCTGCCATCCGCCAAAATGACCTTGTTGAGGCGGCCGGCCGGGTTGCCATTCTTGGCGACGTACAAACGAATGGTGACCACGTCACCCGGCTCGAGGGACGTCTTGGTCCAGCCAATCAGACGGAGCGCCTGCGGGGCCGCCGTCTCGCAGACCATGTGCACGACGTTGCCCTTGGCGTCCTTGGCGTCAAAATCGATCAGGGCGTGAGGATTGGACCACACGATCTTGGTGATCGTGGCATTCTTGAATTCCGTGATTTTGTCTTCGTAGGCGGCGTTTCCGTGGTGCGCCAGCACGGGGCCGGACAGAGCCAGACAAACAGCGCACAGGACCACGACCGCCAGCAGCTTGCTTTTCATTTGGCACCTCCCTGGATGGACTCTCTTATACACCAAGCCGTTTGCCGAGTGAACTAATTGTTGCGAAGCAGAATCCGGCCAGCCCCGGAAGGCACTCGCGATCCTTTGGAGAACGACCGCGCTCCCGACACAACGTTTTTACGTTGACATCGGTTCGCAAGAATGATACTTCGACGGCAGACTGGGCTCACCAAACGGGAGGTGTCTGCCAATGGGGTGCAAAGTGGAATTGCAGGCTCGTGTGTCGGGTTCCCCGCTTTCGAATAAAGCGGCGCTGCTCTGGGTGGGTGTGGCCATTCTCGCTCTTTGCCTGCCTGTTTTTTCGCAAGTGAACTTGGGCCGAATCTCAGGAAACGTAACGGATCAAACCGGCGGCGTGTTGGCCGGTGCGACCGTAACCATAACTGACCAGGCTCGGGGCACAACCCGGACCGCGGTTACCGATGCGGCCGGCGCGTATGCCGCGCCGAGTTTGACTCCGGGCCTGTATACCGTGAAGGTCGAAGCGAGCGGTTTTAGCGCATTCGAACGCAGAGACGTTGAGGTTATAGTGGGCGGCGATACGCGAATTGACGCGGGTCTCAAAGCCGGCTCGCAAACGGTGACGGTGACCGTCACCGAGGCCACTCCGTTAATGAATACCTCGAGCGCCTCGTTGGGCGGCGTCCTGGAAAACACTGAAGTCAACGATCTGCCGGTGATCGGGCGCAATTTTCTGTTCCTGATGCAGCTGCAGCCGGGCGTGATTTCGAAACCGGGCGGCGGCTCGAACGCCAACGCCAGCAACGGCATGCGCACCGACGGCAACAATTACTTGTTCGAAGGAATTTTTAGCGGCGGCGTCCGGACCGCCGGCGACATCGTCAACACCAACAGCAGCACCGGCGACGGCGCGAGTCTTTTGCCGCCGGACGCGATTCAGGAAGTAGGCGTGCAGCTTCAGAACAAGGCGGAATACGGCTGGCGTCCGGGGGTGGCAGCGAACGTGACTGTGAAGTCCGGAACCAACTCGATTCACGGGACCGCTTTCGCCCAGGGGATAGACGGAAATTTGGACGCGCGCAACCCATTCACCTCACCGGAGGGCCCGTTTCCGCTCACGACTTACGAACAGTACGGCGCAACCGTTGGCGGACCGATCAAGAAGGATAAGATTTTCTGGTTTTTCGGGTTTGAGGGGATGCAGTATGTCTCTGGAACGCCGGAAAATCTTGTTGTCCCGACGACTGCGCTGATCGCCGGTAACGCCACAGAGAGCGTCCCGGCCGCGTACCAGGGTTTGGTCACGGCGGGACAAATTCCTGCCGCCGCCGGGGCGTATAATCCGGCGACAAATACTTTTGCCAATCCGTCGGGGCTCACTAACCAGCAGCAGTTGAGCTACGATCTGATCGGTACGGGTATTTTGCCGAGCACAACTCCCAACGCCGCTGGGGGTAAATTCGCCTATGGTTTCAGTGGACAGCGACTACCGAATCAAAACTATATCCCGAAGATCGACTGGAACGTAAACGAGAAGAACCATCTTACCGGCGAATATTTCATTTCTCATGATAATGAGATTGACAACTCCGGTACAATCACGCAGCTTTACTGGCTGTTGGATTACTACCTGACCAGCAACGTCGCCAGGGCGACGTGGACCTATATCCCCAATTCCCGGTGGGTGAATGAATTTCATTTTGGATTCGATCGCAAGGTCGAGAACCAGTGGCCATCGGAGTGCGATCCGAGCACCGCAACGGCGGCGCCGCCGAACTATAACCAGTTCTTGAACACTGGTGTGAGTCCCTGCCTATTGTCTCCGGATCCGAGTCTGCACGCCTTACCCACTATCTACATTAGCGGGTTCAACGTCAACGGCACCACCGGCACCTTAGGTGCATCCGCCGGGCAGAGAAGAGTGGAAGGTTATTTCACCGGCGATGACAATGTCTC
>Ga0187784_10005736_pt1 | contig 10029 bp, 7 predicted proteins | sample 1015_SJ02_MP15_2_FD_132964 | JGI IMG/M metagenome (GOLD analysis project Ga0187784, IMG submission 132964) | Tropical peat soil microbial communities from peatlands in Department of Meta, Colombia - 1015_SJ02_MP15_20_MG | ecosystem: Environmental > Terrestrial > Soil > Wetlands > Peat | place... | reverse complement strand
CGGACCCGCATGTACGGTGGTGTGGCAGGGGAGGACGGGTGACCTTCCCCCCTATGCCGATTTTCCTGCCGCAAGCCAGCCTAATCGACGATGACCAGTATGGGGATAAGTTGCAGCGACGGGTCTACGATCCGAACCTGGTGGGCCAGAGCTACGATTACTTGTGGACCACCAATACCGGCTATCTGAATCCTTATCTGGATCGGATCGCAGACCGGGTGGTCGCGCAAGACGAGTTACAGATTTTCAAGAGCAGAGAAAGGGCGCAGCACACTGCAAATGCCGCCGTGTTTCCGGCGCAAGACGCGCCTTGAAGAGTTAACACTCTTAGGACAAATTCCTCACAAGTTAGCCGTTTGTCACCAGCCGACTAAGAAAAACATATCGTAGGCTTGCCCGTCGAGAAGAAAGCTTTCGACGATCTAGTCCCGATCACCGGAACGGCCCGGTTTTGTGGCATTGCTGGATGCCGGGAACACGTTGTGTTGCGGTGCCGGCATGGGAATGTCGCCCATACGATCTTCCCAGAGGTATTTGTTTAGGACGACGTGATCCGCGGCGTCGGCGTGGCTAAAGTCCAGATTCTTCCCTTGTTTCCATTCCTTAGTGTTCATCTCGTAGATAAGGCCATTATCTCGGTTGCGGTAATCGGCAACGAACGGAACTTGTGTTCCTGGGCCGCTGAAAAGCGCAGCCATAACTGCGGCGCGCTCGTCGTTGGCGTTCATGGGAGGAACACCGAGGAGAGACTCGATAGTGCGGATCACGTTGACCGTGGTGTAGAAGGTATGGTCGACAAACGCATGGGCCTCATTCAACGGAGCATACTTGCTGATCAGCAACGCGATGCTGCGATGCGAGTCGACGTGATCGGGTCCGTCTTGCGCGTCATCCTCCAGCACAAGAATGGCGGTGTCGTCCCAGTAGGGGCTGTGCGAAACAGCCTCCACAACGCGGCCCAGCGCAAGGTCGTTGTCGGCCACAGACGCGGTTGGTCGCGGACGGCCCGGCATGCCTCCGGCAGTGTGGTCGTTGGGTAAACGAAGCAGAATGAATTGCGGGAGAGTGTCCTTGCCCGACTTTCTTGCCTCCACGGACGCATGAAACTCGTTCAGGAATTCATCCACGCGAAGCTGATCGGGATAAGCAATCTGGAAATCCGGATAGAGCGGATCGAAGTGGCCGCGCAGTTCGACTTGCGACGCTACGTTTTTCGCCAGCACCGGGATATCCCAGGGATACGGGCTCGGTCCACCACGCGGTTCGCCCACGCTGCTTTCCAGCGGCGCGCCCTTCTTGATTAGCGAACGCGGGCAGGCTACACCTTTCAATTCCGGCGATCCGCTGGCAGATATTTCCTGTGCCGGCTCGTTGCACCAACGCGAGACGATAAATTCGCCGTAGTGGCGATAGCTGATGCCGTGGGTTGCGAAATTCTTCCACAAAAAGCCACCGGTCGGCTCCCCAGCGTACGGCAGTTCATCCTCTGCCGAAATCCCGGCAAGGAATTCTCCTTCGGAATCGTAGGTGTGTTCGTGCCCGCGATAGCCAATGGGCCAGGTCTTCTCCACATAGTCGGAGATGGACGCAGAGGTGGACCAGATGTGACCGTCGCCGGAAACGTCGCCACTATCGTAGAAGTTGTCCAGGATACCGAATTGCCGAGCCAGCTTGTGCTGGTTCGGGGTGATGTCCTGTCCATACATCGCCAGGTGCGGATCGCCATTCGCTTCGGCCAAATCACCAAATACCTGATCGTAGGTGCGATTCTCTTTGATGACGTAAATGACGTGATGAATTTTGTTTTTGCCTTCCCTGAAAGGCACTTGGTCCACATTGCCTTGCACCGCATTGATCTTAAGCACCGCCTGGGTCCACGACGAAAGTTGGTCATGCAACGTGTTGAGCGGGATTCGCGCCAGCGATCCGTTGGTCATTGCCGGGGTGTATGGGTATCGCACGCGCCCATTTTTGCCGGAAGCCAAAGGATCGGGATTGGCGCCGGAGCCTTGACCCTTGGCGCTGCCGATCACCAGATCGGTTCCTGTCGCGGCCACCACCGTTGGATACCAGTCCGTGGAAATGAAACCCTCGGCATGTAACATTTCGCCGGGCCTCGCATGAGTCAGATCGAAGACCGCGACACAATCGGAAATCGCGTTCGCGGAAAACAGCGTCTTCTCATCACTGGAAAGGGCTAGAGATTCGGGATCGCTGCCCCCATAACTCTGGCCGGTGAGTTTGGTGGATAACGTGTAAAGGACTTTACCTTTGATGGTGTCCAGCACGTCGATCTCGTCGCGATTGGTCAGAGCCACAAACAGCCGCGAATTGTCGCGCGAGAGAAGCAGTGCCGTCGGATGAGAACCTCCCTCAAGTGGCCGGGCCGGTTTGCCCAAAGAAATGAAACGCGAGACCCGGCCGGTGAGCAGATCGAGCTCGGCGACGGCCGAGCCATTCCAGAGGGAGACGAACCCGCGCCGGCCATCGGACGTCATCACCGCGGTGTAAGGCAGCGACGCGGGAATGCGTTTGAATATGGAGAGATCGAAACGATGCACGATCTTGCCGTCGGAAGTGTTTAGGAGCAGAGCTTCATCCGAATTGTTCGACGCCACCAGGATGCGCTCAACTCCGTCGGTCAGTCCCACGCTTAGCCCGGCGGGATAGGTTACATCCTTAAATTCATCGCGTCGCATTTTGCCGCGTGGGATCTCCGTTCGCGGTGCGAGCGGAAGGACTCGATCCGGCGTGACCTCGCCATTTTCGAACCGGTAGACCGCTATGCCATTTCCCGTGTCGCCTTTGTTTCTTCCCAGAGGATCGCTGAGCGAGGCTATCGAGGCGTACAGGTGCTTCCCATCGAGCCCAAAAGCCAGACCCAGAAAATAAGTCTGTTTTGCGTCGCTGCCGAGGCGATCATCCGGAAAGTCACGCATGCTGTTGGTTTCCAGATTCAGAACAGTCAATGATTGTTTCCTGCCGGAACTGTACGCGCCGAATCCGCTATGTACAAAAACCACGTACCGCGCGTCAGGCGATATCGCCGCCTCCGTCGGGAAATTGTTAACACGACGGGGATCCCCGGGCGGATCGCCAAAGGCTTTTCCATTCGGGATTTGTGTGTGCTGCGGCTCGGATGATTGTTGCGCACCCAGAAGAACGGTGGCGAGCAGCATCCCAACGAGGCAATATCTGGAAAATGATCCAATTTGCATGCGTGCATTATAGGGGATTTTGCGGGTGATTCAGGTGAACGGTTAATGAAGCAGGAAAGGAGCCGGCCAAATTACTTAATATGCCAATTTGGCAGCAGCCAAATCGGCTGTTTCCTAGCCTGGCTCGAGCCGCTATCGTTGCAGACTAAACTCGACCAGCGGAGAGGCAAATGGCCATGCAAGCAAGCAGTCGTGATCTTATGGAACAAGCGTTAGACGTGGCCGAAGAACGGTCGCGAAGCTACATTCGGGACCTGGCGCAACGAAGTGTCTATCCTAACCAGTCTGCGTTGGCCGCGCTGGCCCAGTTTCACGAGCCATTCCCCGAATCAGCGCGCGATGCTTCCGAGGTTGTCCGCATACTAGACGATCTGGGCTCGCCCGCAACGGTGGCCACGACTGGCGGCCGGTACTTCGGATTTGTGATCGGCGGAGTTGTGCCCGCGGCGCTGGCGGCCAGCCGACTCGTGAACACGTGGGACCAGAATGCCGTGTTCCGGGTGATGGCGCCGGTTGTTGCGGAACTGGAAGAGGTGGTCCTTGGCTGGATCTGCGAAATTTTCGGCCTTCCTGCGAGCTGCGGAGGTGGCTTCGTTACTTGCGCGACAGCCGCCAATTTCACCGCGCTCTGCGCCGCCAGGCACGCGCTCTTGGCCAGAACAGGATGGAATGTCGAAGAGGATGGGATGTTTGGAGCACCACCCATTGACGTCATTGTTGGCGACGAGGTTCACGCCTCTGTGTTGAAAGCCCTAAACCTCGCGGGTTTCGGACGGAACCGAGTCATTCGGGTTCCGGTGGACAATCAGGGACGCATGAACGCGGCAAAGCTCCCAAAGCTCAAACCCAATTCGCTGGTTTGTATTCAGGCGGGCAATGTCAACACCGGCTCGTTCGATCCGGCAAGGGAAATTTGCGATTGGGCGCACCAGAGTGACGCTTGGGTACACGTTGACGGGGCATTTGGGTTGTGGGCTGCTGCTTCTCCCAAGTACCGCCATGTGGTCGCGGGCTTTGAACTTGCCGACTCCTGGGCCACCGATGCGCACAAGTGGGCCAACGTGAACTACGACTGCGGCATTGTACTCGTTCGGGAGGAGGCGGCACTGCGAGCCGCGATGACTATCAGTGCGGCGTATCTTCAGCCGGGCTCACGCCGCGAGCCCACCAACCAAACTCCGGATTCTTCGCGCCGCGCACGCGTTGTGGAATTGTGGGCGGCCCTCAAGTCGATGGGAAAGCAAGGCCTGGCCGGGCTGATCGAGCGCACTTGCGGGTATGCCCGGCGATTCGCTGATGGTTTACGCCAAGCGGGCTACCAGGTGTTGAACGACGTGGTCATTAATCAGGTCCTGGTTTCATTTGGGCCCACTGACGTTACCAACGAAGTGATTCGACTGGTGCAGCAAGAGGGCACGTGCTGGTGTGGCGGTACCGTCTGGCAGGGCCAAACCGCAATGCGCATCAGTGTTTCGTCGTGGGTAACCACCGAACAAGATGTGGAAGAGAGTCTCGCCGCGATAGTGCGCGTAGCGCGCCAAGTGCGTGGCGCCGCATAGTCTGCGAGCCCGTCTCGTCACTGGCTCTTTTGTGGCTGGCTCACGCACGTTCGTGCTGCGCGTCGCGTATGCTATTCTCTGCGTATGTCCGCGCGCATCCTGGATGGCCTGAAGATCCGCGACGAAATTTTCGCCGAGCTGAAGACGGAGATCGCGAAACTTTCCGCTCAAGGCATATGTCCCGGCCTGACCGCGGTTCTGGTGGGAGAAAATCCGGCCTCACAACTTTACGTCAAGAGCAAGATTGCGGCCTGCGAATCGCTAGGCATGGCCAGTTGGTTGCACACGCCGCCTGGCTCCGTTTCGACCGACTACATGCTGCAGTTGATGCGCGACTTGAACGCGGATGACAACGTGGACGGCATCCTGGTGCAGCTGCCGCTTCCCGCTCAGGTCGATTCGAAACGCGTTCTTGAAGCAGTCAATCCCGCGAAGGACGTGGATGGTTTTCATCCTGTGAGTTTGGGAAGATTGGTGAGCAATCGGCCCGGACTGGTAGCCTGCACTCCGGCCGGATGCCTGGAGCTGTTGCGGCGGTACGACATTCCCATCGAAGGTGCCAACGCGGTGGTGTTGGGACGCAGCGATATCGTGGGGAAACCCATGGCGCTGCTCCTGATGCACGCCAACGCGACGGTTACGATCTGCCACTCCAAAACACGCGACCTTCCTGACATTGTGCGCCGCGCAGACATTGTGGTTGCGGCTATGGGCAAGGCTGGGTATGTCCAGGCGGGTTGGATTCGTGCCGGGGCAGCGGTCATCGATGTGGGAACGAACAAAGTGACCGACCCAAGTGAGGCAGAAGGGCTACTAAGGAACTTCCCGCAGCGATTGGAGAAGTTTCGGGCGAAAGGCAATGTGCTGATCGGCGACGTGCATCCGGATGCGTCGTTCACGGCAGGCGCGCTTTCGCCGGTGCCGGGCGGAGTCGGTCCGATGACCATCACCATGTTGATGAGCAACACCGTCAAAGCTGCGCGTTTGCGGCGTGGCAAGACTTCCATGGTAGCTGGTTCATAACTGGTGCCTGTCTGCAATCAGTTCACCTGTTAAATCGAACAAGTTGGTGTGGTTGAGGAACGGAATAGTTGATTCGACGGATCAAGGGAATCGCCAGCGCGCCGAACCCAACATGCTGAAAATGGGATTGACCGGCGGTATTGCCAGCGGGAAGAGCGCGGTTGCAAGTATGCTCCGCGACATGGGCTTTCCTGTCATGGAAGCCGACGTCGTTGCCCATAAATTGCTGGAACCCGGGCAGGAAGCCCGCAATGAAGTGCTGCGGGAGTTTGGCGAGGACCTGGCTGACCCGGCGGGCAGAATTGATCGGGCCAAGCTGGCTGCGTTGGTGTTCGCGGATCCGTTAAAGCTGGCAAAACTGAACAGCATCATTCACCCGCGAGTCGAGGTCCTGATTTCGGAGCAATTCGCAAATTGGCAACGAAGTGGCGTGCCGGATGCCGGCTTCGTCGAAGCGGCACTTTTGGTCGAGGCGGGAATCGTTCATAAACTGGACGGCCTGGTGGTGGCGTTTTGTCGGGCCGAGCAACAGTTGGAGCGTCTGCGCGCGCGGGGCATGAGCGAGGTAGAAGCAAAGCGGCGGATGGCGGCGCAGATGCCGGTTCAGGAAAAACTGAAGTATGCCACAGAGGTGATCGATTGCTCAGGCACGCTCAAACAGACGCTAGCTCAGGTGCGAGCCTTGGCCGCGAAACTGAGGAAAAAACCCTGAGGGCATCGCGCTCCGGAATCGATTATCGGAACTTCTGGATTGGATAGAGAATAGAGCGCTGATGAGGTGCCGTAGTAGGCGAACAGCTCGACCAGCAATTCAGCCGATCTTCGATGCGCGGCTTAGCACTGCGGCGCGGGCGGCCTCCAGCAGGCCGGCTGCGTTGGCTCGGATGTCCCCGTGACCAAAAACCGCGCTACCAGCCACCAACAACTCGGCGCCCCCCCTCACTACATCGGCGACGGTTTCCAAATCGACGCCGCCGTCGACTTCGATGCGAAAATCCAGCTTGCGTTCTGCCCGGATGCGCGCCAAGGCAGCGATCTTGTGCAAAGAATTGTGGATGAACCTCTGGCCTCCAAAACCTGGGTTCACACTCATGATCAAAACGTGGTGCACCAGATCGAGCACCTCGCTCAGCGTTTCCACCGGCGTAGCGGGATTCAGCACAACTCCCGGTTTGCACCCGTGGGAAGCGATCAGGTGCAGCGTTCGGTCCAGATGGATGCAGGCCTCCTGATGGACAGAAATCCAATTTGCACCGGCGTCCGCAAATTCCGGGATGAAGAGATCGGGGTTCTCAATCATCAAGTGGCAATCGAATGGCACGGTCAGGAATTTCCGGAGTGACTGCACCACGGGAGGGCCGATGGTCAGATTGGGCACAAAATGACCGTCCATCACGTCCAGATGCAGCACCGTGCCGCCACCCTCGATGGCCTGTTCGGCGTCTGCGGCGAGTTGCGCGAAATTGGCGGAAAGAATCGAGGGCACCAGTTCAATGTTCATGGAACGCTACCGCTCCTTCCCCAGGCAATTATACGACGACCAGCGCGCCGCCGGAGATACCTGAACTTTAGCTGGCTGGGATTCGTTACGGTCCGCTGGCGGTGTGACCTGGAAACGCCCTCGTATTGCTGCCGAGGCAAGCAGCGCTTCCGTGGAGCTTTTGCCGGAGCCACACTCAGGATATTCTTCTGTCTTGGGTGTGCTATGAACCTGGATCGTGCCAATCCCACTTGGTTGACTGCTCCTCCTTGTAGCCTCGCTGACCTTGCGGCCAAGAGTGCGCGATGCACCCAGCAGGTTTGGCCGGGAGCACGTCGATGAGCTTTCGCAACAGGATTTTCCTTATTTTCTTAGTGACCGTTCTGGCGTCCGTGTCCCTGGTTACTTACGGGGTAACTCATTACACGCAACGAGCATTCGAACAGCAGGACGCGCAACGGACGGAAGCACTGGTAGCGCAGTTCAAGAAGGAATTCGAGCAGCGCGGCGAAATGGTGGTTCAGCAAGTGGAAAACATCACGAATGCCGATGTCACCGTGCGTATGGTACTGGACCTGGCGCGGCCCAACGCGGATTCTTCTCTTTATCTTCACGACGCGAATGGCGCGGCGCAGACCCACAACCTTGATTTCGTGGAATTCGTGAATTCCGATGGCGCGCTGATCTCTTCGGCACAGTACCCGTCGCGCGTGGGCTATAAGATCGACTGGGTGATCGGGAAGAATTGGGAAAACACCAGCGCTTTCCTGAAGCGCGAGGAACTCCCGGATGGCGTGGCGCTCTCTTTGACCGCCGTGCGGACGGCAACCGTCGGGGAAAAGACGGTCTACATCATCGGCGGGCGGCGTCTGGACCAGAATTTTCTGGCGTCACTGGTGCTACCCACGGGCATGCGGGCGCTGCTGTATCGCAACCTGGATCAAGGTTTCGTGGCATCGGCGCTGACCGACTCCAATGGCGTGGTGCCTCAAGCGGACCAATTCCAGCTGCTAATCGAGAATTCGCAGAGGCAAACGCAACCAGCCATGCTGGTGAAAACCATCCAGTGGTCCAACGATCCCTCCAGCGCCGAAACGTTTCACGCCATTCCGTTGACGGGACGCAGCAATGAGCTGCTCGGGGTGTTGTTGCTGGGCAGCCCGCAACGAGAACTGGTTTTGCTTCGCCGCAATATCTTGACGACCGCGTCTGCGGTCGCGTCTGCCGCCATTCTGATTGGTCTGCTGCTGGCCTGGTGGGTTTCCAAGCGCATCACCCGCCCGGTCGAAGAGCTGGTCAATGGTGCGCGCGATGTGGCTTCCGGCCGATGGGATACACATATTGATATTCAGGGTAGCGACGAAATTGGCCAGCTTGCGGAAGCCTTCAATAACATGACCAACACGCTCGCGTCGCAAAAGGAGAAGTTGGTCCAAACGGAACGAGTGGCGGCTTGGCGCGAGTTGGCCCGGCGGTTGGCACACGAGCTGCGCAATCCTCTCTTCCCCATGCAGATTACCCTCGAAAACCTGCAACGCGCCCGGCAACTTGGCCCAGCGCAGTTTCAGGAGGTATTCGCAGAAGGCACGGCTACGCTGAAAGCGGAACTCGCCAACCTTAACAGCATCGTTGGGCGCTTCAGCGATTTTTCCAAAATGCCCGCACCGCAACTCACTCGTGTGAATGTGAACGAGATTCTCCGGAATGCCGTGCGCCTGTTTGAGCCGCAATTCACCGCGGTAGGCAAGCCTTCCATCACTACGGAATATTTTTTAAATGAGCCTTTGCCCGACATTGACGCCGATCCTGATCTTTTGCACCGCGCCTTTCAGAACCTGGTGCTCAATGCATTAGACGCGATGCCTGCGGGCGGGACGCTCACGCTACGCACGACGGATCGACTTGACAACGTGCGCATTGAAGTTAGCGATACGGGAAAGGGGCTGACACCGGAAGAGTGCTCCCGGCTGTTCACGCCATACTACACCACCAAGCATCAAGGCACTGGTCTGGGCCTGGCCATCGTGCAGTCCGTGGTCAGCGATCATCATGGGACCATTTCCGTTTCCAGTGAGGAAGGGCGGGGCGCCACCTTGCGCATCGACCTGCCCAAGCGGCAGCAAGGCGCTACAGTAAAGCCCAAGGCGACGCCGGTCGCGGCGGTAGCCGAATCCGAGCGCCCTGCGCCGGCCGCTACGGACTGAACTTCCGTGCCACGCAAAGCGCATCTCCTTCTGATTGACGACGACCCAAATACGCTAGCTTCCCTCTCTCGAGCCTTCCGGTTGGCGGGGCACGAAGCTACCGTCTGCGACAATGCCAACCGTGCGATCGAACTGCTGGGGGCGCAACGTTTTGACCTGATTCTTTCCGATGTGGTCATGCCGGGCAAATCGGGGCTGCAACTCCTGGAGGAACTCAAGCAGTCGGGCTTGCAAACGCCTATCGTGCTGGTGTCTGGACAAGCCAACATCGAAATGGCAGTCCAGGCCACGCGCCTGGGCGCGCTCGATTTCCTGGAGAAACCGCTCAGCACCGACAAGCTGCTCCTCACCGTTGAAAATGCGCTTAAGATTTCGCGCCTGGAAGACGAAAACCGCGAATTAAGGCACCGTCTTGGCAAACATCAACTGATCGGGAGCGGCCCGGCGATGAGCAAGCTGGCCGTGCAAATCGATCGCGTTGCCGTCAGCGAAACTCGCGTGTGCATCCTGGGCGAAACCGGAACCGGGAAGGAACTGGTGGCTCG
>Ga0187784_10005735_pt1 | contig 10029 bp, 6 predicted proteins | sample 1015_SJ02_MP15_2_FD_132964 | JGI IMG/M metagenome (GOLD analysis project Ga0187784, IMG submission 132964) | Tropical peat soil microbial communities from peatlands in Department of Meta, Colombia - 1015_SJ02_MP15_20_MG | ecosystem: Environmental > Terrestrial > Soil > Wetlands > Peat | place... | reverse complement strand
GAACGAAGTCACGGACCTGCTGGAAGACGTCACGGCTGTCCTCGGCCCAGGGCATGAGGATCTGGAAGACGTGGAACATGCCCTCGAATTCGTGTGCCTCGGTGGGCACACCGGCGTCGCGCAACCGCCGGACGTAGCGGCGGATCGGGTCCCGGAACATCTCGTTGCCGCCCCACGTGACACAGGTGGGCGGGAAGCCGCTCAGGTCCGCGGTCAGGGGCGACACGGGGTCCTCGGTGGCGTCGACGCCGTGGAGGTAGGAGGTGGTGGGGATGTTCCACGGCAGGATGTCTCGGTCCGCGTTCTCCGTCACGGAGGGCTCGTCGAGGCGGAGGTCCACCTCGGGCGAGAACAGCAGGAGGCCCGCCGGGTGCACGGGATCGACGTGCCGGGGGCACGCCAGGAGAAGCGTGTTGGCCAGCCCGCCACCCCCCGAGTCGCCGCCGAGGAAGATCCTTTCGGCCGGGACGCCCAACGCACGCAGCTCGGCGTAGACGGCGGACGCGTCCTCGGCGCCCGCGGGGAAGGGAAACTCGGGTGCCAAGCGGTAGTCGGCCACGAACACGGCGCAGTCGGTGGTCCGGCAGACGCGGGCCGTGAAGAAGGCGTACATGGTGGGGCTGGTGCCGATGTAACCGCCACCGTGAAGGTAGAGGATCACAGCGACCGGCGGGTTCCGCTTGGGCAAGTAGAGGATCCCGGGCACCCCCCCGAGCTCGGTGGTGTGGGTCTCCACCTCGAGCGTGGCCACGACCGGCGGCATGATGAATCTGCAGATCTCGTCCAGGAACAGCTCGAGCGAGCGGAACTCGGGGATGCGCAGCGAAGAGGCGTAACCCATGAAGGATCGGATGACCTCACGGGTGACGGACGCCCCGAAGTTGGACAACCGGGTGGAGTCGCCCGCGAAGGGGCGGCGCCACGGGAGTCGGGCCAGGGCCACGGTCATCTGCTGGGCCAGCAGCGCGACGTCGAGGGCCACGACGGGTGCCGGGGCCGTCTTGACCTCCGGCCGGTTGCCCATCACCATCCCCTTAGATTCCCCCGGCGCACCGCGGTCCCGCCAGGGGACCCGGGGTGAGATCACGCACCACGGAGCCATTCGAGGCGTTCTCGAGCCACAATTCGCGGGATTCCCATAGCTCGCGGTGGCGACTGATGCCTAAAGGTCGAGCCCCGGCTGGACGACAACCAATCCGTTGCACCATGCGCGCGGGCCGGTCGTCGCTCGAACAGCACGGCCCTGGGCCCCGCAGAAGGGACTGGGAGCATGGTCACCGAGGAGGAGTGGACCGGCGAGATTGCCCGGAGCGACCGCCTGCGCTGGCTGAGCGTCGCGATCGGCTTGCTGGTGTTCGCAGTGATCTGCGTCCCGTGCATCATGGCCGGCCAGGCGGTGGCGTCGGGATTCGCGGCGGACCTCGTGTCCGCCGGCATCCTGATCATCCTGATCCTGCCCATCTCGACGGGCTTGCTGCTCATGAGCGAGCGTCAGCAGCGGCGGACCGACGAGAAGGTCCGCAAACTGAACGCCGAGCTGAGCGCCGCCATCGCCGACGCCGACCTCCAGGCGGATATACGCGACTCGCAGGTGCAGCGCCAGCGCTTCGAGAGCCGCCTTGCCAACGCGCTGGACATGGCCGAGGGCGAGCCCGAGGTGATCGACGTCATCGAGCGCTCGTTCACCAACGTGTTGCCCGAGGCCCCGGTCGAGTTGCTCTTGGCCGACAACAGCCACGCTCACCTGCACCGGATGGCGGCGGTCGGACCGGATGGCGAGCCGCCCTGCTGCGGCGTGGATTCCCCCGACCACTGCCCGGCGGCGCGCCGGGCGCAGATCCAGTCCTTCCCCGACAGCGACGACCTCGACGCCTGCCCCAAGCTGCGCAACCGCCCCCAGGGGCGGCTCGGTGCCCTGTGCGTGCCGGTGTCCATCATGGGGCGCACGGTGGGCGTCATCCACGCCACCGGCGAGCCCGGAGTCAAGGTCGACGACGACCGCGTCGACGACCTGGCCACGCTGGCCAAGTTGGCCGGGGCGCGCATCGGCCTGCTCCGGGTCATGGCCGAGACGCAGCTGCAGGCCTCGACCGACACACTCACCGGGCTGCTCAACCGGCGGTCCTTCTCCGAGCGGGTCGCGACAGTGCCGGCGCACCTGCAGCCTGTCGCCGTGGCCATGGCGGACCTCGACCACTTCAAGACGCTCAACGACACCTACGGCCACGAGACGGGGGACCGGGCGTTGCGTCTCTTCGCGCGCCTCCTGCGCGACGCGCTCCGCAAGAGCGACATCGCGTCGCGCTACGGAGGCGAGGAATTCGCCATCGCGTTCCCCGACTGCTCGGCCCTCGACGCCATCCGGGCGCTTAACACGGTCCGGGCCCAGCTCGATGCCGCTATCACCGTTGGGGGGCTGCCCAAGTTCACCGTCAGCTTCGGCGTCACCGAGGCGGAGACGGGCGAGGACCTCGACGACGTCCTGCGCCGGGCCGACGAGGCTCTGCTGCAGGCCAAGCGCCAGGGGCGCGACCGCGTCGTGCTGCACGATGCGTTGGGCGTCGGTCCGGTGCCGAGCGACGGCCGAGCCGACCTCCTCCCCGTGCCCGACCGGGACTTCCTGCCAGCTGACTGAAGGGCGGGGCGCGCCAGCGCTCTGGTGGCAGGCGCCGGCGGCGCTGGGCCGTCCCGCCTCAGGCGGTGGCCTTCTCGGCCAGCTTCCCGAGGTTGGTGCCCTGGTGCGTGCGCTCGAAGCGGCCCTTGTCGAAGGAGCGGATCGAGACGTCGTGTCCGGCCGCCTCTTGGCGCAGCGCGCGCACCGTGGACCGCTCCTTGCTCCGGTGGGCGAAGGGGTCGAAGGAGTACCAGCGGCAGGCGTTCTCGTAGGTGATCTTGGCCAGCTCCTCGTTGGGCACGCCGGCGGCCACCCGGGCCAGCTCCTCGGGGGCCTCGGGCCACGACGAGTCGGAGTGGGGGTAGTCGCACTCCCAGGCGATGTTGTCGAGGCCGATGTCCTGGCGCAGGGCGATCCCCACCGGGTCGGCGATGAAGCAGGTGAGGAAGTGCTGGCGGAAGACATCGCTCGGCAGCCGGTCCCCGAAGTCCTGGCCCGTCCAGGCCCGGTGCATGTCGTAGGTGCGGTCGAGGCGGTCGAGGAAGTAGGGGATCCACCCCGTGCCGCCTTCGGAGAGCGCGAACCGGATGTCGGGGTACTGCTTGATCACCCGTGACCACAGCAGGTCGGCGGCGGCTTGGCAGATGTTCATGGGCTGGAGGGTGATCATCACGTCGACCGGCGCGTCGGGCGCGGTGACCGAGAGCTGACCCGACGAGCCGAGGTGGATGGAGACCACGACGTTCTCGTCGCACACGGCCCGCCACAGCGGGTCCCAGTGCTCGGAGTGGAAGCTCGGGTAGCCCAACGTGGCCGGGTTCTCGGTGAAGGTGAGGGAGTGGCAGCCCTTGGCCGCCACTCGCCGCACCTCGGCCGCCGCCAGCTCCGGGTCCCACAGCACGGGCAGCGCCATAGGGATGAAGCGGCCCGGGTAGGCCCCGCACCACTCCTCGATGTGCCAGTCGTTGTAGGCCTGCAGCACGGCCAGGGCCAGGTCTTTGTCCTCGCAAGCGGCGAACAGCCGCCCCGAGAAGCCAGGGAAGGACGGGAAGTTCATGGAGGCCAGGACCCCGCCCGCGTCCATGTCCTTGATCCGCTCGTGCACGTCGAAGCAGCCTGGGCGCATCTCGTCGAAGGCGGTGGGCTCGACGCCGTACTCCTCCTTGGGCCGTCCGGCCACGGCGTTCAACCCGACGTTGGGGATGACGGTGCCGTTGAAGATCCACACGTCGGAGCCGTCGGGCCGGCGCTCGACCTTGGGTGCCAGCTCCGCGTAGCGGGCCGGCACACGGCCTTCGAAGAGGCCCGGCGGCTCGACCAGGTGGTCGTCGACACTGACGAGGATGAGGTCCCCGGCGTCCATGGCGTCTCCCTTCTGTGCCGGCGCTCGACCGGCATCCTGTTCCGACGTTATCGGCGTGCTTCGGGTCCGGGCTCAGCGCCTCTCGTAGTCGATCCCGGCCGCCTCGGCGTCCCAGGTGGTCGGGGTGACACCCTCTTCGCGGAGGTCGCGCTTGAGTACGCGCCCCACCGGGCTGCGTGGCAGCGCGGCGCGGAATTCGATGTAGCGGGGGAGGCAGAAGTAGGGGAGCTGCTTGATGCACCAGCGGAACAGCTCCTCTTCGGTCAGGGCGGCCCCCTCCTTGACGGTGGCGGTGATCTTGAGGTCGTCCTCGGTCATCGGGCTCGGCACGGCGTGAACGGCCACGTCGGCCAGCGCCCCGTGGCCCATGAGGATGCGCTCGACCTCGAAGCTGGCGATGTTCTCGCCCCGCCGCCGCAGGTAGTCCGCCTTGCGGTCCACGAAGTAGAGGTAGCGGTCCTCGTCGATCCGTCCGATGTCACCGGTGTGGTACCAGAGGTTGCGCGTGGTCTCGACCGTCACCTCGGGCCGGCCCCAGTAGCCCTCGAACATCACCTGGGGTGCCTTGGGCCGGATCACGATCTCGCCGTCGGTGCCGGCCGGGAGCTCATGGTCGTCGTCGTCGAAGATGCGAACGTCGAAGAACTCGTCGTTGACCACCCCCGCCGCGTTGGGTCGGTTCTCCACCCCTGGTGGCTGCCACGAGATCAGGCTGGCCTCGGTCACCCCGTAGGCGCCGCTGAAGGTCTCGATCTCGAAGCGCGACTTGAGGATGTCGTCCACCTCGGGAGGTAGCGGGGCGGCGCCCATGAGGCGCAGTGTGCGGTTGGCCTCAGGCGCACCCGATTTGGGCATCTCGGGCCGGTCGATGTCGTGGGCCAACAGGTAGGCCATGGTGCCGAGCGTCGAGGTGATGGTGGCCCCGACGCGGTTCATCTCGGGCCAAAACTGCGACACCGAGAAGCGGCGGAAGATGGCGCCGCGCCCGCCGTAGAGCAAGGTGCCCACGATGGCCGTCGCCAGCGCGTTGAAGTGGTACATGGGCAGAGGCGTCCACACCACGTCGTCGGCCGTGCGCTTCCAGCAGATGCCGATCTGCCGGGCCAGTGCCTCGTGGTAGTTGTGGCTGAGCATGCAGCCCTTGGAGAGCCCCGTGGTGCCCCCGGTGTAGATGAAGGTGGCCAGATCGGAGGGCCGGATGTCGACCCGGGGCGCGCCGCTCGAGGTCGCCATGAGGTCGTCCCAGCGGTGGACGCGCACCCGCCCCAGCGCCAGCGGCTCGCTTGCGGCGACCGACCCCGATCCCTGTCCCGAGCCTGCGTCGCCTCCGGCGTCGGTGTCGTCGAAGTCGCCTCCGGCGTCGGTGTCGTCGAAGTCGCCTCCGGCGTCAGTGTCGTCGAAGTCGCCTCCGGCGTCAGTGTCGTCGAAGTCGCCTCCGGCGTCAGTGTCGTCGACGATCACCACGTGCTCGAGGGTGGGCACGTCCTGAGCGACGGCGGCGACGCGGTCGAAGTAGCTGGCCGCCACCACGATGACGCGTGAGCCGGAGTCGGTGAGCTGGTGCGTGAGGTAGGCACCCTTGTAGGCGGTGTTGATCGGGACCGCGATCCGGCCGGCGCACACGGTGCCGGCCCACGTGAGCAGCGCCGGCGCCGAGTTCTCGATCAGCGAGGCCACCCGGTCGTGCTGCGCGGTGCCCAGCTGGTGGAGCACGTCACCAAACCGGTCGGCCGCCGCCATGACGTCGCGTGTGGTGAGTGTCACCCCGCCCAGGTCGAGGTACTCGCCGTCGGGGTCCGTCTCGAGACGGCGCGCGAACAGCTGAGGGATGGTGAACTGCTCCCCTCCTGTCCAGACGCTGTCGGCCACTCCCGGTGCCTCCTGTGTGCTCAGAGCCGGTCCCAGCGGCCGGATGCCAGCGAACGGATATTGTATGTAACTCTCGCTCCCGGGACGAGGGGCACGAGAGGACGGACGCGCCCGATGACGGACAACCTCGGCAACCTCCTGATCGACCACCCCTTCGCGGACGAGCGGGAGCTGCTCTGCACCATCGACCGGGTGCTCACCGCAGGCGTAGCGCGAGCTTCGGCCCGCGCCACGGCGGAGAAGCTCACCGCGGCGGGTGTCGAGCCCGGGCAGGGCGTGGCCGTGCAGCTTCCCAGCGGGCCCGAACTGGTCACGACCATGGCGGGCATCTGGCTGGCCGGTGCGGTCTTCGTGCCGGTCAACGACCGATCCCCCGAGGCCGAGGTGGACCACATCCTCGAGACGATCCGCCCAGCCGCGCTCGTTGACGAGCGCGGCGTGCGCGTGCTGCCCGAGCCGATGCGCCACGGCCCCGACGTGGCGTTCGTCACCTGGACGTCGGGGACGACCGGCCCGCCCAAGGCCATCCTGCAGACGCACACGGGGTACTTGGAGCTCCTGGACCGGGTGCTGAGGCCGCTGCGCGGCGACGGAGGGGCCAAGAAGGACGAGCAGCGCGAGCCCACACCGAACCTGGTCCCCGTGTCGGTCGCGCTCAACGCCGGCATCTACAACGTCTGCTTCGGGCTGCGCGCCGGCGCGGCGGTGGTCCTGATGCCGCGCTTCGTCACCGGTGACTTCGCCGAGCTGGTGCGCCGCTACCAGATCCGCTCGACCGTCCTGCCGCCGGCCGCCATGGTGATGCTGGCGGACGACCCGGCGGTGACCGACCTGACGCCGCTTCGCTACGTGCGCAGCATCACCGCTCCGCTCTCCCCGCTGGGCGCCCGGCGCTTCATGGACCGCTTCGGGACGATCGTGCTCAACAGCTACGGGCAGGCCGAAGTGGGAGAGGTCATAGGGTGGACCGCGGCCGACGCGCGCGAGCACCCCGACAAGCTGGGCGCGGCGGGGCGGCCCCACGCCGGGGTCGACATCCGGGTGGTCGACGAGCACGACCAGGATGTCGAGCCGGGCACGGTGGGCGAGCTCCTGGTGCGCCCACCGCGCATGGCGGCCGGCTATGCCGGCGGCGCCTCGTTGGCGGACCGGGTCGACCCGGCCGGGTACGTGCGCACTGGGGACCACGCCCGGGTGGATCCCGAGGGCTTCGTGTGGATCGAGGGCCGCACGTCGGACCTGATCAACCGCGGCGGGAACAAGGTCTTCCCTGAGCAGGTCGAAGAGGTGCTGCGCCTGGTCCCCGGCGTGGAGGACGTGGCGGTGGTCGGACGGGCCGACGAGCGCCTGGGCGAGGTGCCGGTGGCCGTGGTCGTGGGCGACGCGTCGGATGCGGACCTCGAGGCGGCGTGCCGGGCCGAGCTGGCCCCCTACAAGGTGCCCGTCGCCTTCGAGCGGGCGACGTCGTTGCCGCGCAACGAGATCGGCAAGATCCTGCGCAAGCAACTGGCCGCCGGCCTCTCCGAGCCGGCCGGCTGAGCCGCGCCCCGCTCGCTCGGGCCTACTCCTCCGACCAGCTGTCGTCGCGGTCGGCGCGACCCGGCTGGCGGCCGATGCGCAGCGGGCTGAGCGGCGCGTCGACGAGCAGGATCCGCTTCACGTCGGTCACGGCGGCGCGCTGGCGCTCGCGCCAGGGGTGGCCGACGCGCAGAGCGGCCTCGGCGGCGCCCCACTGCTCCCAGGACGGGATGGACCACAGGAGGAAGGCCTCGTCGTCGTTGCGCAGCGCCGTCTCGAAGGCGCCGATCAGCCGCCAGCCGTGCTCGGCGTAGAAGGATCCTCCGCTGTCGCGGGCGAGCGCGAGGTAGTCGCCGGCGGTCCCAGCCGGCACGGTGACCTGGTCGTGGGCGTAGACGACGCCGCCCGCACCCTGCGCACAGAGCTCCTCGACGGTGGGCGACCAGGGGGCCGGCACGAGGATGCGGTCGAAGCCTCCCGAGCGGAACTCGGATGCCCTGGCCCACCAGCGCGCCAGCTTCGGGTCTTGGAGGTGGGCGTGGCCGAGCTCGTGGCCGAAGGACCGGGCCAGGCCGTCCCAGCCGTCCTCCTCCCACATGTTGACCGTCGCCGGCCATTGGCCGGTCGACCCGACGATGCCCCACACCCCGTAGCACAGCTGGTGACGCTCCTCTTGGGCGATGGGGCTCCAGTTGGCCGTCATGTGGTGCATGTAGTCGGCGCGGTTGTGGCCGATGATGTCGATGAACTCGTGGATGTAGACCTTGTCGTTGGCCATGGTGCAGTCCCCAGCCCGACGGGCCGTGAGCAGGCGGACGCCTCGGTGGCGTCGGGCAGACTTCATATAATATGCGGCTCCGTGGCCGAGGGCTCGATCACCGAGGAGGGGATCGCCCGCTTGCGCGCCCGCATCGGCATCCCCGAGCCGCACACCGTGGCCGTGCCGCGCTACACCAGCCCCGGGGTGGACGCCTTCCGCCACGTGGCGGAGGCCTACGGCGACGACAACCCGCTGTGGTCCGACGAGGCCTATGCATCGGGCACCTGCTGGGGTGGCGTGATCGCGCCGCCGCCGCTGGTGGGGGGCGACTCCCTGATCGGCTTCGACGAGGTGACCGAGGTGCCGGCGGAGCACCGCGAGCTCATGAAGGGCGACCCGTTGCGCGGCGTCCACGCGTTCTACTCGGCCAGTTCCCGTGAGTGGTGGGCGCCGCTGCGTCCGAACCGCCGGGTGGCCCGCCGCAACGCGCTGGTGGGCGTGCTCGACAAGCCGAGCGAGTTCGCCGGACGGGCGGTGCACGAGTGGATGGCGCAGGTCTTCCGTGAGGTCGACGGCCCCGCCCTCTCCGCGCAATACCGACTGATGATCCGCACCGAGCGGACGAAGGCCCGCGAGCGCAAGAAGAACGACGCGCTCGAGCTCACTCCGTACTCCGACGAGGAGATCGGCGCCATCGAGGCGCAGTACGCATCGGAGGGACCCCGCGGGGCCGAGAGCCGCTGGTGGGAGGACGTCGAGGTGGGCGACCCCGTTGGCCCCATGGTCAAGGGTCCCCTCACGGTGACCGACATGGTGTGCTGGCACGCCGGGGTCGGCATGGGTCTCTACGGGGTCAAGCCCCTACGGCTCGGCTACAAGAACCGGACCCGGATTCCGCGCTTCTACCACCGCGACGAGCTCAACGTGCCCGACGTGATGCAGCGCGTGCACTGGGACCCCGAGTTCGCCCGGCGCGCCGGCAACCCGACCACGTACGACTACGGGCGCATGCGCGAGACGTGGCTCATCCACCTGTGCACGGACTGGATGGGTGACGAGGCGTGGCTCTGGAAGCTCGACTGCGAGTTCCGCAGGTTCAACTTCGTCGGTGACACGCAGTGGTTGTCGGGCATCGTGGTGGCGCGCTACCTGGCCGACGGCGACCGGCCGGCAGTGGACCTCGAGCTGTCCGCCGTCAACCAGCGCGGGGAGCTGACTACGCCGGGCCATGCCACCGTCCTGCTGCCGAGCCGTGAGCACGGACCCGTGCGGCTCCCCGAGTCCCCGGGCGGCGCGCGCGACCTGCGGGAGGTGCTGGAGGCCATCAGTGACCGGTACGCCGACGCATGAGCAGCTATGAGTCGGTCGACGGGTTGCGGGTGGGGCAGAAGGGGCCGGTGCTCGAGCTGGAGATCGACCGGCCGGCCAAGCGCAACGCGCTCACGGATCCGATCGTGGCCGCCATGATCGGCGCCCTCTCGGTCGCCGGACCCGACGAGTCGGTGCGTGTCATCCTGATCCGGGGGGCGGGCGACCATTTCTGCGCCGGCTTCGACATCGTGGGCCGCAACGCCTCCGAGGCGCGGCCCCGGGTGGGGAGCATCCAGCGCCGGCTGCCCACCGAGGCGCACCGCCTGATCGAGCTGTTGGTCACCACCCAGACCCCGGTGGTGTGCCAGGTGCAGGGCTGGGCGGCGGGGATCGGGCTGCACGTGGTCCTGGCCTGCGACTTCGCCGTGGTGGACGAGTCGGCGCGCCTGTGGGAGCCCTACGCCCAGCGCGGCTTCACTCCCGACACCGGTGGGACCTGGTTGCTGGCGCGCCGCATCGGCGAGGTGCGCGCCCGGGAGATGCTCCTGCTCGGCGAGGCGGTCTCGGGCGCCGACGCGGCGACCTGGGGCATGG
>Ga0187784_10005733_pt1 | contig 10032 bp, 14 predicted proteins | sample 1015_SJ02_MP15_2_FD_132964 | JGI IMG/M metagenome (GOLD analysis project Ga0187784, IMG submission 132964) | Tropical peat soil microbial communities from peatlands in Department of Meta, Colombia - 1015_SJ02_MP15_20_MG | ecosystem: Environmental > Terrestrial > Soil > Wetlands > Peat | place... | reverse complement strand
TTCTCCTTGAACTTCGATTCCAGCAGCTTCGCTTGGGGTTCTACCGTCTAGTGCTTCATGGGGCCTTACATAGTTGTGGTAGATTTGCATACCCGTTAGAATCGGCGTGTCAGCCCTCTCAAGAGTTCGCATAACTTTCTCCCTTTGGCGAAGTTCTCCGTTCATGCGTTCCATCTTGTTGTTATGTCGCACACCATTGAAAGCAATTTCTCGAATATGCTCGGTTCTATTCGCAATCTTGTTCGTTCTAAACTCTTGTTCGTAGGCTTCATGAAAGTTCGGTGCTCCATCCGTTATCAATGTCTTAGGCTGCTTCTCTGCGATTTCCTTTCCTTTCTGAAAGAGCGGTTTTAGGTCGGCCGTGTATTTGGTCTCTGCGACTTCTTGGGCTATCCAGAATCTTGTCTGATCGTCCATCAACGCGTATAGGTACTTCATGTTCCCTTTCACATTTAGGAACAGTTCGTCTGCTCGCCATGTGTCACTTACGTTCGGCGTTATCTTGTCAAGATACTTTTCCATCAGAGCTGTGTATCGCTTAATCCAGTAGAAGACCGTCTTATGACTCACTTGAACGCCAAGCAGCCGTAGTGATCTAGCGGTGTTCCGTAGGCTCTCTCCCGAAAAGTATAGTTGCATACTTGTCGTTATTGCCTGTGGACTGTGCTTCATTCTCTCGAAGCCAATGTTTACGCTGAATGTTCGGTTACAATTCGCGCATAGGAACCGTTGAAGGTCCCCGTACTTGTTGTGGCGAACGCCGAACCTCTTCAGTGCCCTGTCTGAGTGGCAGTAAATGCAAGCAGTAATTTCGACAGGTCGAATGATTACGTTCTCTCTAACCTTTTCTCGTAGCTGCTCGCGGATTTCGCAGGCTATGATGTGCTTGCAACGGAGAAGTTGTCCTCCCGCGTACACGCTTCGGTATGTGAAGTCAGGGCATGTGCATAGCCATCCGCCATTCTCTTTTCTTGTCACATCATACATCATGTCGCGGCTTTGAGAAGCGACACGGAAGAATCGTTCGCCTTGCTTGACTATGGCGTTCTCTTGTTCAGCAATCATTTTCCCCTTTTCTTCGCGGGAGATTGCTACGGTTGCCATCTTTGTTACCTGCCACAATATTGTGGCGTAAGACAGATATAAAGGTTGCCACCATATTGTGGCATAGGGAATTATGCATGGTGAGAAAGGAAATCTTGGGTGAATCAGAACGGAAGGTGCTAGAAGCGTATCTCAAGGGAGAACGACTGAGGACATATAATACATTGCTATGGCGAATTCATACAATTGGATTGAAGACGATAATTGATGGGTGCGAACATGATCTAAAACTGCTCAAGAGGCTATTGCAAAATGAAACCGAACGAAAATGACGGAATCGTAGTGGCACTTACGTAAGGCGGACGGTCGCCTGCTCGTTCAATTCTCCGCTCTTGCGTCGGCCAACGCAACTTAATCGCATACCACGCGTAGATTCCCAAAGTACTTGGAACTGCAAACGCACTTAGGGCAAAGTGTATTGGATAACTAGGAAGAAAGCCAAATCCCCACTTCTGTAAAGTACTTAAAGAGAAATCAGTGCCCACCCAAGTAAGAGGCATGAATGCGAGAGCGAACAACATTGCAATAACCGAATCAGCTACTAGCTTCCTCTGCAGCTCATTATTCTTAGTCGTTGCAGCTAGGGCTGGACCCATCCCCAGAATGGCAAACACCGGCCAAACAATCACATTGTTGACCTGATCTGCCAATCCTCCGCGCCCTCCAAATGCCCAAGTAATCACAGCAAATAGAAAGCAGCCAGCAAAAGCAACTGATCTTCGGAGCAAAAAGTGCTTCAAGAATTGACTCAAGGTGGGAACGCCCAGAATCCCTAAAGGGCGACTGGGGAAACAATTTGTGCGGTTGTTCCATCAGGAAATGTAGCAGTTAGAATCACAGAGTACACAAGATTTGATTCTTCAATTCGAGGATACAAGACCACGGAGAAAAAATACTGACCAGTCGGTAAACTGTCTTCTGTTCCAGACCACACAAACTGATTGCCATAGTACACTGTGACGGTTAACGTAAAATCGGTTTGAGAATTGGTTATGCCCTCAAGAACAAATAACTGATTTTTTGTAATGCTAGACGCTTGAATAGCGGTGAGCTTCGTCATAGTGGGGTTGGAGAGAAGCGAGAATCTGGGGCTACCTAGTTGGGTTTCGATACTTCCAGATATTTGCGGAAAGGTTGGAATAAATGCAAGAAATGCGACAGCTAGAACCACCACTATTATCAGAAAAAGCCCCTTTCTTGACTCAATAGCGGCCAAGAGTCTCTCCTTTGCCAAACTCTTGTCTACTATTATATTTGCTTCTTTCGACAAGAGCTTTTGGCATCCTTAAAACTCTGCCAGTCCACTCCATCAACCGATTGGTAACAGCAGTTCTCACATCAAAAATCAACCGACAAGGTAACGTTACCGGCGCATTGGTAACGTCAACTCTTCGGTTGATAGGCATAGATCGTCTCGCTGTCAAAAATCGGTTGATGTAGGATTAGTTAGGAGGGGCTATTCGAATCGAAAGCGGCATAAACACAATCAGCCGATAGTATTCATCAAGTTGTTCATATTGACAGCACCGCAAGAAGGGTTTTCCAGATGTTCACAATGTGGATATGTGTTCCCCCCATTCTATCAAGGAGCGTGCCCGAACTGTGGTTCTACGAACAGGTCAGCCGTCGTTTCTGGATTTGGCACTGGTCGCGCCTCTGCAACCGTAATGATTCAAGACATAGTAACGGGTTCTGGAAACAGAGCGTTCAGTTCACGCAATCTACCTGTCCCAGATTGGTGGCCGACAGCTGCAGCATCTATGGCGAATGAGATCGAACTCAAACTAGCAGAAAAACTTGAACAACACGATTTGCAAAAAGAAAAGGAGCAAAAAACTTGGCGAAAACGAGCTGGTAGAACTGGGCTTGCCATTCTCTCACTAATCGTTGGAGCTATTCTAGGTTGGCTTCTTGGCTGGTTCTTCCCAAGTCGCTAACCTAGTAGAATCCCGAAACAGACTAAATCACATCTTTCAATTTTCTGAGCAGAGCCAGATCGTGTTCGCATCCCTCAATGATTGCCGTTAATCCCAGTTGCCTTATGCGAGTGAAGAGGGTCGTGTATCCTTTCATCTTCTTTCCGTTGAAGTAGGCTTCCAGCACTTTTCGTTCTGACTTGCCAAGTATCTCTTTTCTAACCATTGCTTTCCACGACTACTATATCGTAGCTACCTTTATATTAAAGTTACGACTACAGTATCGTAGCCGTGAAAGACATGCAAACAGCCGTTCTCTCCCGCGAAGAAAAGGGCCGACTAATCGCAGAGAAGCCTAACCAAGTTATTCGACTAGATGAGAACACATACAGAGTTTCCTCTCAATCGGGAGACGGAATGTACAACGTTATTCGCCGCGACAATGGTTCTTGGATATGCAACTGCCTAGACCACTACTATAGACAAGTAAGATGCAAGCATATCATAGCCGCACAAATCGCAAGCGAAATGCGAAACAAGGTTAGGGACAATGTAGTCATTCAGCCAATCTCAATAACCTCATGCCTCGCCTGCGGCTCAAAGAATCTAAAGAAATTCGGACTACGACACAACAAGTACGGAGACATACAACGATTCCTATGCGCTGACTGCCACAAAACATTCAGCGTGAACCTAGGCTTCGAAAAAATGAAACACAACCCACAAGCAATAACCACGGCGATGCAGATGTACTTCTCTGGAGAGAGCCTCAGAAACACGGCTAAGACGCTACGGCTGGTCGGTGCTCAAGTAAGCTATCAGACCGTGTGGAATTGGATCGAGAAATACACGGCTCTAATGGAGAAGTACCTCGACAAAATCACGCCGCAAGTCTCGGACACTTGGAGAGCCGACGAACTATACCTGAAAGTCAAAGGCAACATGAAGTACCTCTATGCGTTGATGGACGATCAGACAAGATTCTGGATAGCACAAGAGGTTGCTGAAACCAAGTACACAGCCGACCTCAAACCCCTATTCCAATTAGGGAAAAGGATTGCAAGAAAGCAACCTAAGACACTCATTACGGACGGTGCACCCAATTTCCATGAGGCATTCAAAGATGAGTTCTGGACAAATAGAGCAGAGAATCGCCCTGAACACATTCGTGAGATTCAACTTGCGGGTAAGGTTCACAATAACAAGATGGAACGAATGAACGGAGAAATCCGAGACCGAGAACGCGTAATGCGCACGCTAGAGAAATCAGACAGCCCAATTCTAACCGGCTATCAACTGTTCCACAATTACATACGCCCGCACATGGCCCTACAGGGTAAAACCCCCTCTGAGATGTGTGGGATACACATAGACGGCGAGAATAGATGGCTAACATTAATTCAAAATGCTTCTGCCAAGGGGAAGTATTTATCACCATCTAAGAGTAGGTCAACCATATGACACTATTCGAAAAAGTGGTAACCGTCTTAGCCATTGCCCCAGCCACAGAATTGGGGTCAGGTGACCTACTATTCATCGTTGAGTTCGGTGAAACCATTGATAGAACCCCAGAGATTGCGGCTAGGCTACCGCCCGCTGCGCAGGGTTCAAATAGGATTAACGTAACCTATCTCGGTGTGTGGGTCAAATCGGCTACGCTTCCATATACGATAGGTTCAAAGTGGAAGCTTAGTGTCGCCGATGATGGCAAGATAAGTTTGGTGCAGTCACAATGAGTCTCGTTCCGCCCGTGCCGCAGGGCGTAGAAATGCTAACTTTGCCAGCTTATAGTGAGATGACAATCAACGTGACTCGTACCAAGACTCCGCAAGGTTTTCTCGTTCTAGATGACTTGAAACGAATTCAATTAATTGCTGAAGACATGCTGAAAGCCCTTTCACCCAGAGTCCCAGCGCTGCCGCAGTCGTTAATTCAACAAGCAAATTTGACTATGCGATTTTCTAACCCATATGAACTCTTAGCGGAGACATTCAGCTTCTGGGACAATGAGCAGGATAGCCGGTACGACTTACTATAGCCGTGGCGATGTTGTTCTAGTTCATTTTCCATATACTGATCGGAGCGGATTCAAACAGCGTCCCGCACTCATAATATCTGCGAATTGGTACACTGCTCAAAGTACTGATGTGATAGTCCTAGCCATAACTTCGAAAGTACCACCTTCACCAACGAGGGACGAATACGTGCTCTCAGCAATTGATTGGAAATCTGGGGGATTGCTGGCACCGTCCACAGTCAAATGCGGGAAAATATTGACGCTAAATGTTGGACTTGTGATAAGGCGGCTAGGTGCATTACCCCCTCAGACGGTAAGCTCGATAATGTTTAGGGTCCAACAAGTCACTAGCTAGAGGAGAGCCGAGGCGTCATCAACCGACTTTTTACAGTTACACGGTTTTGGTGTTTCAACCGTTAACTTGACGTTACCAATGCGCCGGTAACGCGTCGTTGTCGTTTGGTGCTCAAAGGCGCGGCGTTTCGTTTGGTGGCATGGAATTCGGTTTTCAGATCGATTACCGTATAGGTGGGCAGGTTACTGGGATTCTTGGGGATGGAAAGCTTACGCTGGTTCCAGACGAAGTTAGAAAATGTGTAGCTTTCGCTTGTATTCGGACTCTTGCTGGAACCATCCCAATAGGAACTGCCTTCTTAGTAGCGGTTCCGTTCGCGACTGGAAATAGCGTTTTCTTGTATTTCGTAACGGCGAAACATGTTATCCTCGGAGCGAAGGAACAATCACCAGATGGCTTTCTTTACTTGCGGGTAAACCTTCGAATCGGTGGAACATTGGAAATGAGAACCACCCTGAAAGCTTGGCTCTTTCATCCGACGGACGAAAGCGCGGATGTGGCCGTCATACCCTTCGCACTAGACCCCGAAGTTCGCGATAAATTTGATTCAAAAGCGCTTCCTATCAATATGTGTGCCACCGAAGCGATAATTGCGAAAGAAGCCATCGGAATTGGTGATAATGTGTTCTTGACTGGACTATTCACGGCACGTACTGGTCAGAAACGTAACATACCCATACTGCGATTGGGAAGCATCGCGGCAATGCCTGAGGAACCTGTAAGAACGATGTTTGGGGACACTGAGGCATATCTGATTGAGGTCCGATCCATAGGTGGTCTCAGTGGGTCTCCCGTATTCGTACACCTCGGACTACTTCGAGAACGTGAGAATGGTGGACTTGAAATGTACAGTGGAACGGATGGTTTGCGAACCACTTCAGGTCCGTACTATTTGCTAGGTCTTGTGCATGGACACTGGGATTCGGGAGACTCCGAAGAAGACATGATTGCCAAGGATGCACGGGGCGAATCAATCAATCTCGGTATTGCCATAGTTGTTCCAGCAACCAAGATACTTGAGGTCATTAATCAACCGCGATTACAAGAATTTAGAAAGTCAATTGAAGATGGTCTCGCAAGAGGTCGCGCGAAGCCAGATGTTTCTTAGGTTCTTGGTGCTTAGACTTCCAGTTTCTTCTTTTCTTGATGTTCGCTTGCGTTCTGAATTATTGTCATCCACTTGTCTGTGCCTTTGACTTCTATTCCCGCTTTCTCTGATGGCGTCTTGCCCTCTAACGCTTCATGTGGTCGAATGTAGTTGTGGTAGATTCGATAACCCGAAAGAACGGGGCTATCCATACGCTTCAAGGTACGCATGACCTTCTCTCTTTGGCGTACTTCGCCGTTGAAGCGTTCCATCCGGTTATTGTTTCGATCTCCCGCAAGTCTGATATGGCGTATGTGTTCGGTTCGTGTCTCTAGGTTCTGTGTCCAAAATTCTTGCATGTACGCTTCGTGGAAGTTCGGTGCTCCGTCCGTTATGAATGTCTTAGGCTTCTTACCTGCAACCGCTTTACCAAGCTCTAACAACGGGCGAACATCGGCTGTGTACTTCGTGTTCGCTACTTGTTGGGCGATTAGGAAACGGGTTTGGTCATCCATGAGAGCGTAGAGGTACTTCATGTTCCCTCGCACTTTCAGGAATAATTCATCTGCACGCCACGTATCCGACACTTGAGGACGAACGGTTGAGAGGTAGCGTTCCATTAGCTCCGTGTACTTCTTTATCCAAAGGTACACGGTCTTGTAGCTAACCTGAACCCCTATCATCTGCAACGACCGCGCGGTATTTCGCAGACTCTCACCGGAGAAGTAAAGTTGCATCGCGGCCGTAACGCCTTGAGGATTATGTTTCATGTGCTCAAAGCCTAAGTTGACGGTGAACGATTTTCCGCACGCCTTACATGCGAACCGTTGAATGTCGCCGTACTTGTTATGACGAATCCCGAACCTTTTCAACGCCTTATCCGAGTGGCAGTAGATGCAAGCAGTAATTTCGACAGGTCGAATGATTACATTCTCTCTAACCCTTTCTCGTAGCTGCTCGCGAATTTGACAGGCAATAATGTGCTTACAGCGCACTTGCCGGTAGTAGTGATCAAAGCAATTACACATCCACGAACCATTCTCGCGTCGAACCACATCATACATCCCATCTCCGCTCTGTGAAGCAACCTTGAAGTGGCGCTCATCCATCGCCATGATCTGCGTCGCGTTTTCTGCGATCAGTCGGCCTTTTTCTCACGGGAGAGAACGGATTTCGTCATGTTTGTTTGTTTCACAACTATGTTCGACCACATGAAGCACTAGACGGCAAGACACCAAGTGAAGCCGCTGGAATCACTATTCAGGGTGAGAATAAGTGGGTAACTTTGATACAGAATGCGAGTCGTAAAACTGCAAAGTCTTAAGAAGATACTATACTGATCAGTCGCACGACGCAATTGAAAATTGCTGAATTAGCAGCAAGAATTAAGCTCGAAAACCAAAATGATATGTACACATACTTTCACGCCAAAAGATACGCTACGCTGATTTCTTTACTGCCCGCCTATCTAGAATCACCGAACCCCACCATCATGGATGTTGGGCGCTCACAACTAACGGCCCAATTGTTCAAACGATTTAATGTGAGAGTCGATTCACTGGGTCTAGAGGCTGACCATCAATTAGAAACGGGACACTATTATCACATGGACCTAAACGATACCCAACATCCGAACCTGTGGCCCAAGAACTTTCCGAGATACGATGTAGTGATTGCTGCCGAAGTGATTGAGCATTTGCACGTGTCTCCATTCTGGGTTTTCAACTTCCTAAAAACTCTCATGAACAGAACAGCGGTCCTAATTATTCAAACACCAAACGCGGTCGTTTTACACAAACGTCTAATCATGCTGTCAGGCCGCAACCCTTTCGAACTCATCAGAGAAGCACCAACTAATCCCAGTCATTTCAGAGAGTACACTGTGAATGAGCTACGACAATATGCTAAGAAAACTGGTCTCACGATAATCAACTCCGTCTTCGGCAACTACTTCGACTATCGTGTCTTGGCCCGTAACTCAGTTCACCGTCACCTCTTGTCTTTGGTGGTCCATTCATACGATGTCCTTCCTAGCTCGCTGAGGCCGGGAATCACGATAATCATGAGATAGACCGAACGAGCGACCAGTTCCTAACATTCGATAACTGTGAAAGCGAGGAATAAGACTAGTTGGCCTAAAGCAGACGAAAAGTAACAGTCCTTTCGGGCTGACGAGAAGGTACCGTTACCGGCGCAACGGTTCTGTTACTTCTTCGGTTGACGAGTTTTTGCGTTTTCTTGATTTTGTTCTGTTACCGTTCCGTTGATAGAATTTTTCGCGGTAACGGATAGTCTACGGTTGATTTTGGTTGCGGATAAAATCGGTTGATAAATAGCTTGGCTGTCCGCACCTAGAAGCTAATCGGTCCACCGCTTTTCTTTTCCCAAGTAAATCTGATCGTCGCTGTAACAATAATATCGGTCTCCTTCCTCATCGAGAGGCGACAAATCTTTTCCACATACCCTACAAAAGGGAACGCCGTTTTTGCTGAGGATCCCCACATACTGTGGATTGAACCCGTTCTGAAAAATTTCTTTAGGTTCGTATTTCTTCAGTTTCTCCTCTTGTTCAGGAGTCAGAGAACCTACAAGCGGTAGAAACTTCGAGGCTTTGTGTCTATTCAGAAGTGCATCGCCTACGATTCCCGCCGCGAGGTAAGCGGCTAGGTCTTCTCCTTTAGTTGGACGCGCTATCAGACCCCGTTGTTGAGCTTTAGCTAAGTTCGCGATAGCCTCGGAGGGAGCTTCTCCCGTCATACTTTCTACGATTAGCGTTTCAATAATATGCGGTCTTACGCCAGCTAGAGTTAGATTCGTTCTAAACCTTCGTTTCGCTTCTTCGAGCTCCCTTTCACCACTGTCCCTAGTACCAGCAATTGTCGAAGTCAAGGTAGCATGATTGATTCAGTCGAGGTAGAAATCAGTTACGCATCAGAGCTTTGCGGCTTGCGTTTTGGATTAGGGTTAACCACTTGTTCTCTCCTTGAATCTCTATTCTCGCTGCTTCGGCAGGGGGCCTACCATTCAGTGCTTGGTGAGGTCGAATTGGCGCATCCGGGTTTTAACTACGCGTTCTCGATCGCAATGAGGTGCTTCGTGGTCTCAACAACGGAAGAGGTGAAGAAAGCATTAGAGAAGGAACGAAGGAAACGGATGCTAAGCACAATCCCGGAAACCGCCAGGGTGGTTCTGGGAGAGTACCTTGCAAAGTCTGAACAATGGCAACTGATCCGAACGTCGTACCGGACCAAAAGCTGTCTGAACATGTGGGCAACAATAATACAAATCGCTCAGAGAAGTCAAGATCACTGACTTAGCAGCTAACTCAACTTGACTCCTACGAGTTTCATTCATTAAATTCAAAGAAACTTGTAACTCGAACGGCAGTCCTTCTACAGAACAGGTGAAGGTTGGTGGTTTGCCTTGGATGTGGCCACCGAGAGCACGTTAGTGCTCGTTCTTCTGGCCATCGTAGTCGCATTCATCGTCGCTCGTCACTGTGGATTCATTTTGCACTTTCACCGTTGGCGAGTTTTCACACCGTGGAGCTACA
>Ga0187784_10005732_pt1 | contig 10033 bp, 9 predicted proteins | sample 1015_SJ02_MP15_2_FD_132964 | JGI IMG/M metagenome (GOLD analysis project Ga0187784, IMG submission 132964) | Tropical peat soil microbial communities from peatlands in Department of Meta, Colombia - 1015_SJ02_MP15_20_MG | ecosystem: Environmental > Terrestrial > Soil > Wetlands > Peat | place... | reverse complement strand
TCACCTTAGTTTTGGTTTGGAAACGGTTAATATACATGAAAACTAACCGCCCGACTAGTTCACCTTAGACGGTGGTTAAAAACGGAAACCATTCAGATCGAAAGAACTGAGACTAAACAGATCCGTGAAACCCGAAGTATCTGCCCCGACTGCAACAGAATCCTCCCCGCCACAGTTTACGAACGGGAGGGAAAGATTTGGCTGGGCAAAACATGCCCTGAGCATGGTGAGCTCGAGGAATTGTACTTCGGCTCCGCCGATATGTACTACAAGTTCGCTAAATTCTCCCATAACGGCAAGGGAATCGAGAACCCAAACGTTCCCTTAGAGAAATGCGCTTGCCCAACTAACTGCGGCCTCTGCACAAGCCACCTAAGCCACTCAGGCCTCACGAACCTAGTCATCACCAACCGATGCGACCTCACCTGCTGGTACTGCTTCTTCTACGCAAAGAAAGGCGTCGAAGGAGCATACGTGTACGAACCAACACTCGACAAGATCCGTGAGATGGTCCAAGTTCTGAGAGCGGAGAGGCCTGTGCCGGGCAACGCAATTCAAATCACCGGCGGAGAACCAACCCTACGCTCCGACCTACCGGAAATAATCAAGATCTGCAGGGAAGAAGGCGTCGAACACATACAACTCAACAGCAACGCCATCAACCTAGCACAAGACCCTGAAATGGCTCGAACCGTACGCGAAGCTGGCGTCAACACGGTCTATATGAGTTTCGACGGCGTCACACCCCGAACCAACCCCAAGAACCATTGGGAAGCACCCATAGCCATCGAAAACTGCAGAAAAGTAGCCCTCGGCATCGTCCTCGTCCCAACAGTCATCAAAAGCATCAACGACCATGAACTCGGAGGACTCATCCGCTTCGGACAAAGAAACATGGACGTCATACACGCAGTAAACTTCCAACCCGTCTCCCTAACCGGCCGACTGACCAAATCCGAACGGGAGAAATACCGAATCACCATCCCCGACTGCATCGAACGCATCGAGGAACAGACAAACGGCGAAGTGGGCAGGGAATCATGGTTCCCAGTCCCAAGCTGCGTCCCGATCACACACTTCGTCGAAGCTCTCACCAAACGCCCAAGATACGAACTCTCCATCCACTTCGCCTGCGGCGCAGGCACATACGTATTCAAGGATGGCGACAAACTCGTCCCAATCGCATCCTTCGTCGACCTCGAAGGACTCCTCGAGTACTTGGAGGAGAAAGCTGACGAACTGAAAGCCGGCAAAAACAAGTACCTAGTCGTAGCCAAAGTCCTTGCCAAGATGGGAACATTCATCGACAGAAACAAACAACCCAAAGGCCTAGCCCTCAGCAAACTACTCTTCAACGCCCTAGTCAAAAACGACTACAGCGCCCTAGGAGCGTTCCACCACAAATCCATGTTCCTCGGAATGATGCACTTCATGGACAAATACAACCACGACGAAGAACGCCTACGAAGATGCGACATCCACTACCTCAGCCCAGACATGAGAATCATCCCATTCTGCGCATTCAACGTCATCCCAGAATGGTACCGTGACGCCATCCAACCAAAATACGGAATCCCAATCGAACAATGGGAGAAGGAACACAAAACAACCCTCGAACAAGGCCTCTACAAAGGCACACTCCGAAAAGGCAAAGGCCACGCAGCAGGCTGCGGATGCCCACTCGGAGCACTAAACACACCAAGCAGCGAACTACTCACAATCGAAAACGGCATGATCAAGTCCAAGTAAGGCACGACGAAACCCCAAACCCGACCCCGCCAACATTTTCCGCTCGGCGTACGCAGCGCGGGTGCAGACTCAAAGCACCCTTCAGTAACCTGAACATTTTTCTGTAGAACCCAATCCTACTCAGCGTCCAGCAGGCAACGCGGCATGAATACGGAATACGATGTGATAATCGCGGGCGCCGGCGTTGCCGGAATGGTGACTGCCGCATCAACCGCGAAGCATTCGAAACAAAACCTGAGGATGCTCGTAATCGACCGAAACCCCACCGAAGAGGCTGGCAAGAAAACCTCTACCGGATGGATATGCGGAGATGCCGTCAGCAAGAACAGCCTCGACTACTTGGAACGTGAAGTGGGAATCCACTACAGCAAACCGGAACTCGAACGGCCCATTCAAGGCGTCGTCGCCTACTCACCCGATCATGCGTCCAAAGCCATGTTCGACGGCGAAGGCTACGTCCTCAACCGCAAACTCCTACCACAACGCCAGCTGAAGGACGCCCAGAAACTCGGCGTCGAATTTCTATTCGACACCTACGCCGAAGCCCTCCTTGTAACCGACGGATCAATCACAGGCGTCCAATGCCGCTCCGCGAAGGACAATTCCACATTCAGAAAGACCTCGAAACTGGTTGTTGACGCCACCGGATCCGCCTCACGCCTAAGGACCGGACTCCCGATAAAGAGCCACATTGAAAAGGAAATTGACAAAGAAAACGACATGGAATCAACCGGCCGATACATCATAAAATTCGAAGCCGGCAATCGAGACAACACTTTCTTCGATCCCGACTACTGCATAATCCACTTAGACCAGAAAATTGCGCCCGGCGGATACGCTTGGGTCTTCCCCAAGGGCGAGGATAAGATGAATATCGGCCTAGGCGTCCAGAAACGGGTGTTGGAGCGTAGAAATAGGGAGACTGGAAGAAAGGACACGTTACAATCACTCATAGATGAATACGTTCGAACCAACCCAGTCATTAAGGCATGGAAACCATCAGACATGGCCGACGATAAAGGAAACGAGAAGGGCAACTGGCAGGTCCCGGTGCGCCGCCAAAACGACTGTCTAGTGGCGAACGGATACATGATCGTCGGAGACGCCGCGTGGATGCCCCGCCCGATCGACGCGGGAGGCATAGGGCCTGCAATCTACGCCAGCACAATAGCTGGCAAAGTCATCGCAGACGCATTCGAAAGCAACGACACCTCAGAGAAGGGATTATGGAAATTCAACACAGAATATGTCAAAACGTACGGATACCGAATGGCCAGTTCCGAAATCCTTCGCCGCTTCCTTCAAACCCTCACCAACGAAGACCTGAACTACGGAATGAAACATTTCCTCGGACAAGACGACGTAGACAGCATCACCAGAAGAGAACACCCCGAGTTCAAGCGCGTAAGCCTAGGAAACCCAGCAAGAATCCTCTGGGCATTCCCACGCCTCGCACTGGCTAGAGGCCTACGGTACACCGCCCAGAAGAGTTTACGACTCATAGGACAATACATGAACTACCCCAACTCACCAGATCAATTCGACGATTGGCATGCAAGGTTCATGTCTGAACTGCGTGAAGCCTACGCCAAGTTCTCATGAACCCAGCAAAACCCCAACCAACCACGTCACCTCTCTCTGAGAACCAATACGCATCAGATTCAAATAGGTCCAAAGTTCACTTCAAACCGACCCGGAAAAGGGTTGGCGAACATGCAAGAGTTCCTTGAGAAAGTGAAACCTCAACAGAAAAAATATTTTATCCAAATGAGGTCGAAACTCCGAACACTCCCCGAAGTCGAGGAAACCATAGAGATCGACGAAGTCTCCGGCGAATGGTGCCCAGTCTACCGGGTCAAAGGCTCAGAACTCGTCTGGGTACACTTCGACGAACACCTATGGGTCAACTTCCCAGTCGAACCGAAATTCGAGAAGAAAGCCCTCCAAGACGAGAACCTAGACAGCTACGTAGTCGAATGCGTAAAGGACGCGGACGAAACCGGTGGAGAGAAATGGGCAACGGTCGAAATAAAATCAGGAGAGCAAGTCGACCAAATTCTCCCGCTTCTCGAACTGCGCCACTCAGTCCTAGCGTCCTAACGCACGCAAACTACGCTGATCAACCACGCCTCGCCGAAAACCGCTAAATATACTCGCGGTGAGATGTCTAGTTGGCCGCGGCTAATGCGCTCGGTGTCCTACTTCATCTGACGCCAAAGATGTGCTGAATCCGCGTGTCAGTCGACGCTCCGCATTGCCTTCTCTCGACACTATAAAGCGTTTTAACCTTGGAGTTCAGGAGAAGATAGCTCGTCCAATGCTGTTAAAGCTCAATGTTGTGCACCAATGATAACTGTTATCTCCCAATCTCAGACTAATGTGTGGAAGCAAGGTCGATGTACTTGAGTGGCGGCGAATGGGTAGACTAAAGCAGGTCGTTTTTTCTACTATAACTGCCATTGTTGGCCTAATTGCACTAATATGGTATATAGGGCTCCAGAAACTTGTTTCGGTTTTGTCCACTGTGCAGTTTCCATTGCTTCTTCTACTTGTGATCCTGATGAATCCGGCGTTTGAACTATTACGCGCTTTTCGGTGGCGCATGGTTCTCTCGCCGATCGTCAAAACTCGCTCCTTCAGTATTGCCAGGGCCTACGCGTGGATTTTATTCGGTGACTTCATCAATTGGCTGCTTGTTTTCGGGGTCGAAGGAGATTTCGCTAAAGCAAAGCTTCTGGGTATGCAACAAAAGGACGCTTTCGCTCCAATTCTGACCACCGTAGGGTTAGAGCGCGTCCTTGATGGGTTAACAGTTACCGGAATAGGCATCGCAGCTATTTGGCTGCTTGATTTTCACACCGCAACAAACCTCTTTCTCACTTTAATTATCGTTCTCGCCGTCGGTACCCTCGTAATCGCGTTTGCTACATTCGGCGTAGTAAATCGTAATGGTGCTGTTCGATTAATAGAGGTGTGCTTGTTTTTCGCGCCGGATCACCTCAAAATGAAGATGCTACATTTCATTGAGGGGTTAATCGACGGATTACACGGCTTCGCCAGTCTAGGCCACAAGGCGATCTACTATGCCCTAGAAACAATTGCGTTATGGTCGATTCCGATCATCACCTATGTCCTGCTTTTCTCAGCAATGGGCCTAACCGTGCCACTTGTGATCCTCATGATAGGGAGCGTTGTTATGACTTTCAGTGCGGTAACGCCATCCCCTCCGTTAAGCATAGGCAGTTACCACATCATCTGGACTGCCACGTTCGTAGCGCTCGGAATGCCAGCAGCCGTCGCCTTAGCCACTGCTATTATCTCTCATCTATGCTTGCTCGTTTGGAGGCTGCCAGTCGGCCTCCTAGTGTCATCATGGCTAGGAATCGACTTGAAGGATATCTTGAAGGCGGCCGGAGGTAAATAATCTAGGCAGACGCGCGACGCACGATCATAGATATTGCCTTCACCACGATATCGACTGCTTGCGGCGACGCGGAGGAAAACAGGAGTTAGTTACTCACTACAGCTCAACCGACAGTCAAGACTGTTTGCGCAAAGTCTCCTTGATTCCCCGTTACTTGAATCACATATGAACCAGGAAGAACATTCCCTACGATGAAACCGCCATAAGCAACGCCGCTACCAGCCTGAATCACACAAGCAGCCGTACCCGGTAGGATCACGTTTGGGGAAGAGGGGCTAGAGAGTTGGCAGGTCGTATCGGTTGGAAGCATACCAGCAGCTCGAATTGAGACCCTAGACCCGGGGTAATAACCTGCCATTTGATCCACCCCGTATCCTGCTGAGCCTGATATCACAGGTTGAGATTGAACGAGAACAATTGTGGCATTGTCCGCGCACATGGCCAACGCGCAGATCAGCAATGGCCCTAGAACTCTCAAAGGCAACTCATCCGTGCCCTAACATCAAATTATTCGTTGTGACTTTAATCAGTTTGGTTCAAACCTCATTACCCGGTCATCGGACATCGAGTAATACAATATGCGCCGGTCTGAAAAATCCCCTAATTCTAGTAACTCCATGATGCGTTAAGCGTGCAAACGCTTTAGTGAATTGTTCTCTTTCGGAACTGCGTCGGCCCATAAGTATTCGAAATAGTTCTTCGCAAACTTCGAAAGGCCGATGTGGTCTGACCATATAGCTAGGCTGATGGCTTCGTCGCCTTCTTGCCCCAAGAGGAGAATAACTTCTCGGCCATCTGCGATAACTCCGCCGCCAAACATTTGTTCGCGTACTCTCACTTCGCAGACATTCGAGAGCTTCGTCATCGTCTCACTTGATGAGTCTTTCATGGTCATGATCTGAATCTTCACACCCTTGGCCGCGATGGATTTCACAAGCGGAATAAGCATCTCTGCGACTTCATCTGGAATCGCCGGCACCGCGGCTAAAATTTCCTTTTGTACATGCTCGATTGTTTCCCTAATTCTTGCTAATACATTGAAGTTGCCCCGTACGATCCATATGTCCGGATGCTCTCGAACCCCCTTTTTCTCGTATAGCGGTTGAAGTTCGTCTAGGATGAAGGCTTCGTTTGTTTTCAGTTTGGTTTCAAGTTGTGATTTCGTGATTTCCATTGCGAGTGAGGGCGGTTTCGGGTAGTATTTGCTAGGTCGGCCGTGCTCGCTTTCAATCCATCCTTTCTTCTCAAGTGAACCTAAGATTTCGTATATCTTTGAGTATGGTACGTCTGATGCCTCACTTAGCTCACTAGCTGTTGCCGGGCCGATTTCCAGGAGGGAGGTGTAAGAGCGGATTTCGTAATCGGTTAAGCCAAATTCCTGAAGTGAACGCCTAGCCCGGTCGCTTATGGTCATGCCTGATGGCACAGCTGTGAGAAGGGCATCGTTGGCTGAATTTAAGATTTCACAACCAGCAGTGGTTAGCGGCCCACTAGCCAAACAAAACCGAAATCGCGCAAACCACGACAGCTAATTGCCTATGATTTCCCCGAATTGTTGCTCGGTTCGTTTGAAACCCAATATGACCCTTTGTCCGTGAATTCCTTCTTCCAGATCGGGACCTCCTTCTTGACGCGTTCCACAGTTTCCACCAAAACTGGGAACACATCTTGCCTATGCTTCCCCATTACTACAACGAAGATACTGGGTTCTCCAACGGTGAGCGAATCAATGACATGATGTATCTCAACCTCAAGGACCCCATCATGTTTCTTGGCGTCGGACCTTATCTCCTCCATGCGCTCCAACGCCGCATCCGAGTACGCCTCATACTCTAACCGACTGACTTTCGAGTCAGAACCGCTAACAGGGTCAGTCCGCACGACTCCGACAAAAGATGCCAAAGCCCCCGAGTCGTGATACGTGGGTAATCTCTTGACGTGATCAATAATCTGTTCTAGCGAAATCTCACCCTTGCGATGAAGACCAACTGCTTCCATGCCCGAAACGCCTGATCACATTCTACCGAATGAAAAGTGATCAAGGTGTCTGCTTTAGTTCTGCTTTCATCTTTTCGAGATGTAGATTTTCCGTGTCGAACTTCGTTCCTACAATTTGAATTTGGTAGATTGTTTTGGCTTCATTGCAAAACTCACAAGGCGGCCCGAAGCCATCAGGGCTGGGAGACGTCCTCAGCCACATCTGGTTGATCCCGGCATAGGTTAGGTCCAGCCTGACTCTGTCTCTCGCACAGTTCTCGCATAAGTAGAATGGCATGTTGCGTGACCGGTTGCGATAGGGCGTTTTCAATATTAATACTTTGAAGAGCCGTTTTTCATTTGTGGAGCTGTCAGAGTGGGTGCAGGGCGAGTCGATATCCGCAGCGCGTTTACACTCTCCCTAAGGGCAGATCGGCCGCTTCACTTTAATTGCAATGCCCTCCCTAAGTCACTTGTCACGGGAACCGAATGTCAAAGATGGAATTGGCCGCGTCGGCCGCGCTCGTTTGCGTGATTGTGGTCTTCACCGTCTTCGCAGTCGGTTCTCAACCCAAACCTTTCCTGATCGGAGGTCTGGCTCAGTATCTTCTGCCGACGTTCTTGACGCTATATCTGCTTGTTATCCTCTACTACTCTCGAGTGATCGTAGAAGTTCTCGCAACCTTCTTTCTGGGTAATCGGAAGCAGGGCCGTTCCGATGGGAATTCTTGGACGGTCATTATCGGATATGTGATTTGCCTGATCTTGCTGATTCTGCTGCTCCGAAGTTCCGTGATACAGCGTATGCTCAGCTCAGTTGAGACCGCTATTGTGGACGCCTCGACGGCCTTGAGACAAAGCCAAGCTACCACCACGCCATCCCTCGCCCAATCGCTCAACCCATACGTATTCTACTACCTAGCACTCGTCTTTTTGGGCATCATTCTAGCGTCGTTTGGCCTACTCATTGGAGCGCTACATAGAGCCTACAAATGGACCAGCGAAGAGCTCGTACCCGTGAACACACGGGTCGCCAGGCAGGAAGCGTTACAATCCGTTCAAAAAGCCGCGAAAAATTTGAGATTTGCAGGTGACTACAGGGAGACGATCTTAAACTGCTACCGGGAAATGTGCCAAGTTCTCTCCGAGCAGGGATTACAAATTGCGATCAACGAAACCGCGCGCGAGTTCTCAAACGATGTTTCAAAGAAACTGGGTATAGGAGCGGACGCGGTGAGGGGGCTTACATCTCTATTCGAAGAGGCGAGGTATAGTGACCATCAAATCGATGACACAAAGCGCGCGAACGCGATCAATGAGCTCGAACGTTTGGAGCATACACTCACACTGGCCAGTGGACAAGGCTCATGAGAAAACGGATTAGGCTTCTAATCGAGATAGGCGCCATCTACATTGTAGTATCCATTGCGCTAGATTTCTTCCTTGGCAGCTATCGCGTCCTCCTCTGGCCCGCTCTTGCTATCGCCTTCACAATCTTCGGTGGGATGATCCTAAGCACTATATGGGAACGTGCGTATCCGCAACAAACCTCCGAAGCACCGCGCTTAGCTGACTCAAACGATGACCTCACGCGATTGGAAGATGTATGCAAAATGGCTTTCGAGCAAGATGATGCGAATGCGCAAGAGTTAGTTAGCAAGAGAATCCGGTCTCTCGCATTCGTGGCTGCAGCGCACCATCTCAACGTCTCTGAAGCTCTGTTGCGGGATATGGCTGAGAATGAGCCGACTTCACTCCACTTAAAAATCGGTGATGAAGTTATCTTCTCCGCTCTAACGACGCGTAGCCTTTCCCTCAAAAAATGGCATCCGTATAGCATTCAAGCGTGTTTGACGCGGATTGAGGATTGGGCAACCTGAAAGTTGACGTTGTAGCGGAGAACTCCAACCGCATTCTCTCCGAACTCGGAACTGCTATCGTCGGAAAAGAGTCGGCGCTTCGCAAGATTCTCGTCGCTGTGCTAGCCAATTCCCATATTCTAATCGAAGATTACCCGGGTTTGGCGAAGACCGTCATAGCTAAGTCTCTGGCGGTCACTCTCGGCTGCAAGTTTGCGAGAGTTCAATTCACGCCAGACCTTTTGCCCGCCGACATAACTGGCACGTATGTCTACAATCAGAAAACGGGAGGCTTCGAGCTCAGAAAGGGGCCAATATTTACTAACTTTCTTCTGGCGGATGAAATCAACCGAAGCCCTCCTAAAACTCAGTCCGCGCTACTGGAAGCAATGCAGGAACGGCAAACCACACTGGATGGTAAGACCCATCCACTCGAAAACCCGTTCCTCGTCATCGCCACTCAAAACCCAATCGAGTTCGAAGGAGTCTACCTGCTGCCGGAAGCTCAACTCGACAGATTCATTATCAGACTACGGATCGGCTACCCCGACAAAAATTCAGAAGTCGAGATCCTAAGAAGGCGCATCGTTCGAGAGAAGGATGACTTCGCCATCCGAAACATCATCGACCCAGACACCCTAATCGAAATGCAACAATCAGTAGAACACGTGCACGTAGACGACGGAGTACTATCCTACGTTACCGACATTGTCCGCGAGACCCGAACCCACACGCAAGTGGAAGTGGGAGCCAGCCCTCGAGGGTCTCTGGCCCTCCTCAAACTAGCACGAGCCTATGCAGCGCTGTCCGGGCGAGACTACGTCTTACCTGACGATGTTAAAGTCATCTGCAGCGAAGCCCTCGCTCATAGAATAATTCCGAAAGCAGCGTCCTGGGTCCGTGGCTTCGATCCAATTTCGATCATCGAAGAGATCGTCAGGAGAGTTCCAGTGCCAAGAGTTGACTGATCATGTTAACCAGGAAGGCGTTCGGATACCTCGCGGCAGCATACTCATCGATCTTC
>Ga0187784_10005731_pt1 | contig 10035 bp, 11 predicted proteins | sample 1015_SJ02_MP15_2_FD_132964 | JGI IMG/M metagenome (GOLD analysis project Ga0187784, IMG submission 132964) | Tropical peat soil microbial communities from peatlands in Department of Meta, Colombia - 1015_SJ02_MP15_20_MG | ecosystem: Environmental > Terrestrial > Soil > Wetlands > Peat | place... | reverse complement strand
TTGCCAGCGCGACTCTTCCACGCCCAGTTGCTTTTTGCCTGCGGCGGTCAGTTCGTAGACGCGCGCCCGGCGGCCAGAATCCTTCTTGATCCACTCCGCGCGAATCCAGCCCGCTTCTTCCATCCGATACAGCGCGGGGTAGAGCGAGCCCTCCTCTGCACGCAGTACTTCCCCGGATGTACTGGCGATGGCAGCCATGATGGCGTATCCGTGAAGTCGCGGGTGCCGCGACAATATCTTCAGCACGAGCAAATCTAACGAACCTTGCAGAGCATCGGTTTTTGCCATACTAAGATGTCTTTATATAGATATCTTGGTATAGAGTCAATGAGGTGCGTCTGGCGCATTGAGGGCGAGTCACTCGTTGGAGTGATTGCGCTGGGTTGGTTGCCGAACCATATATTTCGAGCTATTGGCCCTAACCGTTAAAACCTGCAAAAGCCCATTCTCGTTACTTGAACTCAGGACAGACTTTTAAAGACGTTAAAGGTCCATCAGCGATTGGAACCAGAGAAGATTTGAGACAAGCGATGTTGGCCCGTCGAAATCTATGCTCTTGCCGTTTTGTACCTTCCTCCGTAAGAACGCTAAACCTGGCTGCATCCGAGGTGGGTTCCTTCCATCCGTGTGAAGGTGAGCATGGGGCAGACGTGGTTTTAAGTTGTCGAAAAATGGCGGTTACACAGCGCCGGGATAAACCGGCATGAAACAGAGTAGGAACAATCCTTACGGGTACCAGCCTGTTAAATAGTTGTTGACAGATCTCTACCATGATAGTAGACATTGTAGTGTTGCTGGGGCACCTTGCTCTGGCAATCGAGATCCGATGCCGAGCGTCGAGGCCCCGCGCCGTCGGGCAGTGTTGGGAGTGCATTGAGCCGCTTTGCCTTCGACGACGATCGTGAGCATGGGAACGGTTCGAGCCCAGACAAAACTCGGTTCTCGAAATTCAAACCCATGATTCATTTCATGAGCTGTATGCGTATCTTGTCATTTTATTTACCTGCATCTCTATTGACATAGACACATACATGTAAGGGAAGGATTTTATGAAACGATCAGGGCGCCCCGTTCTTGCCAGACGCACCGAGACGTTCGCCCCAGGTTCGCCCCTGGCGTCTTTCGTTTGCCGCGGAGACTCAAAAATGCCAACCCAAAATCAAGCGATTTTGATTGTTGGGCATCGTAGTTTTCTCCCCCTACTGGAACACTGCCAGATTTGTCCGAGCTGCGACCGCTATTTCAAGGAAACCCCTTCAAACGATCAGTCTGCATGCGAGAGCGGAAAGGCTCTGCTTGTACCTGTTTTCGACATTACTAAGTTATTGCGCTTTGGCCCAGGCGATTAACGCAGTCACCGGAACTCGGCTTTGGGCCTTTGTCTTTTCCCTTCCTAGAACGGGTTTGACCTTGTTTTGCCGTTTGGTTTTACGCGGCTGCCGCAGCTGTCGTTGGCGGCTGCGGTGCAACGGGTCGTAAACTTTCTCAGCCTCAACCAAACAATCTACAGTTAGAAATCCCGGTTGGGAGTGGGGCCGCAGGGTTGGGCACCTTCCTTGATGAAGTTTTCGTGAAACACACCTACGGGCGGCAGGTCGCCGGTCCTGGCGGAGAAGCCGAAGTCGAAAATGTTCACGCTGTAGGTCAGCGGCTCGCCGCTAGCCTTGATGGCCTGCCAGCGCGAGATCTGCGGCGCCTGGCTGCCGATCAACTGTTCGTAGAGGCAGAATTTAGTGCGTGCGTCATTGCGGATGACGTAATTAGGAATGAAGTCTGCAGTGAACTCGTAGTCCACCTTAGCCTTGTAAGGCACCGGACCGCCGTACTGCAGGCCTAGAGCAGCCTGGCCGCCGGGATCGTCGGGCGGGGCGGGCTCCAGCCTCGCATCGAGCAGGCGCAGGTCCACGGCACCGCGCCAGTCGAAGTTGCGAAACACCGGGGAGACGTGGGGTGAGGCCTGGTAGTAGCCGTCTTCAGAGAAGGTAATGGTGTAGCGCACACGAACGCCGAGGGGGTTGCCCTGCCCGGAGAGCAGCGGCGCGTATTCGGCCTGGCGGATGCTAGCGTGCGGCAGGGTGACGGTGCCGTCGGGATGCGCCGCACGTTGTTGCTCGAGACGCTTTTGCGTTTCGTTTTCGCGCTTGCTGGTGAGTTGTTGCAACCGCGCGAGCACGTCGGAGGCGAGACCTTCGGGGTACCGCACCAGAGGCGGCGGCTCCTTCTTGGGCCGGAACATCTGCCCGAACACGCTCTGGCGGCGGCTACCCTGGAGGTCTTCGGCTTCCATCGCCACGCGGAATGGGCGTGGCGGCACGTCCACCGCGATCACGAATTCGCCATACTGGGATGAGTTGTTGATGCGGATGGCAGTCAGCGTCTGCAGTGCCTTGCCCTGCTCGTCGAGCAGGCGGAAGCAGACGCTCCCGACGGACTCGGTATTGTAAACCAGCGCCATGGCCACGTGGCGGTGGCCCTGGGAGGGTTCGCCCTCGAGATCGGTGTAGTTGGGACCTTCGTGCCCAAAAGCCAGCCGCTGAAACTTGAAAGAGGTGAAGTTGGGGCCGGAAGCAGTGGAGGACGAAATGATCAGACGCTTGAATTCCTGTCCGGGTGCGGCGAGGGACGATAACAAAAGGAAGGTAAGGACTGCGCGCATGGGATCAAGCATACATGTGGGCACGGGCACAGAGGGAAACCAGAAGGGAGTCGCGGTTCGAGGACGGGCCGTGGCAAGACAGATTCTGGATTGAATTCTTGTTGTCGAAAAACCCTATCTTTGCTAATCGCCTTTCATGAGAAGGCCGGTCGGAGTCGAGCGAATTCTTTTTTCATTTTGTTCGACCAGCTCTTTCTTTTCGCCCGATCGCCGCTGTCGCCATGCTTCCATCCGCACTCTCGAGGAGCGAATCGTTTCGCTCGGTGCATGTTGGGCGTTCTCGTATCAGCCGGTGCTGAAGACCGGCCAGCTCATCCCATCTGCTTACGACACGTTTTGCAGACAACACACGCTTCCGGCCATCAGTCGGAAGAATCTGATGGTGTAGCTATCTTGTAGAGCGGCATGTCGATATCCATTTTTTTGCCCGGGGCGCAAGTTCACTTTGATTGTGAAGTGCGACCATTCGGCCTCCGAAAGAACCTCGGCCTCCGAAAGTTTCTTTTCCACCAAGACGATGACGTCAGTGTTGGCGGGCATCAATTCGCTAAACTTACCGTCGGCCGAAACGGAGTGACCAGCAAGGCCAATGCCAATCTCGCCAGACTCGGCCCGCAGATTGGTGAAACCAACATGAGCCTTCAAAGGTAGCCCACTGGCTGCGTCATAGACTCTACCCGCGAGTATAGCCGCTTTCTCACTCAGTTGAACGGTGACCTTCTCTGCGGGGTGGTCCCCGTACAACTGAACATTCTGAACGCTAAAATTCAGTGGTTGATAGAACTTGGATGTCGGGTCGGGGTAGCCGTCTTTATCTTTCCGGGCATAAATCTCATAGAACCCATGCTTGAGCTTTCGACCGAAATCAAATCTCCCTGCAGCATCAGTGCTGGCGACTGTGCTATTTCGCAAATCCACAAGGGAAAACGGAGAGTCTTCTTGAGAATCTAGAGAGACCTAGCCCGCTGCTCCGAGGACAGGTTCTCGGTCTTCGTTCACGACAGTACCGCTGATTCTTCCGTCCGACGGAGTTGGAACAGGGGTCTGAGAAACCGAACAGATTGAGAGCAGTAGAACGATGAGCGGTAGCCTTTGCATAGCTATCTCTTTCGTGCTTCCCGTTGGGATGCTTGTTCACCAACGAAGGTTCGATTATAGGTGCCTTGTCCGATGAGACCAACGAGTTTTGAAGTTCACTCTAGCCCAATATCGCGCTTACAATTATTGATACTCAAGAAAGGCGAACAACGGCGCAATCTTGTAAAGTCGTGCACTGGTTTGAAGTCTCACATCGCGGGTCTTTCGTGAAGAAGAGCCTTGATCTTATTTTCGAACGCGTCTTTGTCGACCATGCCTGCATGTGACTCGGCAATCTTTCCGTTGCGGTCGATTAGTAAGGTCATTGGGAGAGAAGGCAATCCGCCGTATCGGTTGGCTACGTCTTGGTTGGCAATCACAATGGGATAATTCAGCTTGTGCTCTTCGAGAAATGGCTTCACTGATTTCCAGCCGTCGTCATCCATCGAAACGCCAATGGCTGTCAGTCCGTCTTTCCCGTACTTGTTTTGGAACTCGACATACCAAGGAATCTCAACTTTGCATCCAGTGCACCAAGTGGCCCAGAAGTCGAGCAGAATTACTTTCCCTTTGTAAGCGGATAATTTGATAGGTGAACCAGTGGAGTCGGGAAGAGTGAAGTCGGGAGCGGGTTGGCCGATCTGAGGAGTTGCCTGCCCGGGCGGTGGCGTCGTTTGAGACGCAAGAAGCGAGCCCATAGCGACGAATGCGACGGCGAGAGTACGAAGGAACATCGGAATTAGCTCCTTAAGCAAACGGTCAGTCGAGAACGTGATCAGTCCACATGGTACATCGGGCCCCCTCAACAATTTACTGGTCAGTTGGTGCTAATCGATAACATTCACCGTCCTGCAAAAAAGACCAATGGGAGTGACATAGCCGGAAGCGATAGCCAAAACGGTGGCTGCCACTAAGCAACGAAGCTCCACTGAACTGCGCTTCGCTTCGTTCCCGCGCGCAACTGTGAGAGATCCGGGAAGACTTCATAGCTGAGCGTACTCGCCATCTGGTTTCGACAACTGCCGCGCCATCCGTCCCCTAGCGTACAATCAAAATTCCCGCGTGCCAAGGCAGTTGGACGTGGCTCAGCATGATTCACTTTCGCTCAACGATCTTTGCATCAATTCTTTTTGTTGTTGTTTGTCTCCCGCTTGCTCACGGCCAGAATACTCGTGAAAAGGAGCCAGTACCCCAGAGTTCGCAAGGGCGCTCGGGCGCTAAACCTGCTGACAATCCTGAAGTTCGATCACTATTGAACGATTCTGAAGCGTTGCCAGCCGAATTTGCGTCAGATGTATCTCTTACGCTGGTGGAGAACGGCTTGGTTCGGAACCCGGCTCTCAAAGCTAAGATCATCACTCGAGCTTTTGAAAAAGCCTCTGCGGCGCAAGATGACGTCATGCAGCTTCCTTTCGGAGCAAGTGTTGAGGAAACATCTGCAGGGCTGCACGCGATCGCTTCCTCGGTTACGCGTCTCAATCGAATTTCCCTCCAAGCAAGAGTTGTTCAACAAGTCGTCGCAACTGATCCTCGGAGGGCAAGGCAGTTATTCGAATCAATGCAACGTCCGCAACTAATGCCCGTTTCGTGCAACGAAAACTGGTACTTCCTTCCCGATGCCTACTACGATGCTCTTGCAGCGGTATTGCAGCGTGGCTTCTCGGAGCGTGAAATCGCAGGTGGAAACAGGGCAGGATACTTAAGCTCAATCGTTACCGAGACTCAGTTTCACGTCCAGCTCGTGCCCGTTGCCCGACTGTTGAGCGCTGGTGACTTCACCGAACCGGAACTCAGGACTATCGTTCCGATGTATGCCGCCACATTAGCTGAGGTGCATGGCGATCCCCTATCATTCAACATTCTGATGTCGGCACCTGACAGATTTTTCGAAGCCATCAACCTCCTTCTTACGTTGCTAGACAGACGGAACGTAGACTCTCGCGCAGTACTTCAGGCCCTTCGCGATTACATGTTGCTTAACTTTAAGGGGCCGAAGTGCGGTGCAACTGCGTCCTCAAACGACCCTGAGTCACCGCTGCCAACCCCAATTGCACAGTTCAACCAAACATTTCAGTCAAGACTGGTAAGGGCGAACCTAGGTGTCATCCAAGAGGATGAAATCAAAAGTGATGCGAAAGACGGCAGTTCGAATGATCCCCCTCTGTCGCGATGGAATTCACTGACGTACTTTCAATTGTTGCGCTCTATACAAAAGCTGAATACACCTTTGATTGAAGAGGAGTTGGCCAAAGGCAGGGCTGAACATGACGCGCAGTTGTTGAGCGACCTGCAGGATCTGCTCACCCGCTTGAGTAGTTGGTCAAATGAAGGCGAACCCGAAGTGGACTTCTTCCACCAAAAAGCGCTCCTCTTGGAAGTTCTGGCCAAAAGAACAATCGGCACATCTTTGCAAGCAGAGGTTCTCGACACTTTCGTTCGTTTCCTAGAACAGAATTCTTACCAAGACGTCTCGCCGATCGACTGGTTTTTCTTCGCGGAACTTCTACTCGATAGGGATGCCACACCAAATAGCTCAACCGCTGATCTTAAACGTTTGGTTGATTCTCGAGAGCCGGTTCTGAGCGTGTATGCGAGGTTGCAGCTCCTGCTTCAGTCAGCCAAACAGACGCCCGCTGGGAAACACCCAACCAAGGGCCCGAACAAAGCGGCCAGTTGACAAACAATCTCTATAGCACTCAAAATCCCCGGCAGTTGTTGTTGCGCGTAATCGCCTGCAACAGAGTTATCCTTCGCAACCTGCTAGCCCAGCACGAAACGGGCTGTTCTCAACCACCACGCCGAATGGCGCATTAGGGTGTACAGCATCCCGGCCTGGCACAGGAGAAGGGCGGGGAGCCCAAATAAATAGACCGGATGGATTCTTCGGTTGACGACTACGTCGCGTAGCACCGACATAAAAATCAAAAGATCGAGTCCCGCATATAACGCGACCCAAATCAGGAAACCGCGCAGTGCCGGACTTTGGCCCGGGCGGGCAAGAAACAGTTGCGGAAAACGTCCAAAAGCGGCTGCAGTCAGGGCGCAGGTCGCTAGTAACTGCAGCCGCCGATGAAATTCCGGTTCCTTTCGCCAGTAGATAGCCAAGGCGAACGGTATCGTGAACGCGCTGATGTCAAAGACGGAAACCAGCAGAGCACCCTCGGGATATCTCGGGTGGAAATGAGATATGTTGAAACGCCCCATAGTGATAGCGGTTTCAACCCCCACCACGAGCATCGCAACCCCTAACCCCGCACCGATCCAGCCGATCAGTCGGTGCCACTGCACCATTCGCATGCGCACCAGCGTCGACTGAAAAATGAAAAAGAGCACCCATGTGGAAAACACTGCTGCGTGGACATAGAGCACGAACGGCCGGGCGACCGAAGGATGAATCAATTTATCTTTGGCTGTCTGGCTAAAGCCGTAAGCCACTACCACTGCGACCACCAGTGACATCAAGAAGTAAAAGTAATCCCCCAACGGTCTCGCGTGATTCTTAGCACCACTCACAAAATCCTTGCGCTTAGGCGAAATGGTCTCGACGATCATCGCGCCGAAATGTTAGGTCGAGACTTAGGACAAGTCAATGCCGCGTGGCAATGCCTGCGGCCCGGAGGATCAGATGGCGATCGCGGGGTAGGGACACCGGTCACCCAGTGCCACCGACAATGTTCCCTCTTTGTTCGAATGCTTCATCGGTTGTATGCCAAGGTGTGACTCCTCGGAGACGTACACCCGAGCCGTGCGGCCATCGCCTTGCGCGAGTCGGTTTCACAATTTTTGTTGCCGGTGAACGCGAATCGTGACCGCAAAAGTAGGAACTAAATTTCTGTACGGGCTCTCGACACCATCCGGAGTTGTGAGGTTGTTTACCAACTGTCACAGATAACCGGCACATGGCACGGAAGCCTGTCTAGAATCGGCTACGTAAAGTGTGGCGTGTTCTCAATGGGTGAAACTTGCCACAGCGCTTATCTAGGGAAACAAAAAAGCGAAGAAAAAGCGCATCATTGTGCAATTGTTAACAGAGTCGAATCCGTACCACGTCCCAATTGTGTGCAATGATTAGATGCTTCATCAAACGCATAACACTGCAGAAAAAATATGCGCAATGAAAATGAAAAGGAGAGACCGATGATACGACCGTTGAAGATTGGCTTGCTTGTGTGCTGTGGGATTCTCTTGGCGGCGTCTCAGTCTCCACAGACCACGGACATGGCCGGTGCCCGGGCGAATGTTTCCAACGAAACGATAGAAGGGCTGGTTCGCGATGTCGCCTGCCCAATTCAGAATCTGGATAACCATGCGACGAGTATGGGTGGCAAGTGCGTACAGGATTGCGTGAAGGGTGGCTCTCCGCTCGTTATTCTGACCAAAGATGATCGGCTGTATTTCCTCATCTCTGCCAAGATGCCCGATACGGATCAACGGCAGGTACTCATGCCGTTTGTCGGCAAGTACGTGCGGGCAAGCGGGATTGTGTTTGAGCGAACCGGAACTCATGCAATCGTCATCACCGAAATTAAGGAAATGAAAGAGGTCCGGGTGAAGGATGAGGAATAGGCCGCGGACTGCGAATAGGTGATGATCGCGGTTGGGACACCGGTTACCCGGTGCCTCCCCCGCACAGATCCGGACGGGCACTTGTTAGCGCATCGGCTCTTCTCTCGGATGAATAGCGGCCAAACAAAATGCTTGTCCGCACACTCGCCCACCCGTAGGACACGCGCAGTCCCGCGCTGAGTCGGGTACATGTCGAATGGGAAAGTGTTCTCCTCGAGCCGCAGCCTTCCCTTCTCCGTTTCTGCCGACGATGCCCCGTCTTTGTTCGATTGATTCATTGGTGTCGTCGAGAAGATGGTTGACCAAGCGCGATTGATGGCGGGGTGGCCGTTCGGCATCATTGACATTTCTCCTCAGGCAATTCGTTCGTTTATAAGGACTGAAGCCCAACTAAATCGAATGGGCGGCCTTCTCTATCTGCTTCAGTCTCTCCGTCAGCAATTCCTGTTCCCGCCGGTTTTGCGTCATGTGAATGGCGCGCCCAATCTCCTCACGCGCCTCGGGGAACCTACCCATTTTCATCAGCAGGTCTCCGCGAACACTGTGAAGCAGATGATAGCCAGCCAGTTCGGGGCCATCTTCGGATAAGGTGTCGCGGCATCCTGTGCCATAGCTTGATACACCGTACCGAGCACGACCAGCAGTGCGAAGCCAATGATTACGATTGCGCAACCTTGTTTTCGCGCATGATTTTTCCCGCCTGAGAATCAGTCTTCTCGCGCAAGGCCGTCCTTCAGCGTCCAGTGGCCTGACGCCACCGCTCACTTGTATTTCTTTGTTTGTTTAAGTCTGTCGCCAGCCGAGCCCAAAGGGACGACACTGCGCAGCACTCAGTTGGCTGCTGCCACACCCCTCAGTCCTTTTCGGGGACTGGCATGAAGAAAATCTCTCGCACCTCGACCGCCATACAGCCCACTTTTGCGCCCTTGCGCGCCCACTCCAGCGCCTCGTCCAGATCTGCGGTTTCCAGTATCGATAAACCGCCCACGTGTTCCTTGGTCTCCAGGTACGGCCCGTCGGCGAGAAGCACCTCACCGTTGGGCTGCGCCCGCAGTGTCGTTGCCTTCGGGCTCAGGCCGCAAGCGAACTACCTGACGCCAGCAGCGATCATTTCGCGATTGAGCGCGTGAATCGCCTCAACCACCGCTTCGTCCTGTGTGGAGGGTCGTAGTTGTCGGGGAGGTAACCAGTAACCAGATATTGCGGCATGTCGTCTCCTGAAATGGTCTTCAGCAGGGCTGGTTGCCCCGCCTTCACTATAACGACGAACGGCGGGACCGGAATTGGACAAATCGTCCAGAAAACTTTTAGTTCTCATGTTTGAGTGGCGGTGTCGCACTCCTCGCTGCCTGCCGCCGCTGTCGCGTTTTACCCACCGCCCCGGCTGGCCTGTTCCTGGCCTCCATGCCGCTGCTAGGTTTGGGCTACCGGGCACAGGAACGGGTAACGACAAATCGGCCGTGCGGGTAGTGATGACCTCAAGCTCAGGAAGCGCCCGGGGTTCAAGTCCGTTGCCGTCGTTCACTGCTTGAAAGCGCCGCTTGCAGCCCAGGTAGCGTTAGTAGTTTCGATGGAAACGTCTCCGAGGAGAAACTGGATATGTTCAAGCTGACCTCCAGACTAAGGCAGCGGCGAGCACATGTTCTGCGGTCATGCCGCATGCGGCATGATGCAGAGCATTTTTAGCTTAGCGGCGCGGCTACGAGGGAGCATGATCGGAAAAAAAGCAACCTGGA
>Ga0187784_10005730_pt1 | contig 10036 bp, 6 predicted proteins | sample 1015_SJ02_MP15_2_FD_132964 | JGI IMG/M metagenome (GOLD analysis project Ga0187784, IMG submission 132964) | Tropical peat soil microbial communities from peatlands in Department of Meta, Colombia - 1015_SJ02_MP15_20_MG | ecosystem: Environmental > Terrestrial > Soil > Wetlands > Peat | place... | reverse complement strand
GCTTGATTAAAATGTCCCCGAATACGGCCCAGATTGAGGGAACCTGCAATTGCTGCGAATGCTGCTGCGAAATAATTTCGGGATTCAAGAAACTGGCGAATATCTGGGATATGATATCGCCCAGCCGATTCAGGGCTGTTATCGACCAGGAAAAATGCCAGGGGTGCCAAACCTGTGTGGAAAGATGTCACTTCGACGCAATTGAGTTTAAGAAAGTCTCCGGTTCGAAAAAAATGAAGGCCTTTCTTATTAATGAGCATTGCATGGGGTGCGGTCTGTGCGTCTTTAAATTGTGACTTGAACCATATTTAAGCCGATTTGGAACCATAACCTCATCAAGGACGCTGCCGGAACTCTTTTGTTTTCATCGAGCCGATCTTCACGCGACCATCTTCCCCTGGAACCATAAGCTTGCCAGCAGTCCATTTTGGAAGCATAAGCATGCCAGGAGTGTGAGATGCCGAAGGCGAAGGTAGCGGATGCATGCCACTCCTGTCGCTCTTTGCGGATGCTAATTTCCATCACCTACCAGCCACTCCATCCATATTTCAAAATATTTCAAAAAGAATGTTGACCGAAAAGTGGTATATGCGCTAATATGCGCATATACATGATGACCGACGAAACGCCGGAAGATGTGAAACGCTGGTTCCGGACGGCAACGAATGATCTGTGGCCCATCGCGGCTGGTTCTCTTTCCCTGCGGAGGAGTCCTTGCACGCGGGAGCGTTGCATCTTGTGCGAATCGAACAAAGGGCACCTCAGTTATGTCCTGTACGTGAAGCAGGGGAATCGGCGTTTATCGCTCTATGTCCCCACTGAGCTCGCGGGCAAGATTCAGCAAGCCATAGATAACGGCCGCCAGCTGCAGGATTTGATCGTGGAAGCCGGCAAAAGATACACAAGAGCCTTGAAGACGCAACGTCGTGCTGGAAAACGACGGTAGAGACGAGGGCCGGCTTGATACCGGCCGAACCCCCGGAGGCGTCTCGCCTTGCTTAACGACCAGGATTTTTCCTTGTGGTGCTGCCATCTGGAGTTGTCGGGACAGGCTCGCACAGTTATTAAGCATATCCGCAACTCGCCGCCTGCCCGTCGGGTTGGGGGCGGCCGCTACAATGTGAGCGGACGATATCCCAGCCGGAAGATGGGGGTCATCATTCAGTTTGAAAGCCACCGAGTCGAGCTCGCCATGGTCCATGAGCTGGAACATGATCCAGACGTCCTGGAGTATTACGACCAGCCTCCCTCTTTTCCGCTTGAGTATCAGGACAGGAACGGTCGGCGGCTGGTTGTCCTGCATACACCGGACTACTTCTCAATCCGACGGGAAAGCGCCGGCTGGGAGGAATGCAAGACTGAGCAGGAACTCAGCCAGTTGACGGAGAAGAGTCCCCACCGCTATTGCCACATTGAGGGGCGGTGGTGCTGCCCGCCCGGGGAACGTTATGCTGCAGAGCACGGTCTATATTATCGCGTACACTCATCGCGCGAGACGAACTGGGTTTATCAGCGAAACCTGATTTTCTTGGAAGATTATTTCCGCAGCGACCCGCCATCGAGCGAAAACCCGACTTGTCGAGCCGCCCAGGCGCTTCTGGGCTCACAGGGCACGACACTTGCCACCGTGCTCAGCCACATTCAGGGACCCGACGCCCAGGATGAAGTTTACAGGATGATTGCCTACGGGGACATTTATGTGGATCTTTATGCCTCACCCCTGGTTGAGCCGAGTCGGGTTCGGGTTCTCCCCCGCGAAGGCACATTAGACGTTACCGCCAGTGTCAACAGCGGGCTCCAACAGCCGACCAAAGATTCAGGACTGCTTGAAGTGGCAGTGGGCGCCGAGGTTGACTGGGATGGTCGCATCTGGACGATCGTCAATGTGGGTGAGAAGATGATCGAGTTCATCGGAGAAGGACATACCTTTACCGGTCTTCCTCACGACACCTTCGAGGAACTCGTCAGAAAAGGCAGAATAAAGAGCCTCCCTGCGAACGCCTGCCTGTCTTCAATCCCCAATCGGCTCATGCAGGAAGCCAGCGAGAGAGACCTCAAAGAAGCCAATCGTCGGGCGACCCTCGTTCATTGCTATCTGAAGAAGGAGCCGCTGCCGGACCCCACAGTAAAGGAGCGCACGCTGCGCTCGTTCGTGACCCGGTACAAAAGAGCCGAAGAGTTGCTCGGTGCCGGCTATTTAGGGCTGCTGCCTCGCGATCATAAAAAAGGAAATCGCAAAAGGAAACTGCCCGAGGATGCATATCGATTGACGCAGGAGTTTATTGAACGGGACTACGAAACACTCAAGCAGAAAACGAAATCCGCAGCATATGCTGCGCTCTTACTTGCGTGTCAGGATCGCGGAATAAAACCCCCCAGTTACAAAACTTTCATTGGGCTTTTGAAGCAACGACCCCGGTACGAGCAAGCCCTGAAGCGGCAAGGCAGGCGGTCAGCTTACCGTCATGAACCCTTCTACTGGGAACTGGAACAAACCACGCCACGGCACGGAGACCGTCCTTTTGAGATAGGGCATATCGATCACACAGAGTTAGACATCGAACTGCGCTGCTCCCAGACGGGCCGTAATCTGGGGCGGCCATGGATGAGCTTGCTGACAGATGCATTCTCCAGGCGGGAGCTCGTGGTCTACCTTACTTACGACCCACCCAGCTATCGTTCGGCGATGATGGTGTTGCGCGAATGTGTTCGGCGGCATGGTCGCCTCCCACAGATTCTCGTGCTCGATGGGGGACCGGAGTTTCGAAGCACGTATTTTGAAACTCTGCTAGCGCGGTACGAATGCACCCAAAAGATACGTCCCCCAGCCAAGGCGCGCTTCGGCTCTGTATGTGAACGGCTTTTCGGCACAGCCAACACTCACCTTGTTCACAATCTCACCGGGAATACGCAATTGATGCGGAACGTTCGTCAGGTGACTCAATCGGTCAATCCCCGGAATCTGGCAGTGTGGACTCTCGAGAGTCTTATTCAATACCTTTGTGAGTGGGCATATGAAGTTTACGACACGATGGAACATCCGGCCCTCGGGCAAAGCCCGCGTGAAGCCTTCGTGACGGGATTGGCTCAAAGCGGTGCTCGGTCTCACCGTCTTATAGCCTATGATGACAGCTTTCTGGTTCTTACATTGCCGGCAACACGAAAGGGAAGGGCGAAAGTCTTCCCGGGGCGCGGCATTAAAATTGGAGGACTTTACTATTGGTCTGACTTCTTTCGAGATCCTGCAATCGAACAATCGACGGTCCCGGTCCGCTTTGATCCCTGGGATGCCGGCACGGCATATGCCTATGTGAGGAATCATTGGGCTCCATGCCATTCAGAGTACTTCGTCATCTTCCAGGGTCGCTCGAATAAGGAGCTCATGATCGCCGCTGCTGAGTTGCGCCGACGGCACTCCCTCCACTCCAAAAATTCCATGATCTCTGCCAAACAGCTTGCCGGCTTTCTCAAATCGGCGGAGTCGGAGGAACTTTTGCTTACACAGCGGCTGAAGGACAACGAAACCCGCCGCGCCAATGCGTTGCCCGCAGCCAACAAAGTTCAGCATCTGGCAGAGGTGGAGCCGAATTACACTCCCGTCGGGGCTCTTGCCCCGCCTTGGCTCCAAGCGAGTCAGGAGCCGTCGGACATTCTCGACATTCTGGAGGAGTATTAATCAGGAATGGCCATTCCCGCTGGCTTCCCACGTCAGTTACTAGAGCGTTCAGCAGAGGAGCGGTTGGCTTATTTCAGGAATCACACCGTCGCCCATGTGGTACTTAAGGAGGTCGATGAAGCCGTGATGCAGGCTATCGAGCAACCTGCGGGCACTTCCCTCGTTTTCGTCTTTGGCCCTACGGGCGTGGGGAAAACAACCCTACTTCTTCATATTCAAAAGAGACTGATCGAGGCTTTGCAAAAAGATCAGCAGGAAGACAAGGGTCACATTCCGGTCGCCAGCATGGAAGCCGCCGCTTCAGACAGCAGGAATTTTGACTGGAAGGAGTACTATCGGCGGGCTTTGATGACGCTGAGTGAACCTCTCATCCGACACAAAGTGGATTACTCGAGTCAAAATGCCAGGAGGAATCGGATCGGACACTTGATCTTCAACGCCAAGCCTGCCACCTCAGAATTGCGCTTGGCCCTTGAAGATGCTCTACGCTACCGCCGATTGAGAGCCTTCATTGTCGATGAGGCTCAACATCTGACCAGAATGGCATCGGGGCGGAAACTGCAGGACCAACTGGACTGCGTCAAATCGCTGGCCAACATGACTGGCACCGTTCACTTGCTGGTGGGAACCTATGAATTGCTGGCTCTCAGAAACTTGAGCGGTCAGCTCAGCCGAAGAAGTGCCGATATCCACTTTCGGCGCTACCGTGCGGATTCTGCAACAGACGCGAAGGCCTTTCAAAGTGTCTTATGGGATTTTCAGCGCCACCTGCCACTGCCTCAGGAGCCAGAACTCTTGCGGCACTGGCAATACTGTTACGAACGGACCATTGGATGTATTGGAGTGCTCAAGACGTGGTTGATGAAAACGCTTGCCGAGGTGATCCGGGTCGGTGCGCCCACAGTCACGCTCCAGCATCTTGAGAAGCATGCACTCTCCGTCTCTCAATGCGTGAGCATGTCGACCGAGGCCCTCAAGGGAGAAGAAGCTTTCTCAGATACGGAAGACAGTCGCGAGAAACTGCGTGATCTCCTTGGAATCAAAATGCAATCGCCGGCCTTCTCCGAATCGGAGATCGAAGGGAGGTGTTCCCCGAAGTCTGTTCCTCGTCGAGTTGCCCAGCGCAAGCCGTATCGAGATCCTATTGGGATAAATCCGCATGTTGGTCAATGAAGGACTGACCGCCTATGAGAACTGGAGTTTGACACCACCCGTTCGGCCCCAACCCAGCCGCCTCTACTCTTTGGAGCCGGTAGGCATTGGAACTCCTTTTAGCGAGAGTCTGACTAGTTACATCGCCAGATTGGCTCAAGCGCACCATGTATCGGTTGCTGCCCTGTATGCTTTCGAGATTAGGAAGTTAGTTGACGAAACGCATCAGAACTCTCGCAAGCGCAATAACAGGGTCCCTCAGATCTCAGGCTTTGACCTTCCTCTCTTAACCGAGGGCGCGAATGGGACGGGCAAGACTGCCGGGAATCTGACCCGTGCCATCGAGGATCTCACTTTGCGGAACGATATTTCTTATCTCACCATGAAGCCCTGGTCGAATGTCGTTTCCAAAAGTGGTCTGCTTCGACATACCCATGCTGCCTGTTTCTCTTGTTACGAGGAATGGCGTACGCAGGGAAATGTCGTTTATGATCCACTCCTCTGGGCGTTAAAACCAGTGAGTGTATGCCCGAAACATCTTCGACTTTTAGGTCTGCAGTGCCGTTTTTGCCGTCGGCCTCTGGTGCCACTGGCTTCTCACTCATTCCCAGGGCATTGTTCCAACTGCGGCGAGTGGTTGGGCACCTTTGAATCGGACGAACTGTCCCAGAGTCAATCGGTCGCGGAAGCGGAATGGAATCAAGCTATCTGGATAGCGAACGTTGCTTGCGAACTAATCGCTGCCGCGCCAGGCTTGACATCTTTGCCTGCCAGGGAGGCGGTGTCACAGGCGATCTCGAACCAGATTGGCCGCTTTGCTGGAAAATCAGCTCGATTGGCCAGGTTTCTTCGCATAAAAGGAGGAACGGTTGCACAATGGCGGCAAGGCGATAGAATCCCCGAACTCGGCATGCTCTTAAGAATGTGTCTCGGCTTTGAAATGTCGCCGCTCCAGTTCCTTACCGGCAACCGGCACGGAACGGAAGGTCCAAGCGTCTCTCCACAGGCTCAGCCCGCCAAAATCAGACGTGGTTGCTTAAACCAACCCAGACCATTCAATAAGGAGGACTATTACGGTGCCTTTCAAATAGCGCTGCAAGAGTACCCTCCGCCCACCTTGAAAGAAGTGGCTCGCCGCGTGAATCGATGGCCCACATCCCTCCTCCATCATTTTCCAGATCAATATCGTATTGTGGTGACGCGGCGTGCGCAGTACGAGAAAGCTTCTTCCGAGGAGCGCTGGAATGCGCTCAAACCCGCGCTGGAAGCGGCTCTAAATGAAGAGCCACCGCCGCTGCCTGATCTGCTGGCCAAGCGCCTAGGGTGCGCAGCTTCGTCACTGCGCCGGCACCACCGTTCCCTCTGCCATGCGCTTCGCATGCGGCATGCCAACTATGTGAAACGTACTATCAACAATCTGCGAGCTGAGCTGGAAGCTGCCCTCAGCCACGAATACCCGCCAATTTCATTGAGGGCGCTTGCTTGCCGTTTGGGATATTACGACCGGACACTCCTAAAATATTTTCCCGATCTGGTGCCGCTCTTGATTCAACGGTTTCGCAACCACCAGCGATCCAATTACTTAGCACGCAAGCAACAACTCAAAACGGAAATGCGGAGAGTAGTTCTGGACCTCCACCAATGCGGCCTTTACCCCTCGTTAAAGCGTATATCCAAGTACATGGCCTCATCTCGAAGCCTACTCGGTAATAGGATCGCTAATGAACTCCTGCGTTCGATACGCCAGGAAATTGCCGCGGAAGATCTCGCTAAGGCATAGATGAGCGTTCGGGGTGTGCTGAGCTTACCTGCGGGCCTTATGAGTCAACTGGGACAATTTCTTTGGCGGTCAGTTCGGTGGTGGCGTCAAACCTGAATGCCCAGCCTTTGCCGGCCCAACCCGGACCCCAATTTTCTTATGTTTGGCGGTTCGGGTGGCATCGATATCTTTCTCTCGAGCCAAAAGGAATTTTAAAAATGACTTTTGTTGAAATCTACATGATTGGGCAAGGCCGAGCAATAACAGGTACTGAGGAGCCACGCGCTTAGAGAACCACATGGCAATTTTTCTTTGAACCGCAAGCTCTCGGATGGCTCTTTCGGCCATGTTGTTGTTCCAAGGGATGTTGTCTTGGTCAAGGAAGACGAATAGACTTTCTCGATAGCGCTCAAATCGTTTTTTGTAGGTTTGGGTGACCTCCGATTCGTATATTCGATTAAAAATGGGTTTATCATAAAATCTTTCTACAGCCTTTTTAAACTTGCCCAAGTTGCGCCTCTTCAGCCCGTATTTGCCCACGTCTTCAAGAATCGGAAGAATCAGGTTCCGCACTTCCAGAACGAATGCCTCGAACTCGGCGTTAAAGGGATTTTTCCACAAATCCTCATTGAGGTCCCGGATCAGGTGAACCCAGCATTTTTGTTGTCGGCAGGGCACCGAATCATAGCCTGGATAGAAATCACTGATCAGCACTCCTTGGTATCCCCTCAGGAACTCGTGCACAATAGTGGATTCTCTGGTCTCGGTCATGCGAAAGACCACGTGCCGGCCATCCGTGAAGACCCAAACATAGTGATCAGTTCCCTGAATGTTTAGGCTCGTTTCGTCAACATGAATGAACGGGCTCTGCAAGAGCCAACTGATCAACTTCGCTTCCGTCTCCGCGTATTCACCGGAAAACCGGCCCAAAAAATGTACTATGCTGGCCACACTTATCCTTTCGCAAAACATGTCTTCCATTACTTGTGTAATAATGCGATAGGGCAGTCGAAGAACGATGCGTTGATAAATCACCCATGCCTGGAAAGCATGGCCGAATAGTTGGCCGCCCAACTGTTCGATAGTCCGCGGCCAATACTCAAGACCGCATTTGTCACAGCGTTGGATGGCGCCCTCATAGCGCACGGTTGTTTTTCTGCATCCATTCTTGCTGAAGGCCAGGTCAATGATCGTTCTTTCCGCAAGACGGTCCATTTGTTGAAGAGGTGTGCCGCAGTGTCGAGAGCATTTTTGTCGCGCCCTCACACGAATTATTTTCCCGACGGTTCGTGGAATTAATCGTTGATAAGCGGGGTGTCCCTTTGGTGCGCCAGGCCCCTTCTTTGTCGTTTCCTCTCCGAGCAAATTTCGCCGTAGATCTATCTTGTTACGGTCATAATTGGCGTGAGCACTCCGGCAAATCCAATCGAATTGCTTGTGTATTTCCTCGCCCGTGCCTGTCGCTTTCCTTTTTGGGCGGTCTGCCAGATCAATCTCCGGGTTGGATTCTACGCTATTCTTAAGCTCTGAAACAGTGTTGACCAAAAGCTGCAGAGCGCGACAGTCCTCTTCATTGTAAAGGATCAAGGCCCGTTTGTAATGATCGTCGCCTGTCTCTTCCCATCGGCGCCGCCAAGCAAGGGCCTGCAATCCCGATGCCTCTGGTGACGACCATCGAGCCCCCAAAAACTTCCCCAAATCTTTTAGGCCATTGGATCTCACGGGAAAGTACACTTTCCCAAAGATCCAGGAATTGACGTTGATCAGCCGTTTTGTAAGCGCTTCAGTAACGCCTCCATAACGCCGATTGAAATAATGGATCGCTTTTGCTTCGTAGTTGCCGTAATGGTAGATGGGGGAATCGGGATATGCGCTGATGCTAGCCAGCAATTCACCCCACGCTTGTTGTTCCTGGTCCCGGTTATCTGCCCAGAAACACCGATAAACAGCGGAATTGCCGTTGACGATCAAAATTCCGAAGAGATAATTGAAGCGTTCGTCAGGAATGCCCTCAAAATCCCAAAATAACTCAACTGCTGACCGGTTATAACTCTGGATCTCAGTGAGGTAGGTTCTATTGGTACGTAAGGCCAGTGCCTGAAGTTCGAGACTAAACTTAGCACTGCGTGATTTCTTCCTGCTTTTTCTTGGTCGGAACAGAAAAGACAGCTGTTCAATCGTGAAAATTCCTTTTTTCTGATATTTCCTCATGAGCTTGGGTGTCATCCGATCCAAAAGACTCAAGTTGCCCTCTTTAACTGCTTGCTTCTTGCATTCGTCTCTGAACTGGCAATAGGGGCAATGCTTGTTTAGAATCATGGGAGGTGGCTCAGAGGAAGGATTGGCCAGCCAACCCCGCAAAACACTGATCATGTTTCCGATATTTTTGTAGGAGGCTGTAAGATATATGCTTTGAGACCGCCCTTCCCGGTTCACCAAAGTCCCTGCTGCGGGAAAGCTTTCCTGAAGCAGTCCCAATACGTAACCGGCGAAGGAAAGTGCGGTCTTCTGTTCCGGCATGACGCTTTGTGTTCCAATCACGAAAGTGGGTTCATAGCCGTAGTGCCCCAACCTGGACTTTGCTTTTACTTTGATTAAGACATCACAACAAGCTTCAAGATCCTCCATGCGAATTGTTGCCTCAGTCAAAGCGCTTCGTCCATCGCGGAGGAGATTCGGATCGTAGGTGCGTGCATTCCTAAATTGATGTCGGATGACTTCTAAGTACCTGACCCGGTTCGTCGCCGCTTGCTTTTCAAGAATCTGAATATATTCGTGGGGTGCCCTGGACTTGTTTTCTATACCTGGGTAGAAGGACAAAAACGCTTTTAGAGGGCAACACTTGTACGCTTGAGCAATTTCTGAAGTGATCAACATCTGGTTTATTCCTCACGCATTCATAGCCATGCACTCAAATCAGCCGCCCGATCCAAGACTCATTACCGGGAGGCATTCTCTTACACCAGCAATGGGCACTTCTCGTTTTAGTTCGGTCAACTCTGAAGATTTGAAGGACCTATCTCTTTTGGAGCACAACTTTTTGTACCATATGCGTGCCAAATGGCAAACTTATGGTTCAAGTCACATGGCTTCCCATTGATGGAACCGATACAGGGGATCATGGTCGGTGCTGAGATACTTCGGCAAAGGTTGCTGTCGAATCGCTTGTTTGAACATCCGGCACAATGCTACCCCATCGACTATTCCGCGGTGAATGCCAAACCCGATGATGCTGCGCGTGAATTGGTCCATCGCAACCAGAATCCAATGCGTTCGCAAGGTGAGCGATTCACAGCAAAAAAGGTCAATGCTCCATAAGCTATCCTTCATATGGCCGATGAAGGTAAGCCAAGATGGACCAGAGGAGTCTGGTCCTGGTTGGTAGTGAGCAGCGAGAATTCGCCGAACCACATCCTTATTAATTGCAATATCGAAAGCTAATGCAATCT
>Ga0187784_10005729_pt1 | contig 10036 bp, 8 predicted proteins | sample 1015_SJ02_MP15_2_FD_132964 | JGI IMG/M metagenome (GOLD analysis project Ga0187784, IMG submission 132964) | Tropical peat soil microbial communities from peatlands in Department of Meta, Colombia - 1015_SJ02_MP15_20_MG | ecosystem: Environmental > Terrestrial > Soil > Wetlands > Peat | place... | reverse complement strand
CCGCCGGATTGCGAAATGCGCACATCTTGGAACAGGCCGGTGCCATAGAGCGCCTTCAGGCCGGCATCGATCTTGGCGGCATCGAGATGCTCGCCCGGGGCGACTTTGAAGTAGGAACGCACCGTATCGGCATCGACGCGGCGATTGCCTTGGACGACGATCGAGCTCGTGGTGAGGCCGCCATCGGCCGGCGCCGCAACAGCATCAGCCAGCAAACCAAACATCCCCAGCCCGAGGAGCAAGCCGGCCAAGACAAGCCCTCGTTTTACCCGCACACACATGCCCATGCGCAACGCGCCCTTATTACCCTTGTGGCCGCCCCCAGTGGCGGGTCACCAAAATCTCCCTTAGTTCGGCGTTCTCAAGTTTTAATTTCTCCTGATAATTCTGCCACTTCTACCATCCCCCCGCTGCCATTTCCACACTACTGCCGCACCATTGCCGGTCGCCTAGGACGTCGTCAAATGGACGATGTCATTGAAAGTTGCAAATATCATCAACATGACGACAATAGCGAGACCAATGCGGAAGCCGACTTCCTGCGCGCGTTCGGAGAGCGGGCGGCCTCGCGTGGCCTCGATCGCATAGAACAAAAGGTGTCCGCCATCCAGGAGCGGAATCGGGAACAGATTGAGAAGACCGATCGAAACCGACAACACCGCCGCGAGATGGATCAGGGCGACAAAACCGATAGTCGCAACCTGACCTGATATCTGGGCAATCCGAATCGGTCCGCCGAGCTGATCGGCCGCTTCACGGCCGATCAGCACGCCACCAATGTAACTGAGCGTGCGATCGACCACGAACCAGGTTTCCTGCACCCCCATCCACACGGCTTGCGGCGGTGCGACCGGCTGGAATTTCAAATCCTCTGCCGCCATCGACCGGCTGATGCCGAGAATTCCTATCCGATGGACATTGCCGAAACTGTCCTTGACCTCTTTGAGCGCCGGCGTCGCTTTCAGGTCGAGAACGCTACCTTTGCGGTCGATCTTGATATCGAGGTTCTCTCCGGCGCTCTCGCTGACAATGCGCTGCATCTCGGCGAAGTCTTCGATGCTCCGGCCGTCGATCGCGACAACCAGATCGCCTGGTTGAAATCCAGCAGCGGCGGCAGCGCTATCCGGCTGGACCGTGTCGACGCGCGCACTCATCGACTGCTTGCCGTAGACCATGAAAATCGCGGAAAAAATAACGATCGCGAGGATGAAATTGGCCACCGGGCCGGCCACAACTATGGCCGCACGTTTGCGCACCGGCTGGAAGAAAAAGCTTTGTGCGCGATCGCTCGCGCTCATGGCCTCCAGGCGAGGCGCGTCCGGGGCGCTCCCGGCGTTCTCGTCGCCAAGGAACTTTACGTAGCCGCCCAGCGGCACGGCGGAGATTTTCCAGCGGGTGCCATGACGATCATTAAAACCGGCGATTTCGGGGCCGAAACCGATCGAAAACACCAGAACCCGCACACCGCACAGCCGCGCCACCAGGAAGTGGCCGAACTCGTGAAAGAACACCACAAGACTGAGAACGAATAGAAAGGGGATGAGATAGGTGACGACGCCCCCCCCCAGCGCATCTAAATGCGACAGAAAATACGACCCCATGATGCTGTCCCGACGCCCCCCGTTGTGTCCCGTCCCAATTGCTTAACGCTAGGATGCCATTGCGGCAATTTCGGGCAAGAGGTCGGCGGCTGACCTTCTTGCATTACGGTCAATCGCAAGCGCCTGCTCGACCGATTGTGGCTCGGCCGTCTCCCCGCGCCGTTCCATCGCGTCGAGCGTTGCCTCGACCAGGGCGGCGATGCCGCAAAATCCCAGCCGGCGGCCAATGAATTCGCGCACCGCCACCTCGTTTGCCGCGTTGAGAACCGTCGGCGCCGCCCCGCCGGTCGCAAGCGCGCGGCGGGCGATCGCCAGCGCCGGGAACCGCACCGAATCGGGCTCCTCGAAGGTCAACGTCGATACCTGGGCGAGATCGAGTCGCGGCGCCGGCGTGTCCATGCGCGCCGGCCAGGCCAGGCAATGCGAGATCGGGATGCGCATGTCCGGCGCGCCAAGCTGCGCAATCACCGAGCCGTCGCGGAATTCCACCAGACCATGGACGATCGATTGGGGATGGACGACGACGCCGAGTTCCTCGGGCGTTAGCGCGAACAGGTGACGCGCCTCGATGAGTTCGAGGCCTTTGTTCATCAGCGTCGCGGAATCGATCGTGACCTTCGGGCCCATGGACCAGGTCGGGTGTTTGAGCGCCTGCTCCACCGTGACTTTGCGGATCGCTTCGAGCGACCAAGTCCGAAACGGCCCCCCCGAGGCGGTGAGCACGATGCGTCGTACCTCCTCGCGCCGGCCGGCGCTCAGCGCCTGAAAGATCGCATTGTGCTCCGAATCGACCGGCAAGACCGTGGCGCCTTTAGCCGCTGCCCGCCGCATGAACAGCGCGCCGGCACAGACCAGGCATTCCTTGTTGGCAAGCGCAACCGTCGCGCCCCGTTCGGCGGCGGCAAGGGTCGGCGCCAGGCTGGCGGCTCCCGTTATCGCCGCCATGACCCATTCGGCAGGCCGCTGCGCGGCTTCGACGAGGGCGGCCGGGCCGCCTGCCGCTTCGATGCCGGAGCCGGAAAGTTCGGCTTTCAATTCGGCATAGGCCGTCGCGTCCGCCACTGCGGCAAAGCGGGCGCCGAGTTCGCGCGCCAAGCGCGCCAACGCTCGCGCATCGCGATGCGCGGTCACGGCTTCGATGCGGAAGCCGGCTGCGTCGCGCCGTAACAGATCCACCGTGCTCGAACCGATCGAGCCCGTAGCGCCCAGCAGCGTCACCGTGCGCGGCGCGCGCACCAGCTCGACCTTCGCCAATGGCCGCTTCTGCTTCATCGGGTAACCCAACCCTACCATATCAATAAGCCCTGGGCGGGAGTAGTTATGCCCTGGCGCAGGATTCCGATCGCAACGGCGGCCAAGGCGGCGACCAAAAAGCCGTCGAGACGATCCATCATGCCGCCATGGCCCGGAATGAGGCTGCTCGCGTCCTTGGCACCAAAACGGCGCTTGACGGCGGACTCGAACAAGTCACCGCCCTGCGCAACAATCGAAAGTATCAATGCCAAAACTCCCGCCACCGCTGGCTTGGTTCCACCGCTCGCATAGGCGACCAGCGTGCCGGCGGCAACCCCCCCGGCCAAGCCCCCGAGAGCACCCGCCCAAGTCTTTTTTGGGCTCAACCGGGGCCACAGCAGCGGACCGCCGATACCGCGGCCTATAAAATAGGCAAAAATATCGGTGGCCCATACGGTTGCGAACAAAAATAGCAGCGCGGTAAGGCCCAATTCAGGATCGCTACGTAACAATGCGGGACCGAGCAAGGCCACTCCGGCATAGACGACGCCGCCCGCCCCCCAAAGTGCGGGATCGTAAGCGGGGTAGCGGCGCGGCCACATCGCCATAGCGGCTCCGGCCAACACCGCCCCGCCGGCGATCGCCGCCATTGCGGCGCCGGCTTTGCCGACCCCGGCAAGGCCCATCGCCGCAAGCAATGCAGCCAGTCCCGGCATCAGGATTCGCGGATCGGCGCGGCGGGCCACGAGCAACGTCCACTCCCACAGGATGGTGCCCGCCGCGATCGTGCATACGATGAGAAACAGCCAGCCGCCAAGGTAAGTAGCAGCGAGCGCGACCGGTGCGAGCACAGCGGCCGAGGCGGCGCGTCGCGCGAAGTTGCGCGCAGCGCCGGCGTCCGCCGCGACAATGCCGTGGACGCCGGCGTCGTGCTGGTTGAATTTGATCACGATCCTGTTTGCGCGATCAATCCGCCAAAGCGGCGCTCGCGCCGGCGGTATTCCGCAATGGCGCTCTCGAGCGCCGAGCGGTCGAAATCCGGCCAATTGATGGGAACGAAGACCAGTTCGCTATAAGCGGCCTGCCAGAGCAGGAAATTGGATAGCCGCTGCTCGCCGCTGGTACGGATGATCACGTCGGGATCGGGCAGGTCGGGAAGGTCGAGATGGCGCGCCAGAAGTTCCGGCGTGATGGCCTCGGCCGACAACCGCCCGTTCGCCACTTCAGCCGCTAATCGGCGCGCCGCGCGTGCGATCTCCTGGCGCGCGCCGTAATTGAAAGCCACCACGAGCACCAGTCCGTCATTGTTGCGCGTTAACTCTTCCGCTTCGTTGAGCAGGCTGCGGATATCGCCGGACAGGTCGTCGCGTTCGCCGATAATGCGAACGCGCACATTGCTCTTGTGCAGATCGGCGAGGTCATTGCGGATGAAGCGGCGCAACAGCGACAAGAGATCGCGGATTTCCGATTGCGGCCGCGACCAGTTCTCGGAACTGAAGGAGAAAATCGTCAGCACGGAAATGCCGAGATCGCTGGCCGCGCGCACGGTCTTGCGCAATGCCTCGACACCGCGCCGGTGGCCCTCCACCCGCGGCAGGCCGCGGGCGGCGGCCCAGCGGCCATTGCCGTCCATGATAACGGCGACGTGCCGCGGCATTTCAAAGCCGCCGCGCGTTACATTCAACGGCTGCGTCGCCTCGCTTCTCGAACTGGCCACGTCGCTCACACCGTCATGATCTCCTTCTCCTTGCCGGCGAGCAGCTTCTCGACCTCGGCGATCGTTGTGTCGGTTACCTTCTGCACTTCGCCGGCTTGGCGGTTGTGGTCGTCCTCGCTGATCTTGTGATCCTTCTCGAGCTTCTTGAGAAGGTCGAGGCCGTCGCGGCGGACGTGACGGACGGCCACCCGCGCGCCTTCGGCATATTTATGCGCAACCTTGACGATTTCGCGCCGGCGTTCCTCATTGAGCTCTGGAATTCGCAGTTTTAGGACCTGGCCCTCGGTCGACGGGGACAATCCCAAATTGGCGGCGGAAATCGCCTTTTCCACCGCATGGACCATCGAGCGGTCCCAGACCTGGACGTTCAAGAGCCGCGGCTCCGGGACGCTGATCGTGGCGAGCTGATTGAGGGCCATGTGGCCGCCGTAGGCCTCGACCTGGACATGGTCGAGCAATGCCGGCGAAGCCCGCCCGGTGCGCAAACCTGAAAGCTCCTGCTTGAGCGATGCGACAGCACCCTGCATGCGGCGTTTGAGTTCGTTCATGTCGAACGTCGTCATTGCCATGGTAGCCTCCGTGCCATCGTAGCCTCCCTGCCATGGTAGTTCGTGCCGTGGTAACCTCCGTGGCACCCTGCACGCTTGGTTTTTCAACAGCTGGCGCTCGCGCGTCAGCCGGCGCGCGACCGCTCGCCGACGGTGGTAAAGTGCCCTTTCCCGGTCAGGACGGTCTTGATCGCGCCTTGCTCTCGGATCGAAAACACGATGATAGATATACGGTTTTCCTGGGCAAGCGCGAAGGCCGTCGCATCCATGATTTTCAGGCGGCGATCCAGCGCCTCCTGGTGGTCGAGCTGCTCGTATCGGGTGGCTTTCGGGTCCTGTTTGGGATCCGCAGTATAGACCCCATCCACGTCGGTTGCCTTGAAGACGGCGTCGCACTCCATCTCGGCGGCGCGCAGCACCGCGGTGGTGTCGGTGGTGAAATACGGATTGCCGGTCCCGCCGGCGAACACGATGATGCGATCGTCGTCAAAATGGCGCAGCGCGCGCTGCCGCTCATAGGTCTCGCAGACCTGGGGCATGGAGAGCGCCGACATGACACGAGCGCTGGCGCCGGCGCGCTCGATGGCCGCTTCCATCACCAGGGCATTCATCACCGTCGCCAACATGCCCATGGCATCCGCGGTCGGCCGCGACAGCCCATCCTCGGAAATCTGGGCGCCGCGAAGCACGTTGCCGCCGCCGACCACGATGCCGAGCCCGATACCGAGTTCATGGGCGGCGACGAGGTCGGCGGCGAACCGATCGATCGTCGGCTGATGAATGCCGAACTTTTCAGGGCCGCTGAGAGCTTCGCCGGAGAGCTTGACGATCACCCGCCGATATTTCGGGATAGCCATTGCGATCACGCCCCTCGCCGCCTACTCACCCTAGTACCCGGAATCATCATTCCGCACAGGTCAAGATGCGACTAAGTGATTCATTCGACTCTCGAATTCTTCGCCCGCGCGAATCACATTTCGATGAAAAGTGGATACTAGGGCTATCGTATTTGCGTTCGAAACCCAACAGGGCGCGGCGCGCAATCCCTAATGCGCGCCGGCAAGGGCTGCCACTTCACCGCCGAAATCGCCACCGGGCCGATCGATGCCTTCGCCAAGGGCATAGCGTTTAAAGCCGCCGATCTTAATCGGAGCCCCGGCCTTGGCTTCGGCCTCCTTGAGCGCCTGCGCTACGCTCTTCTTATCGTCGAAAATAAAGGGCTGCTCCAGCAAGCAGACTTCCTTGTAGAAAGTCTTCAGCCCGGATTCGACGATCTTCTCGACGACATTGGCAGGCTTGCCCTGCGCCTTGGCCTTATCCGCCAGCACATTTTTCTCGCGCTCGACGACCGCCTGACCGAGCCCGGCCGGATCGATCGCCTGCGGATTGGCCGAAGCGACATGCATCGCCACCATCCGGCCGAAGGCTTTGAGCTCATCGGTCTTGCCGGCCGATTCGAGCGTGACGATGACGCCGATCCGCCCCAGCCCGTCCGCCACGGCACTGTGCACGTAACTCGCCACCGCGCCTTTGCCCACCGAGAGTTCGGCGGCGCGCCGTAGCGTCATGTTCTCGCCGACCTTGGCGATGGTCTCGGCGATGGCGTCGGCGATAGTGATACTGCCGGCCGGCGCGGCGAGGATTTTGTCGACGTCGGAACCGGCGCCAAGCGCGGCGTCCGCGATCATTTTCACGAGGCCCTGGAACAAGTCGTTGCGCGCCACGAAATCGGTCTCGGAATTCACCTCGACCAGGATTCCCTTGGATGGAGCGACGGCGACGCCGATGAGGCCCTCGGCGGCGACACGGCCCGCTTTTTTGGCGGCTTTGGCAAGTCCCTTCTTGCGCAGCCAATCAACCGCGGCTTCGAGATTGCCGCCGGTTTCGCTGAGCGCGGCCTTGCAATCCATCATGCCGGCTCCGGTCTGCTCGCGCAGCTCCTTCACCATGGACGCGCTGATATTGGTGGTCATCGTCGTCGGCTCACACTTCTTCGGCGGTCAATTCCTTGGCCTTGGCGATCCAACCTTCGACGCGGCCGGGAAGTCCAACCTCCTCGCCGACATTATGCGCGGCAGTCGGGGACAGTTCGGCAATCTGCTGGAAGTGGAAAATGCCGAGGTCGTTGAGCTTCTTTTCGATGGTCGGCGACACGGCGGGAAGCTTCTTGAGGTCGTCGGCCACCCCGCGCGGTCCCGACAGCGGCTCGAAGCCCAGCTTGTTGATCTCGGGCGGCAATTCCTCGACCACCGGCTCGGCCTGCGCGCCGATATCGACGCCTTGCGCACCCTGAGCGCGCGAAATGCCGTCGATCGCGGCCTTGGCGACCAGGTCGCAGTAGAGCGTGATGGCGCGGCTGGCGTCATCGTTGCCGGGCACTACATAGGTTATGCCGTCCGGATCGCAATTGGTGTCGACGATAGCGGCGACCGGAACGTTGAGGCGGCGCGCTTCCTTGATCGCGATATCTTCCTTGTTGGTGTCGATCACAAAGACGAGGTCGGGAAGCCCGCCCATGTCCTTGATGCCGCCGAGCGCGCGATCGAGCTTGTCGCGTTCGCGCTGCAGCGTCAGCCGCTCTTTTTTGGTGTAGCCCTGCGCCTCGTTGGAGCCGAGCATCTCTTCGAGCGTGCGCAGCCGCTTGATCGAGTTGGACACCGTTTTCCAGTTGGTCAGCGTGCCGCCGAGCCAGCGCGAATTAACGTAATACTGCGCCGATTTCTTCGCCGCTTCGGCGATGGCGTCCTGCGCCTGGCGCTTGGTGCCGACGAACAGGATGCGTCCGCCCTGGGCCACGGTATCGCTGACCGCCTGCAACGCCCGATGCAGCATCGGCACCGATTGCGTCAGATCGATGATGTGGATGTTGTTGCGGGTGCCGAAAATGTACTCGGACATTTTCGGGTTCCAACGGTGGGATTGATGGCCGAAATGAACGCCAGCTTCCAATAGCTGGCGCATGCTGAAGTCTGGCAGCGCCATGAAAGTTCTCCGGTTGATCCGCCGCGGACCGAGAGCCTACCCCCACCTTCATCCTCCCCCGCTTGCCGGGGAGGGATGGGAGGGGGCAGACACCGGACGGCTTGTGAACCAAGGTCCGCGTGTGAGATTGCCGGGCTTATATAGGGTGAACTGGCCGGATGCAACAACCACAAAGGAGCCAAAACCCGTCATTGCGAGGAGCGACCCGCCTTCGCTCGCTCCGCTAGCTACGGCGGGTATAAGTCCGTCGAAGCGCGGAGCGCGTAGGCGGAAGCGACGAAGCAATCCAGAGCGGCTGGGACGAAAGTCTGGATTGCTTCGCTTCGCTCGCAATGACGAGGTTACAGCGCCTCGACCGTGACGACGCCGGCGACCGCCTTGATGGCGCCGGCGATCTGCGGCGAGACCTTGAAGCGGCCGGGCAGCTTGACTTCGACCTCGCTGCCGTTTTGCAGCATCAAGACCATGCTCACTTCGCCTTCGCCCGCCTCCGCGCCGTTGCGCGCCGCGCCGTTTCGCATCGGCTCGAGGCGGCGCGCCACGCCGGCGAGTGGCTCTTCATTGCGCAGGAAAACGCGCAAGCCCCGCTGCATTCTGGCCGCTGCCTCGTCGAGCGGTTCCACCGATTGGATGCGGGCGCGCACTTCGTCGGCCTGCACCTCGGCAGTGAGAAAGAGCAGCACCGCCGTTCCCGGCTCCAACAGGTCGCGATATTGCGCGAGGCCTTCGGCGAACAGCACCGCTTCATAATGGCCGCTCGGGTCGGACAGGCCGATGATTCCCATTTTGGAACCGTTCTTGGTGCGACGCTCGGTGCGCGCCACCACGGTTCCGGCGACGCGGCCGGCGCCGGCGCCGTTTTTCACCGCGCGCGAAAACTCCGACCACGACTGCACCCTGAGCCGCTTGAGCGCCGCAGCATAATCGTCGAGCGGATGACCGGAGAGAAAAAAGCCGACCGCCTCATATTCGCGCTGCAGCCGCTCGGCCGGCAGCCACGGTTCCGGCGCCGCCACGATGATCGGCGCCGGCGACGCCGCGCCGGCAAACAGCTCCGACTGGCCGCGCGCGGCATCGTCCTGGGTGCGCTGCGCGGTTGCCAGCAGCGCGTCCACCGCAGCGTAGGCGCGCGCCCGGTTCGGCTCGACGGCATCGAAGGCGCCGGCGGCGGCAAGACTTTCCAGCACCCGCTTGTTGACGGTGCGCGGATTGATGCGGCCGCCGAAATCGGCGAGGTCGGCAAAGGCGCGCTCGCCGCGCGCGGCAACAATGCTCTCAACCGCCTGACGGCCGACGCCACGCAGCGCCGCCAGCGCGTAATAGATCGTGTTGCCTTCGACATCGAATTCGACGCCCGAGCGGTTGAACGAGGGCGACTCGACCTTGATGCCGAGCCGCTCGGCCTCGGCGCGGAATTCGGCGAGCTTGTCGGTATTGCCGATGTCGAGCGTCATCGAGGCGGCCAGGAACTCGACCGGGAAATTGGCCTTCATGTAGGCGGTTTGATAGGTCAGGAGCGCATACGGCGCGGAGTGCGATTTATTGAAGCCGTACTCTGCAAACTTTGCGCAAGTATCAAAGATCACTTCGGCGTCGGCGCGTCCGATACCGCGCTCAACCGCGCCGGAGATGAAACCGTCGCGTTGCGACGCCATCTCCTTGCGGTCTTTCTTGCCCATGGCGCGGCGCAAGATATCGGCTTTGCCGAGACTATAGCCGGCAAGGTCGCGCGCGATCTGCTGCACTTGTTCCTGATAGGTGATGATGCCGTAGGTCGCGCGCAGGATCGGCTCGAGTTTCGGATGCAGGAAGTCGGTGCGCTCGTGGCCGAGCTTTCGCGCGCAATAAGTCGGGATATTCGCCATCGGTCCAGGACGATAGAGCGCGACCAGCACGATCAGATCTTCAAATCGGTCGGGGCGCATATCGACGAGCGCACGGCGCATACCCTGACT
>Ga0187784_10005728_pt1 | contig 10036 bp, 8 predicted proteins | sample 1015_SJ02_MP15_2_FD_132964 | JGI IMG/M metagenome (GOLD analysis project Ga0187784, IMG submission 132964) | Tropical peat soil microbial communities from peatlands in Department of Meta, Colombia - 1015_SJ02_MP15_20_MG | ecosystem: Environmental > Terrestrial > Soil > Wetlands > Peat | place... | reverse complement strand
CAATTAAGGAACGCTTCGACGCGAGGCGGCATCTAAGGGCTGAGCGGATTGCGCACTTGGTCAGGAACGCACAGGCGAAACGCCGGGTTGCCTCAGATGTCGATCCGGAGGTATTCGCCCTCATATTTATGGGCGCCATGCGCAACGCGATCGTCGAGTGGCGGTCAGGGGGGTGTACGTCCGATCTCGTCGGCGAGGCTGCCCCGCTTCACGCCCATTTGGTGCGAATCCTACACGAGCTTTAATTCTGGAGCGCATAGTGGAAGTCACGTCAGCTACGTGTGCCCTACGGGGCTACAACGATCGATAAGTCTACACAATACGGAGGATTCAAAATGGCGACACGAGAGGTACCCGACATGTTCTGCTATCAGTGCTCGCAAACCGCCGGCGGAGAGGGATGCACGATAAGGGGCGTCTGCGGAAAGGAACCGACGATCGCCCGTTTGCAGGATAATCTGCTCTTCGCGATCAAAGGGATCAGCGCCTACGCATATCATGCGCGTGAGCTGGGATACACTGACGATGCAGTCGATGCGTTCATTGAGCGCGCGTTCTTTTCCACCCTCACCAACGTGAACATGGACGCGACGGAGTACGTTAAGCTCGCCCTCGAAGCGGGTGAGATGAACATCAAGATGATGCAGCTGCTCAAGAAGGCGCACATAGAGCGTTACGGTGAGCCAGTCCCGACTCGAGTCGAGACAGGCACCGTCAAGGGCCACGGGGTCCTCATCACTGGGCACGACTTCAAGGTGCTCGAGGAGCTCTTGAAGCAGGTCCAAGGCACCGATGTAAACGTGTACACGCATTCAGAGATGCTTCCCGCCCACGGCTACCCCGGACTTAAGAAGTACGCAAATCTCGTCGGCAACCTCGGCAAGGCGTGGTACGACCAGAAACAGCTGTTCCCCCAGTACGAAATGGCGATCCTCGGCACAACGAACTGTTTCTTGCCGCCTCGGGCTGACATCAAAGACCGCATGTTCTCGACCGGGCCCGTGCGCCTGCCCGGTGTGCGCAACATAGAGGGCTATGACTACGCACCGGTCATCGCAAAGGCAAAGTCGCTGCCCGAACTCCCCGATAAACCTGGCGACTACGTGCTCACTACGGGCTTTTCCGCGTCAGTCGTGCTGTCCCTTGCGCCGCAAATCAAGCAGCTTGTCGAGGAGGGCAAGATTCGCCACTTCTTCCTCGTTGGCGGCTGTGACACGCCGCTGCCAAAAAGCACATACTACCGCGAATTTGTGCAAAAGCTCCCTACTGATACGATAATCCTCACGCTCGCGTGCGGCAAGTACCAATTCAACGACCTGGATCTCGGCGACATTGAGGGCGTCCCGCGGCTCATTGACCTTGGGCAGTGCAACGACGCCATCGTGGCGGTAGAGATCGCACAGGCGCTCGCAGGCCTCTTCGGCGTCGGCGTCAACGATTTGCCGTTGACGCTGGTTGTAAGTTGGATGGAACAGAAGGCCGTCGGCATCCTCTGGAGCTTGCTCGCGCTCGGACTCAAAGGCGTATACCTCGGCCCCATAATTCCGGCTTGGGTGAATGCAGACATCTTGAAGCTCCTTATTGACAATTACGACATAAAGCTGATAGGCACGCCAGACGATGATATCGCACAGATGCTGGCTTAAGCGAAGGCGCCAGAATAGCACAAATTCCCGACGGGAATAAATAAGAACAGGACGCACACGCACGACATTTGTGCGCGGTGCTCCTTCTTTTCGAAGATGCCTTGAAGCTCTGATGCTAAGATGACGATGTCGCGGAAGACGCGTCGCGGAAGACGCGGTCACTGTTTCCGGTCCTACGAATTAGTACAACACTTACCAGTCGTTGATCGCGCCGTTTCAATGCCTGCGTGGGGGATACATTTGGTTTTCTGGGCTCCCAGCGGCTCCGGAAAAACCACTACAATGAATATGATCACCGAGTTGATAACGCCGGGGCAGCGCGACGTCATTCGGCTATGATATCCAATTTGAGGTAAAAACGGATAAAAACGAACAGGCGTCCGAATGAAGTTGACTATTTGAGGCAGGAACATTCAAAGATTAATGCCACTCTGGCACGCGGTTACTACCGGAGCTCAAACGGCACTGGTAGCAATTTCGCCGAAAAAAAGAGTAGCTATGCGAGTAGCAAGGAACGTGCCTAAGATCGCAGCGATGCCGAGGAGAATGAGCTGAAAAAACGCTCCTGAGATCGCAACGCCTCGCAGCAGGCCCTTTGCGCGCTCCCGCTCCCTCCTGCCTTCAGACGAGCGAATAGATTTGATTTCCATATTACTCCTCCTTAATAACGGGACTGATGTCTGACGCTTTACCGTCAAACCGCTTTTTTCTCAGTTCAAATGCTTGTGTCGTTGCGTCGCTTCCAAACTTCAATACCAATCGCCGATCGGCACAGACGGTGCTGCAGCGAGGCAACGCTAAGTGGCCGGACCACCTCGCTACCCCAACCGTGGCGAAAGACTGAACTGAGAATCTTCCTTGCGGGAATAGCAACGGCGACGAACACGGTGCTCTCTGCTGAGTCAGGAGTGCCGAGGCCGAAGATTTACGCTGCGCTAAAAAGGCTGGAAGGGGCAAACTAGATCATGGTGTCGAAAGGCAAGCCGAGCACTTACGTCCCTCGGTATCCTAGGGAGGTCGTCGAGCAGCGGAAGGTACTCCTTCGTGCGAGCTCGACGAGCTTTCAAATACGCTGACGTCGCTGTATGACCGACAAATCGAAAACGAAGTTGCGCGTTTTACGCGACTTCTCGTGCGCCGCATGAGTGCTTGGCGTCACAAACTCGAGGCGGGTGCGACCCCTCATTATGAGGCATCGTCGACACAAGAAAACTGACGAAATCCTGTCCAAAAAGGCTATCTGCTTTCAGGGCCTTATTCGGTAGTTACGCCGTCGAATTCAGCTTCACGCGCTGCAGCGTCTTCTTTCGTGGTGCGCACGATCCTGTCCTTGTGATGTGCCGGGGAATAGATCGTGTAGAGTTTTAGGTCTACTGTTTCCGAAGTGTTGATGACATTGTGTCGTGCGCCGGCGGGCACTACCACCGCAACCCCGTCACCGAGCTCATATTCGTTGCCGTCAATGACGCACTTGCCCTCGCCGTTCTCGAAACGGAAAAACTGGTCGTTTTTCTCGTGCACTTCCATCCCAATTTCTTCTCCAGGCTTGAGGCTCATAAGAACTAGCTGGCTGTGTTTTGAAGTATAGAGTACCTTGCGGAAATTGTCGTTTTCTAGGGTTGCCTTTTCGATATTTATGGAAAATCCTTTCATATCGTGCAATAAGTGGACACTATATAAATCGCTGCTGAGTGAGCTCGTTTACATAAGATGATCACTTGGTTGTTTCAAAATAACGTACGGGCCCAGTTGTGTAGTCGACTCACGTAAGTGACTACGAGCCAAAAAAAGAAGCGGTGCGCCGCACGATGCTATTCCAAGACTAAGCATAAGGGACCCCCTATGCTTGCCGTCTCGGATAGTTTGAAATTTTAAATTCGAATTTGAAACTCCTTGTTAAACCGCGCCCCTTGCTTTATTTTGACTCCGATGTGCGGTTGCGTTCAGTTTTTATTAGGCGCGAATGCTTAGCTCTGAATCATGTCATCAATAGAAGGGATATTCCCCAATAGATTAAATCGCAGGAAACCGTGCACGTATCTCAAAATAGGGCGCTCAGTAACTTATTGGACACAAAAAGCGCGCAATCTGTTCGAAGCGGCACAGGAGGTGTATAAGTGGTCTCTAGAACGTCGCAAGGTTGCGAAGGGAAAAGCATCAACGTGGGTTGAATCTGTTTACAAATATCTTGCCGGAATGGCCACTGAAAATCTCTTGAAAGCTATTATGATTGGAATGAGAGGTCAGTCGTCGAAGAGCACAAACTGACTGTGGCGCTAGGCGGTACCCCGACCGTTACTGAGCACTACCTAGCCGAAACGGGCGACTATGCAGGGATTGATATGGATTATATAGCGTACACGACCGGCAATAATGGCTCTTTATATTCGGGTCAATAACTGCGCCGTCATAGAGGCGGTCACGGAGCTTCACGCCGAGTGAGTAGATATGTTCAGTGAAGCCTTTTGGAGCGGCGTGGCTATCGGTGTGGTATTGGTCGTGCTGTTCTGGCTTTTTGTAATTGCCGTGTTTATCATTGCCGCTGCGTTTGTGGTGCTGGGCCCCGTTGCAGGAATTATAGTCGCCCTCGTGCTGCTTGGCCTGTGTGTCTTAACGCTGCATAGGATTTTAGTTAGATTTCGAGCATCAAGAGAGCTTCATCCAAAGTTCGGTAAAACAACGTAGCAACGAAAGGCCGCTCAGCAAGCTCTTTTCGGCCGCTGTAAAAAGGGGGTGGATAGAGGGTATTGGGCAGGAGAAAATGTCTCAACCGTTTAAGTTCTGAACGTCGATGTTCGCCATGCTTCAGCGCCTAAAATAAGCATATCTTAAGGCGCTCCGAAACGGGCCGTCTGCGCGACCACCTACTTTCAGACCCACGCTAAAAAGTCATTTTGGGATCGGATACACTGCCGTTAGCCTTAGCAGTAAAAGACAACGCTTAAGCTATCTACTGGCGTTTTACCCGTTTGATTAATTTTTCCTTCAAGGGGACTTGTATGGAAAAAAAGTTGTTAGCTATTATCTTGCTTGTGATAGTCGCTTCGCTGTCGATTGCCGGTTGTTCAACTTTTCCAGTCTCCACGTCGTCGCCGACGCCCACCCCGACACTAACACCAACGATTCAAACAACGCCGACATCGAGCGGGCATAACGCGGTTCTTGAACAAACGGTGATCCTAACCGAGAATAACGAGAACATGCTTATTGGTTGGACACAGGAGTCGTGGAACGTGATATGGCGTGGCGCTAACCGCGTAACCATGCTTTCGACCGACTATAAGAACGATACCAAAAGCACTTGGTCGGATAACGAAACGCTAATTGTCTTTCCCACAACACAAGACGCCACGAATTACCTGAACGCCTTTGACAAGAGCAATTACAGCTTAGTGAGTACAACTTACAACAGAACACTAGATCTTTACCCTATTGCTCTTGGTCACGATCCACAAACCTATCAAGAATGGTCAACCTCTGGTGCCATTAACGGCCCATACACACTTTATGAGATAAGACAGTACGACAATATCCTTCAGTTTCTTACGATATCAGTGCCTTCGAATGCTACCTAGTTGACAGGTGCATCCTGCTTGTGCTGGTTTCTTCGCTGTTGTAGCAGGTGCAAGTAGCAGGCTGCAAAACATATCATGCAAGCTCTTGAACAAAATCCCAGTGTGTTAACGACATTTCATGGCACTACGGCGACGAATCGGCGGCACAACACAACATCGACCGGGTGCAGATGCTGCTGGGTCATTCGAGCTTGAACGTCACAGCGTGTATCTGCAATTCAAGGAAATGATCTTAAGGCCGCTTACGATGCTGTGCTATTTTAAAATCGCCAAGCGAGGGTAAACTGGTAGCTTGGCACATACAAATCGCATTGGCCTAATTGGTAAACTTAAAACAACAAAAAACGACAAGATATTTTTAATGAAAGGACGATGTTCTTTGTGTCGAAATCGAAGCGGTGCAGATGCCCCCGCTCCGAAGTGGCCAACACATTTTCAATCGATTCTTACTGCAAAAAATAGCAAGACTTAAGCTGCTTCACTTATTTTTGCTTATTTGGGCTCAACTTCCAAAGAAAAAGCGATTCCGACTGTAGATTCTGAATCTATCGTCACCATCACCATGATTCCCAAAAACTAACGATTTTTTGAAGAATTTTGGGTTTGACATTGTGGAACGAGGCCGAGTTCAAAACTACTGGCTCGACACGTTTACTGCCCAAACGCTAAAAGAGTTCCGAAAAGCCGGTGCTCGAACGAGCGGTTTTCCAGAACGGCGCCGCAATACTGTCAACAAAGTGCAACCCGGTGATGTTCTCCTGTGCTATGTGACAGGAGTTAGTCGGTGGGTCGGAGCTCTAGAGGTTATTGGGCCAAGTAAAGATGATCGACCTATTTGGAGTGATGGAGAATATCCAGCGCGTCTTGAGGTGCGCCCCCTCATCCTCCTTGAACCTGACGACGGGGTTCGGCTGGCTGAACTCGAAGGTCACGTCTCTTTCTTTGAGGGGCCATCAGACCGGCCAGCATACAAGTTCTTCTTGCGGAGTGCGCCAAACCTCTTTAAGCGTAGAGAAGATGCTGAATTTATCTGTACACTCCTCCGGAAAGCAGTACGGAATCAAACTGCCCGCTCACTTCCGCAAAGCCAAGAACCCGATATGACGCCATCTAAACGTTACTGGGTCGAAAAAACTCTAGTCAAAGGACGTGTAGACCGCGTGAACGGTGACTACGCGGTCGGAAAAGCGCTTTGGTCTCCTCAAAAGGGAAAAACGGGACGCAACATCTACTCTGCCATGCGGGACGTGCAACCCGGAGACGTTATTCTCCATCTCACTGACAACAAAGGGATTTCGGGTGTCTCTATAGCCGCAAGCAGTGCAGATCCTACTTTCGTTGGCCTTCCGACGACCGACTGGGAGGGGGCGTCCGGTTATCTGATTCGCTTGGAAGGCTATACTCCACTTGATCCGCCGCTTAACCGCGAAGAGTTTCTTGGCGATCAGGCCGTCTTTGCACAGCTAGCACGTATACTTGAACAGCATACAGGTAAGGGACTATTCTATAACAGAGAGCACGAACTCAATCAAGGCGCTTACCTTACTGAGGCTCCGGCTGAATTGATCGGCGTTTTGAATGATCTTTATCAGAACAAGACGGGACGCGACTTGCCCTACGTCGATGCGGAGCCCTCAAAACCGCCTCGAGCCCAGCCTGTTTTCCAGTCCCGCTATACCCGCGACGATCTGGTAGAAGATACAGGATTCGAAAAAACGTTGGTTGACAAGTGGATTCGTTCACTGAATCGGAAGAAGCAGATTATCTTGCAAGGCCCCCCCGGCACGGGAAAAACGTACGTCGCCGAAAGATTGGCACGCTTAACGGTTTCTGAATCCCTCGGTTTCTACGAGGTTATTCAGTTCCATCCCACCTACGCGTACGAAGAATTTATTCAGGGGATTCACCCCGAGCGTTCAAGGTGGTGCTCTCTCATACGACGTCAGAGACGGACGATTTTTAGAGTTTTGTGCGCAGGCGGCCGAACGTAATGGTGCCCCGTGCGTCCTCATCATCGACGAGATCAACCGAGCCAATCTTTCCCGCGTCTTTGGTGAGCTTATGTACCTTCTTGAATATCGTGATAAGACGATACCGCTTGCCTATGGCGGCGAATTCGCCATTCCTGACAACGTCTACCTTATCGGCACAATGAATACTGCCGATCGATCGATCGCCCTCATCGATCACGCTTTCAGACGACGCTTCTCATTCATTTTTCTAGCGCCGGCCTACGGGGTGCTAGAGCGTTACCTCAAGCAGTATGAACTTCCGGCTGATTCGCTCATTGGGGTGCTGGAGCTCATCAACGCAGCAATCGATGATCCGCACTACGAGCTGGGCATCTCATTTTTCCTCAAAGATGGCGCTCATTTGAAAGAAACGCTACGAGACGTATGGCACGGCGAGATTGAGCCGTATCTGGAGGAGTACTTCTACGATAGGCCTGAGAAGGTTGAGCCACTTAGGTGGGAGCACCTGATTAAAACAGACTTAGCCGATTGGGCACTATGAGGATCATTGAACTCACAGAAGAAACCCCAGCCGAGCTTGCACCGACAGAGCTCACCCAAGAAGAGGCTCTCATCGTGCACAAGCGCTTTGGGGTGCAGGTTGCAGTTAGCTTCCCGACAATTCTCACCGATAATCGCTATGCGCTCCGCCCCAGCGGCTACGTGGGTCAACTGCCCGTTTCAAGCGATCTGCTGATACGGATCGCTCCCAAAATCCCTATAGCTAACATTTTTGGGATGCTTGAATATGCTTACAATCTCACATCTTTCAAGCTCTTTGAAGGGCGCGTTGATGTTGCCGTTATTGAGGATTTGTTCGAAAGGCTTGCGTCCATTCTAGCGCGCCGCGTGCTCGGTCGTGTGCGTAAAGGTTTATACAGCAGTTACATCAAGGAGGAGGGCGATCTGCCCTTCGTCCGCGGTCGTATTGCGACAGCAGAAACCGCTCGAAGGATGCTTAGCGGCTCTACCACACTGTGGTGTGAGTATGAAGAACACACTCCCGACGTTCAGGATAACCGCATACTGGTGTGGACACTCTTTTGTTTACGGAAGCTCCCATTCAAACGTGAATCGGTGCAGCGAGACGTGCGGCAAGCGTACTTAGCGCTTGCTGGAACGATCACGGTTACGCCTACGGAAGCGCTTGAATGCGTTAACCGTTTCTATCACCGACTCAACGATGACTATGAACCAATGCACGGGCTATGTCGCTTGTTTTTAGAACATTTGGGGCCGGGGATAAATGCGGGCGAGCACTTATTCCTTCCCTATATCGTTGATATGCCTATCCTGTTTGAGACCTTTGTCGCTCAGTGGCTTCGAGAGCATGCGCCGCCTGAGCTGCAAGTGACCCCACACTATCGGGTCAGATTAGACGCGAATGTCAATTTGATTTTTGATATGGATATCGTTGTCAGAAACAAGACGACTGGACAGGTGTTAGCAATTCTTGATACGAAGTATAAGCGAGCAGCGCTGCCAGATCAAGCAGATATCAGTCAAGTTACGGCCTATGCGCTACAACTGAATGCACCAATAGCAATTCTGATCTATCCCTCGTCTCAAACACAGCCGATAGACGTGCGCATACGCGATATATCCGTGCAAAGCCTCGTATTTGATATCAGCAGGGAAGATCTCGGTGGAGATGCCTTTTTAAATGAATTACTTCGTGTCGTTACGTAGCCCGGGCGAAAAAGTCAATTCGAAACGCTTTTAAGCGTCTTCTAAGCAGCTAACATTATTATGACCTCCTTCACCTTTTATGGGGGAGTCAACGAGATCGGTGGCAATAAGATATTGCTCGAAGATCAGGATACGCGACTGTTCCTCGACTTCGGCATGAGCTTCAGCCTCGCCAACCAGTATTTTGACGAGTTCATGCAACCGCGAAAGTGCAACGGAATCGTCGATCTTCTCGAATTTGGATTACTTCCTGATTTAGACGGGCTTTACCGGTGTGATTACCTCAACCATTGCCAGCTTCCCTCTGGTAGCGCGAGAGCCATCGATGGGGTATTGCTCAGCCACGCCCATATGGATCATAGTTCATACATCCACTATCTCAGAGAAGACATCCCGATTCATTGTTCGCAAGCTTCAAAAGACATTATGCAGGCCCTTGACGAAACCGGCTCAACAGGCACTTGTGAACTCATTTCGTTAAAAGAATCGTTCCAGACTTACATAAATGCAAAGGGCACTGAATCAAAGCTGCATGGCGAGAGCGCAAAAAAGCCTCGGCCATACAGCATCGTTGAAGGTGCTTTCGACGCAGGAGGGTTAGAAGCAGAAACACTACCCGTCAGCCATTCACTAGAAGGAGCATCCGCTTACATATTGCACACGAGCGCAGGGCCAATTGTCTATACCGGCGACTTTCGTTTCCACGGTTATAAGGGAGAGGAGACGCGGCAATTTGTCGAAAAGGCGGCGGCAGTGGAGCCCGTTGCGATGATATGCGAAGGAACCCGGATTAACTCGACCCAATCCGATAGCGAAGAGCACGTTAAGAAAGTTGCCCAAGAAAGGGTCGAAAAGACAAAGGGCCTTGTCGTTGCTAATTTTCCGGTGAGAGATACCGACCGTATGCAGAGCTTCTTTGAAGTCGCACAACAAACCGATAGGGCTCTCACGATTAACTTGAAGCAGGCATATCTGCTTGAGCTCTTCCGAAAGTCGGGGATCGACACGCCGAGGATTGACGACGATCACATCCGAATCTACGTGCCACGAAAAACGTGGGGCGTATACAAAGACGATCGGTTCTCCGAGAAAATTCAGCGTGAAGATTACGACT
>Ga0187784_10005727_pt1 | contig 10036 bp, 7 predicted proteins | sample 1015_SJ02_MP15_2_FD_132964 | JGI IMG/M metagenome (GOLD analysis project Ga0187784, IMG submission 132964) | Tropical peat soil microbial communities from peatlands in Department of Meta, Colombia - 1015_SJ02_MP15_20_MG | ecosystem: Environmental > Terrestrial > Soil > Wetlands > Peat | place... | reverse complement strand
TTCTTTACCAGGAGTTTAAGGAGGCACATGTTCCCGGGTTCGAGTCCGAACTAGATCTCTTGAGAAAAACCCCGGCCTTTTGGGAATTCACCCAGCTCCGGATGGCCTCGGAACTGGGAAATGTGGCCCGCTACATGCGGGATCACTTCCGGGAGTGGTGGGGCCTGAACCGGGATTTAAACCGAGAGACCATCGAAGAGAATATCGCTTACCTTAAATTCGTCCTGGAACATCACGAATCAGAATACCGCAAGTACTTAGGCCCCGGGGTTTAAGCAAAATTTTATCCAAAAATACAAAATCCCAGGGTAGTAAGGGTATGCAGGCCCGCATACCGACTGACGTCGGTGCCCCTGGGCTCCATGACCCAGCAGGCGGCTCAGTTGTTCCGGCCAGGGACGCCTGCCGTCCCGAGGTCAGGGCCTGATCTGCACCGCCTGGCGAGGCGGGCATTGCCCCGTATTCAAGGGCCGACGCCCACTTTGGCGCAGACTGTGGTGAAGCACTGATAAACCTTGGTCTGAAAGTAAAAAAGGCTGACTCACCTCCAGATTGCCAGGCCCGCCCCTCCCCCCTCCCCCTCCAGTTGTCGTATTTGACCCAACGGTGTGCTATAATGTGCCATAAGCCCCAGAGCTCTGTTTAATTGGATGGGGCTGTTTTGTTTATTATCTAGCGTAGGTTCCACCGGCCAGCAGAGTACACCAAGATCAATCGACTGGCTCACATCACCTGAAAGCCTATCGCGGTCTCAGCAGCGAAAAGTCCCCAATTGCCCGGTGAACGAATTTAAAGACCGTTTATGAATCAAGACGTGCAGCTATTTACCTTTACGGTTACCGCGGTGTTCCTGGAGGCCGCCCCCTTTTTGCTCTTGGGAGCATTGCTTTCGTCTATTTTTGAGGTTTACCTGCCAGCGGATCACCTTGAAAGGTATATGCCGCGGCGCCTCCTCTCAGGCCTGCTTTTTGGGCTGACTGCTGGGATGTTGATCCCCACTTGTGAGTGCGGCGTGGTTTCCATCGTGCGGCGGCTGTTGAAAAAGGGGGTTCCACCACAGGTGGCGATGACCTATATGCTCTCCGCCCCGGTTATCAATCCTCTGACCTTAGCTGCCACCTATATTGCCTTTCGTGGGAATATTTTGATGGTTATAGGGAGAATGGGCATTGTCGCCGTCTGCGCCTCCTGTATCGGCCTGGTGTTGGCCAGGATCAATCCGGTTCTCCTGCTGCGAGAGGGTAAAACCTACCCGGACCTCTTAAACCAAGAGCAAGACCATTGCGGCCCGGTCGATTTAGCTCATGGCAGCCTTGATATGGCACATGGGGGTGGCTGTTGTTGCGCACCTTCCAGGGACGGAAGGGTGATCCGGGTTGTCCTCCTTACAGCTTCGGAGTTCCTAGATATGGGAAAGTATCTCATTTTGGGGGCCTTCGCTGTTGGCTTTTCCAAGATCTGGCTCCCCCAGGAGTTGTTGGTGTCTTTTCAAAACAATGTCCTTCTGGCTGTTGGGATGATGATGGTGCTGGCTTTTTTTCTGTCGATCTGCTCCCAAGCCGATGCCTTTGTGGCCGCCTCCTTTGCATCTTTCCCCGGAGCAGCGCAGCTATCCTTCGTTACCTTTGGGCCTATGATTGATCTTAAACTGGTGGCAATGTATGGGGCGGTTTTCCGCAAAGACATCCTGCTAATGCTCATCATTGTACCTATGGTGCTTATTTATACGTTATCTCTCTTAGTGGGGATGGTGCTCAGGTAAGGTTATGAAAAGAATCGGTGGGGCTATTGAGGGGCTGATTCTCTTGGTGATCGGTGCCTATGCCGGATTGTTGGTTCTTTACGGGAATTATTGGTGGTTCCTGAACCCCAAATTCAAATGGCTGACCGGCACTACTGCAGCCATGCTAGTGCTGGTCGGCACCCTGGCCGTCCTCAAACCCAATAAAAGGCCAAGCTGGTGCAGGATAGTTATTTTCCTCCTCCTTCTGATAGTGCTGGTCTCGAGCCGTTTGGGAATACCTGCCCATCAAAAGATTGAGCCAAAATCTACGGTTGAACCTGTGGTTGCAGAAAAGGGTCTTGGAGAAAACCAGGCTGGCGAAATATCTCGCGTTACCATGGACGGCCTTGAGTATATTCGAATTAATCTTGCCGAACTTTATAGCCTCTGCAAAGGGCCCCAACCGGACAAGCTGGCCCAACGCTATGTAGTCAGGGGTATTGTCAGGCGGAGTAAACCACTGAATCGACTGGGGCAGGTTGCAGTTCTCAGGAACTTGGTGTTCTGCTGCCTCGCCGATTCGTTCGGAGTTGGTTTCAGGGTGAAGTACAACAGACTGGATGAGCTTGCGGATGGACAATGGGTGGAGGTCTATGGGACCCTGAGAAGGCAGTCTCAGAAGTTGCCGGACCCTCGCCTGCACATTAAAGACATGCGCTACATCGACCTGAATGATTCCCATATCCTGGTCCCAACCAAAATAGTTAGAATTTCGGAGCCTGAGATTCCCTTCATATTCGAGTTTAGAAATTTTGAGCCCTATGCCTTCTGAGACTTCTGACTCGGGGGAGATTCGTTACATTGTGGAAATTTGGTAAAGGAAGAGACGGCAGTCACAGGTCCCTAGGTACCCAGCTAAGCCCAGTAATCCTCTTTTGTCAGAGCCTGTTAGGAATGGTATTAACTTCGTTTCAGGGCTTCTAGCTTTCAGGTGGCCAACGAAAGGGTTGGAACAAGGCCAGTGGCAATTATTCGACATTTATTGTCTTCTTTTTCGATTATCGTGCTTTCATTACATACGATCGGATTTTAAAATAGGCAAAGGCTTATCTTTCTTCTCATCGAATCTTTGTCTTGAGGAAATCTTCATGACCATCAAAGGGTTGCTTTGCTTGTGGTTGGCTGGGATGCTTGTCGTTATGGTCGGGTGTAGCGAAAAGAACCAACCCCCAGGGAAAGAAGTGCGGTTGATACCAATGCAGGATCTCTTCCGGAACCCGGAAAAAACCGGATTCAAAATTTCTCCCAATGGGGAGTACCTCTCTTTCCTGATGCCCTGGCAGCACCGACTCAATATCTTTGTCCAGAAAATCGGCGAAGAACAGGCAGTTAGAATTACGGAATCAACTCAACGGGATATCACCGACTATCTCTGGGCCAACGATCAGCGGCTCATGTACCTGATGGATCGGAACGGCGACGAGAACTACCGGGCCTACGCAGTCAACCGCGACGGTTCTTGCCTCAAGGAGCTTACGCCCTTTGAAAATGTCCGGGTCGGCATCATTGATGAGCGGGAAGATATCAAAGACGAAATCTTGATCGGCATGAATAAACGGAACCCGAAAATTTTCGATGCCTACCGGCTCAACATCTATACCGGCGAATTGAAGATGGTAGGGGAGAACCCGGGCGACATTTCGGAATGGCTGGCCGATAACGCCGGCCAGCTCCGAGTGGCGGTGGCCACCGATGGGGTCCACGAGACCCTGCTCTACCGGAAAACCGAAACCGGCCCCTTTAAACCAATCGTCACCAACGACTTCAAGGATACCTTAGCGCCTCTGTTTTTCACTTTCGATAATCAAAATATTTTTGTGTCTTCTAACCTGGGCCGGGATAAGCAAGCGATTTACCGCTACGATATTAAAAAGGGCAAACTGCTGGATCTGATCTACGAACATCCGGAGGTGGATGTCCAAGTGCTCTTGCGGTCAAAGGCACGCCAGGTCATCACCGGGGTTTCATTTTTTACCAATAAGCGGCAATATTATTTCTTCGATAAAGCCCGGAGACAGATGCAGGAGATCCTGCAAGAGCAGCTGCCCGGCTACGAGGTGGTGGCGGGGGAGATGGGCAGAAACCTGCAAAGCAAAGAGGAAACCAGGGTAATCGTCCGCACTTACAGTGATAAATCCCTGGGGGCGTATTACCTTTACGACCAAGTGAATCGCGAGCTGAAAAAACTGGCAGACGTCAGTCCCTGGCTTAAAGAAGTTGAGCTAGCCAATGTGCAACCGATCCAATATCGGTCCCGGGATGGCCTTACCATTCATGGCTATCTGACGCTTCCCAAGGGGATAGAACCGAAAAACTTGCCGGTGGTCGTCAATCCCCACGGCGGACCCTGGGCCAGAGACCATTGGAATTTTGATCCTGAGGTGCAATTCTTAGTCAACCGCGGGGTAGCAATGTTGCAGATGAACTTCCGAGGATCCACCGGGTATGGCAAAGCCTTCTGGCAGGCGGGCTTCAAACAGTGGGGCCGCCAAATGCAGGACGACATCACGGACGGGGTGCAATGGCTGATTCAACAGGGCATCGCCGATCCCAAACGGGTGGGGATCTATGGGGGCTCTTATGGAGGATATGCTACGTTGGCAGGCGTAACCTTTACCCCGAACCTCTATGCCTGTGGAGTTGATTACGTTGGCCCTTCCAACCTCTTCACCTTGCTGGCCTCCATTCCTCCTTACTGGCGCCTGGAACTCCAGAAGGTTTATGAGATGGTGGGGGACCCGGTGAAAGACAAAGAGTTGCTTACGGAAGTGTCTCCCTTATTCCATGCTGAAAGGATCAGGGCGCCGTTGTTCGTAGCCCAGGGAGCCCATGATCCGCGAGTGAAAAAAGCGGAGTCCGACCAGATCGTCGCGGCCCTCAAAAAGCGTGGCATCGAGGTACTATACATGGTTAAGGATAACGAAGGCCATGGCTTCCAAAACGAAGAGAACCGTTTTCAGTTCTATCGGGCCATGGAAGAGTTTTTTAGCAAACATTTGGGTAGCAAGGTAGAAAAGCGAGACGTACCCAAGGCGCCATAGACCGGCGGCCTGTAAAAGCCCTTAAGTATGCAGGGTTCGGTTTGCTAAGCCAGATCTGGCTGGCGGGCTGACATAACCGCCAATTTGCGGGGAAGATTCCTCCGGGGAGAAATTTCTTTTTAAGTCCAAGGAGACATGTCATGCGTGAATTCAAAATCGCCGCCATCCCGGGTGACGGCATCGGCAAGGAAGTTGTGGCTGCCGGCCTCGAAGTTCTCGAGGCGCTCGCCAAGCGCGACGGTGGCTTCCGCTTGCACGTCGAGTCCTTCGACTGGGGATCGGACTACTACAAGAAGCACGGCGCCATGATGCCGGAGAATGGCGGTGAGACGCTAAAGAAATTTGACGCCATCTACTTCGGCGCGGTTGGCGCCCCCGATGTGCCCGACCACATCACTCTATGGGGGCTTCGTCTCAACATCTGCCAACCGTTCGACCAGTATGCCAATGTCCGCCCTACCCGCATCCTCCCCGGCATCAAGAGCCCGCTGGCGAGGGTCAAGCCCAAGGATCTAGACTGGGTTATCGTCCGCGAGAATTCCGAGGGCGAGTATTCCGGCCAAGGTGGGCGTTCCCATCGAGGCTTTCCTGAGGAGGTCGCCACCGAGGTAACCATCTTCACCCGGGCCGGCGTCACCCGCATCATGCGTTTCGCCTTCGAACTCGCCCGTTCGCGGCCGCGCAAGCTGCTGACCGTCGTCACCAAGTCCAATGCCCAGCGTTATGGCTTGGTGATGTGGGACGAGATCGCCGCTGAGGTCGCTGTCGAGTTTCGCGACGTGACCTGGGACAAGATGCTGGTCGACGCTATGACCATGCGGATGACCTTAAAGCCAGAAACGCTCGACACCATCGTGGCGACCAACCTCCACGGCGACATCCTGTCCGATCTGGCTGCGGCGCTGGCCGGTTCGCTCGGCATCGCGCCAACCGCGAACCTCAACCCCGAGGGCATATTCCCCTCCATGTTCGAGCCGATCCACGGCTCGGCCTTCGACATCGCTGGCAAGGGCGTTGCTAACCCGATCGGAACCTTCTGGACTGGCTGCATGATGCTTGATCATCTGGGCGAGAAAGCGGCTTCCGCCCGGCTGATGCGGGCGATCGAGCGGGTGACCGCCGATGCGTCGCTGCACACGCCCGACCTTGGTGGCATGGCGACCACGCGAAAGGTCACCGATGCGGTGATCGCTGCGATCCAGGGCGACAATGAGTAGGCGCAGGCTGTTCCCAGTTATAAACCAGTTTCAAAAGCTTTACATGAAGCTAAACCAGCCTTATATTTCATCCAAAAGGCGATTAAGCCCAGATTGTTCTTACGTATAACATTGGGCGGTATCGACCGGATCTGCTGCCACAGCAAGTGCTGAGCACCGGTCCTCTTGAGAGCGATAGCAATGACCCTCAATACCCAAATCCCCGGCATCCTCTGCGTAGGTTCAGCTTTGCCCGATCCGCCGTTCGAATTCATGGACGGTGCGACGCCAACGGGCTTCGACGTTGAGCTGATGCAGGCGATTTGTGGCGACCTCGGTCTGGAATGGCGGCTCCTTCACTACACCGGAGTGGATTTCAACGGGATCTTCGACGGGTTGGCCAACGGCTCGTGGGATTGCGTGGCATCGGGCGCGACGATCACGCCCGAACGCCAGGCCCTCGCCACCTTCTGCACCCCATACTTCGAGTCCGGCCAAAGTCTCGTCTGCAACATCAAGAAGTCGCCGAAGGTGCACTCCGTTGACGATCTAAGCCAGATGATCATTGGCGTCCAGCACGGCAACACCTCCGAACCGGTAGCACATCTCCTGAAGGCGCAGGGCCGGGTGAGAGACGTTCGCACCTATGCCTACCACGAAATTGGCATGATGCTGGATGATCTAGAAGCCGGGACGATTGGTGCGGTAATGAAGCTGGCCCCGGTGATGCATTGGCTAATCCGAAATCGCCCTGCCCTCAGGGTGGTGCAAGAAGGCATCACCAAAGAGAAGCTGGGCATAGCAGTGCGATTGGGAAACGATGCCTTACGCCAGGCCATCGATGAGGCCCAGGAGCGGTTGGGCCAACGCGGGGTTCTGGGCAAACTCACGAAGAAATGGTTACAGCCATGATTCGTTCCATCCCCTTGTTCACCGGGGCCGACGGCCGGTCACCCGTCGAAGAAACTCAGACCCCCATGGCACTCCGGCCGCAAAACCGGAGTCCCGTGATCTATAAGTTCACTGTCATATTGGTCCCCAGGGGGACTCCATGCCACTTATTTCAATCAGCGGATCATATATCCAAGTATTCGTATTCTTTGAGAAGGTTCGATTAGGCAAGTTCTAGAAACTTTCGAATCCAAAATATCGCTGTCCCTTTGGCAAACCATCCCTGGCTTGACTTGACCCCCACTCTAAATTGGCCTTGGCACCACTGCTGGGGGCAGGTAAATTTGGGGCTCATCAACCTTTAAATATTTCTTCTTAACACATTTATCTCTCAAAGAGTCTATGCAATCAAATAACCCAGGAAATCTAGCTCCTGGAGCAGCATCATCAAACTATTTGGGAGGGATTACCGATGGAATCGAGGCACACAGGGAAAACCAAAAAGTATCCGTATGTGATTATTCTCTTGGTGGGGTTGTTTCTCGGTGCGGCTATACCTTTGGCCTATGGATTCGAACCTCACATGCATGACGCTTTGCGCCATCTCGAAGCCGCCCGGTTTGAGTTAGAAAAGGCGACCCCGAATAAACGAGGCCATAGGGAACGAGCGATTGAGTTGGTTGACAAGGCCATCTCACAGGTGCGGGAAGGGATTGCTGTTAGCCAATAGTCGAGATTTCGCCACTGAGGATCCGGAATAACCGGTCTAATGGATACAAAGGCATGGGGCACACTGTTTTAGACAGAGTGTCCTTTTCCTTTTTCTGATTCTGGATAAGAAATCATTCGAAAGAGCATGTTTGGGGCCTCCCTCTGCCAAGCACCCGAAATAATACTCCCCACAGGGGCCATAGGAGGATATGCAGATCATCTCTGCAGTTTTTGCTGGCTCGCTGATAAGGGAAGGGTTTGGCAAATTATGCGCTATTTTTGATTGACCTCTTGCGCACCATTATCGGACGGTGCTGGGGTGGGGTTTATAGGCAGGAAACCAATGAGGTACCTGTTTACTGATCGAGTGGTTATGCCCAAATTCTGAAAAAAGTTGACCCCTCAGAAAATTTTGAGCTATCCAAACTCCCAAAAGAAGGGGTTGCTTTTGGAAAGAGGCGTGTTTCGGGATCAAAAATCGTGGAAAGGGTCCCCAACTACCGATTCTGGACAAAGAGAGCTGAGGGTGCGGCACAATCTCGGTTAACAAAATTTTGATTGAGCTATGAATTGCTATTTTCTGAACTCTCTGCCCATTTTTCTAAACATTTTATCGGAGCTTTTCCTGCCCTTCGGCGTCAACGATTCTCTTCCCCAAAACCGCAGTTCCTTTTTTAGCTGGTCTCCAAAGGTATTTTCTCAGCGTTACTTGACCCTTACGTCCTGGAATCGGAAACACCATGGGCGACTCTGGTGGTGGCTGGAAAACTGGCAAGGTATTTGCTCTTTATATGGGTGCGTGCGGCCATGCTGGGCCTGGCGGGATGGAGGAGGTATGGGAAAGTTTCATGCCTCAGAATAAAACTAAACCACGTCGTGAAGTGGGGAAGGAAACCCACGCGACTTATGGAGGGAGGCCGGGTGGCCTGGGATAGGGGTAGTCTGGCATTTTTCGCTTCTTGGTGGGGTTGGCGGGTTGGAGGAGGTTGATGCAGATGGATGGTTTCTTCTGGGTAGCGGTCTTCGTGATCGGGTGGATCTTGTTAAAGGTCAGCAGCTGAAGGCGAGGCGCCCCCGGTGGTGCCCCTCCCGGCGTCAGCGGTTCTGCTGGGTTCTGGCCTCATTCCGCGGGCATGGTTGCTTGGCAGAAAAAGATGAGGGTTATAACTTATAACTCTTAAGGAAGAAAACCATGGCACGGCATTGGGGTATGGAAATGGTCAACATCGGGGAGGCAGGTCAGTTTAGGAGTCAGAAGAAAAATAATTTTTGGTTTTGCCGCGAATTCTGGGAGCGAAAGTCCTAAATTTATTCCAACGAGATTTGGAATTATAAAGAATTGAGAGTATTTCAGGGGCCAGTTACAGAAGTCATGGGCTCGCAAACCACGTGATTATCAAGTAATTTTACTTCGGGACCGGATTGAGAAACAGAATTTTCTGGAATAAGGTCAACCACCAAGCCATCCAAACAGTTTTCGACCCTACCCCAAAATTCTCCGGCACTAATCGGCATGATGATGTAATCATTGATGTCAATATCATACGCCTCCAGCGGAAAGGCCAAATCCAGGCGGTTAGTAATCAGCATGATCTTGGTCAACGGATTAATCTTCTTGGCTTGCCTCAATACAGTTAAGATATCCTTCTCCCCTCGGGAAAATTTGGCGATGATCAAATCGTAATTCTTTTTAACCAGAGCCTCCAATGCGGCTTCTGAGCCTCTCAATGCCTTGATTGAAAAGCCCCTATATTCCAATACCCAACCCATAGTCCGCAATTGAGGAGAACCGTCGCCCAATAAAAGAATTTCAGATTTAGCCATGAACTTGCCTCCTGTTCGGGGTGGATCAGCAGACGAAATAGCGCCGAAGTGTAGATAAAAATTAAGTTTAAAACGAAGGTTCTGTCTATCGGCGATAATACCTATTTGTCGGCCTCACCCCCCCGTCGCGTCTGCTGGCTGGCGGCGCAGAGATTTCTGGTCAGGCTTACCTACGGGCCAACCTCCCGCTATGGTGGTGCATATCCCGATTTCGCTCGACCCGGCAGTGATGTCTCTCCCTCCGATCCCGGCGCAGGTCAGCTCGATCGTGATGTCTATCCCTGCGGTCATGACGCAGGTCCCGCTCATCATGGCCCAGCTCTCGGCGGTCGGCCCCCAGGTCCCCCAGGTCTTTCCTGAGACCCTGGAGATCCTGCTTAAGCTTGGCCCGGTCAGCGGCCACTGCGGCCGTATCGCCTGCTTTCTCGTCCTGCCGGAGCTGCTGGAAATCACGCCCGATTCCTTGGCGCTCCTGATCAATGGCCTGTTCGTCTTTCCCGATGTTCTGTTCATCTTTTCCGATATCCTGCTTATCCTTCCTGATGTCTGAATGGTCTTGCCGGAGGTCATTCACATCCTGCCTTATATCT
>Ga0187784_10005726_pt1 | contig 10037 bp, 5 predicted proteins | sample 1015_SJ02_MP15_2_FD_132964 | JGI IMG/M metagenome (GOLD analysis project Ga0187784, IMG submission 132964) | Tropical peat soil microbial communities from peatlands in Department of Meta, Colombia - 1015_SJ02_MP15_20_MG | ecosystem: Environmental > Terrestrial > Soil > Wetlands > Peat | place... | reverse complement strand
GCAGTTCGTCCTCGTGAGCGAGCGGCCGCACGACCCCGTGTCGCTTCTCCCGCGGTTCGAGCTCGTCGCCGACCCGTCCGCCTACCCGAGACCGGTGGACGAGGCGGTCCTCGATCGCCTCGGCATCGAACCGGCCGAGCGGAGCGCCGTCCCCCGGTCGGGCTGGGAGGGCCTGGTCCTCGAGCGGGTCGCGCTCCTCGACCTGTCGGCGCCGGCGGCCCATCCGCCATCCCAAAAGCATTAACCACGTCGGACGGTCGCGCCGCCGGTCCGCGGGCGACCGTGCAGGCGTAATCTAGCGGTAGGATGTCAGCCTTCCAAGCTGACTACCCGGGTTCGAAACGCGGGACCCGACCGGTCCCGGGCGAACGTCCCGGCGCCTGCATTCGGCGCCGCGGGCCCCCGTCCGTGGGAGGATTTATTCGACCGGTGGCCGCTCCCGCCGGTTCGCTGAGGTAGCCTAGTCCGGCAAGGCGCCAGCCTTGAAAGCTGGTGGCGGTTCCGCCACGGGAGTTCAAATCTCCCCCTCAGCGTTCCCCCCGGGCGCAGGTTGGATTATATGCGACACCCCGCTCGACGCGAGGCCGGATGCCCGAATCTTCGTCCCTCACTCCTCTCCTCGAGCAGTACCAGGGCGTGAAGGCCCGGTACCCGGGCCATCTCGTCCTGTTCCGGGTCGGCGACTTCTACGAGACGTTCGGGGACGACGCACGGCTCCTCTCGCGGGAGCTCGACGTCGTCCTCACCGCCCGCTCGGCGGACGCGTTCGGCATCCGGACGCCGATGGCCGGGGTGCCGCACCACTCCGTCGAGACGTACCTCGGCCGGCTCGTGCGCAAGGGCTACAAGGTCGCGATCTGCGACCAGATGGAGGACGCGCGGTTCGCGAAGGGACTCGTCCGACGAGAGGTCACGCGCGTCGTGACCCCCGGAACGGTCGTCGAGGACCGGATCCTCGGCGGACCGGACCACAACTTCCTCGTGATCGTCGTCGGGCGGTCCCGGGACGCCGGCGCCTACGCCGCGGTCGACATCACGACCGGAGAGTGGTTCCACGGCCCGGCGGACGGACCCGGACCCGAAGGGCTCGTTTCGACCATCGCGGCGTTCCAGCCGCGCGAGATCCTCTGGACGGCCGACGAGGGGCCGAAGGCCTCCCCGCTCGCGGCCGCGCTGCGACGGGAGTTCCCGTCGGCCCGTCTCGAGCCTTCCCCGACCCCCCTCGCCGACGGCGAGATGCCGGCCGCCCTCACTGGCGACGCCGAACTCGCCGAGGAGGTCCGGGAGGCCGACCGACGCCTCGCGGCGTACCTCCGCGCGACCCAGCCCCGGCTCCTCCCGCATCTCGGTCTCGTCGAGCGCGGCTCGGCGGGTCGCCGTCTCGTGCTGGACGCGAAGACGCTCCGGCATCTCGAGATCAACCGTCCGATGAACCCGGACGACGAGAAGGGGGCGACGCTGCTCGGGACGTTCGACGCCACCGTCACGGCCCCCGGTCGGCGGACGCTCTCCTTCTGGCTCACGAACCCGCTCGCCGACGTGCCGTCCATCGAAGAACGCCAGAACGCGGTCGAGTCGCTGGTCGCACGGGGCGCCGCCCTCGAGGGAGCACGCGGGAAGCTCCGGTCGGTACCCGACCTCTCGCGTATCGCCGCCCGTGTCGCCGGCCGGCGGGTCCGGCCCGGTGAGCTGGTCGCGCTTCGGAGCGGGCTCGAGACGGCGCAGGCGCTCGGCCGCTCGTTCGAAGGCGCGCCCGGGCCTCCGAAGCTCGCGGCGATCGCCCGTGCGCTGGTCGCGCCGGAAAGTCTCCTCGAGCTCCTGCGCGCCGCCCTCCCGGAAAGTTGGGACGCGGCGGACGATGCAGAGCAGATCTTCCGGCCGGGACACGCGCCCGAGGTCGACCGGTGGCGGGAGGCGGAACGGGAGGCCCTCGCGGAGATGACCGCGCTCGAGGCGGCGGAGCAGGAAGCGACCGGCATCCGCACGCTCAAGGTCGGCTACAACCAGGTGTTCGGCTACTATCTCGAGGTCACCAAACCGAACCTCGCGCGGGTCCCGCCACACTTCCGTCGTCGCCAGACGGTGGCCCAGGCCGAGCGGTTCACCTCCGACCGCCTCGAAGAGATCGAACACCGCATCCTCGAGGCGCGCGAGGGGATCCGGACGGCCGAGTCGGCGCGGTGGGATGCGCTCCTCGACACGCTCGACCGGGAGGTCCCGGCCGTTCACCGCGTCAGCCGAGCGGTCGGGGAATTGGACGCCCTCTTGGCGTTCGCCCACCTGGCGCAGACGCGGGCCTACGTGCGTCCGACCGTCGACAGTTCCTCGACCCTCGTCGTGCGCGACGGCCGGCACCCGGTGCTCGAGCGGCTCCTCGGGGAGGCGTTCGTCCCGAACGACACCGACCTCGACCCCGAACGGCGTCGGATGCTCGTCCTCACCGGGCCGAACATGTCGGGGAAGTCGACCTACATGCGGCAGGTCGGCCTCCTGGTCGTCCTCGCGCAGGCCGGCTCGTTCGTCCCCGCGAAGTTCGCCCGCATCGGGCTCGTCACGCAGCTGTTCACCCGGATGGGGTTCACGGACGAGATCGGGCGGGGCAAATCGAGCTTCATGGTCGAGATGAGCGAGGTCGCGGAGATCCTCCGGGCCGCGGACGACCGCTCCCTCGTGCTCCTGGACGAGGTCGGCCGGGGCACGAGCACCTTCGACGGCCTCGCGATCGCCTGGGCGACCCTGCGGCACCTCCACGACACGACCCGCGCGCGCACGCTCCTCGCGACCCACTACCACCAGCTGACGGACCTCGTCCGTGGTCTCGCGGCCGCGGAGAACGCGCACTTCGCCGTGCGCGAGGGTCCCGAAGGCATCGTCTTCCTCCACCGTCTCGTGCCGGGCGCCACGGACCGCAGTTACGGGGTCCACGTCGCCCGGCTCGCCGGCGTGCCGGAAGGGGTCCTCGAGGAGGCCGAGCGCCTCCTCCACCGGCTCGAGAGCGAGAGCGTCGTTCCGGCGGGCGCCAAGACCGCCCGTCGCCGCGGACCACGGTACACGCAGGCCGTCCTTCTGCCGGGCGAAGCGCAGGAACACCCCGTCGTGGCCGAACTCCGTCGGATCGAGCCGGACCGCCTCGCGCCCGAGGAGGCCGCCCGGGCGCTGCGCGAGCTCAAGCAACGGTTGACGCGTCCGGACGAGCGCGCGGAGGAGCCAACGTGACCGCTGTTCCTTCCGCGTCCCGCCCACCGATCCAGCGGCTGTCGAGCGAGACGGTCGAGCGGATCGCCGCCGGCGAGGTCGTCGAGCGGCCGGCGTCGGTCGTGAAGGAGCTCGTCGAGAACGCGGTCGATGCGGGTGCGACCTCCAACACGGTCCGCCTCACGGGAGGAGGGCTCGAAGGGGTCGAGGTGGCGGACGACGGCTACGGCATCCCGCCGGAGGAGCTCGAGCTTGCGGTCGAGCGGCATGCCACGAGCAAGCTCGCTCCGGACGGCCCCGTGGAGCAGATCTCGACCCTCGGGTTCCGGGGCGAGGCGCTCGCCGCCATCGCCTCGGTCTCCCGGTTGCATCTGCTCTCGCGGCCCCCGGAGCGGGAGGTCGCGGAAGGGATCTCGGTCGTCGCCGGGGCGCTCGCCGGGCACTTTTCGGAGGCGCGGGCGCCCGGGACGACCGTGCTCGTCGAGGACCTCTTCTTCAACACCCCGGCACGGCGAAAGTTCCTCAAGAGCGCGGCCGCGGAGCAGGTCGAGGTGCTCCAGACGGTCGAGCGCCTCTACCTCGCTCGGCCGAAGGTCGGGATGCGGGTCGACTCCGAGGGACGCGAGGTCGCCACCTATCCGCCCGCCCACGGACTCGCCGACGCCGCCGCCCGGGTGCTCGGGCCCGGGTTCCTCCCGTCGTCGTTCGAGGTGGTCGGAGAGGTCCCGGGGGGAAGGTTGTTCGGCGCCCTCGGCCGTCCGGAGACGGCGGTCGCCTCCTCGCGCGGGCTGTTCCTCGCGGTCAACGGCCGCGCGGTCGCTTCGCGCGCGGTCGCCCAGGCGGTCCGCGTCGCTTACGGCGACTACCTCCCCCGGACCCGATTCCCGGTCGGGGTCCTGCATCTCGAGCTCGCGGCGGACCGACTGGACGTGAACGTCCATCCGACGAAGCGCGAGGTCCGCCTCGCACGGGAGCGGGAGGTCCTGGACGCGGTCCGCCTTCGGGTCCGGGAGGCGCTGGTCGAGAGCGCCCGCGGGGCGGAGGTCCCGGCCCTCACCGAACCGGTCCGAGCGGCCTTCGCGGAGGAATCCCCGGTCGGGATACCGTCCGCGCCGGCGCTCGGGCATCCGGCGGTCCAGCGCACGCTCGACGGGGCGGTCGAGGTGCGGGCCCCGACGGCGGTCCCGGCGGGCGGGGGCCACCCCGCCCTCGAGCTCCTGGGCTGTCTCCACGCGCTCTACTGGCTCGCCGAGAGCGACGACGGGCTCCTCCTCATCGACCAGCATGCGGCGAGCGAGCGGGTCGTCTACGAGGAGCTGCTCCGCGTCGGCGCGCTCCAGCGGCAGGTACTGGTCGCGCCGGTCCCGGTACGCCTCACGGGGGCCGAGCGGAGCGCGCTCGAGGCGAACCTCGAGACGGTCCGCGCGGCCGGCTTCGACATCGAACCGTTCGGTCCCGATGCGTTCCTCGTTCGCTCGGTGCCCGCCTACCGCGGTCGCTCGGCACGCGCCGAGGCGGTCGCGGAGCTCCTGGACGAGCTCGCGTCCGGTGGCCGGCCGACGCTCCCCGATGGCCTCGAGGCGCGACGCGCGGCCACGGTCGCCTGCCACGCCGCCCTGAGGGGCGGGGACGTGGTCGAGGCGAACGAGTTCTCCCGAGTGCTCGCCGCCCTCCACGCCCTCCCCGAGACCGCTTACGCCTGCCCGCACGGGCGGCCGATCGTGCTCGCGGTCCCGCGGACGCGGCTCGACCGCTGGTTCCTGAGGAGCGGGCCGTGAGGAGCCGCGGGCGCGGAACGCCCGCGGTCCGTCCGTCCGAGAGGGAGGTCGTGGCGGTCGCGATGACGTTCCTTGAGGGGCGGGGGTACCGGGTCTATCCGAACCCGGACCGGAACGACTACTTCGACCTGGTCGCGCGACGCGGCGCGGAGGTCGGCCTCGTCGAGGCGAAGGTCGCGAACGGCCGGGCCGTCCTGGTGCAGGCGCTCAAACGGAGAGCATGGGGAGACTGGGTCGCGGTCGTACTGCCGTCCGAGACGACGGCCGCGCGTCTCGTCTCCCGGACGACCGGTTCCCGGGCCGCGCCCGTCGGGGTCTGGGTGGCCCGCGGAGGTGCGGTGCACGTCGTGCGCGAGGCGCGTCCCTGGCCACGGTCCGGGGCGGACGACCCGTTCGAGGAGACACGGGCGCGGTTCCGGGCGGTCCTCGACCAAATCGACTCCGGCGAGATCCCGCCCGACGTGCGTTGGGAAGGGGTCGTCCGGGCGGTCCGTCGCGCGGGCGGCGGCCGCGGGTTCGCCGAGTGGCGGTTGGACGAAACGGTCGGCCCCGACCCCTAGGCGGGGATGCGGGAAACGGCCGCGTTCACGCCCGTCGCGACCCGGGACGGCAGGAACGCCTCGGAGAACCGGTGGGCGGCCTGCGCGACCTCCCTCCTCGTGGCGGGGTCAGCGAGGAGCTCCGCGAGCACGGACGCGAGGTCGCCGGGGTCGTCGCTCGCGGAGACCCGGACCCCGCCCGAGGGTGCGACCGGAAGGGCGGCGTCCGGAAGGACCACCGGAGGGACCGAGGCCCGGGCCGCGAGGACGACCCCCGGGTCGAACCCGCGGACCCTCCGCGCGAACACTGCGACGTCCGCGCACGCGAGCGCGTCCGACACCGTCCGGGCGCTCCGGTCGACGAGAGCGATCACCCCCGGGTCGTTCGCCGCCGCGACCCCGGTGAGGACGAGACGGACCCCCGGGAAGAACGGCCGGACGCGCCGGAACGCCTCGAGCACCCGGTCGACCCCGCTCGGCTCCGGTGCCTCGAACGCGGTCAGCCCGACCACGACCGGCACGTCCGCCGGGATCCGGAGCTGCGCCCGGGCCGATTCCCGGGTCGGCGGGTCCGGGAGCGGCGGCACGGCCGGGGGCAGGACCACTAGCTTGCGAGCGGGGACCTCGTACTCCTCGGTGAGCGACCGCGCCACGTCCGGGGAGTCGTAGAAGATCCGGTCGGACTCGAGGAGGGCGACCCGTTCGAGACGACGGACCGCCCGGTGGTCGCTCCACGATTCCAGGCGGTCGACGAACCCCGCAGCGGGACGGCCCTGTCGCTCGGCCTCGAACGCCCGGAGCTCGAGCTCCCGGGCGAACCCGCCGATGAGGGGCCCGCCCCGGCCACGCGAGAGCCCGAGGGAGCCGAGACCCACCGGGTCGCGCAGGACGAGGTCGACCGACCGGCGCAGCTGCCGGCCCGCGGCGGCCGCGAACGCGGACGGCTCGACCGGGGCGCCCGGTCTCCGGAGCCGGAGGTCGACCGGAACGGCCGTGACGCCGGCGGGGGCCCGGTCGGCCCCCGTCCCGGGGAGATGGAGGACCCGGACGTCGTCGCCTGCGGCCGCCAGGGCGGACGCGAGGCCCCAGACGCTCGCCCCCGGTCCGTACGGATCGGCCGGCGGGGGAGCCGAGGCGACGAAGTCGACCGACCGCCCCGGCATCCCGTGTCGGAGTGGCCCCTTCCCGAAAAGCGTTCCGGCGGACGGGTCGCGTCAGCCGGAGAATCCGAGATGGCGGCCGAACGAGCGACCGGCGATCTCGGGCGGCACGTCGAACCCCATCCCGTCGAGCACGGTCGGAGCCACGTCGACCAGGTTGAGCGTGCCCGGGTTCCGGCCCGGCGCGATCCCGTCGCCCGAGGCGATGAGGATCCCGTTCATCCGGTGGGTCCCGGACCCGTAGAAGAAGTCCGGGCGCTCCCGGATGAGCGGTCCGGGGTAGCTGAAGTCCATACGGGGCTCCGTGCACATCTCGTCCACCCGGATCAGGAGGGCGGGCGCCTGGTCGGGGTTCCGCCCGCCCCGGTAGATCGTCCGGGGGTCGAGGACCTCGATGTGGGCGTCCGGGTACGCCTCGAGCCGGCGCCGGATCTCCGACCGCAGGGTCTCGCGGAGCTCGGGGGTGAGGTGCGGGTTGTGCGGGTTCAGGTAGATCCCCTCGGGAACCGGGTAGGAGAACGCGACCGTCTTCTCCCAGTCGATCCGCCGCGAGAACTGCTCGAAGGAGGAGCCGCCGCCGACCCACTCGGCGATCTGCGCGCGCCGGCCCTCCCGCACGAAGTCGCTCAGGGGGCGGAGGACCCGGCGGGCGACGTTCACCTTCTGGGCGTAGAGCAGGAGGCGGCCGAGAAGGTTCCGGCGCGTTCCGCCGAGGCCCGGGCGGAAGACGAGGAACTGTTCCTGGGCGAGCCAGCGGTTCGTGAGGAAGTCGGACTGGATCGGGCCGTGCCCGTGGTCGGAGATGACGAGCGTCACCGCCGGTCCGTCGCCGGTGCGGAACGCGCGGTCGACCTGCTCGCACGAGCGGTCCACCGTCCGCCAGAACTCGAGGAGTTCGGGGGGTACCTCCGAGGTCGGCCGGCTCATCTCCGACCAGAGCTGGTGCTCGATCCGGTCCGTCTCCCGGAAGAGGGCGAAGAGGAACCCGGGCTGGTGGCGTTCCGCGAGGGTCGCAGCGACCTTCCCCCGCTGCTCGACGGAGCGGGTCGCGTTCGCGACCCACTCGACCCGCTCCGATTCGCGGTAGACGGGAAGCTCGGGCGGGTACTCCTCTCCGAGCGTCTCCTGGATCTCCCGGTGGAGGGCCGTCGGGTAGGTCGTGGTGGGACCCGTGTACATGCCCGGCAGGACGAACCCGTGGAGCGGGTAGGGGGTCCGGAACGGGAAGTTGAGCACGCCAACCTTCACGCCGACCCGCGAGAGCCGGTCCCAGAACGCCTCCGCCGGCCGGAACGTCTGGACGAGCTTCGACCGGCCCGGGCCGCCGGCGGGCTCCGTGAAGCCGAAGATCCCGAGCTCTCCCGGATCCTTTCCCGTGGCGAACGAGTACCAGGCCGGGATCGTCTTCGCGGGATAGACGGACCGCAGGGGCGCGCGGACCCCCTGATGGACGAGCGACTTGAGGAACGGGAGCTCGCCCGAGGACATCAACGGGTCCAGGAGGTCGAACGTGCCACCGTCGAGGCCCAGGATCAGGAACCGCCTAAGGGGACGTCCCATTCGATGCCCTCCAAACGGGCGTCGACCCGTGGACCCCGGACCGGCTATAAAGGGTTTGGTCCCGGAAATCACCGGGCCCGGGGGCACCCGGTTCACAGGACGCGTATCGACTCGAGGTTGAAGGGCGCCCGCGACTCGACGTTGAACCGCTTGTGGAGGCTCGATGCGAGGTCGAGGATGCGGGACTCCTCCCCGTGGTTCAGGATGACCCGCTGGGGCCTCGGGTCGAGGGACGCGACGTAGTTCATCAGCTGGACGCGGTCGGAGTGCCCCGAGAACCCCTCGATGGTCGCCACCTCGAGCTTCACGGGGACGGACGCCTGGCGGGGTCCGTCCAGGAACGTCGCCTCGCTCACCCCGCGCTGGAGGCGGTTGCCGAACGTCCCCTCCGCCTGGTAGCCGACGAACAGGAGGCCGTTCTTCTCCTCGGGAGCCCACGCCCGGAAGTACTCCATCACCGGGCCCCCGCTCATCATCCCCGACGTGGCGAGCACGATCGCCGGCTCCTTCGAATCGAGGACGTTCGCCCGCATCTGCTGCGAGTCGATCCGGTGGAAGACGTCCGAGAGGAACGGGTTGTCGCCCTGCTGGAAGATCTGGGTCCTCAACTGACTGTTCAGGAACTCGGGGTACGCCGTGTGGATCGCGGTCGCCTCGAAGATCATGCCGTCCAGGTAGACGGGGACGCGGGGGATCTTCCCCTCGCGCATCTTCTCCTCGAGCACGAGCATCACCTCCTGGGAACGGCCGACCGCGAACACCGGCACGATGAGTTTTCCCCCCCGTGCGAGAACCGTGTTCGTGAGCGCGCTGAACTCCTCGGTCGCCTGCTGGCGGCTCGGCTGCACGTTGCGGTAGCCGCCGTACGTCGACTCGAGGACGAGCGTCTCGAGCCGCGGGAACCGGTTGGTCGCCGGGTTGAACAGCCAGCTCCGCTCGAACTTGATGTCCCCGGAGTAGGCGAGGTTGTGGTCCCCTTCGCCGAGGTGGAAGTGGCAGATGGACGAGCCGAGGATGTGGCCCGCGTTGTGCATCGTGAGCCGGATGTCCGGGGCGATGTCGGTCGTCTCGCCCCAGCGGAGGGGGACGGTGCGGGTCACGAGGTCGCGGACGTGGGAGGAGTCGTAGAGGCCGCGGCGGGCCTCCTGGTTCACGACCTTGATGGCGTCGAGCAGCATGAGCGTCATCAGGTCGCGGGTCGGGGCGGTGCAGTAGATCGGTCCCTTGTACCCATACTTGAGAAGGACCGGGACGAGCCCGCAGTGGTCGAGGTGGGCGTGGGTGACGACCACGGCGTCGAGCGAGTCGAGCGGCAGGAGCTCGGGGGCGTTGAAGAACGGAGTCCGGTCGGACCCCGGGTCGATCCCGCAGTCGATGAGGACCTTCGAGTTCTGGGTCGTCAGGAGGTGGGCGCTCCGCCCGACCTCGCGGTAGCCGCCCAGCGCGGTCGAGCGGGCCCAGAGCTTCTCGGGGAGCGGGTCCCGGGCGATCCGGATCCCGACCTTCTTCAGGAACGAGCGACGATCGTCGAACGAGTTCCTCAGATGGATGCGGACCTCCTCGACCGTCTTCGACGGGATCGGGGGCGTGCGGACGACGGTCGGCACCCAGCCGATCTGCTTCTTGAGGTCGTTCAGGACCGACCCGCCCCGCCCGATCGCGGCGCCGGGGCTCGCGGCCTCGATCGTCACCTCGCCGGTCTCGGGCTCGAAGAAGAGCTGACTGATCTCGGCCTCGGCCGGAATGAGTTCGCGGATCGCCTTCTCGGCCTCCTTCTGGTCGATGAGCGTCTCGGGGTCGCTGCG
>Ga0187784_10005725_pt1 | contig 10037 bp, 7 predicted proteins | sample 1015_SJ02_MP15_2_FD_132964 | JGI IMG/M metagenome (GOLD analysis project Ga0187784, IMG submission 132964) | Tropical peat soil microbial communities from peatlands in Department of Meta, Colombia - 1015_SJ02_MP15_20_MG | ecosystem: Environmental > Terrestrial > Soil > Wetlands > Peat | place... | reverse complement strand
CTGCGCTTCGCCTTTGGCGCTTCGTCGACGCGGCTGATCAGTTTCTGTCCGGCGGGGAAAGGATCCCCGCCGGGGACAAAACAAAGGATCCCTGCCGGGCCTGCCGGGGTGGGGATCCTTTTTCACTATAGGGAAAACAAGATCCCCGGCAGTTGCGCGGAGGATTGGGCGCAACACGGACGGGACGGGACAGGAATGACGAGGCGAGGTGAAAAGACCAAATAGAAAGACGCGAACAGAGGACTGAGACCGATTTCAGCCCCAAGGGGGCGGAACTCCTCTGGCCACTAGCGCAAGCTAGTGGACGCAGGATCCCCGCGTGACGCGGGAAAGCCCCCGAAGGGGGCGACACTCAGGGCACGAGTCTGCCGCCCCCTTTCGGGGGCTCAAAGATCTTTGGAGGAAACCGCAGCCCACGGGTTCACACCCGTGGCTAAGGAGAGTGCCACTCCTTCGGAGTTGACACAAAACGCACTTCCTTGGTGTCACGTGCGAAAATCGGCCTTCTGCCCGACTTCGCGACGGCAGGAAATTTGAACAGGAGGAAACAGAGGTTTAACACTCCAACCAGGTCACCGAATTCTGTTACCTCTGTTTCCTCCTGTTCAATCCTTTGTCTTCGTCAACAGGGGACGGGACACGAACGCCGGGACACGGACGAGGACAAAACAAAACGAGTCCCCGACCGATCGAGTCGGGGACTCGTTCGAGAATTTCAGTCCGCGAACGCTTCAGAGGCTCAGCAGGTGCCGCAGCAGCAGGGCGTGCTGTTGAAGCACACGTAGCAGCAGCAGCCTTGCTCGAGGCAGCACTGCAACGTCGCGCAGCACGCTTGCAGGATCGCGCAGCACGCCTTGTCGCCGCTGGTGCAGGTGATGCAGCAGCCGTCCTTCGTGTTTTCGCACTTGCAGATGCCGCAGGTCAGATTGCACTGGCAGACGCACAGTCCGTTGAGCGTGCAGCAGCACGAGCAAAGGCCGCCGGCCAGCGCGTCGCACAGGTGGTGCAGCGTGTGGCAGGCCACGTCGTCTTCGCAGTGGCAGTGAATCTTGAACCCGCCGGTGCACTTTTCGATCTTCATCGTGCAGCGGGGAACGACGCACCAGCCGGTTGCCGGGGCGCCGGCCGCAATTCCGGCCGGGGCGGGTGAGACGGCGGATGCTCCGGCCGCACCAAAGAACAGTCCCCGCTCCAAGACCATCGTACTGGACATTGAGTCGACTCCTTTCAAAGGGCCGCTCTGGCAAAGCCGCGTCTCTGGGAGGACGCAACTCTCGAGCCGGCATGGGAACTTCGGCGCGCTGCGGCCGACGCTCGGTCGGCAGCGCACGAGGCTCGACACGTGCCACCGGAAAACCCGGTAAGGCAAAAACTCCGTTAAAGCCACCACAACGATGGTAGACCGTAGGACTTATAGCTTTTAAAGCGGCGACTTTCAATTGACCTGGGCTCAACACTAGCGGTCCTAGCGACAAAACTGCGTTTGGAGACCCGCTACGGACGAATGAACTTCGTATGGACTGCACCCTCACAAAAGCGTGCCTGTGTCGGTGTCCCCAGGACCTTTCCGGGGCTCTCGCGGCGCGGTGACGCTATCGCGCTGGAAACCAGAAAACACCAAGAGCCCCGGACACGCGTCCGCGGGCCTCTTTTTTTTGACTGCCCGGCCGCGGAGGGAGCTTCCGTCTCGCGAATCGTTTTTCAGCCCGCCCACAGATCGACGACGTCTGTTCGAACGCGCAAGTCGCCAGGAGCTTCACGATGGCCACCAACCGCATCAGCGCTTATCTCGCGGCAGCGGAAGACGAACAGCTCGCGGAGCACAGCATGACGCAGAATCCCTCCGGCTTCCACAATCCGCTGGCGCCCCCGGCCAATTTCGCGCCTGTTCCGCCGGAGCTTCGGCAAGGGCTCTCGAAAGAAAAACTCGCCTGGCAAGAGGAGCTGTATCGCGCGGCCTACCAGTCGGCCCTGGCGGCGCTGGCCTCGGAGACTCTGCGCCGCGCGCAAATGAACTAAAGCCGGCCTCGTCGTGCCGTCGCGTCGGGTGTGACAAGTCGCACTAAAATCCGCGGGCGAACCACCAGATGATCGCCACGAGCGCTGCCGCGGCTGCGACGAGCCCCGACGTCAGAGTGACTCGGGGCTTCGAGAGCGCGACGACGATCGGGGCGGCGACCGGTGCCGCGGGGCTCTCTTCGGCGGGAAGATCGACGGCCGGAGCCAGCTCGAGGATCAGCGAATCTTCCCGTTCGAACTGGCGGCGCAGATCCTCGATTTTCTGCAATTGCTGGTTGATCCCGTCGACCGAGGCCTCTTTCGCAGCCGGTTTGTCTCCCGCGCTCTCGCTCGAGCGGGGCTTGCGGCTCGCGCGAAGGGCCGCGTCGGCTGCCAGCACGTACGACGGATGTTCCCGCGAAGCCGGTTCGGCCAGCTCGAAGTAGTTGGCCTGTCCCGCGTCGAGCCGCAGCACCATAAACAGGCCGGCGGTGAAGCGGTCGAAATGCGACGCGCTGAACTTGGCGTTGGCATCGCCGGCGCCTTTCTGCGGGACGGCATAGATCTCGACGAATGAACGGTCCGCCGCTGTCCCCGCGTTGACATCGGATCGCGCCCCGCCGGCCGGCCGCTCCAAACCAGCCCGGTTGGCGAGTGCGGAAGGCTGCCAGAGGCGGCACTCGCTGACGACGAACTCGACGCCCGGGCCGCCGAGCAGGCGGTCGAGCGCCGAAAGCTCGGTCAACAGGTCGGAGAGCTTCGACGACGAGGCCGTACCCGGTTCGAGGACCATCCGCAGCCGCGGGCCATCGATCCGCTGCGGGGCGTCGGGTCGCGACCCGCTCTTGGCGGTGCGCGAGCCTCCCAGCACTCCCGCGCGACTGATGAGCGCGAAGACCTCCGCGAGCTGTTCCCGCTCGATTTTGAGCCGCGTTCGTTCTTCGTGCAGCCGGCTCAGGAGGACCTGCAGGTCGGCGACGGTCTCTTTGGGGGTTTGGGTGAGGCTCCAGGTCGAGAGCGCATCCTCGCCCGGCTGCAGCCGCTTGCGCTCGTCGCGCAGCTGCTTGAGGGCCTTGTGGATGTCGGCCTCTTTCTTGGCGACCTGCGCCCGCTCCTCCATGTAGGCCAGGCGCGACGCCTCGAATTTTTCGTGCTGCTGCCGCAGCTCGCAGCGGGCCGCCTCGAGTTCTTCGCGACCAATCTTGAGCAGCTTCTGGTCGGCCTCGTATTGGGCCCGGACCTCGGCGCACTTTTTCTTGTCGCGCTCGACGTCCTTGGACGTCTCGCGGAATTTTTGCCGGTCGTGCTCCAGATGCTGGCGGGCCGACTCGACGGCGGCCCGCTGGTCGCGAATGTCGTCGTGCGCGGCCGAAAGCTCGTCGCGTTCGACCTGGATGCGGGCCGCCTCGGACTCGACGTGGTTGACCTGCAGCTGAAACTCCGCCAGCTCCTTGTCCAGTTGGCGCCGGCGGTCTTCGACGTCGCGACGCAGCTTTTCGGTTTCGGCCCGCTCCTTGGCGGTGGCCGCCTCGCGAAGTTGCGCGGCCTCGAGGGCGTGGTCGATCTGCTTTTGCCGCTCGCTCAGGGACGACTCGCGCGAGTTGATGTCGCGCTCGCGGACCTGCAGCTGCTGCTCCCGCTGCGCGACGCCCTCGCGGACGGCCTCAGCCTGCTCCATCTCGTCGCGAAATCGCTCGACTTCGGTGTTCAGCGTCTCGCGGTCCTCGGCGAGCGCCTGCTCGGCGGCCGAAAGCTCGTCGCGGCGCGTGCGGAGCTCGTCCTGCTGCGCGCGGAGCTGCTGCTTTTCCTGCTTGATTTTTTCCGAGGTTTCCCGCAGCTCGATGGCCGCCCGCTCGGCTTGCTCCGCCTTGACGACCAGCGTCGTCCGCTCTTCGTCGAGTCGCGCCTGCAGAGCCCGCATGTGCCCTTCGCGCTCGGAGATCTCCTTGGAGCGCTCGGCGAGCTTCTCCGAGTCCGCCTTGAGCAGTTCGGTCTGTCCCGCCAGCCGCTCGCGTTCGTCTTCGAGTGCTTCCTTCTGGCGATCGAGGTCGGCCTTGATCGTCGCGCTCTGGGCCGCCTTCTGGCCGAGCGATTCGCGCTCGTTCTCCAGCTCGGCTCGCTCCCGCTGCAGCCGCTCGATCTCGGCCAGGAGCTTTTCGCGTTCCGCGGCGATGCCGGCCCGCTCCCCTTCGATCGATTCTTTGCGTCGCTGGAGCTCATCCTCGTCCGATTGGCTCCGGGACGCCTGTTGGCCCAGCGATTCGCGCTCTTTTTCGAGTTGGGCTTTTTCCGACTGCAAGCGCTCGATTTCGGCCAGAAAGCTCGAGCGCTCTTCGGCAAGGCGGGCCCGCTCGGCTTCGAGCTGCGACTGGCTCTGCGCCAGCTCGTTTTGCCGCTGCTCGAGCCGCGCCGCCGCTTCGGCCGCCGCCGCTGCGGCCTGGACATCGTTAATCCCCCGAGCGCGGTCCAGGTCGAGCGCGGCGGCCTGGCGTTCGAGGTCGGCGCGCTGCGACTCGAGTGCGGTCTGGGCCCCCGTCAGCGATTGGCGGTCCGCTTCGAGAGCCCGCCGATCGTCCTCGAGCTTCGCCTCGAACGCGCACAGGTCTTCCTGCCGGGCGCGGAGCAGCTCGGCCGCTTCTCGCAGCTTGAACGTGGCGGCCAGATCGTCCGTGGGCGACGATTGTTTGACGGGCTCGGACTTCTTTGGCTCGTCTTCGGCCGCGGCTGGCGCGGCGGCCGCCTTGGCCCCCTTCTTTTTCGAGCCGGCGGGAGCCTTGCGGAATAGCGCTCCCAGGATGCCGCTCTCAGCGGGATTGACCTTCTCGCCCACTGCCGGGAACTTGCCGAGATGCATCCGGTGGAGCATCTCCCAGTCGAGCCTGGCCGCGCGCGGAACGTCGTCTCGAATGGCGGCGGCCGCGTCGAAAGCGATCCCAGCGGCGTCGGCGACTTTTTCGCCCACCGCGTTCAGATCCTCACCGTCGGCCACGGAGCGCACGGCCGCGGCCGCGTCGATCGCCGCGTAGGCGGCATTGGCGGCGTAGGCCGCGGCGGAGTTTCCGTTCTCCTCGCCGCTGACGAGCATCATCGCCCTGACAGCCGCTTCCTCGGCCTGGGCGAAAGCGTCCGGAGTGGGATCTTCGCCCGACGCGACTAGCTCGGCGATCTTGATCGCGTTATCGATCGCCTGGATGCACGCGGCCGTCTCGGGGTTGGCCGGGTCGGGCGCATATTCGGATTGCACCCGCCGGGCGCAGCGGACCGCATAAGCGACGAGCGCTCGGAGGGGGAGCTGCTTGAGATCGGTGGGGGTCTCGACGGCGGGCGAACCCATCCTATCCTCGGCATTCGGCAAACGATTGGACGCAGCGCACTCCCGGCGCAGCCGGCGCGGTTGGCCCGTCCCGCACACAAATTTAGCTCACGTGTGAAGATTCGATGGCTCGCCGAGGCTGTCCGCGTGGCGAAAAGTGAGCATCGTAAGAGCTGGCGCACCCCGCCCGGCAGGCCGGGGATGGCAAGGCCGTTGGAACCGGAATAGCCGTGCTAAAGCGTCCGAGCGTACGCGATCGTGGGGAGCGCAAAACGGGCCCGAGCCTGGCGTCGTTCGCCCCGGAAGTGCTAAATCTTTTTCTGCTCGAGCAGGCCGCGGGCCTCGTCGAACTGCTTCTGGAGGTCTTTGTCGACCTTCGGATAGTGCAGATCGAGTTTATGGATTTCGCGCGAAATGACCTCCGCGACCAGCGCCCGCGTCACCCATTTGTGGTCGGCCGGAATGATGTGCCAGGGGGCCCACTCGGTGCTCGTGCGGCTCAGGCACTCTTCGTAGGCGTCAACGTAGGCATCCCAGAATCGTCGCTCGTGCACGTCGTCGGGCGAAAACTTCCAATATTTTTTCGGCTGAGAGAGACGCTTGAGGAACCGCTTGCGCTGTTCTTTCTTCGAGACGTGCAGAAACAGCTTGACGATCCGCGTGCCGTTGCGAGTGAGGTGCCGCTCGAACTGATTGATGTCGTCGTAGCGGGCCTCCCAGAATTCCTTGGTTGGCTTGCCGCCGGGGATGTGGTGCGGCGTCAGAAGTTCGGGATGCACCTTGACGACCAGCACATCTTCGTAGTGCGAGCGGTTGAAGATGCCGATCCGCCCCCGTTCGGGCAGGGCCTTGGCACAGCGCCACAGAAAGGTGTGCTTTCGCTCCTCCTCCGACGGCGGCTTGAACGAGTAGACCTGGCATCCCTGCGGATTGACGCCCGACATCACGTGCTTGATCGTGCTGTCCTTGCCCGCCGCGTCCATCGCCTGCAAAACGACCAACAGAGCCCACGACGACGAGGCATAGAGGAGGTCCTGCGCCTTGGCCAGGCGGCCGACGTCCTGGGTCAGAAGCGACTCGAGCTCTTTCCGGGTGCGGCGATCGCTCAGGTCGCCGCCCCCCCATTCGGTGTCGTAATCGGCAAGCCGAACCTTCTGCCCGGCCGCCACGCGACACAGGTCGATCTGCTTGCGGATGGCCTTCTCGCCAGGCGTCTCTTTCGATCGGACCACTTTCGGGAACCTCTGGATCTCAGCATAGCCGACCCTCGGACGCAGCGGGGCGACGCCCGGCGAGCTTTGCGCGGGCAGGCGGTGGTGATATCCTATTAACGTTGGCTGATGCGTTGGTCCCGCCTGACCGCTGCCCGCCCCCTTGCTCCTGCCCGCCGCCCTGCTTGCCCGCCGACCGTCCAAAGGGATGCATCGATGGCAATCCCCAAACCTTCCCTGGGAATCGAGCCGCACACCGACTCGGCCGGCCAAATGGCTTCGCTGAGCCGCCGGAGCCTGCTGCAGACGGGAGTTGGTGCGGCCCTCGGGCTGAATCTCCCCTCGATGTTGTTGCGGGCTGAAAATACGGGGGCTCGCCGGGCCTCCCGACCTGGGGAGCCCGGGCGAACGCCGATCCGATCGTGCATTTTTGTCTACTTTTATGGCGGCCCCAGTCACATCGATACCTGGGACATGAAGCCGTCAGCCCCGCGCGAAGTCCGGGGAGAATTCAATCCGATCGGCACGACGGCCCCGGCAATCCAGGTCTGCGAGCATCTCCCCCGGTTGGCCCGGGTGGCCCACAAGTGGTCGATCATCCGCAGCATGCATCACCCGATGACCAACCATAACGCGGCCGCGGTCGAAGCGATGTGCGGGCGGACGCCGCTGCGGGGCGACCTCGAGCTTTTGGACGACGACGCCCTCAGCTTCCCCAGCTATGGCGCGGTGCTGAGCTATTTAATGCCCGAGTCGCCGATCGGCCTGCCACACGTGGCGTTGCCCCACGTGATGGTCAACGTGGTGCAGTTGCCGGGGCAGACGGCCGGATTTTTGGGCCCGTCGTACGAGCGGTTTCAGATCACCGACGACCCCAACGGGGCCCAGTTCGATGTTTCGGCCCTCAAGTTGCCGGGCGACGTCACGGCCGATCGCCTCAAGGTCCGCAACAAATTGATGTCGGTGATCGACCGCCAGGCCGCCAGCCCGCCGGAGACCCGTGGCCGCAAATCGGTCGAGGAATACTACGGCAAGGCATTCGCACTGTTGCGCTCGGAGGCCGTGCGGCGCAGCCTCGACATCGCCAAGGAGCCGGTCCCGTTGCGCGATCGCTACGGCCGCAACACGCTGGGGCAGAGCATGCTGCTGGCCCGCCGGCTGGTGGAGTCGGGCGTGCGGTATGTGAATGTCAACGATCGGATCTACAACGGGCAGGACGCGAACTGGGACAGTCACCAGAGCGTCTTCCCCCGGCATCGCGACCACTTGCTGCCGCCGGCCGATCAGGCCCTTTCGGCTCTGCTGGAAGACCTCGACGCGCGGGGCCTTTTGGACAGCACGCTGGTCGTCGCCCAGGGGGAGTTCGGACGCAGCCCGCGGATCAACCAGAGCGCGGGCCGCGATCACTGGCCCCACGTCTATTCGGTGATTCTGGCCGGCGGCGGAATCCAGGGAGGTCGCGTGCTCGGCAGCAGCGACAAAATCGGGGCGTACCCGGCGACCGATCCAGTGTCGCCGGGCGATCTGGCCGCGACGATTTTTTCGTCCTTCGGCCTCGATCCGCTGCACGAGATCCGCGACATCACCGGACGCCCCTGGCGGCTGGCGGAAGGTCGCCGGCTGGCGGCCCTGTTTTGAGCCCACTTGCTGGACGCCGTATCACCTCGGGGGTGGCACTGGCGGCTTGTTCGCCCGTGTCTTATCTCGCAGGCTAGCTGCATGGGCGCGAGTAAAATGTAATGCGGCTAGCCCGCCGAACAAAACACTGGCGGACAAGCCGCCAGTGCCACCCATTCATTGCGGACAATGAGCAATGCTTCCCTGGTTTCGGATCGGCGCTCTGCTCGGCGGACTGGCTGTCGCCTTCGGAGCCTTCGCAGCCCACGGTCTCGATGACTTTTTCGCGAAGAAGTATCGGGACGTTGCTCCGAAGAAGACGGCCGGGTTCGAAGTCCCGGCGTCGTGGAAGTACTTGCAGGACTTCAAGACCGGGGCCGAATATCAGATGTATCACTCGCTGGCCTTGCTTGCCGTCGGCCTGGCGGCGGCCCGCGCGACCCGGCGACGAGCGCTTGACCTGGCCGGGTGGTGCTTTCTGCTCGGCATCGTGCTCTTTTCAGGCAGCCTCTACGCGCTGACCTTGACCGGTGCCACGTATTGGGTCTTTGTCACGCCTATTGGCGGCACGCTGTTTCTCGTCGGCTGGGGGGCGCTCGTCTTTGCCGCCATTGATCAGCTGCGCGGGAATAATGCGCCGCACATTTGAGGAATACACCGCTTGCTGCGTGCGCGGCTCTTTGGGGGACTTTTCGTAGCGATGATCTTCGACGCCCATCTCGACATGGCCTGGAATGCGTGCGATTACAACCGCAACCTGATGTTGCCCGTTGCTGAGATCCGGCAATTTGAAAAGCACTTGGAAGGCGCTTTCCCCGGGCCGAACACTGTTTCCTGGTCCGAGCTGCGTCGCGGCGGCGTGGGCACGATCGTCGCCACGCTCTTGCCCCGGCTGCACCGATCCAACAAGGCGCTGACGTTTTATCAGTCGCGTGAGGCGGCGTTCGCGGCCAGCTGCGGGCAGCTCGCCTATTACCGGGCGATGGTCGCCGCCGGACACCTGCGCGAACTTTCCGATCGCGAGTCGCTCGACGATCACGTCCGGGCGTGGCGAAAGAATTCCGACTCGTGCCCGATCGGCTTCATCCTCAGCATGGAGGGGAGCTGGTCGATCCTGCGGCCGGAGCACGTCGCGGAGTGGTTCGCGGCCGGTCTGCGAGCGCTTGGCCCGGCGCACTACGGTCCCGATTACTACTGTCACGGCACCGGCAGCGACGGCGGCCTCAAGGAACAGGGGCCGGACCTGCTCAAAGAAATGGACCGCGTCGGCCTGATCCTCGACGCGACACACCTGGCCGACAAATCGTTCTGGCAGGCCCTCGATATTTTCGGCGGCCCGGTTCTCGCCAGCCATCACAACTGCCGGGCGCTCGTGCCGGGGGATCGCCAGCTCACCGACGAACAGATCAAAGCTCTTGTCGCCCGCGGCGCCGTCATCGGCGCGTCGTTTGACAATTGGATGCTCAAGCCCGGTTGGATCCGCGGCGTCAGCTCGCCCGAGACGGTGTCACTCGAAGACGTCTTCAATCACACCGACTACATCTGCCAGCTCGTCGGCAACGCGAAGCATTGCGGGCTGGGGACCGATCTCGACGGCGGATTCGGCACCGAGCAATCGCCACACGACCTCGACACGATCGCCAATTTGCCCAAAATCGCCGAGATTCTGGCCCGCCGCGGCTATTCGCAGGACGACGTCGACGGCATCATGTGGCGGAATTTCTGTGACTTCTTCCGCCGTTCGCTGCCGAGCAACACGCCGCCAGCGAAAGCGTTTCCGGCTCCGTAGTGCGCACCGCAGGGCAAGCTCGGGGTGGCCGTCTGCGGTTCGCCCTCAGATGTGCCAAAAACTGGGGGCGGCGAGGACGCCGACCCCAGCCACCCAATTTGACCACGAT
>Ga0187784_10005723_pt1 | contig 10041 bp, 10 predicted proteins | sample 1015_SJ02_MP15_2_FD_132964 | JGI IMG/M metagenome (GOLD analysis project Ga0187784, IMG submission 132964) | Tropical peat soil microbial communities from peatlands in Department of Meta, Colombia - 1015_SJ02_MP15_20_MG | ecosystem: Environmental > Terrestrial > Soil > Wetlands > Peat | place... | reverse complement strand
TTATGCACGCTGCCGAAACCGGCGCGAGCTGCAACCGGAAACCGCGTGGCATCGTTCAAACGCGGATCAAAAAACGTTCCTTTGCCGTGCATTTCCAGATTGGCGACAAACGCATTCCAATACGTCACCGAGCCCCAACCGGTCCAAGTGTGGAGGTTGACACCCGCCAACCCAAAGGCCGGTGGAATGAGCGTCGCTGCAGTCTTTCCGTCCGGGCGGAATCCCTTCCCGTCGAGAAGGAGTTCGGCATCGAACTTTCCAGGACCCCAAGCGGCGAGAACGGTGCGCACAGCCGCTTGGTCAACCCCGAGTAAAGTCGCCACGACGCTCAGATCCGGAGCGAGGCTGACAATCGCTCCAACGTTGAGATCGCGGTTAGCCCAACCGTCTAGCCGGTGCCCGATCCCCGGTGCGAGGGAATTGTCCACCGTTGAATGGCACAGTGCGCACTGAATTCCTATCGTGCGCAGCATTACTCCGCTCGTGTCAAAGACCCCGGTCACTCCAACGACGGCGTTCAGCTTCAGCAGCGCAAGCGTTGTACCAGGGTCATCCAAGTTGACCTGGCCTTTCTTTAGGTTCTCGATCAGCGCATCCGGAAGCGCGTCGAGGTCTACCTTCAGGCCAACTGCGAGCGCCGTCTTGGGACTTACGCCCGGCCCTACTCCTCCGTGGCTGCTTCCCTCGATAGCCTGGTGCAGCTTGACGGTATCACCCCAAAAAGCCTCATCACCGAACGTATCGTATCGGAAGATCCGCCTTCCTTCGTCCAGCGTGTGCTGTGCACTCTCGTCAGTCGCTCGGTCGAGTTGGGTATCTCGCGACTGATCGCCGCCGTCATCCGACCTCGCAGCCGCAGAACCGGCCACAACGAACGCTGCAAGCAACGGAATCGCCACTAAGAATTGTCGATAGCGCAGCAACATGAGTGTCTCCCCGGCGGCGGACTCTTCTGCACCGATGCGGGCCCGGTGCACTGCCGCCGCCGTAACTGTTGGCTATACAAGCACGCGCTTAACGGGATGTCAGTTACCGCAGTAACACTCAGGCAAGAGGGAACGCGCCGCGTCACTCACCGTTCCCGAGTGCCTGTACATCGAGGAGCAGATGACCGCGGGCCGTGTACTGCACCAGGCCGCGACGCCGCAATGAGTTAAGCGCGGTCGAGACCCGCTCGCGTCTTGCCACCACCATCTGTGCAAGCTCTTCCTGCGTTACGTAAGCTGCGATTTCGACCAATCCACCCGCAGGACGCCCAAGCTTGGTCGCGAGGCGTGTTAGGACCTTCACCAAGCCGTGCATGACGCTGTCTTCGGCCATGCGGTTGATCTGATCGTGAGCCTCAGCAAGACCGCTGCAGAGGCTGCCGATGAATTCACGCAACAAATCGTGCTCTCGAGCCAAGACGTCCAATATCTCGTCTAGTCCGACCGGAAGTGCCTCCGTCCTTTCGAGCGCCACCGCACGCTCACGACGTTTGTCGTCTATGGCACAGAGCTCACCCACCATGTCTCCGTCTTTGCGAAGGTCATAGATAATTTCGCGCCCCAGATTCGTCGTGGTTCCGATTTTCACAACACCATGCCGGATCAAGAACAGGGTGCGTTCTGCGTCGCCGAGCTCGAAGAGCACCTCGCGCTTCTCAAAAGTCCTGGCTGCGTGGCTCAATGACAGCGCTGCGCAGAAGCGACCGCGGAATGCCGGCGCCAAGGCGAAGGAGGTGCTGGCGCGGCCAAACACCACGCCTTCGTTAATGGACATGCGTCAATTCAGTTCAATAGCCGAAAAATTCTTCGCTGCGAATGTGCTTTTCGGCGACTCCTGCAAGAATCAGTGTCTGCCGCACCGAGTTGACCATTTCTGATGGTCCAGCCAAATAATGCATCGGTGCTTGTAGCTGTCCGGCCGCTTTCTTCAACTGAGTCTCATTGATTCGAGCGGTCTCTCCCTGCCACGGGCGCGCAGACCTATTCATTTGCGTCATTGTTGCCAGCAGACGGAACTCTGCACTCCACCGCGCCAGCTCCTCGAGCTCCTCAAGAAACGCTGCGTCCTCGGGCCGCCGATTCGAGTAGATCAGCGATATTGGTCGGCGCCACGCCTCATGTGCCGTCTGACGCAGGATGCTTATGAATGGTGTTATGCCGATACCACCTGCAACGAGGACCAACGGGCGCTCGCGGTCGTTGTGCCAGGCGAATGACCCAAATGGGCCTTCGAGCCTTGCGGTCGAGCCGATTGGCAGGGCGGCGAGTGCCCGCTTGAACGCACTGTCGCGCATCCGGGTCGCAATAATCAGCTCGCGTTCTGTCGGGGCGCTGACAATTGAGAACGCGTGTCGAGCGCTTTGATTTGACGCGGGGTCGTCGCCCAGGATCAGATCAATTGCCTGCCCCGCGTTGAAGTTGAAGCCGGATGGCTTTGAGAAACAAAAGGCGGTGGTGCCGGCCGCAACCTCTCGTCGTCCCTCGAGTCTTGCTTCGAAGGTGCTCATGACGCGACTCCGACCAAGACGAGATGCAGATGCGGTTCCACGCGCTTTCCCGGCTCCGTCGGTGGGACGGCCGAAGCAGGTCGCACAATGCGCGCAAAAGCGGAATGGTTGTGGATAGACTCAAAATTTTGCGCTTCGATCGTGTAAGCCCGCACTCGTGGTTCCCGGTTCAGTGCGATCGCTATATCGCGCACCAGGTCCTCAGCGAACTTGGGATTCTCGTAGGCGCGCTCCGTCACGTACTTCTCATCCGGGCGCTTGAGAAGACCGTAGACCTCACACGACGCGTTGCGCTCGGCAACGAGGATCAGCTCGTCGGGGCTCATCTCACCGTCGAGCTCGGCCTCGATGGTGATGTGCGAGCGCTGATTGTGAGCGCCGTAGGCAGAAATCTCTTTTGAGCAGGGGCAGAGGCTAGTAACCGGCACCGTCACCCCAGCCGAGAAAGAATATCGCCCCTCCTTGGACACCCTAGCCCGCCAGCAGACTTCATAGTCGAGGTGGCTTTGCACGCCCGAGACCGGCGCGGTTTTCATCACGAAGTAAGGAAAGTGCATTTCTAGGGTGCCACTCTGCGCCTCGAGTCTTGCCAACATCTCGAGCACGAGCGCCTTGAATCCGCCCTGATCCAATGCCCCCCTCCGTGCCTCGAGCAACTCAAGGAATCGCGACATGTGGGTGCCCTTGGTCGTCGCAGACAATCCGACCGACATGGACACGATTGCGATGGTGTGTAGGGGCGCCTTGCCGACTTGGATGGTTACCGGGTAGCGGATACCGGTCACTCCTGCGGCTTCAATCGGCAGGTCGCGGGTATCGGTTTGGGATTGAATGTCGGGAAGGACGGCGGACTCTGTTTGTGGCATTTGCGTTTGCCTCGCTGTGGGGTCAGGCTCCACGATCCGTGAGCTTCAGACTGTCCTACTTTAGACCATTTGTCAAGTTTTTTATGTTTCAAGTGTCCTTTATGCTAATATTGCCACACCAAGGTTGGCCAGCGCCCGCGAGAGTCGGCGTCGCAATGGGTGACTGAGATGCTTGAGGTACTTGGAAATCGACAACAGGAGCTACTGAAGCTGCTGCTCCGGAACAAGAGTGGCATGACAGTAGACGAGCTGTCGGAGCGACTCGAGATCACCCGCAATGCCGTTCGTCAGCATGTCAGCGCACTCGAGAACCACGGTCTGGTCACCCAAGGTGGAACCCGCCCCTCCGGAGGGCGACCGGAGCAGCTTTACGTGCTGACTGAAGCGGGGAAGGAATCGTTCCCGCGCAACTACTCCTGGCTTGCTCAGTTGCTCGTCGAATCAATCAAGGAACAGGACGGGACGGACTGAGGGAACGCTTGGGCACTATGGGGTCCGCAGTAGCCCGTGAGCTTCGCAGCCAGCATCCTGGACTGGAAAACCGACAGCAAAAGGTCGAAAAACTCGCCGAGCTGATGAAACAGCTCGGATACGAGACTAGAAGCACAGCTGCTGGTGCTCCCGCGATCGAAGCGGACAACTGTATCTTTCACAGTCTCGCGGTAAAAAATCCCGAGGTTTGTCAGTTCGACCTTGCACTGCTATCCACATTCACCGACAGCAAGGTGGACCATCAGGAATGTATGGCGAGAGGCGGCAACGTTTGTCGCTTTAAATTTGCGCCCCGACGATAGAGGTCTCCGCCGACGTGACCGCCTATAGGCGCGCAAGGCGCCGGTGACAATCCAGTCCATCGCGATGCCGTGCGGCCGGGGACCCCCCAGAAGGACGACATCGATGGTCTACTTTCGATTGTTGGCAACGGCTCCCTTACTGGCGAATGACAGGTCTCGCTACCCAGGCCTTCTGTCTAGCCGTGGTTTACAGAGGATGGGTGCATACACCACGACAAAGAGTAGGAACGCGGCTGTCCACAGCCATGCCGCCGCCGCGATGACCATTGGGTAGCTTGTCCTGAGTGTGGTGAGTCCGAACACCCTGACGAGCGCAGCGCCCGCGAGCAACAGGTACGAAGCGGTAGTCAGCGGGTGGACGACCAAAGCCCGACCGGTGTGACCCAGTGCCGCGCGAGTCATCACTGCCAAGATCATGGTCGACAATGCGCCAATCGTTAGTGCATGCAGCCAGAAGGCCGAGAACGCAGCCCCATTGAGCAAAGCAACCGCTTTCAATGCAAGCCCCACGGGCAGCCAAAGATAGGCAAGGTGAAGAACCCAGACAATCGGCTGTCGCAGCGTCTTAATTGCGCCCCACTGCGTCAGACGCCACCCCTGGATCGCGGCGGCGATCGCCGCGAGTACGCCGCCGAGGAGACCGTCGGGTGCAAATACATCGCCGAGTGTCACGGCGGCCATGCTCGCCACCGCCGCGATCGTCAAAGCCCGCATGGAGGTCACGCTCCCCTGAAGTCCCAATGGGCGTAAGGCCGTTGAAGTAAAGGCCGGTACGATGCGCCCACCGATGACCGTGACCAGCACCAACATGACATCGATCCCGACTAGGATCGCATGGAGAGCAAGCGGCGGATCCCGCCGAATGAGCGCGACATGGAAGACCAGGTTCGCGAACCATAGCAAGGCCAGGACGAACAGCAAGGGTGTATTGCGATTTTGAGACCGAAGAAGCGGCCGGGCGACTAACGCTGCAAGCGTTGGAAAGAAACTCAGATCTACTGCCGCCGTGAAGGCTCTGGGCCAGTACGACGAGCTTGCGATCATGAGACGTGCCGCCACCCACAGGCCTGCGAGAAGCATCAGGGGTAGACCGGCAGAGCCTTTCTGCCCGGTCCAACTCGGAACCGCCGTGAGCATGAAACCTGTCACCGCGCTTGCGATGAAGCCATAGAGCATCTCGTGCGCGTGCCAGAGCGTCGGTGGCCAATCGGTGCTCAACGCAATACCCAACACAAAATCAAGAGCCCACACCGGTATCAGCAGCAAGGCGGCGAGACCAGCCAGGAGAAAGTGAGGGCGAAAGCCGTATGCGAAAAGAGCGAAGCGCCTGTTCCAGGTTACCACGCCTTTATGCACTGGGCTTGTGGACGCCGGGCCTCAATCGTAAGAGGGGCTCGGCAACCCGACGCGCAGCGCCGCCTGACCTCGCGCGCGCGCCGACGGTGAACACCGTGCCTGCGATCACCATCGCGATCGTTCCGGGCGCCAGCAGCAACAGCAAGCCCCAGTCGGGGCGGACGCGGCCCGTTCGCCCATCGTATTCGAAGCAACGGAGCCTCAATTGTCCAGGGAGCTGGTAGTAGGGAACAAACCGACCGCGCAGCTCCCAGATGAGTTCACGTAGATCTTCGTTCGAGATGGGATACCCGAGCAATGCGCGAACGATCCTTCCCTGCACGATGCCCACAATAAGTGTGGGGTGGTCATACTGTTCGCTCGTGAGGTCGCGACGGAACCAGAAGCCTAACGCATCGGCCAGCCGTTTCACGTCCGGTGGTGAAGCCACGGCGAACAGCCACCTTGGATCGTGCTCAAGCGCGAGCGCCTGAGCCTGCGCCCTCATGTCTTCGGCGGTGTCGCTATCGGCGAAACTCAGACCGAGTGCGCGGAACTCAGGCGCCTGTCGCGTCCGTGCGATTTCGTCGCGGATCACGAGCAGTGAGGGCACGCAAGTGCCTGTGCATCTTCGATAGAACAGCGTGAGAAGAAGCGGCTGCTCACGCCAGAGCGACGACAAGTGCGCGATGCGGCCATCTCCAAGGCTGAGTTCGATATCGGGAAGCCGGTGATCGATGAGACGCGCCTCTTCGCGAAAGGTGGAGGAGGACGTCGACGCAGCGCAGGCAAGCGCGGCACCGGACAGGAGGGCCGCGGCCAGTAACCGACTGGCGGCGCTCAAAGATCGGCTCACGTGGGCGCAGCCGATGTCTCCGCCCAACGCTTCCACATCCGACCTAGCAACCAAAGCAAGCCCACCAGGAACATCGCTGCGAACGCCGCGGCCGCACCGGCGTACCCCGCGCCATACGAGACCTCCGCTGGGTAGATCGCGTAGCGGCGCGGCACCGAAAGGGCGCCGGCCAAGTAGAACATGAGCAGAAAGCCATAACCGCCGAACAGCGTCAATCCCATGATCCACCAGCGCGACACCCCCCTCTCGGCGTGTGCGGCGGCACCTTGGCAGCAATGATAGAAATACGCGAGGGTCATGAGCACGAGGCCCATCAGGAAGTAACTGTGGAAATGCGCCGGCACCCAAAGGGTGTTATGCAGTACTGCGTTGACCGTGATCGTGGAATCAATGACCGCACCCACGCCGCCGATGGCCCAGCCGGCGAGGCCTACGAAAAACAGCACTGAGGCAAGACCCCAGCGCATCGATGAACGGTACACGAGCAGCAATGCGCCGAAAATCGTGACTACCGCCGCGGGGATTGAGCTCGCGTAGGAGGCAATCTGGCCGATGTATTGCACGGTCGTCGGTTGGGCGAAGTCCATGTAGAGATGATGGAAGTAGGCGAGCAGGACGATGACGAGCACGGCGTTCCAAGAAAGCGCCACGACCCGATTGGTCCGCCACGGTCGAGTGGTGTATTCCGGCAGCACTTCGTACGTCACGGCCGCCCCCAGGTACATGCTGAGGTTCACGATCACGTGCCCAAAGAAGAACGTGAGGTTCTTCATCAAAAGCGAGTCGGTCTTGATTCCCCCGGACATATCGGCGAAGAACAGGACGATCACAACGACCGCCGCAATAAGCGCGGCGACACACACGATGAGGCTCACGGTGCTGATCAAAACGAGCGGCGGAACCTCCGGCTCATTGCGCCCGGCAAGGTAATGCCAGGCGAGCGCGTGGGTGAGAGAGTAGCGCTGCGCGATGGCCCGCAATAGATCGAGCGACCAGAGGAGCCAGGCGACGCCGAGTACAGTCAGGGCAACGAGGAACAGCACAGTCGACCACTGCGGCCATCCGCCCATTAGCGGCAACGGGTAGAGGAAATACCAACCAGCAGCAAAACGACCGACCAAGACGCATACGAGCAGCAGCACAATGCCCACGACCGTGCCGCCGAACGCTAGCCACCCGATGGTGGACGACGGCTTGACGTAGCGCTTCAGGGCATCGGCCACGCACGCGAGCGGCGCGGTAAACCAGAGGCCCACCATCCCGAGGCCATGCAGCGTCATGACGGGATAGAACCAAGACTGCAGGCTTGGGAGCTGTTCGGCCTGCACCGTGCGCATGTAAATGCCGAGGACGATCAGGATCGGGAAAAGGAGTGCGACCACGAGAATCCACGAAAGGGTGAGGGGGCTGATCTGCCGCATGGTGAGGCTCCTCCGTAGCCTACTTGACCGTAAGCTCGATCTGCATAAGGTGGTGTCCGGCTCCGCAGTACTCGAGACACAGGACCTGGTAGCGACCGGCTGCATCCAAGTGCACTCGCAGGCGGTTCACATAGCCTGGCATGGCCTGAGTTTGCGCAAGCAGCCGACGCTCGGGGCCATAGAGCGCGAAGTTGTGGTTCACATCAAGGCTTGTCACGCGAAACTCTGTCGAGCTGCCCACGGGGAGTTCCAGGTGCTTCACGAGTGGTACGGTCGATAGGTCCGCCACACTAACAATCGGCTCGAGCGAGAAATAGAAGTCGAACTGGCGCGCCGCAACGTAAACGATGTGGTCGGGCCGGGAGTCAGCTCCGGGGTATGGCGTTCGGCTGAGCGTCCCAGCCAGTGCCACAAGGAGCCCGCCCGCCGCGACGAACAGGAACACCCTCCTCAATCCGTAGGCCTTCTTGACATCGACGGTGCTTGGGCGGCGTGTGCTGACTGCGACAGCGATGAACACGACCGTAATCAGCACGGTCAACAGCAGAAACAGGATGAGAGCGGTGCGTTGCACGGGGCCGAGCGAGGGAGGTGGCAGGACGACGGGGGCAGGCGCTGCGGTGGAAGGTGCCGACGCCGCAGCGCTCTGAGCTCCAATGTACTCAATCAGCGCCCGAGCTTCCGATTCCTGGACGCCGAGATTCGGCATCGGGACCTGGGCAGATTCGGCAAGCAGCTGGACCGCGATCGGATCCTTCTCAGCCAGCATCGCATCGGGTCGCGTGATCCAGCGCACCAGCCAGTCGGTCTGGCGTCGCTGCGTGACGCCGGCCAGATCCGGGCCGACGCGTTTGCCGCCGCCAATGGTGTGGCACGCGGTGCACTTCTGCTGAAAGATTGCGGCCGCCTGCTCTTGAGCCGCCGCTACGCTAGGTGCGATGAACGGTGACAGAAGTAAGCTAGCGAGGGAAAGGACAATGATTCGCATCGAATGCCCCCTCGATCATGCCCGTCTTGAGCCTAAACTCACATTTGCGACGGTCGTCGACCATGGCGATTCTCCGTTGATTGTTTGCCTGGGCGGAGCCGGAAGCTGCGTCGCGAGCAGCGAGGAGCTGCCGCTGGACCGCACGCCGCGCTACCGGATTTCTACCGGACCAAACCTGCAAGCGTCTAGGGGGATGATTTCCTTACCTTTCTCGCCTACCCGAGGATTTGCAGACGTAGTCCCCGGCAAAGAATACCGCGATGGATTCCGTCGCCTCGGCTTGTCCCGCTTAACCGCAAGCACAATCGCCTTACCTTCATGTTATCACGGCCTGGATGAACAGACCCACGATGGCAGATTGCTGCGGCGTCGAGCGTTCGGGAAGTGCTCGCTGTGCGCCGATCAACGGTTCTTGGCACGCTCGCCTGGCTAACGCCACGCCTGCGCAGCTCCGCGGACGGCTCTCGAATCACCAGAAAGATGGCACCTATCGAGCCGCGCAGCGGGGCGAGTCGCGGGTGGAGTGGGAGCGGGAGCGGCGGGCGATCCAGGTTACACGGGCCGACGCGCCGTTCGCGGTGCCCGGTCTCGGCCGGATCGCGGAGACACTATGCGAGCGCGGCAGTGCTGCTTGGACTGGCTTCGGTCCCCTGCTATGGCGTCACAGATTACCTAGCACGAGTGGCTGGCTGCGCCGCCAGCCTTTGGTGCATCATGTTCTACGCGGAACTTGTGAGCCTAATGCTGCTGTCGGCGTGGGCCGCCGTTGCTCATGTGTCCACACCGACGGCATTCGCCGTACTTTGGGGTCCCCTTCAAAATCGCGGAGCTACAGGTTGGGGAGAAGTCGAAATAGCTAGTTACCCAAGTCGCTTAGAACCAGAGGGTTACCAGTGGACCACATCGAATATCCACATATCTCGGCAGGAGAGCGCCAGCTAATTTCGGCGTCGACGTCTATCGGAATTCTACCGTCGACTGCGGTCTAGGATAATCCGCGGTGAAGGTTGCATAGGATTTCATGTTGCCGACCCCTGGTGGTGGTCCGTTGTGCTGAGTAGAACGTGCCAGACGCTTGAGGCGTTCGACGATCAGCATCACTTCGAGCGCTTGGCGGCAGTGCACTGCTGCCGCGCCAGTGCGGCCTACCTCTTTTGAAAGCGGGACCCGAATCGATGCGAGAGGACGCACAGGACACGCTGCAGCCCCACGTTGATCCCGCAGTGTGGCATGGCAGATCGCTCGCCGTACTGCTTGCCTGGGCGGGGCTTGGGGCCAATGGACTGT
>Ga0187784_10005722_pt1 | contig 10041 bp, 3 predicted proteins | sample 1015_SJ02_MP15_2_FD_132964 | JGI IMG/M metagenome (GOLD analysis project Ga0187784, IMG submission 132964) | Tropical peat soil microbial communities from peatlands in Department of Meta, Colombia - 1015_SJ02_MP15_20_MG | ecosystem: Environmental > Terrestrial > Soil > Wetlands > Peat | place... | reverse complement strand
GGCCAGATCCCGAGCGCGACCAGGCTCGTCAATAACGGCGCCAGCAGCAGCAACTCTTTGGCACTCAAATCGATCGATCCGCTTTTGCCCTCCGCCACGATCGACCAGTCCCGCGGCGGCGCCTCGTTGGCCCAGAGCGTTTCCGGTGGGTTACTGGGTCCGGGGGCGCCCATCGGCATCCCGCTATGAAGCAACACGTCCCCCTCAGCAGGAGGGGGCAGCCTCGGCGGGCCGAAGACCAGGTGTTGAAGCATCGTGACGAGCGCCCAGGCGCCGACCAGGCACGCTCCAATTGCGAGGAAAGCAAAGGTCCATTCGCCGCCGAAGATCGCGCCGAGCGTGGCGAACAGACCGGGGAACCCGGACAAAGCCGGGAGCCCCACAAGTGAAAACGTCGCCAGCAGAAAGACCGCCGCAAGATTGGGCAGCTTGTGCACAATCCCCCCGATGCCGCCAAGATCGCCCGTGCCGTAACGCGACTCGAGGAAACCGAGCGCGAACAGGATCAGCACTCCGCCAATGCCACTGGCGAGCGCGAGCATCAGCGGTCCGCTGGCGTTTTCGGGGCGGGACGAAAAGAATCCCGCGACCGCCAGTGAGCTCTGCATCAGCCCGATGCAGGCGATCATTTTTTTCAGGTCGGCCTGACCGTAGGTCAGCAAGCTCTCGAGGAATGCGCCCAGGACCGCCAGGCCGACGATCAAATCGGCCACGCCCCCCAGATCCCCGGACACGGGGCCGATGAACCGCGCCAGCAGATACAGGCCGATCCGCAATCCAGGACCGACCAGCGCAATCCCCACGCAGAGCGGTCCCTCGGAGACAATAGCTGAAAACCAGGCATGAAACGGCACCAGCGGCGCCTTGATCGCCGCTGCCAGAATCAGGATCGACAACAGCGAGCGCTGGGCATGCTTCCAATATTCCTGTGCTGCGACGTCGTCGGTCGTCAGTCGGGGGAACTCGCGGACGATCTCGCTCAGCGAATAGGTCAAGCGCGGGGCCGCAGTCGGCTCCGACGCCGAGACGCGGGCCGAGGCGATCACGAGCCCCATCAGGCCGACGAAGATCGCCAGGTCGGCTGCCAGATTCATCAGCAACATCTTCCTGGCGGGCCCTTCGCTTCGCAGCGAACTCCAGCCGGCCGCCAACAGATACAACAGGACGGAGTTGACCTGCAGGGCGGCGCACAGCCAAATCGCGTGCTCGCAGGCAAAAATCGCCAGGTACGACGCCTCGAGCAGCAGCACGACGCCGTAGAGCAACGCGGGCCGGTGATGCTCCGATCGGCGCGCGACGTAAATCGCCGGCAACCAGGCGGCGGCCGTCAACAAGGCGAAGCTTGCGCTACAGTCGTTTTCTCCGACCGAAAACTTCAAACGCAAATAGCGGCCAAACAGCGAGAGGCCGGCCACGGCCAGGAGCGCACAAACGCCGAAGATGAAGGCGATCGTCCGATAGAGGCTCGCGTCGACTTTTACCGCTTCCCCAGAGCGAATCGGCTCTGCATGCAGTTCGACGACGGACGACCTTCGCGAAGCGCCGCGCGCGGCGGCGATGGCAATCACCAGCGCGCCGATTGCGGGGATAGCCACGACGACCAACGATAACTGGCTCACGACGAACGGCCGTTCACAACAAATCTCAGCCTTGCAGCCAAATCAACAGGAGCGACAGCACCGCAGTCCCGAGCGTTGCGGAAAAGACATAAAAGAAAACGCCCCGGTGCTGCAGCGGGCCAAAAAACGCCGCCGCCGACTCGAACAGGCTCGCCGGCCCGCCGGTGGCAAGCGTGTCGATCACCGCCCAGTCGATGAAGCGGGCCAGACCGGCAATGCCTCGCAGCGGCACCAGCACAAACAGGAACAAAAAGGCGTCGAAGTAGAAGCTGCTGCGACCCAACCGCATCAAAAGTCCGTTCACGGCGTCGCCGGGAAAGATCTTCCATTCAGCCCGCGCGGATTGTGCTCCAACGACCAGGCCGACAACGCCCGGAACGAGTCCCAGCGCCGCGTAGGTCAAGGCATGCCTCGCAAACAGCTCGGGAAGCGCTCGATAATTCACGACGGCCGCGACGAGACCGGCGGCGAGCGCGACGCAGGGCAACACTGCCAGCCATCCCGACGACGTCGCGTCATCGTGCGGCGCCGCTGCGACGGTTTGGCTCGCCGAGAGCACGTTGTCAGCAGGCACTTCGCGGGTCCGATCACCACAGAGCGACCGCACGAGCGAAGCCGCTGCCAGATACTGTCCGCAAGCCGCCAGCAAGACCGCCAACAGCAGGGGGGGCGTGTCGCGGCCCGTGCCCGCAAACAGCAACTGAAGCGCGCTGCCCAAGAGCCACGCCTGCCCGCAAACTCCCGAAAACAAAACGACGATCGCCCCGGTCGACCAGCGCCGTGCGGCCGCACGCGCCGGTGTCGTGCCTGCCAGCAAGATGGCGGTCGCGCTCGGCACGAAGACCGTCATGAGCCCGAGCACGACAGCCGGGCTCGCCGCAGTCGCCGCACTGCCCGGCTCGGCCGCTGCCAGCCCCAAGAGCACGGTTCCGAGGATGCTCGCGCAGGCAAACGCGCCGGCGCGGCGAAAGTCGGCATCGGCAACGGCGCACACCGCCAGGCAGAACGCACTGCTCCCTCCGACGAAAGCCACCAACGGCACGATCGGGCCGGCCGCACTGAGCAGCGGGAAGCAGCGGACGAGTAGCACCGCGGCGCCCGGCAAGAGCGCGATCGCCTCGATCAGCGCGGCGAGCCGAGCCGGCCGACCGGCCAGATCTCCAATCCATCCCAGAAACGGAATCAGGCCGCACCGCCCGACGGTCGCACCCAACAGGCACAAACCGATGAGATCGACAAGCCCCGCTCGTTGTTGGGCCGCTCGCTGCCAGACGTCCGGTCGACCAAACAACACTCGGAAATCGAGCGTCCCGAAGCTCGCGGCCAGAATGAACACAGCACACATCAGCAGCGCATCCGACACGCTGAGCACCAGGACGAGCTTCCGTGCGGCGATCGACTGTTGCGCGTTCTCGGCGGAAAACGATGAGAGCACGTAGACGATGGGCGTCCCGAGTTCCCAGAAGACGAACAGCTCCGCCAGATTGGTCGACGCGGCGACGCCGATCGATGCGAAAAGGAGCAGGCAACCGCTCAAAGGCAACCAGCGAACCCAGGGGGACTCCGACTGCGAAGCGCGCCCCACAGAGAAAATGCTTCCGGCGGAGATCGCGAGGGCGACGACCAGCAAAGCCGTCAGCGCGTCGAATCTCAGCCCGAAGCTGATCCGCAAGAGATCCGTTGGCCCGTTGACGAACCAGCGTCCCAGGCTGAGCGGCGACTCATTTGAGACGTCGGCCCTCAGGTGAGTGATCAGGACGACCAAGGCACAACTGGTCGAGGCTGCTGCACCGAATTGGGCCAGCAGCGCCGCGAGCCAGTTTCGCTGCCGCCCCAATAGACTTATGGACGCGATGGCCGCCGCGGCGATCAACGGCGATAAGACCGCTCCAAAGACAAGAACCGCGTGCAGAATGTCCATTCGGCCTTCATGCCGGCTTACAAAAGGTAAGCGGATAGAATACCGTGAGCCCTGTGAGCCGGACAGCCGGGCGCAGCGCGCTTCGCGAGCGAACTGTGAGAAAAATCACTGACCGGGTTTTGCGCATTCCAGTTGAGCTTTGAGGCGGACTATTCGACTCCAGCGAACAACGAGTTGTCATGGACCCGATTCGCATTCTGAAAGATCTGATCGCTCTGCCCAGCGTCAACCCGATGGGCCGAGCAATCTCCGGTCCCGAATTCCTCGAAGGGCGGATGACCGAGTACCTCGTCGGCCTATTCGAAGGGCTCGGCGTCCCCTTTCAGAGGATCGACGTGGTGCCGGCCTCCGAATCGGGCGCGTGTCGGGCTAATGTGATCGCCCGTTTAGACAATCCGGGCAGCAAGCAAACGATCCTCTTCGACGCCCATCAGGACACGGTCCCCATCGACGGCATGAGCATCGCGCCGTTTGATCCGCTCGAGCGCGACGGCCGGATTTACGGACGCGGGGCTTGCGACGACAAAGGCGGAATGGCGGCCATGCTGTGCGCGTTCGCCCGGCTGGTCGAGACGCGACCCGCCCGCGCGGCCAACGTGATCCTGTCGTGCACCTGCGATGAAGAAGCCGGCGCGAGCGGTGTCCTCGATCTGATCAAGCTTTGGCGCGATCCGGCGCGCAAAGGATCGCTGATCGAGCGGCCGCCCGATCTGGCGTTCGTCATCGAGCCGACCGAGCTGGATGTGGTCGTCGCGCACAAGGGGGCCACGCGTTGGAAAATCCGCACGCGCGGCCGGGCCTGCCACAGCTCCGATCCCTCGCACGGCGTCAACGCGATCTATCGCATGGCCCGCGTCGTCAAGTTGCTCGAGGATTTCGCCCAGGAAATTCACTACCGCGTCTGCCCGCACGCCCTGTGTGGCTCTCCTTCGCTGAGCGTGGGGCGCATCGAGGGGGGGATCAGCGTCAACACAGTCCCGGACGAATGCACGATCGAGATCGACCGCCGCGTGATTCCTCGCGAAGACGCGAGCCGAGTGATGGACCAGGTCGGCGAATTTCTGAGCAAGCGGCTCGACTTCGAGTTCGAGATGCTGCCGCCCTGGATCTGCGCCCCGGCCCTTCCCGACGACGTGAATCTTCCCTGGGCCGACCGGCTGCTCGAGACGGTCCACGCGGTCACCGGCCGCGGCAAGAGAACGGGCGTCCAATTCGGCACCCATGCCTCGCGGATCGCGGCGGCTGGCGTCCCTTCCATCGTCTTCGGCCCCGGCTCGATCGCGCAGGCCCACACGAAGGACGAATGGATCGAGACCAGGCAGCTCGAACAGGCGGCCGAAGTGTTTTATCGCTTCGCGGCAGAATTAGGTTGACGGTCGACGGGACGCTTCGCTTGTCCGCGGGCGGTTGCAATCGTCACTGTCACTGCCACTTTCCTTTATCGACGGGCCGGTATTCCGCGCCTTTTCCTGGGATGTAGACGAACACCTGCTCGTTGGTCAGCCGAATGCGGACGTCCGTCCCTCGAGTGCGATCGATTAAATAGACCGCCCGGGCCGTGCGGGACATTTCGCTAAAGTCGCCGTCGACTCGTTTCTTGAAGATCGTGACCGACGCGTGCCAGATGCCGGGGCGGACGTTCTCGAAACTCGACTGGCTCCCTTTCCACAACCGCCGATGGTCGTCACGATTTTGTTCGGCTGTCTCCTGTTTGTCGCTGGGCGCACTGGACAGAGTGTCGCATACGACACGAAACCCAAGGTCGAAGATGTGCGTGGTGGGCGTAAAGTGCCAGCGGCTGCCAGCGTCTGCGTACGCAGCGAAAGAGCCGCCGCGAGCAGAGTGCCACTCTCCGCTCGACGGCCCCTGTGGATCTCTTTCGGGTGAGTGCTTGTAGTAGTCCGCGTCATACCAGTCTGAGCACCATTCGATCGCGTTTCCGAACATGTCGTGCAGCCCGAAAGAATTGGGCCGGAAGTTCCCCACAGGACTCGTGTACAGAAACCCGTCGGAGGACGTGAGACTTTTCGGCCACTGGGGAAACTTCGCGTGGCTCGTCGCATCGGGCAGATTGCCGATCTCTGTGAGTTTCTCGGGGTCGTGGCCGTTGTAATGATGCGTGGTTGTCCCCGCGCGGGCCGTGTATTCCCACTCCGCCTCGGTCGGCAAGCGGTAGTGCTTCCGCTCAGTTCGCGAGAGCCACTTGCAAAATTCCTGCGCGTCGAGCCAGGTGACATTGATGACCGGGTGGGTGTCCTCCTGAGAGAAGCCAGGATGGCGCCAGGTGAAGTGACCGTTCTTCTCCCATTTCTTTGGATCGGACGCGTTAACGATGCGATAGCCCCCGTTGTCGGTCTCGGCGGTGGTTTTATAGTGAGTAGCGGCAATAAATTTGGCGAACTGCCCCCGCGTCACTTCGCAGGCGCCGAGATAGAAGGGGCGCGTGATTCGCACGCGATGTTCGGGCATGGTAAAGTCCGAACCCCGCGGCCAGCCCATTTGAAATTGACCGGGTGGGATGAGGCGCAAGGACATTCCGATCGAGTTGGTCAGCTCGACGGGCGTGTTGAGCCGCTCCGACCATTCTTGCTGGGCGTTTTTGGCAGTCGGCTCGTCGAACGGAGCGACCAAGAGGCCGGCAACTTCGGAATCGGCGTCTTCCGGGCTACTTTTCGCTTTAGCCGGCGCCGCCGCGGCCGGCAGCGTTGACTCGACCGTTTCGGTGTTCTCGCGCGGGGAGTCCGACGAAATTTCGCAGAGCACGCGAAACCCAAGATCGAATACGTGGTCGTCCGGACCATAGCTCCACCGGCCGGAGGATTCGGTGTAACTAGCGAATGAGCCGCCGCGCGCAATACGATTTTTCCCGCTGGGTGGCCCCGCAGGGTCGCTTTCAGGAGAGTGCTCGTACCACCCGGCGTCATACCAGTCCGAGCACCATTCGAACACGTTGCCGAGCATGTCATTCAGCCCGAAGTTGTTGGGTCGAAACTGACCCACCGGGCTCGTGTAGATGAAGCCGTCCGACGAGTTGAGTCTCGGTCGCCATGCGGGAAACTTGGTGGCGGCCGATGCGTCCGGCACGTTGCCGAATTGAGTCAATTCGGACGCGGACTCGCTGTCGTAATAGAGCTTCGTGGTTCCAGCACGGCAGGCGTACTCCCACTCCGCCTCGGTCGGCAGACGGTAGGTATGCCCTTCCGCTCGCGAAAGCCATGCGCAGAATTCGCGGGCGTCATTCCAGCTCACGTTGACAACGGGATGGGAGTCGTCCTGCTCGAATCCGGGATGGCGCCAAGTGTATTGCCGGTTCGCTTCCCATTTGCCTCGCCGACGTGTGTTGTCCGGTCGGTTGCCGCCTTCGTCCTGTTCGGCTTTGGTCTTGAAATGGGTGGCCGCGACGAACTTGCCGAACTGGCCGCGCGTGACTTCATTCGTCCCGAGATAGAAGGGGCGCGTGATCTGGACGGCGTGTGCCGGCTTGGTGTTGTTCCCCCAAGCGTCCGAGCCCATGCGAAAGCGGCCAGGAGGAATCAGACGCAGTTTCGTCCCGATCGTGTTGGTCAACTCAATGGGCGTCTTCAGCTGGTCCGACCACTCTTGCTGCGCACGCTTGGCCGTCGATTCATCGAACGGTGCGACCAAGGGAGCAGCCCCCTCTGGTTTGTGGCTTTCAGCGTCGCTCTGGGGCCTGGCTTTGCTCGACGTGGCCGCCGCGCGCGCCACCGCCCCGAGCGTCGGCGGAATTCGTCGCTCCGCTTTTCCGATGGCGGCCCCCGCCGGAGGGTTTGCCATGGCGGGGGCCATCTTCGCCACGAGTTCCTTGGCTCGCGCCTCTTTCTGCTCTTGGCCTTGAGCGTTGTTCAAGTCCGCTGTCTCGTCGTCGAGGTCGGCCACGTCTTGTGAGTCCGCCGATCGATTCAAATAGACGAAAATCCCGCCGCTCACGATTGCGAAAACCGCGAGGCCGAACGCCAGCGCGGCCCAGGGAATCCAGCTCTCTTTGCGAGCGCGCTCCGTGGAATGATGGGTCCAGTGGACCGGTGCGGCCTTTTCTTGGTCCTCTTGTTGTTCTTGTTCTGACTCGGTGGACTGCTCGAGCACCTCCAGGGCGCGATGGTGTCCCGGCTTGATTGCCAATAGCTGGCGGGCCTTTCTGATTGCGACCGCCCGATTCTCGAAGCGGGTGGCCTCGTCGATCTCGCAGATCAGAAACGCAATCTCATCGGCTTTGGAGCGCGCCCTTTCGAGCATTGCCGTCAGGGGGACGGTTCGCTGTTCCTCGGGGATGCGCTCGACGATTTGAACCACCTGGTCGTAGTCGTGCCGGGCCATGCACTTGTGAACCAGCTCTTCGAGGGACGCGAGGTCCTCCGAGGTCAAAGGCTTAGGAGCGCGCAGCACACCGGATGTCGCCGGGTGCAATCCGCCAGCGCGATCAACCGCGGCGTGGTGTCCGCTTTGGCTTGGGTGCGGTCCCGATTTCGCGGGATCGTCTCCGCTCGCCGTCATGCGCGGCGTGCGCAAAATGGTCGCCAATTCCTCCGCCACTGCGTTCAGTGACCCAAATCGCTCTGCCGGGTTCTTCGCCAGCATCTTGAGGCAAACGGCCTCGATCCGGGGGTCGAGACCGGACCGAAACTGGCTCGGGGGTGGAGCCTGCTTGGTCAGGATTTGCCCCAGCACGCCGGTGACTGAGCCACGAAACGGCAACGTCCCCGTGAGCAGCTCGTACAGAATCACGCCCAGGCTGTACTGGTCGGTCGCGGGCCCGACTTGGCCCGGCTCCCCGTCGACTTGTTCGGGCGACATGTAGGCCGGCGTGCCGATCAGCATTCCGTTCTGCGTGAGCTTGATGTTGTCGTCGCCGCGCACGCGCCGCGCAAGACCGAAATCCATGATGATCGGCTCGTTCCGCGTGTCGATCATGATGTTGGCCGGCTTCAGATCGCGATGCACGATCCCGTGCTCGTGCGCTTCCTGCAAAGCCTGGGCCAGTTTGCGAACGACGATGAGAACTTGCCGTTCCTGCTGCGGCTTGTCGGGCCCGATGAAGGCGGAAAGGGAATGCCCCTCGATGTAGGCCATCGTGATGTAGTGCGTCCCGTCGATCTGGCCCACGTCGTAGACGGGGCACGTGTTGGGATGCCGCAGGCAGGCCGCGGCCCGTGCTTCGCGGTAGAAGCGCTCGATGAGATCAGGCGTGGGGTCCTTCTCGAACTGCGGCGTCTTGAGGGCCACCTGTCGCTGCAGCTGCGTGTCCTCTGCCAGATAGACCGTCCCCATCGCGCCATGACCGAGAATGCGCAGGAGCTTGTAGCGGCCGAAGTCCCTGGGCAGGGTCTCTTCACACTCCCTTGCGGCGTGCCCAGCGCTCCCCTGCGGCGCGATCGTCTCCTGAGTGTGGAGCGCAAAGGACTGCGTTGGTTCGTTGCCGCGGTGGTGAGCCCGCCCCGTTTCGCCCATCTTGCGGAGGATCTCTTCGGCTTCGATCAGGGAGCGCAGCCGGTCGGCGATCGCGGGGTGCTGTGAGAGGAACAGCTCGCGATCGAGCGCTTCGCCCCGGTCGATCCGCTCGAGATACTCCCTGAGGGCGGCTTCGATCCGCGAGTCTGTCGATCCTGCCGCTGAGGAGGACTCGCCCAAGGGTCGACTCCCGATTTCCGGCGTCGGTCAAACGCGAGCCGCGCCGGCTATTCTCAGGCACAAGAGATGCGCGAGAACCTGCGTGAACCGCCCATGATTTTGCGGCAAAGCCTCGCGAAATGCCAGATGCCGCCACCGCGTGTTCAAACTGCCACGGCAGGGTCGTCTCCCAGCCGGACCCAATCGGTCACGTAGGGTCGGCAACGGTCCAGATCATACGTTGTCAGCGTCCGAACCAGGGATGGCTCCTCATTCAAGTACAGCTCGATGTAGTAGACGATTCTAACCACCGCCCCCCGGCCATCGGCACGCTCGCCAATGTGCCAAACGACCCAATCGGAGCCGGCCGTTTCTTCCCGAACGCTGGAGGCGACTGCCCAATCGCCCGACTGAATGGATTCGCGAACCTTCGAGCCGGTCGTTTCGTAGTCGACCAGGTCGATCGAAGCCAAGGTTCCCACCTTGGTGATATCCCGAATATCGCCCAGGCCGGCGCAGCGGTCGAGCAGCATCTTCATGACGCTGGCATCGTCCGATGACGCGTCTTTTTCTATCGGGGTCGATCGGTAACGGGCCAAGGCCTCTCGCAATGCGTCGATCTCGTCGGGATCGAGATTGGGCAGCATCCCCGCGCCTCCCGTCATTCGCGCGACGAAACTTGATTGCTGCTGCGTTGCTTCTGCGAGCTGCAACCTCTGGACGACTCGCAGTCCCGACACACTCCAGCGGGCAGAGACCAATTCCCAGCGAACGGCGACGATATCCGTCCAGCGGTAACGCCAGGTCTTCAGCAGAGCTTTCACTTCGACGCCGGCGCTATCAAACACCACGGCGCCGCCGGTGCCAACGGCCCGC
>Ga0187784_10005721_pt1 | contig 10041 bp, 10 predicted proteins | sample 1015_SJ02_MP15_2_FD_132964 | JGI IMG/M metagenome (GOLD analysis project Ga0187784, IMG submission 132964) | Tropical peat soil microbial communities from peatlands in Department of Meta, Colombia - 1015_SJ02_MP15_20_MG | ecosystem: Environmental > Terrestrial > Soil > Wetlands > Peat | place... | reverse complement strand
TCATCCCTATGGCGGCCCGGTCAGCTGGGTCGCGCCGATGAAGCGCCGGCCGCCGCTGCTGGAGGTCTGGCACTGGAGCTGGCTCGACACCCGGTGGACGACTCCGCTCAGCTGGTGGCAGGCGTGGGACCCGATGGCCATTCCCGTCGGCGGCAGCGACTGGCATCGGCCCGGCTCGGACGCGCCACCCGGCTCGCCAACCACCTGGGTCGAGGCTGAGGACACCGACCCGGCCGCGGTACTCGCGGCGCTCGCGGCCGGGCGCACCGCCGTCTCGGCGGGCCGGGACGGTCCGGTGCTGCTGCGCGTCGGCGACGAGCTGATCGCCAGCGACGCCGACGGCCTGATCCTCGTCGGGCCGGACGGCCCGAAGGCGCGCGTTCGCGGTTCGCTCGCCAAGTTCCCGGCCGCCGACGGCTATCACCGGCTCGTCGACGAGTCGGACGCCACGCTCGCGCTGACCGGCTAGCCGCGCTCGCTGCTGGGTGGCGGGCGGCGCGCTGCCGAAGGGCGGCCTCGCCGGGGATCAGTCAGCCGGTGCTCGCCCTGGGCGGCGACGAGGATCGCTCGTTCCCCCCGCCGCCGGGAGATCGCTGACACCGTGCAGCACGGCCGCTTCGCGCTGGTCCACCGGATGGGGCGCCTGTTGGCCCCGCAGCTGTGGCCGGCGGTCGTCGGCGAGATCGACCGGCACGCCGTCTAAGACGCGACCGAGGCAGCCACGGACTGACCGGTCGCGGCAGCCCCTGGCATACTCGCAGCCACACCGCTGCTGCGAAGGGGATGCCGATGGGACCGCAAGCTCGCTGGGGACTGACGCTGCCGCTGACCGGCGTTCCCCTCGCCGACCAGCGCGACCTGGTGGCCAGCCTGCCCGACCTCGGCTACACCGACGCGTGGTCGGCCGAGCTGAACGGGATCGACGCGTTCACCCCGCTCGCGTTCGCCTCGGAGTGGGCGCCCGCGCTGCGGCTCGGCACGGCGATCGTGGGCATCTACGGGCGCGCGCCGGTGACCCTCGCGGTCCAGGCCGCCACGCTGGCCGACCTGGCGCCCGGCCGGTTCGTGCTGGGCATCGGGACTTCCTCCAAGGTCGCGGTCGAGCAGTGGAACGGCATCCCGTTCGAGAAGCCGTACCAGCGCTCCAGGGACATGCTCCGGTTCCTGCGCGAGGCGCTCGCCGGCGGCAGGGTGACGCAGCGCTACGAGACGTTTTCGGTCGACGGCTTCCGGCTCGAACCGGCGCCGAAGGTCCCGCCGGCCCTCGCGCTCGCCGCGCTGCGGCCGGGCATGGTGAAGCTGGCCGCGGCCGAAGCAGGCATCGCCATCACGAACTGGCTCGCGCCGACAGACGTGCCCAAGGTGCGCGGGGTGGCCGGCCCGGACTGCGAGCTGGTCGCGAGGATCTTCGTGCTCCCGACTGCCGATACCGGGACCGCCAGGGCCATTGGCAAGCGCGTCCTCGCCGCTTACCTCACCGTGCCGGTTTACGCGGCGTTCCACGTGTGGCTCGGCCGCGGCGACCAGATCGCGCCGATGCTGGCCGCCTGGGACGCGGGCGACCGGCGTGGCGCGCTGGAGAAGATCCCCGACGAGCTCGTCGACGAGCTGGTGATCCACGGCCCAGCCGAGTACTGCCGGGACCGGGTCGCGCAGTACCACGCTGCGGGTCTGGACACCCCGGCGATCGCGATCCTGCCCACGCCGGGGATCGACCTGCCCGACGTCATCGCCAAGCTCGCCCCCACCTGACATGCCGGCGCGCGACCCCACGACCCTGATAAGGGAACGGGGTAGCCCGGCCCAGCTGTACGTGTACGTCCGCGGCCGAGTCGTACTCAGCGAGTTCTACCGGTGCCAGCCGGACTCGCAGTTCTTCCTGTTCTCGGCGGGCAAGCCACTGGTCGCGCTCGGCGTGCACCTGCTCGCCGAGCGCGGCACGCTGGCACTGGATGAGCCGGTCGCGGCGTACTGGCCGGAATTCGCCCAGCGCGGCAAGCACGCCATCACGATCAGGCACGTGCTGCAGCACCGCGGTGGCCTCCCGGTGGCGCGCGGCATGCCGCTTGACGCGCTGGTCATGACCGACTGGGCCGCGTCGGTCCGCGCCATCGCCCGGGCGGCGCCCGCGTACCCGCCCGGCGAGGTACCCGCCTATCACATCCTGACGTTCGGCTTCATCCTCGGCGAGGTGGTGCAGCGAGTCACCGGACGGCCCGTGCGTGACTTCCTGCGGGACGACCTGCTGACGCCGCTCGGGGTGCAGGACGTGTACGTCGGCCTGCCGCCGGACCAGTGGGACCGGCACGTGCCGGTCGACGGCCGCGGCCCCGCTGAGCTCGTCACGCAGCTGGCGATCAACCGCCGTGCAACCCGACAGGCGGTGATCCCCGCCGCGAGCGTCTCGGCTACCGCTGCCGGTCTCGCGGGGCTCTACCAGGCCCTGCTCGACGGCGGCCGCGGCGTGCTGCGGCGCGAGACCATCGTGGCGGCCACCCGACCGTCCAGTGACGGCGCGGTTGACCGCTACCTGAGGTTGCCGATCCGCTGGTCGGAGGGCTTCCAGCTCGGCGGCGAGCGACCTGGCGGCGCACGGCTCGGCGGCGGCTTCGCGCCGATGGGCAGCCTGGCCAGCCGACAGGCGTTCGGCCACAACGGGAGCTACGTGTGCCTCGGCTGGGCGGATCCGGAGCGGCGCATCGCGATGGCGTACCTGACCAGCCGGCTGGTGTCCCGCTCGGCGGGCGCGCGGCACATGTCGGCCGTCAGCGACGCGGTCCTAACAGCTTTCGGCTGACGCATCCCGCGGGGCAGGCCAGCCGGACCTGCAACACCATGGAGGTTTGGTAGGAACAAAACTGCATAAGCCGGGCGACAACCAGACCGCCCTCCACAAGGTCCGCTAGCGCCACCGCGATTCGGGGCTAGCGCCACCGGAATGTGGGCGAGCGCCACCCCGAATCGGGGCGAGCGCCACCGGATGTGGGCTAGCGCCACCGCGAATCTGGGCGAGCGCCACCGACTGACTCGCGACGGCCGACGCGTCAGCCGTCGCGCGCGGTAAGGCGGGCTGACTGGCGGTGCAGCCGCCAGACCCCGACCGCCGCGACCGCGCTCAGGATGACCAGCGGCGGCACGCCCGCCGCCAGACCGGCTCCCCGCGCGACGTTGTCGATCCCGGTTGGCAGCCAGAACGCGAGCAGGAACACCGCCGCGGCGATGGCGGGCCGCGCGTCAATGACGACCCACAGCACGCTGCCGATGCCCAGGACGACCAGCAGCGTGCCGAATACGAGCGGTCCGACTCCCGGCATGAGGCCGGACACCAGCGGCAGCGCGGCGACCAGCCCCACCCCCCAGAGCCACCGGTCGCCCGGCCGCTCGCCGCGCGCCAGCAGTACCGCGGCGGCGAGGCTGGCCAGCTCAATGATGGGCCAGCCGAACGCCGCCGGCCGCCAGGCGCCCGCCAGCGACACCGCGATCGCAGCGGGAAGGGCCGCGGCCACGATGGCTCCACGCCGGCTGCTCACCCACGCCAGCGCCACGGTCGTGCCGACCAGCGCCGCAATCGCCAGAGCCAGCCAGCCCGCCGGTCGGCCCGTCGGTGCGGTCAGCGTCACCAGGGCGACCCACAGGTAGGCGATCGCGCTGAACGCGAGGTAGCCGACGACGCCCACCAGCGCGGCGATGCGCAGGTTTGCCGCCGTCGGCAGCCGCCGGTTCTGCGCCGCGCGCGCTCGGAAGCCGCCCATGACGAGGCTGCGGATGTCGCGGGCCGGCGGCCAGGACCGTCCCTCCGGCGTTGCCTCCAGCAGCGTGCCAGTGATCTCCTCGCCGCGGTCCCTCCGATACGCGGCCGGGTACGCGAGCAGCAGCAGCCGGCAGTGCCGCTCCAGCGCGGTCATGCGGTCCTCGCCTTCCGGCCGAGCCGACCTCGAGCCCGGGCGGCGCCGTCGGTCACCAGCCGGGCGGCCTCCGCCATCCGCTGCGCCTCGGCCCGCACTGCTGCCGAGCCCTCGTCGGTCAGCCCGTACGATCGCCGCACCCGGCCGGCGACCAGCTCTTCGCTGACGAGCCGGACGCAGCCCTCGGCCGTCAGCCGGTCAAGCGCGGTGTAGAGCGTGCCGGTGGCGAGCCGCACCCGGCCATTGGACATCTCCTCGGCCCGCTTGATGATGGCGTAGCCGTGCAGCGGACCGGAGAGCAGCGCCGCCAGCACGAAGTACGTCGGCTCGCGCATCGGCAGTCGAGCACCCATAGCCTCACCATAAGTAGATGGTCGATACATTGTCAATCTACTTATCAGCGCGTTCGGGCCTTATCGCCGAGCGCGGGCCGCCATCCGGTCGAGCGCGGCGGCCACGCAGCCGGGGCGCTCGTACCAGACGAAGTGGCCGGCGCCAGGCGCCACGGTGACGCGCGCCTCGCCGAACAGCGCCGCGGTGGACTCGGCCGTCTCCAACGGGAACGGGCTCGCGTCGCCGACCACCAGCTCCACTGGTCCGCGAAAGCCCGCAAGCTGCCGTGCCAGTCGACCGTCAGCCTGCGCCGCCGCGATCGACGCGAACGTGCCCGCGTAGCAGTCGCGGGAAAGACGCAGGTCAACGGGTATCGGCGGGGCGGCGGCCGGGTCCGCGAAGTAGGCCGGCCACATCAGCTGGAGCGACCGCTTCGCCGCGGCTTCCGCCTCGGGACTTCCCGGGCTCGCCTCGGCAACCTCGTCGAGAGCCGCGACCTCGGCCAGCGCCTCGGACCCGGCCCTCGCGGCCAGTTCGGCCGCGAACGGCCCGTACCCACCGTCGCCGACGCCGCCCAGGGAGTCGACCAGGACCAGCCCGCTAACGCGATCTGGTGCTGCCGCGGCGAGGTGCATCGCCAGGTAGCCGCCCCAGCTGTGGCCGAGGACCACAGCCGAGCCCACCCGATGATGGTCGAGCACCGCGATGGCATCAGCGACGTGCCGATCCACGGTAAACGGCCCCGACGTCGTGGACGGCGTCACCCCGCGCTGGGTGTACCGGATGGCGGTCCAGCCGACCAGTTCGGCGGCAAACCAGCCGGTGTAGTCGGACAGCCCAGGCCCGCCGTGCAGCACCAGGAGCGGCTGCCCCTGGCCAGAGCGGATCCCGGCGAGCTCCCCGCCAGGTACCGAGACAACGAATGCGCTCTGCTCTCCGGCCATGGCGCTACGTCCAGCTACCAGGGAGCTCGGCGCCGTACCAGGACTGGATGATGCGATGCGCGATCGACACCGGCGGCGGGAGCCGCAAGGCGCCGCTCTCGATGGATGCGCGCAGGTCGGCCCGGCTGTACCAGTGCGCTTCCGCGATCTCGTCGGCGTCCACCGTGATCTCGGTGCGCGTCGCGGCAGCGCGGAAGCCGAGCATCAGGCTCTGCGGCATCGGCCACGGCTGGCTGCCGAGGTAGGTCACCGCCCTGACGGTGATACCGGTCTCCTCCTGGACCTCCCTGGCCACGGCCTGCTCGGCTGACTCGCCCGCCTCGACGAACCCCGCGAGTACCGACACCCGGCGCTCCGGCCACATCGCGTTGCGTGCGAGCAGCGCCCGGTCGTCGGGGTCAGTAACCAGCACGATCATCGCCGGGTCCACGCGTGGGAAGTGCTCGCTGGCATCGACCGGGCACCTGCGGGCGTGCCCGGCCGCGAACGTGTCGGTCGGCGACCCGCACCGCGGGCAGTGCGTGAACGTCTCGTGCCAGTTCGCCAGCGCCACCGCCTCCGTCATCAGGCCCGCGTCCCGGTCGGACAGCAGCGGCCCGGCCTCGCGCAGCGGCAGCGCGCGCGCGCCATCGGGTGATGCATCAGGCAGCGGCCCGGCGATGCCGAAGAACGCCGTGCTCAGCTCGTCGACGCCGAGCAGGAACCGGACGCCGGCCGGCGCGCTCTCGGGGCCGACGAACAGCAGCCTGGCCTGCTCGTCATCGATCTCGCAGAGCGCCCGACCGTGCTCCGCGACCACCACCCTGGTGTCCGGATCGGCCCACGCCTGCGCCAGCCAGGCGTCGTTGGCCCGCAGGTACGACGACCGGTCGACCGCGCCGCGCGCCAGCGCGAGATCGGTCAGCGCCGGCCCGGTCAGCACCAGGCCGGTCGCGTTGTCCCCGCCCGGCGGATCCAGCCGGGTGACCTCGCCGCCGGTCCGAGGCGGTTCGAGGCCCTCGGCGGCGCTCGCCGCGCTGCTCACCGGCCTGCCCGGCTCGCGCGCGGACCCCGCCGCGAGGTCAGCTCGCCCGCCAGAGCCGCCAGTTCGTCCCAGAGATACGCGGCCGCCTCGGCGCCCTTGAGCAGCAGAGCTAGCTCAACTCGCTCGTTCGGTGCGTGGATCCGGTCCGCGTCGAGCCCGACTCCGACGAACACCAGCGGCGCGCGCAGGATTTCGGCCAGGTCCGCCTCGGGGCCGCTGCCCCCTTCCCTGGTGAACAGCACCGACGCGTTGAATGCGCGCTGCAAGGCCCGGCGGCCCGCGGCAACCGCGGGCAAGCCCGGCGAGGCGAAGCAAGGCCGCACGCCCTGGCCGTGGGAGGTGACCGTCGCGGTGATGCCAGGCGGGGTGTGGTCACGGACGTACCGACGCAGACCGGCGATCACGGCGGCGGGCTGCTGGTCGGCGACGAGGCGGAACGACAGCTTCGCGTGCGCCCCGGCCGGCACGATCGTCTTGCCGCCGGGACCGGTGTGACCACCCCACATGCCGTTCACCTCGGCGGTCGGCCGGGCCCAGATTCGTTCCAGTGTGCTGAAGCCGACCTCGCCTGCGGTCGCCCCGCTGTGGCCGGCGTCGGCCAGCCACGCCTGCTCGTCGAACGGCAGCAGCGCAATCAGCTCGCGCTCGGCCGCGGAAATGGGCTGGACGTCGTCGTAGAAGCCCGGCACCGTAACCTGGCCGGTCTCGTCGTGCAGGCCGGCCAGCAGGTCGGCAAGGACGTGCAGCGGGTTGGGAACGCCGCCGCCGAACGAGCCGGAGTGCAGGTCGCGCTCCGGGCCACGCAGGTCGATCTCGGCGTCCACGACGCCGCGCATGCCGATGCACATGGACGGCACGTCGGCCGCCCACATGCCGGTGTCCGTCACCACGATCACGTCGCAGGCGAACCGATCGGTGTGGGCACGCAGCAGGTCGGCGAAATGCGATGAGCCGGACTCCTCCTCCCCCTCGATGAGCAGCTTGACCGTGACCGGTGGCCGGGCCGCACCCGACGCCGCCAGGTTCGCCCGGATGCCGAGGGCATGGAACAGCACCTGGCCCTTGTCATCGGACGCGCCGCGGCCAAACAGGAAGCCGTCGCGCTGCGCCGGCTCGAACGGCGGGCTGTCCCATTCGTCCAGCGGCTCGACTGGCTGCACGTCGTGGTGGCCGTAGACGAGCGCCACCGGCGCTCCGGGATCGCTGGCCGGCCACTCCGCGTACACGGCTGGCAGACCAGCCGACTCGGCCGAGCCGGTACCAAGAACCTCGGCCACCGGAAACCCCGTTCCCGCGAGATGGTCTTTCAGCCACTCCGCCGACCGGCCGACGTCCCCGCGCCGGGCCGGGTCGGCTGAGATGGAGGGGATCGCCAGCCACTGACTGAGCGCGCCGGCGAACTCGGCTGCGTGGTCCTGGATGTACTGGCGGACGTCCATGGCGCTCCTCGTGGTCAGCCGCGGCCCTCGGTGGCGGCGGACGGCTTCGATCGTATCGGCGCTAGCATGGCCGGGCCGGAGCGGCAACAGACGGAGGAGGCAGCGGTGCCGAGCTGGACGGCGGACGCCGTGACGGCCGCGGCCGCGGACTGGGTGTGGCTGCCGCCAGAGGCAGAGCAGGTCCGCACCGACGACTATCTGCTCATCGCGTACCCCATGCACCTCCAGCATCCGACACAGGTCGTGAGGTCCGCGTCCGCGCGGCCGGCGGGCGACCTCATCGACGAGGTGACGGCGCGAGTCAGGGAGTGGCACCGCGACCGCGTCTGGTGGTGGATACGGGCCGACACCCGCCCCGAAGACACCGAGGCAGTGCTGCAGGCCCGGGGCGGGACGCTCGCCGAGACGGTGCGGGTGCTCGCGTACGACCTGTCCGCCGGCCTGCCCGACCTCGAACTGCCGGGTGACCCGGCTGGGCTGCGGGCCGAACTCGTTCGCGACGAGGCCACGCTGGCGGACAGTGTGCGCGTGAACGACGAGGTGTGGGACGAGCGCAAGGAACGGACCAGGACCGACGTGGCGCGCGAGCTGGCCGATATCCGCGCGGAGCTCGCGTCCTGGTCGGGCTACCGGGTCGTGGTCTACGCCCATGGCGAGCCGGCCGCGACGGGCGGCTGCACGATCGTCGACGGCGTCGCGCGGCTGTGGGGCGCGGGCGCCAGGCCCGCGTTCCGCGGGCTCGGAGCCTACCGCGTGCTGCTGGCAACCAGGGTCGGGCTAGCCCGCGAGCACGGTGCGACGCTGGCACTGGTTAAAGGCCGGGTAGAAACCTCTGCTCCGATCCTGCGCCGGGCCGGGTTCACCGAATACGGCGAAGAGCGCTCGTACCGGCTGCCGGTCTGAGCGGGTCCTTCGCCCGAGCAGAAGGGAGGTAGCCGGGTGATCGTCGCATTCTCCGTGACGCCGCTCGGCGTGGGCGAGGATGTCGCCAGCTACGTCGCGGACGCGGTGCGGGTGGTGCGCGCCAGCGGGCTGCCGAACCAGACCGACGCCATGTTCACCACGATCGAGGGTGAGTGGGACGAGGTCATGGCGGTGGTGAAGGACGCGTGCGACGCGGTCGCCGCTCGGGCACCGCGGGTCAGCGTGACGCTGAAGGCCGACATCCGGCCCGGCGTGACGGGCGGGATGCACGCCAAGATGGCCTCGCTCGAGCGTCACCTCTGACCGAGATCGGCCGGACGCACAGGCGCTGTCGCGCGACGGTCCGACAGGCGTGGGCCGATACCCGGCACATCCCGACGGTTTGGACCGCTGTCAGGCGAGGCTAGATCGGGTTCTCCGGGTGGTGGGAGTCCCACTCCTGGAGTGCCGCGACGGCCAGCCAGTCCAGGCCGCGGCCAACCTCGGCCTCGATGCCGTGAGCCAGCGCGGCGATCGCGGCGGCGGCCGCGTACCCGTCCACCTCGTCGGCTTCATCGGACCCGCCCTCGAACGCGTGCACCAGCAACTCCTTGGCCGAGCTGGCCCGCGCCGGCGCGTGCGCGTAGGAATTCGCCAGGTGGGAGATGGCGCGCCGGACGACGCGCTCGGCGATGCCGTCGCTCATGGCTACTCGTCGCTCGGTCACTGACGTGCCTCCGTCCCTGTAGACCCGGGCATCTTACCGAAGTCTCCGCGCAGGCCCGCGAACCTCGGTGCCCGCGAGGCGCGTCGAGCGGGTTGCCTGCCTGAGCGTGTCGCATCAGCCGCTCGGCGCCACGGTCCACTCGACGAGGGCCAGGCGGACCAGTTCGGCGTTGCCGGTGACTGGCTCACCACGCGGGCCGGTCAGCACGTCCTCCAGTCCGATCCGGGTCGGCAGGCCCAGCCGCCCGGCGTGCGCAACGAGCGGCCAGCAGCTGTCGCCGTCGCCGTGCAGCAAGATCGGCGCGCTGACGCCGGCCGAGGCGAGCCGATCCAGGATCGCGTCAGCGCCTGCCCTCGCGGCAGCCGCGCTAGTCGCGCTGATCTCCACGAGGATGCGCAACCAGTCCGCGGGCACGGGGCCGGCCGCGATCTCGGCGTCACGGACCGACGAGACTCCGGCCTCGACGGCGATGTCGGCCTCGTCCAGGATGGCCGTCAGCTCCTCCCAGCCTTCCTCGCCCACGTTGACGGACGCGAAGTCGGGCCGCCGGTCGGCCGGCAGGTCGGCCCACTCCGCGACCTCATCGCGGCGGGTGACCGGATCGCCGGTGATCCAGAGCCCGGTCGTCACGCCAACCGGCACGGAGGGGCTCACCGCGCGGATCGCCGCTACCGCCGCGCCGACGTCCGCGGCGTGCAGTGACTCGCGACCGTCGCTGGCGCGCGGATGAACATGCACCGCCTCGGCGCCGGCCGCCACGGCCGCC
>Ga0187784_10005720_pt1 | contig 10042 bp, 9 predicted proteins | sample 1015_SJ02_MP15_2_FD_132964 | JGI IMG/M metagenome (GOLD analysis project Ga0187784, IMG submission 132964) | Tropical peat soil microbial communities from peatlands in Department of Meta, Colombia - 1015_SJ02_MP15_20_MG | ecosystem: Environmental > Terrestrial > Soil > Wetlands > Peat | place... | reverse complement strand
GACCACACGGCACGAGAATTGAAGTTGAGATGGAGGGTGCCTATGTCAGAGGGCGCAAGCAGTCAATTTACGGTTATATAAAGTCAACCGCTATCGTTAACCCGCATGCACGGATCACGTTAACTGAACCAAATGGAGGCGTGGAAGTTTTTGAGCGGGCGACAGAAGTCATGCCGGTCGAGCCATGTGAGATTATGCCGCATCCGGAAGGTATTGAACTTGGCACGCTCATTAAAATGCTGCGGTACACTGAACGCAGGCGCCTTACCTCATTTTTGACCAATGAATTCGCACGTATCGGTCAAAAAACGGCAAAAGAGATATGTGTGAAAGCGGGGATCGACCCCGATGTGAGCCCTAACGACCTGTCGAGGGACCAAGCAAAACGATTGCGTGACGCGTTTAAAATGGTCAAGATAATCGCGCCACCAACCGATTGTTTGTCGCCTATATCTGAAGAATTAATAAGAAAAGGGCTTGAAAAAGAGTATGACGTTGATTTTATCGCAACTACGACTCGCAATGCGTCAGTCCACACCGGAAATCCGTTTGTCGTGGAGACAGGCATAGCGTATGGCGGGAACTTGCCCAAAGAAGACAAAATTGATATACTGCGATTTGCAAATCGAGTCCCTCTTTTGTATCAACAAGGTGATTGCGCTTGTACACACGCTGTCGAGAGGATAAACTGGAGAAATTATGATCTTAATCAGCCTGGAGCGAACGGCATTCCTCAGGGCCCGGCCGTTGTGTTGGTGCACGTCGCTTCAACGAATGTCCCATTTACGTCTGAGTCAAAGGAAGCGATAGCCGACATCCCTGAAATCGTTGATGAGATTGAACTTGCCGTTAGAGATGTCGCTCGTGGGCTCAAAAATTATCTCGTAAAACAAAAGCTTCTTGCCAAGAGAAAAGAGAAAGAAGAGATTATAGAGAAGGTTTTGCCGAAATTAGCAGAAAAAGTAGCAGAGGTAACGGGCAGGGAACAGCCAGACATACAACCGATTGTTGCGAAAATCATGGGCAACGTGCTCGTACAAAAGAGGATCGAGCAAGCGAACGGGGGATATAATGTTGTCATTCGGGTAAAGAACTTCTCCGAGACTCAAAAGGACTTTACTTTGCACGATTTTTCGCAGTTGGAAGTCGAAAGGGCGACTCCGAAGCCCAAGATTGTCGGGTCAAACGGCACATTTGACAACGTGTGGAAGGTATCGGTCAGGCCAAACGGTGAGAAGAAGTTTAACTACTTCATAAAGGTCACTGATATGCACTATACAGATCCAATCGTAGAAGGGATACTCGCGGAGATGGTGACGGGAGCACAGGCATTATCTAAAAAGCGGGTGAATGAGTAAGCGAGGCGCGAGTGAGCGCATAACCGAGTGAGGCACCAGAATGACTGATATAACTGAGAGGAGAGAGAAAGCACGAAAAGCAAAGGAAAAAGTGACGCACGAAAAGCTGTTGGGCATAGTTGAAGCACTCTACGGGCAATTCAGGAATGAACAAATACCGCACGTCATGATCCCTACGAGAACGAAGTTAAACCTTGCGTATAATGACGAGGCAGAAGTATGGGTGTACGGAGACCGTGAGAGTGCGAGGAGCTGCAAGACCGTTAGGGGCGCGTACAGCTTATTAAAAACGTCGTACACAATTGATTTCCTTAAAAAGCAGCTTAATGAAAATCGGTCTTCTACATTGAGAGAGTTATACTACATCTCCGAGGGTTGGAAGTTAGCTAAGTTTAGAGAACAGCCTGAGTCCGACAGATTGATCGAGGATCTTGAGATAATTACCGAACTCCAACGTGAGGACTTCCATGTGCGGCCAGAGGAGAATGGTGCCACAATATTCGGACCACTGCGACTTAAGGAGAACATAGAGCGCCGTGGGCAATTCTCAGAGCGCATTATACACTGCGTCGATGATGTAGGCGAGGGTGGATATCAGATCCCCTATAACGTTGACAATATCGAGTTCCTTGAGCACGATGCGAAGTTGATCATCGCGATCGAAACAGGTGGGATGAGGGATCGGCTCATCGAAAATGGTTTTGACACTGATCATGACGCTATCATTGTGCACCTTAAAGGCCAACCGGCTCGCAGCACTCGAAGGCTTCTCAAAAGAATGAATGAAGAAATAAAGCTGCCAGTCGTCGTCTTTACGGACGGCGATCCGTGGTCGTATAGAATATTCGCGTCTGTTGCTTATGGGTCAATAAAAAGTGCTCATATGTCTGAATATATGGCGACACCTGCCGCGAAGTTTATCGGTGTGCGTCCTAGCGACATCGTCAACTATGACCTCCCCACCGATAAGCTATCGGATCAGGATATTAAAGCCTTGCAGTCTGAGCTTACCGATCCGCGGTTTTGCACAGATTTTTGGAAAAATGAGATCACTTTGCAGCTTGATATCAAGAAAAAATCAGAACAGCAAGCATTTGCTAGTCGCGGTCTCGACTACGTCACTGATGTTTACCTGCCGGAAAGGCTGACAGAAATGGGTGTACTGTGACTTCTCCCCTAGCTTACACAAGTGACTTCCAGAGATTTTCATCGTGGATACCCAGAAGCGCGAGACGCATCTCAGAGTGTTTATCGCAGCGTTCTCATCCATGTCCATGACAAGTCTGCAATTACACGAATGGCCGCGGTCTTTCAGCTCTTTTTTGACCACTAATCCTCAACGCGAGCGTTGTTTTGATGTATCATAAGGATTCACCATTACTACAATAGAACCAGCTTATCAGCTTTTTTCTTGTGTACATGGTAGCGAATTAATGTCATGCTTGTCTTATTGATTTGGCAAGACACCTGTAGCCGTTATGCATCGTGCCTTTAATGTTCAAGTCTTCAACGGCTATCCCGAACTCGTTACAAATATGACGACTTGAAGGTTTGCAAAATTCCTACGCCGGCTTGCTATCTGCTCATGCCCGTCAAACAACTTTTCTTGTGCGAGTGCGTGCAGACGTCTTTTTTTGTCCCCCTTTAGAGCTAAGAACTTGCGTTGTACTTTCGCAAGCGCTTTCTTTTCCTTACTTGAAAAATGGCGGGTTCTTTATCTTCTCTCCGTTTGACAGCGTAGCAGCAACGATACGCCTACGCCAACACCGACAATAGCGCCGCCTTTAAATTTGAACGGCAGCTTCTTTGGTTTACGATCACTAGTGAAACCTGTAAGCCATTTCCTTGTAGGATATCTTTTGATATTAACGCGCTTTGTTATGCAATCAATACATTTATACCACTATTAAAGGTGATTAACGCGGTACACTCCTCGCAGGCGCTACAGCTTGCGTCGATGTTAGCAGCTGCTACCGATGAAATGGTCATTTAATGTTACAAAAGGAGCTATGGTCAGACAATCAAGGGTTTTTGTTGCTAGTATACTTCCGTTTGTATTGAGGGTGTATTGTTATGTGGATAAAGCAGCTTGACTGTTTATTATTTTTAACTTGTCGTAAAAATATTACATCTTAAAAATGTGTGGAACTAACGATGTCCCTTCTCATAACTAGCTGCACTGCAAAGTCTTTATTTGGCGTTATAAAAGAGGGCGGTGACGGACATGCAGTTCTGTCGCATGAAAACAAAAGAGAGGTAGAGCACAGGTAAGGGAAGCATTGGTGGAATTTGTTATTAACCACAGTGTTAGTGCCTACGAAAGCCGAAACAGTAACAGGAAACCTAAAAATGCCAGAAACCGGTGTGTGATGAGTGAACCCTGTGAGCATCTCGCTCGTTTTTCTTCGCCCCACTTGCAGGAAGCGGTCAGGTCTATTGAGTGGCCATTTCACGACCCCTCTTTGCACATTCTTCCAACCCTTCCGTAGTGGGCTTGCCAAGTAGCTTCGTGGGTGGCTCTGCTACCTGTACACCTTTTGACTTTAAAAATTCAATGACCCGCTCGACTGCCTCTCCTTCCTGTTCATAGGAGCCGAGCACAAATGCCCGTTTGCCTGTCAGATCTAGCTTTTGGGCATCTTTCATGAAATATCTTACATTTGACGGTGGCTTTTTGTGGTACGTCGGTGTGGCAATTACAACTACATCTGCTCTTTCTATCTCTGCCGGTTTAATCTGGCGGATATGTTTTATTATCGTTTCTCCGCCTGCCTCCCGTGCTCCTCGCTCAAATGCATATGCCATTGTCCTTGTATTCCCATGATAGCTTTCATAACCTATGATGAATTTCATAGAAGTAAGATGGGTATTGTTGGCATAAAACTTTTTAAGTTCCAAATAAAAGGAAATTAATGGCAAATCAATTAATACAAATTTTTGGTGGCGTTAAGGAAATCAACGAGGCACATAGAACAAATTTGTCCGTTTAATACAATTTACAGGCAAAAAATATAAATTACGCACCAAGTTGAGGGAGCCTTGGTAGGAGGGGGCCGAACTTGTCCACGTGAACTTCCCTATAGGTCAAAAAACCCATTAATATGGCAATTACAACTGCACTTACTGCCCGACCTGGAGGTCACATTGCCCTACACGCAATACTTCCCTAAATTTGCAGTCGGGGTTGCCAGTTCGTGACGAGAAGGTTACCCATCAGATGTAGAACATGCAAGCTTTACGTTTGTATTAACTCAGACAGTGGTTGCGAAAGCAATACTACATAGCGTTTAGGATAATATAACTACCAAAGCTATCGTGGAAGAAATTCTAATTTTCAATCGTTCTGCATATTTAGTAATACAAAAACAACAGAAAATCACTATGCTAATAGTTACAAGACAAAGACGCTACCGGTAAGAGATGCTATGAACGAAAATCTAACGACAGACGAGTTTATAACCAGAAAGGATGCCTTAAACACAGTTGATATAATTTACTCTAAGAATTCCTAGTTTTGTATTATGTGATGAGAAAAGCTTTTTTAAAGTTAACCCCTCTTAGAGTACTATGTCACCTTCACGGGAAGCAAGGAGGAATTAAATGAAAAAAGAAATAGTGATGGTCATTGTGCTGGCTCTTCTCGCAGTGCCACTTGCAGGCTGCCTTGGGGGTAATACGTCTCCATCTCCCACCCCCGGGACTGCAAAAAATACCTCTATTGTGTTGAATGGCACGACAATCGCGCAAGGTTCGCCTATCGCAATATCGGCGGCTCTAAAGAGCGACGGACAGTTGCTCAATAATAAAACGATTCTTTGGTATCTTAACAATCAATCGCTGAGAAGTACGACTACGGTGAATGGAACGGCGACGTTGCGACTTACAGCTTCTGATACCAGTCAGTTTTCGGTTGGAACGAATTTATTGAAGGCAGAATTTACCGGCGATGATACGTACGGACAGTCTAATGCGACAGCAGTACTTACGGTAACGGTTGCTAGCCCGATTCCTGTAATTCAGACTCCAATTCAAACACCTGCTACATTTCCAACAGCAGTTCCGACTTACACACCAGCTAATGCTATTCCAACAGTAATGCCTCAGGTTACGAAAAAGCCGGTCATTACAGTTTCTTGAAGTAAGGCACCCTCTTGACCCTTTAAATTAAATTCGTGCAGATAGCTGTGCCATCCTCTCGTGAACATCACTGTAACAGCAGGCTAAGTGAACGAACAAGAACTTTTCCGACGCACCGCACGAGCTCTAGTGATTAATTTTAAAAACAGTTTGATTGTTAACGAGACGTTGTGAAAGCTAATGTTAGCTAGCTGACAATCTAGCCGGAATAATCGACTAAACACTTAACATTTTCACGCATTGTTATAGCGTAACGCGTAGTGATTTACAAAATATATCGCATACAAATAGGTATTTGACTTTAATCCCCCCACATTTTTAACACCTGTGGTCTGTAGCGCGATACATGTGCAGAAATGTCTCAGGGCAAACATAAGATAAGATTTATCAAAATCTAGAAAAAACGTAATGAGTATGCACATTAATTTGCTCTGCCACGGTTGCCACACTGTGTCCGTCTATTGAAGGGTATTACGTTGTGCGACAGGAACCCTAATCTGATGTCCCGGAGGGAGACACACCTACCCCATCTCTAATGGAGTTCGTATCCTTCTTGTTCTATAAGATCTTGGTACTCTAGTTCGAGCTCCCCAATCCATTTCAACACAACGTGCATGGATCTGTGGGGTTTGAGTTCTTTAATCAAATCGTAAACTTCTCGGTAGTACTTCTCGTGATCAAAATTATCAGAGAAAAGTAGAACTATATCGATATCATATCCCGGAGGAAAAAAGCCCTTAGCGACTGAACCGTAAAGTACGACAGATTTAAGACTAGGGGGGGCCCAGTTTTTCACTTTTTTTGTAAATCTAATAATGAGGTCGCTGTCCTCTGTTGGTATGTCAAACTGAATCAGCGAAATATTATCCATAGAATTCGTTCCCCTAGCTAGGTGTAAGCATTCTAAAATCGCTATATTTTATTATATCATCTTATATTATCTCGTAAATCATAACAATATAAAAAGCTCTCCCACACCCTGAGAGGTTACAACGCGCTTGCGTTCCTGGTACCTAAAGTGGGCTGAATTTCACTCTGAATGTGGCAAAAAATCTAAAGAAAGAAGGATCGATTTCTCTTCAGTTTGGTTCATAAGCATTTGAGTGGTATGAACTAAAATTAACGTAAGTAGCGGAGGCGTTATTCAATAGCTAACGTCCGTAAACAAGAGGCCCAAGTCAAAGTAATTCAAAAAATACTATAAGTTCACTTTGCTTATTAAAGGATCGCTTGAGTTGTCTTCAACCTCTACAAAATCCCCTTTCTTTAAATTCAAATCGTCAATTAAGTCATTCTTGAATGTGAAACAATATAGAATATACTGCTTATCTGGTGACTGAACGTAAATACTTGTGATCCCGTCGTCATCAGGACTGATATGCATTACTTCTCCTCGTACCATTATCGCACCTTCTTATTAACTGCTGTAGTTCTCTATATCTTACAATTACGTTATTATTTAAACCTTTAATGTTATCTAGTTTTGTTATAAAAACATAGAGCGATCAAACACACCCATTAAAAAAATTAAAATTAAAGGGAAGCACTTTACCCGACCTAAAGCAAAATACGTTTTATTTTCTTTGCCAGAATTATTATTCTAAGAATGTGATGTGTGAAATTTGTTTTTGTATTCCTAATTATAAAGACGCAGTTCTACGTTTACAATTACAGATATTACAACTGATAAATAATCGCACTTTTATGAGATGCGTGCAACTCAAATATCCAAATGTCTTACCGTTCAGTGCTCTTAAACAAACCTCGCAATTGTTAAAACGCTAGTTAAGGTTCAGTTAAGGCATTTGACAAAGTATTAAATATTTTCAAATTAATTACGTGACATAAGTCATAAAAACGATCTTAATCTCATGATCAAAAGTTTATTTTAATCTGTTTTTAGAACGGGGAGGTTAAGGTAATTGTCAAATCATAGGAGGCTTATATACAACCCCTTCTCAAACTTAATAACAACGTTTATTGTTTTCATTTTGATTATAGTGTTTGTCCTCGTATTCATCGGACTTATCGGTACGGCGTTTAGCAGGATTGGCTTTTCATCAAGAGAGGTCATAATTCTGTTTTTAGCTACCTTTGCTGGCAGTTTCATAAACATACCTATAGCCACTCTTGAATCACATGAGCCCGTACTGACAAATGCATTTGTCCGGGTTTATGGCATGACATATCGCATTCCGCCTATTAGCGCGGAATCAAAGAAGACGATTATCGCAGTGAATCTAGGAGGCGCCCTGATACCTATAGCAGTATCAATGTACCTCCTGTTTAAGTTCCCCGATATTATTCCGTTTGCAGCCTTGGGAGTGGTTGTCGTATCATTTATTTCGCACTTAGTATCGAAGCCAGTCAAGGGAGTCGGAATAGTATCGCCTGCACTTATATCTCCTATAGTAGCTGCTCTTTTTTCGATAACCATATCAGTCGAATTTTTAATTGCCAATGAAACCTTTGTTTTAGCGTATGTGTGTGGCGTCCTTGGAACTTTAATTGGTGCTGATGTAAGCAATTTGGGAAAAATAAAGAAAATAGGTGCTCCTATAGCTTCGATAGGTGGGGCAGGAACATTTGATGGAGTTTTTCTCTCGGGGATAATTGCTGTCCTTCTTGCTTAATAGTTAATAGTATTAATATCGCGCCGCGAGTCGGCTCCTGCATTCAAAACACAATTCGTCATTAAGCTGTCTGACGAGGGACCTGTCACCTGTATGTTAAACAAAATTGTGAGCTAATACAATGGACACTTGAGCATAATCTATTTGAGTGAAGCCATATTAAAGTCGAAATGATGATGCACAAGAAGATTCTTAAAGTTAATATCATATTTTTAGTAGTGCTCATTCTTATCATAATTGCAAGCGTCCTTGTAATTCACAAAGGAAATAACAAATTCTTTGGAATTTTGGCAATAGCTGTTCTTGCCCTCGCTATCGTCATATGGCGAATATTTACGATAGGAACCGAAGAGAGAAAATATCCTGAACCTGAAAGTCTTAGAGAAGCGTTTGACACCTCAAAATTATTGAAGAGAGTGCCCCCCAAAAAATAGTGACAATCTTTATAAACCCTTTTGCATCAGTTCAGAAGTTTATTACGATAGTCCGCGCAGCAAGAACTCGAACTATCTTTTTTCCGCGTTCTGATAGTAGTTTGCATGTCAGTAAGTTTTTCGCTTCACCACAGAAGACTTAAAAATCACGCTTAAAAAACGAACTGTTTGAAAGATTGACAAGCTATTGAAAAAAGCAATAGAGGACAATTAAGATTTAGTCGAACACGATGTACAGTTTGGATTGCGTGAAATCCGTACTCTGTCAAATTTCATCATCTCCCCATCATAAATCAACATTTCATTAATCAGATTAACTCCTGTGCCTGTGAGATACTTGATAGCTTCGGTAGACTGAAGTGTAGCTATTACCCCAGCCGTAGTTCCAAGCACTGGAAATATTTCTGTGGGTGGTACATGCGGAAAAATGCATTCAAGACAAGCGGTCTTCCCCGGAAAGAGTGTCACTAACCTGCCCTCATAGCCGTAAATAGCTCCGTGAATCAAAGGTACCCTATGCTCTATCGCGGCCCTGTTAAGCAAATACCTTGTTTGAAAATTATCCATGGCATCTATCAGAACATCGTACTTTGCAGTTAGATCCAACACATTTACTTCATCAATTTTTGAATTAACGACGTCAAATTCAACCGATGGGTTAACCTTCCTTAACTTCTCTAACGCCGATATAACCTTTTCCTTCCCTACATCTTCATCCCAGTGGAGTATTTGTCTATTCAAGTTACTTAGATCAACGTCGTCCATGTCTATAAGCTTCAAGTGGCCAACTCCGGCTGCAGCAAGGTAAATAGCGACTGGAGAGCCAAGGCCACCCAATCCAGCTATTAAAACATTTGACGCCTTTAGTTTCTTCTGACCTTCGATTCCAAATCCAGGGATCATAATCTGCCTGCTATATCGAATTAAATCGTAGTCAGTAAGGGTCAACAAGGGAGTACTCCCCCAATTTTAACCATAAGAGCTAACACAAAGTGAAGTCGTTTACATCCAATTCGTTTCACATATCGTTACGAGAGACGCGACGCGATATTACGGGTTCCTAACCGTTGTTCGATCAGAGTACATCATTATCTTGAGGTCTTTCTTATATTCGTTCTCGTAAAGTAACTCGCAATTTCCGTCACTATCCTTCGACCTTAAATTGTAAATTTTTACAACTTCGATATCGATGGGGCCCTCAAGCAGTTGCCCCCCCTCAACAATCTTCGGTGGCATGTCGATGATCTCACATATACGGTCTTCGCGCTTTATTAAAACGTCAAAGATAGTGAGTTTATTCTCTTTTAATATGCTAATTAATGCTTCCGTGATCTCTTCATGGAATTGCTGCTTCTCTTTCCACAAATCTGTCCCTTTCACAATTGCATTCAATGACTGCGACAGTGCCTCATCTATTTCCTCATCAGTCATACCAGCTATGTTCATTGAATAGGTTTTTTCTTCCATACTTAAACTACCT
>Ga0187784_10005719_pt1 | contig 10043 bp, 9 predicted proteins | sample 1015_SJ02_MP15_2_FD_132964 | JGI IMG/M metagenome (GOLD analysis project Ga0187784, IMG submission 132964) | Tropical peat soil microbial communities from peatlands in Department of Meta, Colombia - 1015_SJ02_MP15_20_MG | ecosystem: Environmental > Terrestrial > Soil > Wetlands > Peat | place... | reverse complement strand
GTGCCGCCTAGCGGTCCGATGTTCCGGGATATCGCGGTTGCGCGCTCCGATGACGGCGGAAAGACGTTTCAATCCACGGTGGTGAATCATGACGGCTGGGAGTTGGAGGGCTGTCCCACCAATGGCGCATCGCTGAGCGTCGATCATTCCGGCCGCGTGAACGTCGTTTGGTTTACCGCGGCAGAAAATACGCCGCGTCTTTTTATCGCCTCGTCGACCGATCATGGGGCCTCATTCGGAAAGCCTGCCTTGCTCGATCCTGCTCAAAAGCAGGCGAAACACGCGGATGCGGTTGCCGTGGGCGATGGCGTCGTATTGGCGGCTTGGGACGATGTGAATGACTCTTCGCTTGTCAAATGGGGAATCTACGATCTGACATCGCGTATGGTCCGGGTTTTCGGAAACGAGAAGAACGCTTACTATCCCATTGTCGCCGCAAGCGGCAAGCGCATAGCGGTGATCGCCATGCAGCGGGACCATCCGGAGCTGGTTCGAAGCATCGAAGACTTCACCGTGCGGTAGGACGTCCTTTCGGGTCGCTCGGCTTTTGTCGGGTGTTAAAGTCGGGTGTTGAAAAGGACAGTTCCGGGCACCCGGCTCTCGTAGAGCACACTGCCGAACGAGAGGATGTCCGTCTTACTGGCGGAAGGCGCGAGCGCGTGGCGCGCCCCAGTGCGTCGATCGCCGAGGTGGAGCGGCCCAACAAGCTGTGGTCGGATGGACTTCGTCATGGACGGCTTGCACGGGTGTCCGTGCAGTTCACAAGTGCAACAGAACCCATTCGGGAGGGGTTGGAGACAGGCGCGATTTGTTGAGACGCTTTGCACATGGTGAAAATGCGCGGCGTTTCTATAAAACGCCTCCTTGGAAATCAGCGCTCCGCACGGTACTTAATTTCGATGACGCCCTCACTAATTCGCTGAGGCCCCGCTGCACTTTCGTCGTGGCCCTGCATACGAAAGCGAAAGCATGCCTTCGTTCCAGATTGATCAACAGGCTCGCACTCTGCCCAAGCACCGCATCGCCGATCTCCAACCAGGTGAAAGTCAGCGTGTTCGATAACGTATCCGCTTGGATTTTCGGGCGTACAAAGTGTATACCATTCGCTGAATTGCTTCCCCGATCCGCTGAGCTTTTGCCCTGACGTAATAACTTTCTCGGTAGGAGACGAAGTCGCTGGCGTAAATTCTCGGAACACAATGGCAGGATCACGGGCTAAGTCGAATGCCTGCTTGTAGTACAAGTTGGCCTTCATCCGATCGCCACGTTTTGTCCAAACGTCAGCGAGTCCCGCTGCACTCTGAGCTTGAAAATCGACGTTCCCCAACGATCTGCCAATATCGTAAGCTCGTGCAAATTTGGCCTCGGCGAGATCAACCAGTCCGGAGCGTGAGGCAGCACGACCGGCCCCGAGGGAGGATTGGAATTGGAAATCCTTGATTCCGGTTTCTTCGGCCATGGACCCAGCTTCGTCGTACGCTTTTAGCGAGCGGTCCCAAGCTCCCCATGCAAACTCTCTATCGCCGCTTCGGACCATAGTGCCAACAAACGTGCGCTCGTCTTGAAACGGCGCCAGTCTTTCCAAAGCATAATCTAAGGATCTGTCCCTGAAGGCGTCGGCGATCGGGCATGGAAAGTAGCCCTTCAGGCGCTCGTAGGCTTTGGTCGGCTGCTTCGAAACGAATACTGCCCAGGTGTACCATTCAAGATTTGTGAGGCGACTCGCGTTCGGCGTCAACACGACGGCTAGAGCTGCCGGAGTATATCCGTCGGCACGGAGCTTCCCATCCATTCGGAGCGTCCGAGCCGTCGGTTGAATCCTGTCAAGAAGTGAACGGATGGCAGCACTTGGCACAAACCTCGCAACCAAACTTCCGGAAAGATAATCCACGCCCGTTCCAACGACTTGGCCGTATTTGTTAATTGCCGGACCTCCGCTGTCGCCGTAGAATGCAGACATCGTTGCGCTAAACTCCTGATCCCCATCAGGTGCTAGAACAGGTGCGGGCTGCGCCGTCAGACTCTTATCGTCCCCTTGGGAGCCGTAGCCAAAGACGGTAACGACTTCAGCGCGTCCAGGGACCTCAAAACTAATGTCCAACACTGGAAGGTCACTCAGGGCATCGGGCGGCTCAAGCTGCAGGAGAGCGACATCGTTCATATTCGCAACGTGATTGGCCTTGAAAACTGCAACGCCGTAATCCCGCTGTGACAGGCTTATAGGGATATTCTTGTCGTCAATTGATGCCTTTACCACATGCGCGGCAGTGAGGAGATATCCGTGTTCGGGGTCTATGAGGTAGGCGGTTCCGACTTCAACACCACTTACAACGCGAAAAACGTTGTCCTGAAAGTCCGCGATCAGCTTCTGCTGCCCGAATTCAGCCGGACGAAAAGAGCCACATTTCTGAGCGGTGGCATTTGCCGCCAGTACCAAGACAACGACGACAAGATGATAACGATTACGCACGGTCTGGTCCACAAACTAGCTTTTCGTTTTTGGAACGGGATTCGAAAAAACGACGCTTACCTTATGAACAGCCTTCTTGGATAAGTCGCCGCTCAGTTCTGCACTGACGGGCAGAATGGCGAACTGGCCTCCCCCGGAAACGTCGGTCGTGATAACAAACTGGATCTCCACCTTGAGATTATCCAAAGTTATTGGCGGCTGGCGGCTCGGAGCGTTTTTCACTCCTTCGGCCACGGCCACGATCGCGTTCACCAACTGCTCAGATAAACCTTGCGTCTTTCCCATTTGGACAGCGGCGTGTGGCGGAGGTGGCTTCAAAGTAATATCCAGCTCATTCGAAGTTTGCCGTTCCCACGTAGCGCCAAAAGAGATTACGAAGAGCTTGAATTTCGGACCTCCTTTTGCGTCATACTGCGTCTGCAGGGTAAGTGCCACCGAACTAAGCGGCGGCACATGGAGGTTGGCAATTCTGGATTGCGCATCGACTAGGCCTTTTTGTATTTCGTCCAATACGGCGTCGATTGCTACCCCGTTAGCAGTGACCGACGAAGCTTCTTGCGCAGGAATATCGCGAGCGGAAGCGCATAAAACCGCAAAAATCAACGCGCTTTTTGCGCATTTCGCTGGAAAAGACGTCATGGCTGAGAGTCTATCACAAAAATCCATTTCTGAATCCGCAGCTTTCTGCGCCACACAGCCGTCGTGGAGTTGGCGAGGCCAAGGATTTTGAATTGAGCCGTCTTCCAGTAGGTACTTGGCAAAACAATGAATTAGAGGCCTTCCGATCGGTTAACACCACCCTTCCGCTCGACGAGAAAGTTCAGTTCTTGAGGTGCCCAAGGGTCTCTCTACAGCAGCAAGTGCATCCGTGAGCTGGCGTTCGCACCGAGTTTGCGCCGCGCCTTGTAATCGCTAGCCACATAATCGCGGTCTGCGGGGAGCGCGGCTACACCCCGTTGCGACCGTCGCAAGAGGGGGTCACGTTGTTTCCCCGCGCGCTGATACTCGGCATTCGATCCCTTTTACACACGTAGAATGAGTCTTGGGCGGCGGGAGAGCAAGACTTAGATTTTTTGTGCATCCCCATGTCAATCAGTAACATGCATTGAGTTAGTCCCCGGGGAACTCCGGCGCGATACTCTGCACAGTTGTGAACTGCATGGGTGCGCGCGCAGTTCCCTCTCGAAAGAAGCCCAATGATGGCTCGATGCATGCCTGGGCGGTCCGCAAAGATCCGTGAGGGAAGCGCCCGAGCGCCTTTTCAGCGTGTCAGCAAACAGTTCACTGGCCTAAGCTGAGCGTGACCGCCTCGCCCCCGAGCGTTTTCCGCCAGGTTGCGCTCGGCCTTGAGGACGGAGAAATGCGGGTCGTACCATCCCGCGGGTCGGACCTCTGAAAAGAAAGTAGGTCCTGAATACCAGTCGGGGAACCCCTGTGCTTCGGGCCGCCAGTGAATACCCTCCCTCCGAGGCCTTCCAAAGAGGACCGCGAATCGTCGAAGTCAAGCAAATCGGTAGTGCCCGAAAAGCGCGGATCAGAGCACTTTTCAGGCACTACTAGCCAGACGAACGTTGCTCGGAGACCTGACCCCTGGTGCTCGACCACGCAGTCGCCGTTTTCGGCCCCTTGCGTCGCTTGCGTGCATTCCTGCCCGACCACAAGAGTGCTCATCACCGCGTTGCAACAATAATGACCTTCGTCGGGTAGTTGCTGCTATGCAATGAAGTCGTAACAGACTCGCGCTCTTTCTTGCCCTTGATTGTCTGGTTGGCGACTGCGCTCCCGCTATAGATGATCTGTGTCAGAAAGATCCTGCCGTCACCATACTTGTTGAACACAGCCTTATCCGTCTCCGAATCCACTTTCGCCAGGGCTCGCAATTGCAAGACGCGCATGACCAACTGGCCGTTTGATTCGGACGCAACCATCAGGGCTTTATCCTGTGGCACGAAACGATAATCGCCGGCGGGCATCTGCTTGTCCCCACAAAGAACGGCCACGGAATCTGCGCTCTGAGCGGGGCCGAAGCCGAACCCTGCGCCGCGAGGGTCGAGGCCAAGGCCAGCAAACCAACACACCCACATAGGATGCTCTTCATAGGACTCTCCTTTCTCATATAAACCTCCTCGATTTCCGGTTAAGCGGTGTGCGGGAAATGGCCCACCACTTTAACCTTGGGAAGCGCCTTCCTACTCTTCTTAGCGAAAAGCGCGCCTCGAAAACTGTAACCATTTTTGAGACATTTTATGTTTAAGCGTGCTGGAATCAAGCGTGCTGAAATCAGGCCGGAGGGCTGTATGCAACCGCAGCCTGGCCATGACGTTACGGCTTTGCTCCATGCCTGGAGAGCCGACAACACGCGTGCCCTGGATCTTCTCATCCCGTTACTAGAGCGGGAGTTGCACCAGATCGCCCGGCGTCACATGGCAGCCCAGCCACCCGGGCACATCCTACAGACGACTGCGCTGTTCCACGAAGCCTACCTACGGCTAGTCGACGCGAAACGTGCCGATTGGCACGATCGCTCCCATTTCCTGGCCGCCTGCTCGCAGATCATGCGCCGCATCCTGGTGGACGATGCACGGGCTCGCAAGGCGGCCAAGCGCGGCGGCGGTTGCGCGGGTGTACCGGTGAATGAGGCTTGGGTGGTCGCGCCCGAACCGGATACCGATGTCGTGGCGTTAGATGAAGCCCTTGACGCTCTGGCCAAGCACGATCCGCGCAAAGCCAAAGTCGTGGAGTTGCGATTCTTCGGAGGGCTGAGTGTGGAGGAGACCGCGGCCGCGCTCGAAATATCCGAGGAAAGCGTGCTGCGCGACTGGCGGCTGGCGCGAGCATGGCTCGCACGGGAGGTCCATAAAGGAGGACCGCATGGACTCCGAGCGCTGGCGAAGAATTGAAACCCTGTATCAAGCGGCTCTGGCTGTCGAGCCGGACAGCCGCGCCGCTTTCCTCGAACAGAGCTGCTCTGGCCAGGAAAGCTTGCGGCAAGAGGTCGAGTCTCTCTTATTCCATGGGGAGAATGCCGGCCGTTTTCTGGAAGACTCGCCGGTAGCGGCCGAGAGCCCGATGGCGATTCAACCGGGCGCGAAGTTGGGTAGTTTCGAGATCCTCGGCCTGCTGGGAAAGGGCGGCATGGGCCAGGTTTACCGCGCCTACGACACAAAGCTGCGCCGCGAGGTCGCCCTCAAGGTGATTTCGACGGAGCACCTGGCCGATCCCGAGAGTAAGCGGCGGCTGTTGCGGGAGGCGCGCGCGGCTTCGGCGCTGAACCATCCCAACATCGTGATGGTGTACGAGATCGGCTCGGAAGGTGGCATGGATTTCATTGCCATGGAGCTTGTCGAGGGGAGGAGCCTGCATGAGGTGATCCCACCGGAGGGCCTGCCGCTGGCGGGAACGCTGGATTACGCCGTGCAGATTGCTAACGGGCTAGAAAAGGCTCACGCGGCCGGGATCGTGCATCGCGATCTGAAGCCCGGCAACATCATGGTGACTCAGGATGGGCTGGTGAAGCTGGTGGATTTCGGTCTGGCGCGGCGAGTGCGTGTGCCCGAGTCCGCAACCGCCGCCACCCTGGAGGGTCGAATCGGCGGCACGCCGGCCTACATGTCGCCGGAGCAGGCGCAAGGGGAGCCGGGAGATGCGTGTTCGGACGTGTTTTCGTTCGGGGCGGTGCTGTATCAGATGCTGACCGGCCGGCAGCTCTTCTCGGGCGACTCGACCGCGTCCGTCCTGGCGGCGGTGCTGCGGGAGGAGCCCGGCTGGGACGCGCTACCCGCCGCAACGCCGCCCGCTGTCCGCAGGCTGTTGCGGCTGTGTCTGCGCAAGGACCGGAGGAAGAGGCTGCAATCGATCGGCGACGCACCCATCCTGCTCGAGGAAGCGGAGGAGGGAGCGCCCCCCGTGAGCCCGGCGGCCAACTCGGTGTTGCGCCGATGGTTGTGGCCGGGCGTATCCGCGGCGCTGGCGGCTTTGCTGCTCGCAGCGGGGCTTCGCTATCTCCGCGCGCCAGCCGCGCAGTCCGTTCCCGCGCGGCTCTCTTTCACCGCGCCACCCGGAGTGTTTTTTAACGACCTGGATTCGGACCACCTGGCGGTCTCCCCCGACGGCACGAAACTGGCTTTCACGGCGCGGAACGCGGAGGGGAAGAAGCTGGTCTGGGTGCGTCCCGTGGACTCCACCGAGGCCAAGCCTCTCCACGGCACAGACCATGTCGTGTACGACCTCTTCTGGTCGCCGGACAGCCGGTCGATTGCGTACTCCTCGCGGGGCAAGCTGAAGCGCGTGGATCTGGATGACGGCAATAACCGGGAGCTGTGCGATGCCCCGCGGCTCGTTGGCGGGTCGTGGAGTAAACAGGACGTGATCGTCTTCGCGCCGGATTACAACAAGGCGCTGCTCGAGGTTCCGGCCGCGGGCGGCACGCCGTCGCCGGCTACGGTGAAGGATGCCGCGCGCGGCGATGTGGCCCATACCTTTCCGGTCTTCCTGCCAGACGGGCGGCATTTTGTATTTCGCGTGGGCTGGGGACGGGAGCCGGGAATCTATCTGGGAACGCTCGGCTCCATGCAAGTGAAGCGGCTGGTTCCCGACTTCTACGGCTGCTTTGCTCCTCCGGATTCGCTGCTGTTCCTGCGCAACGGAGCGCTGCTGGCGCAGCGCCTTGATGTCTCGCAGCAGGAACTGACGGGCGAACCCGCGACAATCGTGGCGCAAGCGGGACAGGGCCGCGTGAACCAGTATCTCTGCTCGGCCTCCGATGACGGCGTGCTGGTCTGGAAGGGAGCGTGGTTGCACGACTATCAACTGGTCTGGCGGGATCGCGAAGGACGGCCGGTGGGGGCGGTGGGACCGGTGGAGAGGCTCTCCCAAGACGGCCTGGAGCCGCGTCTTTCGCCGGAAGGAAAGCGGGTGGTTTTCCGGCTCGATATGAATCGCGGCCGCGATGTGAATCTGGACCAGTCGATCTGGGTGGCCGAACTGGACCGTGACGCTCCGGTGGAGTTGGGGGAAGGGCGACTCCCCGCGTGGTCCCCTGATGGCAAGCGGGCTGTATTCGTAGTCACCGGAACCGGCAGACCGGTCGCCATGGACGCCAGCGGGGTGGGCCAGCCGGAGACGCTGCTATTGCCGGCGCCCGGCTGGGCCGGCGACTTTTCTCCGGACGGGCGTTTCTTTCTGGGCTGCCGCCGCAGCGATAAGACGCGCATCGACGTGTGGGCTGCGCCTCTGTTCGGAGATCGGAAGCCATACCCGCTGCTGAATTCGCCCGGCGACGAGCTTACTCCGAGGTTCTCGCATGACGGCCGCTGGCTGGCCTATACCTCGGACGAATCGGGAAGCTACGAAGTGTATATCCGGTCGTTCACGCCCGAATGGCCAGGTGGGATCCGCCCGCAAGCGCGTTTCGCCCAACGGAGGCTCTCAACCCACTTGGAGGCGTGATGGCAAGGAGCTGTTCTATCTCTCTCCCGCCGGTGAGATGATGGCGGTGCCGGTGAGGCAGTCGGGCGCCGATTTGGAATTAGGCCACGAGCAGGCGCTTTTCAAGGTGCGGACGCCAGCCGCCGGCCGATTGCTGGGCAGTTACGACGTCGCCGCCAACGGCCAGCGCTTCCTGATTGGAGAGCTGGTCGGCGATCCTCCTCCGGCGCCACTTGTGATCCTGAACTGGCCGGCCGCTCTTAAGCACTGAGGGGATCGCCGAACAGCACCGCTTGGCGCCCTGATCGCGGCCCATCTCCGGCTCCCTGCGTCCGCCATCGCCTTTCGCACCGACGCGCTGATCCGGCGACACGTAGTCCGCAGTGCCCGGAATCGTGCCGGCCTGCGTCACTGTTGCGTCCGATTCGGCCGGCTCTTCGACCTTCGCGAGGCCGAGGCGGAGATGGGCCGCCACCAAAAAAATTAGAGCGTGGCGTTAAGACGAAAGCCGCAGCGGGAAACGTACTTCATGCTTGTTGGGCTGGCCGGCCCGCGATCATATCAATGACCCAGGACCGATTCAAAGTTTTCAAAACCATGCCGTCCGTTTTGGTCCGCGACGACGTAGTAACATGATGGATCGCCATATGACTCCATCGCAATACATGAAACAATACAAACCACTGAAGATCGAGTTTATCGCGACCAATACGGCTCCAGTAACCATATCTCTCGACAAATACTTGATCTCGCCTCGCGATTTGTCCCCGGAGGGCGCCGCGCTCATCGAAAAGGCGAAGGATTATCTCGCCAGGCAAAAGAGCGTGGATTCGAGCTTCACCCTCGCGTTGTCAGTGGACAGCCGGGTGGCGACTTTTGGTACCTGGGATCAGTTGAAGCCTTTTCTGGCGCCTCCTTTTTACGGTAAAGGGTCCCCGGAAGAGTATCAGATTGTCGCTCAGATCGCAGTACTGACGGGTCGGGCTACGGCGTCAAATCTACAGAAATACTTTGATGATAACCTCGGCATCGACTGCAACGGCTTCGTCGGCAACTTTCTTTGGCACCGAAAGGCTGACTGGCAGGAGCCTGCCGTCGAGGATCGATCACGGCCGATCACGGAATTCATTCAGCCGAAAGATGGCCGCGCGATCGCCGACATCGACGATATTCAGCCAGCCGAGCTGAACGTGTTCGGGCTCGTAAGAGACAAGACGTTCGAGATCATTCCCTTCGCAATTTGGACCGAGGGTAAATTGGCCGATTCCGGTCACATCTTCATCTCCGAACCGGGCCGCTTTCAACGGATTCCTCGAATCCCATTGCTGACACCAGTCCTTCAGCTCTGGGCTGTCGAATCGACGGGGGGAAAGGGTCTTGCCGAGGACTGGTGCACAATCACCGAATTCGCCGACGCGAAGGGCAAGCCTCGAAACCCCGTCGGGTTTCCGCATCACCGTATTTTCAAAGTGCACCGCAATAGCAAAAACTCGGACAACCTGTTCGCAATCACCGCGTACTCGCTTTAACCTTCGGCAAGACCGCCGGCGCTCGATTTTTCTTGCGCGCGGTGGACTAATCCCGGGGTGGTCGGTCGTTTCCATACACCACTGGCTCGGCACGTTTGCAGCATGAAAAGCCCGCCCCGAAAAAGCGCCGGATCAGCGCGGCAGCGCGAAAACGCGAGGCCCGGAAAAGCGGCTAGATCCGCCTGATGCTCGCGAACCAGGCGGGTGCGCCGTAGTCGTCGTGGAATCTCGTCTGTATCCGGTCCGGTTTGATGGCGGCGACAGTCCATCCACTGTTTGGGTTGAAGGCCGCTCTAATCTCGTCCTGCCTGACAGGGTGTGGGCCAGTATCGGGACCGTCGTCACTGAAGCACAACACATACAGAGTTCCATAGTGCTCGGTCACAGACGCCAGGCTTGTCGCGTATCGCGTTTGCTCGTCGCCTTCGAACGTGTGGAACAGTCCGCAGTCCAGCACCGTCTGAAACATGCGGCCCAGGCGCTTTAATTGGAACGCGTCCGCTGCGGCGAACTCAACCTCGATCCCACGGTCGGCGATCCCACGCTCGGCGGCCTTCTTTCGGGCGATCGCCAACGCCGTGTCCGCCACGTCAACGCCCAGAACGGACAATCCCGGC
>Ga0187784_10005718_pt1 | contig 10044 bp, 14 predicted proteins | sample 1015_SJ02_MP15_2_FD_132964 | JGI IMG/M metagenome (GOLD analysis project Ga0187784, IMG submission 132964) | Tropical peat soil microbial communities from peatlands in Department of Meta, Colombia - 1015_SJ02_MP15_20_MG | ecosystem: Environmental > Terrestrial > Soil > Wetlands > Peat | place... | reverse complement strand
TACTTTGAATGTCATTCCGGGCTTGACCAAGCTTGCCCCGTGCTTGACACGGGGGAATCCAATGATTTCAACTGGATTCCTGCCCAGGCTTCACCGAGGCGAGCTTTTGCAGGAATGACAGCTTCTGAACTTATGTAAAGAAGTGTTGGACGCACTACACTAGCTTCACCCGAAGGCGGACCGTCCCGCCTCTCCCCCATTGTTCCCACCTTTATCTCGCAATTCAACCTCTTTCTTTTAGAAAATACCACTTGTTTCGTTTGGATGCTCGAGGACCCCTCTGAAGCCGGAGGTTCGATCGAGATTCTTCCCAAAATCTTTGGATGTTTTGAGACGACAGCAAGGCTTACTGAAATAGTGGAATGGAGCGAACCCCTCGGCTCCCAGACCTGAAGGTCGGGATCTTCGCTCGGGGTTCATCCTGGGCAGCACGTATCACTCCGTTTTAAAAGACGGAGCTTCGCGCGGCCAAACGGGTAAACATAGATTTAAGACGAAAATGGTGTCCAGAAAACGAAATAATGTGCGGATATTGCAAAAGCGATTATTTTGGTTTAAGAACCATCCAGAATGGAAAACAGAGATTATTTAGATCTGAAGGCGGTTGTCACCCTGGTCATCGTGACTCTACTTTGGGGTTTTAATTATCCTGTCATCAAGTATTCGAATCAAGGCGTGTCACCCGTCTTTGCATCGACTTTAAGGTCGATTATTGCTTCGATTTGCGGGCTGTTCTACTGCCTCAGGAAAGAAGAAAAGTTATTCCATACGGATAGGATGCTCTTTCACGGGATCATGGTGGGTCTTTTGTTCGGAGCGGAGTTCGCATGTATCTACTTTGGCCTGCTCTATACAGATGCCGCCCGCTCCGTGGTCTTCGTCTATCTCAGCCCCTTTGTTGTGGCCATCGGGGCCCATTTTTTTCTCAAGGGAGAACGGCTGACCCTTCCAAAAATGTTAGGCCTTGTCCTGGCTTTTACCGGCATCTTCCTCGTCTTTGGCGGTAGGCCCAGAACGGCCAAAGCATCCATGTTCTTCGGAGACATTTTACAGATCGCGGCTGCCGTCTTGTGGGGCGCCACAACCCTTTACATCAAGAGGTTTATGGCAGAGAGGGTTGAACCTATACACACCTTTCTTTATCAGCTTTTCTTCTCGATTCCTATCCTGCTCGTCATTAGCATCATCCTCGAACCGAAGTGGATCCACAAGATTGATCCTTATATCATCGCTTCTCTTTTCTACCAATCGGTCATCATCGCCTTTATCACTTACTTGGTATGGTTCAAGCTCATCCACAAATACTCGGTGAGTAGGCTCTCCGCTTTCACTTTTTTCACCCCAATTTTCGGGGTTCTTTTCGGCATCCTTCTCCTCCACGAGGAGCTGACAGCCTCTTTAATGATCGGCCTTCCCATGGTCTCCATGGGGATTTTTTTGGTGAACTGGAGAAGAAGGACAGCCGTTTGATGTGAGGTTCTTCTATGCCCACCGGAATATTCATTGCTCTCTTCGGCTATCTCTTAGGATCGATTCCTACCGGTCTTCTTCTGACCAAATTCTTCTCCAAAGTTGACCCGAGAAAGGTAGGAAGTAAAAACATTGGGGCGACCAATATCTTTCGAACGGCGGGAAAGTCATTGGGTGTCCTGACGCTGGTCGGAGATGTGCTGAAAGGGGTGATCCCTACCGTGATGGCCATGCATTGGGTTCTTGCGGACCAGTGGGGCCTCTCACATCACGTATGGATAGCCCTCGCAGGGTTGAGCCCATTCCTTGGCCATGTCTTCTCCATTTTTCTCGGGTTTAAAGGTGGGAAGGGGGTTGCGACCGCGCTTGGCGTTTACCTTCCGATTTCGACCATTTCGGTTCTCGTTGAATGCCTTATCTTTCTGGAAATTGTTTGGAAATGGAGGTTCATTTCATTGGGGTCTATCATCTGCGCAACGACCATTCCGATTCTCATCGCTTTTTTCAGGAGCGATTCACCGGTTTACTTCATCCTAAGCGTTATTATAGCCGCCCTGATCCTCTATCGACATCAGCCGAATATCTCCAGGCTTATGCAAGGGACGGAGAGCAAATGGAAGTCCACCTAGTGTCCTGAGTCAGAAGTCCCTTTACTTTGAATGTCATTCCGGGCTTGACCAAGCTTGCCCCGTGCTTGACACGGGGGGAATCCTATGATTTCAACTGGATTTCTGCCCAGGCTTCGCCGAGGCGAGCTTTTGCGGGAATGACAGCTTCTGAACTTATGTAAAGAAGTGTTGGACGCAGTACACTAGAATGGAGAATGTGGAATGCCGATTGCGGAATTAAGGAAAACAGGATACCAGGTTGTAAGATTTACTAACCCGGTACCCGTGCCTACCATTAGGCAGGCACTACCTGGTAACCTAATTGGCTGATAAAAGCTTCGGATAATCTAAATTCGAAGTTGACTAAAGTTTTTTCAGGGCGGCTCTGGCTCTTCTTTCCTTTTTCGAGGGTCTTCTGGAGAGCCCCTTTTTCTTTGTTCCCTTCTCATCCTCCTCATCTTCTTCAGGGCTCCCTTCGACCTTGTAAGAAGATCCTTCCAGCTTCTCTTGAAATTGCTCGGAGGGAATCACAGCGGCGTCTATTCGTTCAGCAAATCGTGATATCTCTCGGTCCGAAGTAACCACAATCGCTCCCGAGCCTTTCTCCCTAACCAGCCGCTTGATCACCTCATCCGCCTTCTCTCCTAATCTGGAGTAGATGACTTCGACCCCCTTTTGGATGTCTCTTTTTTCAGCGGCCCAACCTCCCAGCCATCCATCGAAGACGACAGTAATCGCGGAGGATTTAAGTTTTTGATAAGCTGAAAGTTGATCAATAAGACGGTCGCGTTCCCACCGGAGCTGGACGGAACTGAGGCGGGTCAATGAGTGAGTAATGTGCAGGAGGTTATAGCCGTCGATGATGAGATGCATTCCGATTGCGGATTGGCGATTTCGAAATGCGGAATAGATATTAGAAAATCCGAAATCCGCATTCCTAATTCCGAAATAAGAGTATCAGAGATAGTCCAGCCACTCTCTATGGCTTGGTTCTTTTCCTCTGACGATATCGAAGAAAGCGGCTTGAAGTCCTTTGGTCATTGGACCTGGCTTTCCATCCCCGATCATGCGGTCGTCGACCTCTCGGATGGGCGTCAGTTCGGCAGCCGTCCCCGTAAAGAAGGTTTCCTGAGCCGTATACAGCTCATCTCGAGTAAACCGTTCCTCCAGCAGAGCGATCTTCTTCGCCTTGGCCATCTGAATCACGAAATCACGAGTGATACCGGGAAGGATGGAGGTGAGCGGAGTTGTTTTCAAAGCCCCTTTTTTCAGCATAAATATATTCTCTCCACTGGCCTCTGAGACATAGCCCTCGGTGTCGAGCATCAAGGCCTCGTCATATCCCATCTTCATCACTTCTCTCTTGGCTAGAACTGAGTTCACATAGTTGCCGCAAATTTTCGCCTTGGTCATCATCACATTGACATGGTGACGGGTGTAGGAGGAAACCTTTACCCGGATTCCTTTTTCTATAGCCCCTTCCCCCAGATAGGCTCCCCATGACCATGTTGATAATGGCGACTTGGATTGGATTCTCTCCGGGATAAACCCCCATGACCCCTTCCCCGATGAAAACGATCGGTCGGATGTAACCCTCTCTCAATTGGTTCACGCGCAGTGTCTCTCTACAGGCCTCCGAAATCTCCCTTTTAGAATAAGGGATCTTAATATCCGCGATCTGAGCGGAATCGAACAGCCGGTCTACATGCTCCCTTAGCCTGAAGACTGCGGACTTCCCATCATGACAAAGATAACATCGGATTCCTTCAAAGACGGCCAAGCCATAATGAAGACTGTGCGTCAGGATGTGGACATTGGCCTCTTTCCAAGGGATCAAATTTCCATCCATCCAGATCTTCGATACCTTCTCCACCATAAGCTGAACCCTCCAGGCCGTATCCCGGGAGAACACGAACGCCGTGTCTTCTCCCCGTGTCGGAAGGAGAAAATACCCTAAAGCGGCCCCCCCATGCCCTCCTAACGCCCTTTGGGGATCATTTTTTAGCCTATTTTAGCCGGGTTGTCAAAAGAAAGTTTACAAGTGCCCATCAGTGTGTTAATTGTTAATTCTTCATCAAACGATACGCAGGAGGGCGAAATGGAAAGGACGTTGATTACTGGAGGAGCAGGATTTCTCGGCTCCCACCTCTGCGATTTTTTTGTTGCCCAGGGACACAATGTGATCTGTATAGATAACTTGATCAAAAAGGAGAATATTGAAAATATCGCTCACCTCATGGGACATGAAAGATTTCAATTTATCAAATACGATGTTACCGAATATCTTTATGTTGAGGGCAAACTCGACCATGTCCTCCACTTCGCATCTCTCGCCAGTCCGAAGGATTACCTCGACTATCCCATTCAAACGTTAAAGGTGGGATCCTTGGGCACTCACAAAGCGCTCGGTTTAGCAAAAGAAAAAAATGCCAGTTTCCTCCTCGCTTCGACGTCCGAAGTCTACGGAGACCCCAGCGTTCATCCCCAGCCGGAGTCTTACCCGGGAAATGTCGATCCTGTTGTGCCAAGAGGAGTTTATGACGAGGCAAAAAGATTCGCAGAAGCCATCACCATGGCTTACCACAGAACCCACGGCCTGCGAACTCGCATTGCGAGGATCTTCAATACTTACGGTCCAAGGATGAGGCTTGACGATGGAAGGGCCTTGCCTAACTTCATGGTCCAGGCACTGAGGGGAGAGGAGATCACGGTTTACGGAAATGGTTCCCAAACCCGCAGTTTCTGTTATGTGGACGACCTCATCGTGGGGATCAAGCAACTTCTTGATTCCGATGTTGCAGACCCCGTCAACCTGGGAAACCCCGAGGAGATCACCGTCTTGGACTTCGCCAAAGAGATCGTCCGCCTGACCGGAAGCAAGAGCCGAATCATCTTCGGTCCCTTACCGCAGAACGACCCCAAGGTAAGGCAGCCGGACATCACCAAGGCTAAAACGATGTTAGGATGGGAGCCGAAAGTAAGCCGCCAAGAAGGGTTGAGAAGAACGGTGCAATACTTCAAGGAAAAACTATCTCAGTGATTCGGAAATCTCTTTCCTTTGGGAGCGTAAAATTGCTAAACGGACAAGAGCTTAGCTGGAAAGAGTTTTAAGAAGGAAGGGAGACTCTAATCTGAGCCCGGTCTGTTAAGGCGGTCTTAACGGTTTGGACTCCAGAAAGAATCTCCGACAGATGCTCTTCGCCTTCGGCGAAATAAAGCCTCAGATTCTTGATCCGTTTGCCATTCAACGAATATCCCCTGAAACCTAATCCATTCACGATCCCTTCAATGAGAACCTCGGCCATCTTGCTACAATTCACATTGGTGCCCTCCCCATAAGGGAGAGAAAGGCAGATTTCAGAAGCATCCAGTCTCTGAAGGATTTGTAAGAGGCGCAGGGGGACTTCCCTGAGGCGAAGAGAACGGTATTCCTTCAATTCCCCGAGGCCAAGGAGAAGGATCATCCGCGGCATAACCCTCCCTTGTGAAGGAACTAAGATCGTTTCGTTCCAATCACCCGACAGCTTCTTTTCCATCAGAAACCGGGAGAACTTCCCATTGAACCTCCAATCGATCAAACCACTCGAGCCCTTGAGAGGCCTCTCGTCCTTAAAAAATCCGCTCACCAAGAGGTCACACTTCTGACCATCAACCCTTTCTTTGGAGAGAATGACATCCATATTCCTTAACCTAATCCCCCCTCTTTCCCCTTTAATCTACGGGGATTGAAGGGGGGTTACAAGAGGGGAAAGCCGCCCAGACGAAGCCGGAAGGACCTCTTTCTCGTTCATTGTTCATCCTACCAACTGGGCCTATCCGCTTTAACCAAGAGTCTATTTTTATCAGATGGGTTTTCTGACAACCTCATTCTGGATCCGGTCTAAAATGCCGTTGATGAAACCTCCGGAGTCCTCGGATCCATACCGTTTCCCGAGGTCAATGGCTTCGTTAATGGTAACTTTAGGGGGAATCTCTTCACAGTAGAGGAGCTCGAAAAGGGCCATACGGAGGATATTTCTTTCAATGATATTGATACGGTCTAAACGCCAATTTTCTGAATATTGCTGGATGAGCCGATCTAACGCTTCACGGTGCTCTAAAACACCCAAGACAAGAAGCTTCATAAACTCGTCCGCCTCTCCGTTGCGTGAAAAATGCTCCTGAAATTGACCGAGAGCTGTGATCGCCTCTTGCTTCGTGATATTCAATTGAAAAAGAACCCGGAGGGCATACTCCCTCGATCTCCTTCTTCTCCTCAAACTACCCTTTACCCTTTCCTATCTCCTTCATGAGGTTGGCCATTTCGATGGCAGACATGGCCGCATCGAATCCTTTATTTCCGACTTTGGTCCCTGCCCGTTCAATCGCTTGCTCGATGGTATCGGTGATCAACACCCCAAAGGAGACAGGGACTTCACTTTCCAGGGTGAGGCTCGCAATTCCTTTGGTGACTTCGTTAGCAATGTACCCAAAATGCGGTGTCGCCCCGCGAATCACTGAACCTAAGCAAATGACGGCATCGTACCTTCCGCTCTTTGCCAACTTTTTTGCGATGAGAGGAATCTCAAACGCCCCCGGAACCCGGGCCACCGAGCAATCCCCCTCCTCTGCTCCGCTCCTCCGCAAAGCGTCCATTGCCCCTTCCAGAAGTCTCTCGCCAATGAAGTCATTGAATCGGCTTAATACAATTCCGAATTTGAGTCCTTTGGCCGTCAATTTACCCTCGAAGGTCTTTACCATCATCTTCTCCTTTCATTGTGAACCGTGTCGGTGATTCGCAATTCGAAATTCTTACTCTGCTAATAACCTATCATTATTCATTCTTATCAAGTCACGAGTCACCCCAATCACCATTAGTCTCCTGATTTGATGGAAAGGAGGTGACCCATCTTCTTTGCCTTGGCCTTGAGATATTCAATGTTCTCCTGGTGGGGTTTTGTCTCGATGGCCACCCGCTCAACCACCTCGATACCGTATCCTTCCAGGCCGATGATCTTTCGAGGATTGTTTGTCATCAGGCGAATCTTATGAAGGCCAAGATCGGCGAGAATCTGAGCGCCGATTCCATAATCCCTCATATCGGCCTTAAACCCAAGCGCCTCATTGGCCTCTACCGTATCCTTCCCCATGTCTTGAAGACAGTAGGCCCTCAGTTTATTGACCAACCCGATTCCTCTCCCTTCCTGCCGCATGTAGACGATGACCCCTTTCCCTTCTTTTTCCACCATGGCCATGGCTGTATGAAGTTGTTCTTCGCAGTCACATCGCCTCGATCCGAACACATCACCCGTCAAGCATTGCGAATGAACTCTCACCAGGACCGCATCCTCCGTCCCGATCTCCCCTTTGACCAAAGCGATGTGGTGATACGGGTCCACATCGTTCTCGTAGGCAATGGCGGTAAAGGCGCCCCCGTATTTTGTAGGAAGGGTAGCTGTCGCAATCCTTCGAACCAAGGACTCCTTATTCAAGCGATACTTGATCAAATCGGCAATCGTTACAATCTTCAGTCGATGTTCTTCGGCAAAGACCCGGAGGTCTGGCATCCTGGCCATCGTCCCATCGTCTTTCATAATCTCGCAGATCACCCCTGCTGGCTTCAGTCCTGCCAGTCTTGCTAAATCGACCGATCCTTCGGTCTGACCGGTTCTGACCAATACCCCACCCTGTCTTGCCCTTAACGGAAAGATATGCCCGGGCGAGACCAAATCCTCGGGTTGGGTGCTTTCGTCCACCGCCGTCAAAATCGTTGCTGCCCGGTCAGCTGCTGAAATGCCCGTGGTCACCCCTTTCCGGGCATCGATGGAGACGGTGAATGCGGTCTGGAATCGCGAGGTATTTTCAGAGACCATCATCGGCAGACGAAGCTCATTCAGCCTTTCGTCCGTCAATGAAAGACAGATCAGTCCCCTCCCGTATTTTGCCATAAAATTGATCGTCTCAGGCGTTGCCTTCTCCGCTGCCATCGTGAGATCGCCTTCATTTTCCCGATCCTCGTCGTCGACCAGGATCACCATCCTTCCCTGGCGAATATCCTCCAAAGCTCCCTCAATTCTATGAATCATTCGAACCTCTCAATCTCCTTTGATGAAACCGTGCTCCTCTAAAAAAGAGCGATCCACTTCCCCGGATTTCTTCTCCCTTTGGCCTAACAATTTTTCAACGTATTTCCCTAAGATGTCCGCTTCCAAATTGATCCGATCTCCAACTTTTTTATCTTCGAGAGTGGTTTTCTCTACCGTAAACGGAATCAGGGTCATTTGAATCTCCCCCCCATGGTATTCATTCACTGTCAGGCTGACCCCATCAACAGCGATTGACCCTTTTTGGACAACATACCTCGCTACGGATTCAGGAATCTTTATTCTCAGGAGAAAGAAATCTCTTTCCTTCCTTTTTTCGGCAATCACCCCGATCCCGTCGATATGCCCGGTCACGATATGGCCGCCCAGGCGGTCGTTCAGTCTCAGCGCTCTTTCCAGATTGACTTGGTCTCCTTCCTTTAATTCCCCCAACAACGTTCTCTGAAGAGTCTCTTGGGAGAGATCAAGTTCAATCGCTTGCTCCTTATTCCCTGCTACAGTAAGACAAACTCCATTTACATTAATACTATCACCAAGTTGCACTTCTGTCAAATGACGTGGCAATCCTATGGTCAGTCTCTTTTCTCGCCCCCGGTATTCCATCCTCACCACCTTGCCCTTGTCCTCTATGATCCCGGTGAACATTACTTTATTCCCCATCCCAAATAGCCTTCCAACAGCACATCTTCTCCGATTCGTTTTGCTTTCATCTCTTTCAGAGGAATGGCTTCTGGAAGTCTGAATACACCTTTCCCCCCAAAGATTCCCGGGGCCTGGGAGTCACCGATCACCTTGGGAGAGAGAAAGAGAAGAAGTTTATCGATCAACCCTTCATCCAAAAACGATCCATTGACCCGACTCCCTCCTTCGACCAGAAGACTCGTTATCCCGATCTCTCCTAGCTTGAAAAGACAAGACTTAACGTCAACCCTTCCCTCTTTGGAAGGGAGGGTCATGATCCGGACGCCCCTCTTCGCCAACCTGTCTATCTTGTCTTCGGGGGCTAACTCTGTCGCTGCGATGACGACCCTTGCAGGAAAATCCCCAATGACTCTGGCTTCTTCAGGGATCTTCAACCGACTATCGAGAACAATTCGATAAGGGTCTCTCCCTCCCTTGATTCCCGTTGTAAGCAACGGGTCGTCTGTCAGTACGGTCCCGATGCCGACAAGAACGCCATCGACTTGATCCCTCAATTTATGGACGAAGCGTCGCGAGTCCTCCCCAGAAATCCATTTGGAATCACCGCCTCGGGTTGCTATCTTACCGTCCAGCGTGGCGGCAACCTTTAGAGTAACAAAGGGCTCTTTTTCCAAGATATACTTACAAAAAGCCTCATTCAATCTCCGGCATTCTCTTTCTAAAATTCCTACTCGGACGTCGAGGCCCGCCTTTTTCAGGGCCTTGATCCCTTTCCCCCCTACCAACGGGTTCGGATCCTCCATGCCAATCACCAAGCGTTTCACACCCGCTTTGATCACCTGGGGAGCGCACGGAGGAGTCTTTCCGTAATGCGTGCAGGGTTCCAGATTGATATAAAGCGTGGCTCCTTTGGCTTCTTCCCCCGCTCGTCGGAGGGCGATGATCTCGGCATGAGCCTCTCCTGCTTTTGCATGATACCCCTGCCCAACCACATCGTCCTTTTTCACCAGAATGGCACCCACCATGGGATTGGGAGAGGTTCTGCCTCTTCCTTTTTCCGCGAGGCGCAGCGCTCGTTTCATCCATCGTTCGTCATCCATCATGGTGAACACCGATTCGTGATGGTGGTAGTATCGCCCCCAGCACTATTTCTTCACTTCTTTTTGGCCTCTTCCCTATTCTCAAGGAGGTCCTTCAGCTCATCCATGAATTCTCGAATATCTTTGAACTGCCGATAGACG
>Ga0187784_10005717_pt1 | contig 10044 bp, 8 predicted proteins | sample 1015_SJ02_MP15_2_FD_132964 | JGI IMG/M metagenome (GOLD analysis project Ga0187784, IMG submission 132964) | Tropical peat soil microbial communities from peatlands in Department of Meta, Colombia - 1015_SJ02_MP15_20_MG | ecosystem: Environmental > Terrestrial > Soil > Wetlands > Peat | place... | reverse complement strand
TTTGCCAATTCTGCCATTGCTCTTGATCCTGCCAACGATGCGCGTGTCTATTTCTATGCTGCCGGCGGGTTCCTCGGGCTGCATCGTCTGCCCGAAGCAGAGAAGAGCGCCTTGAAGGCTGCGGAGATCGACAAAGCCGAGCGCGAACCCCGTATTCACTTCCTGCTGGCTCAAATCTATGAAATCGAGCGTAAACCGGATGCCGAAGCAGCCCAACTGCAGGAATATCTGAAATCTGTCACCGACCCCCAAGAGGTGGCGATGGTCAAGAAATACCTGGCCGATCTCACGGGAGATCGCAGGTAGTAGAAAAGCTGTCGTAGACCGTCTCGGTAATTGCGCTCACGACCGGTCATAAGCCCAATTGGCGATATTTCGCAAACTGTCCGGACGTGCCCTACCATAGCTGGAATGCGTTCAGCTTCTCTTACGAATCCTTGATCGCAGGAGCAGATTTTCGTCAGGTGGAATTAAAAGGGGGCGTTTTGACGAATGGCTGCCTACGAGCAGCAGGCGTTACGGAGTTTTCAGCGGCCATCAGAGCGACTCCCATTGCCAAGATGTCCGCTCCTGTTCTTCGATTTTATCTGCTGGACCACGGCCTTCCGAGGTAAATAGATGGTGTACTCTACCTTCGGGCTTGCAAACCACTCGGACCTGTCAACTTTTGGGGCGTATAAAGCTAACTTAATTATCCGGGCGCAGTATCCCAAGTAGTGAGGGAGCGATCCGCAAGACCTTTGTTCAACCGCACCTCCTCGTCTCCCGTCTGCATAGTGTTTCGCCACCCTGAGCGCTACCCCTCCTCTCTTTTTTGGCCGACAAAAAGGAAATGATCGGAGAATGCTGAGCGAACTTGTTCCAGTCGAAGCCGACTCGGCGCCCGCGCGCCACGGTCCAGATTCCCCTTAGCCACGTTCTTCGGAGATGAATTGGCGAATGCGGGTAAAAGCGCAAAGATCTGCTCCCGCCGTAAATGCCGCATTATATGCGAAACTAGGTAAACGTTTACTCGCTTTGGCGACTTCTACTACAATCGCCCAGTGCAGGGAGCCTGAAGATGAGCCCGCCATGGAACCGTCGTGACCTATTGAAGGGAATTGCTGTCGCATCGGCAGCCGCTGCTGTTCCCGCAAAGCTAATAGGAAAGAATCAAGCCGCAACGGCCGCATCCGATTTCGAAATTCAGCTGACTCCTGTCAGTAGCCAGACATGTCGAATCAGCTTAGTACCCGTAAGAGATGGTTCGGCCGGTCCGATTTCCTCCGACGGGTCGTTGGTTCGGGAATCTTGGGATGCCCCAACAACCAAGCTACGCTCTGGAAGCGGCCTTCCAGTCGTGGTTGGGCGCTTCCGGGTCAACCTTTCGTTTAAACCTGCCAGAATTTCAATCGGGCTCGAGCATGAAAACATCATCCAGCACCTCACCTGGGATCAGGACACCGGCGTTTTCACTTTTCCAATTGGAAGTTCGCCGCTGTTGGGTCTGGGCCAAGGCGGACCTCAGTTCGATCGCCGCGGGGCAGTGGATCTCATGCATAGTGGGCAAGGCGGCTACAAACTGGCCACCCACGGTGGCCGCGTACCGATCCCGTGGATTATTGGAACGGAAGGTTGGGCAATCTTCTTTCATCAACCGTATGGCACATTCGATTTCACAGGGAATGAAGCAAAGTTTCAGCCTGTAATACCGTGTGGCGCCCTGCCGCTCGATCTATTCTTTGTCGCCTCGCCGGATCCGGCGGTCATCATGGGCGAATATGGCCGTATCACCGGTTATCCCGAGATGCCGCCGCTTTGGAGCTTCGGTTATCAGCAGTCCCACCGCACGCTCGCCAGCCGGGAAGAAGTGCTCTCGGAGGCGAAAACGTTCCGCGAAAAGAAATTACCGTGTGATGTTCTGATCTACTTAGGGACAGGATTCTGTCCCTCGGGGTGGAACACAGAAAACGGCTCATTCGTCTGGAATTCTCGCGTGTTTCCGGATCCACGCGAGATGCTGCTTCAGCTGCATGAGGATCATTTCCATGTTGTGCTCCATACAGTGATTTTGTCGGACAGGCTCCAGGGAACCGTACGAGATCAATGCGAGCTTCTGCGGTTCGATGAAACCGAGGCCAGTTGCTACTGGGATGCCCACCGCAAGGATTTTGCGATGGGGGTCGATGGCTGGTGGTCCGATGAAGGCGACCCGCTGGATGTCCGCTCCCGACTGGTGCGGAATCGCATGTACTGGGAGGGGCCACAGCTGGATCGGCCCAACGAGCGGCCCTATGCGCTACATCGCAATGGTTACGCCGACATGCAACGTTACGCCTCATTCCTCTGGTCCGGCGATATCTATTCCACCTGGGAAACCTTGAAAACTCAGATTCCTGTTGGCATCAATACTTCGCTTAGTGGAATCCCGTATTGGGGTACTGACATTGGCGGATTTGTCCCGACCTCGGAATTTACCGCCGAGCTGTACTTGCGTTGGTTTCAGTTTGGCGCTTTCTGTCCACTCTTCCGCTGTCACGGGCGAACCTGGAAGCTGCGTCTGCCCTGGGGATGGAACACCGGAGACCCCGGCCCAATAGAAATTGACAATTACGACGGCGCGGCCGTCCCTGCTGCGAGTCAATTGCATGATGCCCGGGTTGAGCCGATCTGTCGTAAGTACCTGGAATTGCGCTACCGTATGTTGCCTTATCTGTACAGTGCGGTACGCGAATGCGCTACCACGGGCGTGCCTATCATGCGAGCTTTGTGGGTGCACTTTCCCAATGACCCCAAATCTGTCTTGTGCGGAGATCAATATTTATGGGGAAAAAGCTTGCTGGTAGCCCCTGTGGTAGAGCAGGGAGCCACCATTCGCCGCGTGTACCTTCCCCCCTCCGCATGGTATGACTTCTGGACTGGGGAACGCCTGGATGGCGGTCGCGAAATCGACCGGCCCGTGGATCTCGAAACCATTCCTTTATATGTGCGGGCGGGATCGATTCTGCCTCTCGGTCCGGTGAAACGGTTTGCGGCCGAGCAGGTCAACGAGCCGCTTTCCATTTCGATCTATCCCGGTGCGGATACCGATTTCCTGCTCTATGAAGATGACGGCACAACTTTTGATTATCGCAAGGGAGAATGGATGGGTGTTTGGATGGTTTGGAAAGAGGATAGTAAGAAACTCAGCTTGCGCCTGGCCCCTGGCTCGCGCATGCTGCCGCCCGTTTCGAGGGCCATTGCGGCACAACTGGGAGACACCCTGCGCTCCGCAAAATTCGAAGGGACCGCGCTCGAGATCGGCTTCCGATAGAAAGCGTAGATCTTCAAAGTCCAAGTTCCAAGCCAAGACTCACAAGGCCCAATTTGTGCTCAGGGTCTTACCTCGAAGCTGATCCACGGGTTTACCTCTGAGTCGAAAATCATCTTCTGCTCGGATTCTGCACGCGCGCACTGGGCTACTTCGTCATCACGTTCTGTTCACTGGCGCTACTGACGTCCCCTTCACTTTGGTGTCATCGACACTCGTGCACTTTGCCGCCCTGACTGATTGTACGTACAATCGGTCATTATTATGTTGAGCACGGACAACGATCCAGACATGTGGGCACAAGGCGTGATTGCCGGCGTGGACGTGGGCGGAACACGAATCAAGGTTGGCCTAGCCGACAGAGGGGGACGGCTGCTCTCATGCGAGGTGCTTGAGACGCGGGACTGCCGAGACGCTGAGAACTTTATTGAGACTGTCGCCAGTGAGATCGAGGCACAGACGAAATCGACCGGCATCCCAGTCAAGGCGGTCGGTGTCGGATGCCCAGGCCGGATCGACTTCACCTCGGGTAGGGTAGTCTGGCTGAAGAGCAAGCTTGAGTTTCTCGAGGGTGTCTCACTCGCCGCAAGTCTCCGCGACCGGCTCCGTTGTCCCGTCGTGTGTGACAACGACGTGAACGCGATCTTAGCCGGCGAAATGAAGTTTGGGGCAGGCCGGGGCTACAGGGATGTCGTCGCCGTGACCGTGGGCACTGGCATCGGCGGTGCACTGGTGATGGCTGGGCACATGGTCCGCGGTCACAACTGGGCAACAGGACATTTCGGTTATATGTCATTGGATCCGTATGGACCCCGGCACGTTTGCGGTAACACTGGGATCTTTGAGGAACAAGCCTCGCACAGTGGAGTCTTGCGCCAGTTGCGCAAGGCGCTCGCGGCCGGCGAAACCTCACCGCTCACGGAGTCCGTCGCCTGTGGCGCGGAGCCGGGCTTGCGCGAATTGTTCGAGGCAGCGGAGGCTGGGGACTCTCTGGCTCGACGTTTGGCGGATCGGCTGACAAGTGAGCTCGGAGTGCTTGTCGCCAATCTTATCTATGCGCTCGACCCCGACCTCATTCTGGTCGGGGGCGGATTGATCGTGCACCGCCCCGAGGTCCTGGATGCCATCCGGCAAGAAGTGGCGACGCGAGTCGCTTACCTGCCGTCCGGTGCCACGGAGATCCTCCCGACAGCGCTGGGAGACGCGGCCGGAGTGTTGGGCGGTGTGGCTCTGGCAATGGATACTATCGCATAAACGGAATAGGGCCTGAGTGCCCGAGGAGGAAACTGTGACCAAGGAGATGACAACGCACATGCCGCGCTGGGCGGTGTCTCTGATGCAAAAGCACGGGATCAGCAACGCTCCGCAAGCGGGAGTTGTGCCGGAGTGGCTGCGCGACGAGGTCGAGAAAACGCCTCTCTGGTACATCATCCGCGAAGCCAAAGAGGTTCGCCATGCTCACCCCTATCTGCTCGTCGAGGAGCTGCGAAAGCAGCCAACCCAATGGCGCGAGATTCTAGATTGTTTGCGGCCAGGAATCAGAGCGGTCGCGGACGCGATCGTCGCGCGCGGAACCAAGGAGATCCTCTTTACCGGCTGCGGATCTGCGTTCTTCACCGCTATCCACGGTGAGTTCGTGGTCGAACGGCTGGCGGGCATCCACTGCAGGGCCGTGGAGTCGTTCGAGCTCTACAGCTACTTCCCGGACGTTGATCCAGCCAACACGGTGGTTATTGGGCACTCGGGCACGGGAGGCAGCATCGAAACGCGGGACGCACTGCAGAAAGCCCGAGATCTGGGCTGTCTCACGGTCGCGATTGTCAACACCCCAGACAGCCCCCTCGTCCACATTGCGGAACGTGCCCTTTGCTATGAGACCGCGCAGGGCTGCGGCCCTTGCATCAGCGTAATCAGCACCCGGATCTTGATGCAAACGCTCCTCGGGCTCGAACTCGGAGGGAGGCTGGGACGCACCGCCTCGCGGATCGCTGCCCTTCAGGCGCAGATTGGCCGCTGCGCGGCGATCGGCGAAGCATTCCTGCGAACGCAAGAGGAGACGGTTCGGATCCTCGCAGAACGCTTCAAGGACACTGCCTCTTTTTTCCTGGTTGGAACAGGACCAAACTATTTCTCGGCTCGCGAAGGAACGCTCAAAATCGAGGAGGAAAGTATCTGTGTAAGCAAAGCCTATCGACCCGGCGACTTCCATCACGACGTGATCTCCATCCTGGGACCGACCACCTGTACGATCGCAATCGCAGGCAACGAGGCCACAAATCCTCGTGTTGCCGACTGCCTGGATGTGGCGCAGGCCGCCGAATCGAGCACGATCGCGGTCGTCTTCGACGGTAACGACACGATCGCGGGCCACGCCGAGCATGTGATCCGGCTCGAGGGCGGCATTGACGAGTTGTTGACCCCCATCCCGCTGACGCTCGTGTTCCAGCTGTTCGGGTACTACCGCGGCGTTGCCCGAGGCTTCAATCCTGACACGCTGCGCACGGACCACTGGCCGAATGCCAAGGCCTGGATTACGGCATTCCCCATTGGGATGCACTGAAGGGTAGGATGCTCGCGGCATTGATGCTGATATTCTTGGCTGGCGGAATGAATGGGAGCTTTGCCACGCCGATGAAACGGGTGCGCGGCTGGGACTGGGAACACACCTGGCTCGCTTGGTCGTTTGTAGCGATGGTCGTCATCCCCTTAACCGTTGCTCGGCTAACGGTTCCGAATCTGGGGGCCGTTTACCGCGCATCCGGAGCGGAACCATTCGCGCGGACGGCATTCTACGGGATGTTGTGGGGCGCAAGTGCAGTCCTCTTCGGACTGGGTGTTACCCGCGTGGGGCTGGCACTCGGCTTTGGTGTAATTCTCGGCACAGCGTCCTCGCTCGGTGCTGTAGTGCCGTTCGTAGAACTGCACCGCGCCCAGCTCTTTACAACTGTCGGCCTCCTCACACTCGTGGGTGTTGCTGTCGTTCTTGCCGGTGTCACTGCGTGTGCGTTGGCTGGCCTTCTGCGGGAACGTGCGCAACGGCAGGTCGGTAGGGGCTCCTTTGTGGTCGGCCTAATCATCTGCCTTGTCTCCGGCTTGGGCTCTAGTTTTATGAGCGTGGCTCTTAATGAAGCCACGCCGATATTCAGGATGGCGGAAGCACTGGGGACGCCTACGACTCGTTCGCTGAATGCCGTGTGGCCCGTGCTCCTTGGCGGGGGATTTGCTGTGAACGCTGCATATTGCTCTTTCCTGGTGATTCGTCACCGCAGCGCTGTGCACTTTCGTGACGAGGCTGCAGCCAACATCGGCCTGGTCCTGGCAATGGCGGTGCTTTGGTCGGGCAGCAATTTCGCCTATGGCGCTGGCGCCCGCGGGATGGGTGCGCTTGGTCTCGTGCTCGGCTGGCCCATCTTTATGGCTGCAATTGTGCTGACAGCGAACGCTTGGGGACTGTTGACCGGTGAGTGGCGCGGCGCAGGGCGGCGATCGGTCGCGTGGGCAGGTGTGGGCAATGTGCTCCTCATTGTCGGTATATGGTTGATCGCCTCGGCGGGGAGCCGGTCGTAAGATGGTGCGCAACAGACCCATGGCCGATGGAAGTGAGGAACCGTGTCGCCCGAGGCTCCCCAGTGGGAGCAGGACTGATGTCATCGTAGTTACCGGCGGAGAGGGATATATCGGGCGGCATATCCGATCCGAGCTTCTCGCGGCAGAGCGCGATGTGATTTCCCTTGACTGCGTCAATCCGGGATCGCCAAATGACCAGAATTGCTTCCAATGTGATCTCACGAATGCCAACTGGCTGCAAGAGATTTTCGCTTCTGTCCAGGAGCCTATTGCCGGAATCGCTCACCTTGCATCGACACTACGCACGGCTTCTTTGAGCGACCCTTACAGGGCAACGGAAGTCAACATGTTGGGGACGCTCAATGTTCTGGAAGCCGCCCGCAATTTCGGAGTTGCCAGAGTCGTTTTCGCTAGTTCAGTCAGCATCTACGGCTCCAAGGACCCGCGGGCGGCCGACATTTCCGAGTCAGATCCCACGACACCGGAGGATGTCTATGGCGCAGCGAAGCAGTACCTCGAAGTCCTGGGCGATGCTTACAGCCGCAAGTATGGGCTACGGTTTGTAGCGCTGCGCATCCCGATCGTGGTTGGCCCCGGCCCAATCGGAGTATCCTCGTCCCTTTGGAGAACCGATATCGTCGACGCGCTTCGAGAGAACAAAGAGCGAGAAATCCTCATACCTTTTTCTGAAAATGAGACGCTTTCAATAGTCCACGTTAAAGATCTCGCCCAGGCTTTCTCGATTCTGTTGAACGCTCCCACCCTCTCCCATTCAAGCTACAATGCACCGTGCGAGATCTGGCGTCTGGCTGACCTGAAAGAGGAGCTCGAATCCTTGAACGAAAACTTGCATATCCGCTTCGGAAACACAGTCATCACCGGCTTTCCCCGAAGGCTGAATTGCGATCGATTTAAGACGGAATTCAACCTGTTCCCGAGCCTCTTGAAACGGCTGCAAGACGCGGCGCAGGTTCAACGACGCTAGCGTGTAACAGGCGCACGGCAGCTTTTTCGTCAGCACCGCAACGATAGAACCGCCAAAATCGGACTTTGCAAAGATGCCCAAGCAGAAACTGCACTTAGCCATGATTGGTTCAGGCTTCATCGGGAAAGTGCATTCCAACGCGTTTCGGCAGGTCGGTCATTTTTTTGATCTGCCATACGATCTTCAGTTGAAGGTCATCTGTGGACGGAATCCTGAGAAGCTGGAGGCAGCCGCTGCTCAATGGGGGTGGGACGAAACTGAGACCGATTGGCAAACGGTGGTGGCAAGAAAGGACATCGACGTCGTCGACGTTGCTGTGCCAAATGCATTGCATGCACCCATTGCCATTGCCGCCGCGCAGGCCGGAAAAGCCGTGCTGTGCGAAAAACCTCTGGCTGTCTCTCTGGAAGAAGCGAAAAGCATGGCGCAAGCAGTACACCACGTGCCCAACCTGGTGTGGTTCAACTATCGGCGGCTTCCGGCTGTGGCCTTTGCCAAGCAACTGATCGAAGAAGGACGCATAGGACAAACATTCCACTATCGCGCCCTCTACCTCAATCAGTCAGGGAATGACCCCTCAAAAGCCTCAGGATGGCGGTATAAGCGCAATGAAGCCGGAAGCGGAGCTGCGGGCGACCTGCTCTCGCATTTGATCGATCTCGCCCTCTATCTCAACGGACCCCTCTCCGAGCTCAACGCCATGACTCACATCTTTGCTCCAGAGCGTGATGTGGATGATGCGGCACTTATGCTGACCCGGTTTGCGAATGGAAGCATTGGCACGTTTGAAGTCAGCCGCTATGGAGTCGGATGCCAAAATCGCAATACCTTTGAGATTAATGGCTCAAAAGGCATGCTGCGCTTCACTTTGGATGACATGAATCGACTCGACTTCTTCGATGCCCAAGAGGCTTCAAACCTGCAAGGCATGCGAAGCATAACTGTAACTGGACCTGACCACCCCTACTGGCAGAGTTTCTGGAAACCCGGACACGCAATCGGCTACGAGCACCCATTCATTGCCACCCTCGGCGATTTTCTCCTTGCCTGGGCACGTCAAGAACCTTTCCACGTCAATTTCGACGACGCTGTTGCCGTGCAACGAGTATTGGACGCTGTAGAACGATCCGCTGTTTCTCAGAGTTGGGTGAAATTGGATCCTTGAGGGCAAAACCCCGCGCAACGCCGACACCAGTTCTTACTGAACTCTTACCTTCCCCGTTAATTCGATATCTGCGCTTGAGCGCCCCACGTAGAGATCGAAATCGCCAGGCGCCGCCGTCCACTGGTGGCTGTTGACGTCGTAATAGGAAAAGGCCCGCCGGTTGAGACTGATCTGAACATGCCTCGTTTCCCCGGGATTAAGGTTTATCTTCGCAAAACCCTTCAGTTCCTTCATCGGACGCGGGACCCTGGCATGGCGATCGCCGACGTAAACTTCCGCGACCTCTGCACCGGCACGCTTTCCGGTGTTGGTTACGTCAAAGGCCACCGTAACCGGCTGGTCACCAGACGCCTGTGCCGGCGACACCGTCAGGTTTTCGTAGGCAAACGTGGTGTAAGAAAGTCCGTATCCAAACGGGAACAGCGGTTTGATTCCTGACTTGTCAAAATGACGATATCCCGTGAAGATACCTTCCGAATACGCGACCCTCTTTTCCCCATTCTTTGGATAGTAGGTGTCATGAACCGCGTTATCCTCCCAACGACGTTCGAAGGAGATCGGCAGCCTTCCTGATGGGTTGAACTCACCAAAAAGGAGCTGTGCCAGCGCTGTTCCCCCTTCTTGTCCGGAATACCAAGCCTCCAAAAGCGCCGGAACGCGGTCCAGCCACCCACTCAGGTCCACACTGCCACCGGAAGTCAGGACCACGATGGTTCTCTTGTTGAGGGCAGCAACCTCGCTAACGAGTTCGTCTTGTGCGGGAGGCAGACGGAATTCGCGGTCTGAGCTCTCGCCCTCGATAGATGCATCGAAGCCCACGGCCAGCACAACGGCGTCCGCCCGCGAAGCCAGAGATTTTGCAGACGGGCTCACTAAGGTCTCCGGACGCACAATCCCAAGATTTAAGACGGTTTTTCCCCATCCGTGGTGAGCACAGTAATCCAACTCGATCTGATGAGGACTGGCGGTGAGAGTCATCGGAACCTCGCTCACAAAGGCATACCAGTTGCTACAGTTGTAAAATAACAGCCTGTTGTC
>Ga0187784_10005716_pt1 | contig 10044 bp, 4 predicted proteins | sample 1015_SJ02_MP15_2_FD_132964 | JGI IMG/M metagenome (GOLD analysis project Ga0187784, IMG submission 132964) | Tropical peat soil microbial communities from peatlands in Department of Meta, Colombia - 1015_SJ02_MP15_20_MG | ecosystem: Environmental > Terrestrial > Soil > Wetlands > Peat | place... | reverse complement strand
CTTTGCCGATATTTGCGACGACACTCTCAACCTTGATCCGGAACAGGTTGCGAAAAAGATTTCCTCGCGCACAAAAGCCATCATCGCCGTCGATTATGCCGGGCATCCGGCAGCGCTCGACGAATTGCGGCAAATCGCGCGCAGCACGGGTGCCTTGTTGATTGAGGATGCCTGCCATGCGCTTGGCGCGGAATATGAAGGCCGGCGCGTGGGCAGCATCGCCGCTCTTACAGTCTTCAGCTTCCATCCCGTGAAGCACTTGACCACAGGCGAAGGCGGCATGGTTACGACGAATGATGCCCGGTTGGCGGAAACTCTGCGCCGTTTTCGCAATCACGGCATCAACAGCGAAGCCCGCGACCGGCAGGAAAAAGGCCAGTGGCTCTATGAGATGGTTTTGCTCGGCTTCAATTACCGGTTGAGCGATATGGCGTGTGCCCTGGGGCTTTCGCAACTAGGCAAACTTGAGGCCGGTCTTGTTCGCCGCCGGGAAATTGCCGCCCGCTACTCCGCCGCTTTCTGCCATCTGGCAAGCTCCGGGTGTCACCCGCCAATTTCCCCAATTCGGCTTCCTGCCGTGCGCGAGGGCGTCAATCCTGCCTGGCACCTCTATCCCATTCGCGTCCATCCGCAGGTTCTCTCTTGTGACCGGGACGAAATCATTCGCGCCTTGCGCGCCGAGAATATCGGCGCAAATGTCCACTACATTCCGGTTCACCTCCATCCCTACTATCGGCAGCGGGTCACCCCGGGCGTAAGTTTTCCTGTTGCCGAGAATGCGTATGAGCAACTGATCAGCCTGCCCATCTTTCACTCGATGACCGAGGGCGATGTGGACGACGTGATTCGCGCCGTCCGCAAAGTCATTGCTCATTACATCATCGACCGCGAGCGTCTCATCGCCCGCGCGCCCCAGCCATCGCGGCCGCGTTATGTCCAGACTTTCTGATTGGTTTCGATATCGGGCCCTGATCGTTGGTTGCGGTTCCATCGGCCGCCGCCATGTCCGCAACCTTAAGTTTCTCGGACTAAGTCAGCTTGCTTTCTGTGACACGAATCCCGATGCCCTGCGGCAATGCCACCAGGAAGTCAAGGGAGAATTGTTTTCGGATTACAGCCAGGCGCTCGCGCAATTCCGGCCGGATCTTGTGTTGGTCTGCACTCCTCCGGTGTATCACGTGGAGGAAGCGCTGGCCGCATTGCGCTCGGAGGCCCACGTCTTCATCGAAAAGCCGCTCTCCCACGAATCGAGCGGAATTCAGGCTTTGATTGCCGAGGCCCGCCGCCACGACCGCAATGTCCAGATCGGGTATAACCTGCGCTTCCATCCCGGTTTGCAGATCCTGAAGGAACTCATCGATTCCGGCAAGATTGGCCGCGTGCTCTGGCTCAATGCCGAGGCGGGACAATATCTTCCCGATTGGCGCCCCTGGCAGAACTACCGCGAAAGTTATAGCGCGCGCCAGGAATTGGGCGGCGGCATCATTCTCGACGGCTCCCACGAACTCGACTATATCTGCTGGCTTCTGGGTTGGCCTTCCGAAGTCAGTTGCCGTGCCGAACACCTCAGCAGCCTCGAGGTCGATGTCGAGGACTCGGCCTGGATCTATCTTAGTTTTCCCGATCGCCGGCGCGCCGAGCTACACCTCGACTTTGTTCAACGAACCTATACCCGTACCTGCAAGATTGTCGGCGAAAACGGAACTGCGCTCTGGGATTTTTCCTCCGACCGGGTGCGCTGGTTCTCCGCCTGCGAGCGAACTTGGCGCAGCGTCCCCTATACGTTCCAGGTCAACGATATGTACGTCACCGAAATCCGCCACTTCCTGGAATCGCTGGGCAGCGGGACCGGCCCGCTGGTCGATCTTGAGCAGGGCCGGGACGTGATTCGAGTGGTGGAAGCGGCCAAACAATCGTCGCTCGAGGGCCGTCCGCAGGCATTGAATTGGACGACTGCCGGTCGCGAAGGTCCAGTCGTCGCGATTATTCAGGCGCGCATGGGTTCGAGCCGTTTGCCCGGCAAGAGTCTGGCCGAGATCGAAAACCGGCCCATGCTGTGGCACGTTGTTCAGCGCGCCCGGCGCGCCACCCTCGTTGACCGCGTTGTGGTCGCGACTTCAACCAACCCTGCCGATGACGCCATCGAGAAGATGTGCCGCGAAAACGATGTGCCCTGTTACCGCGGCAGCGAAAATGATGTCCTTGACCGTTTTTACGTTGCTGCGCGCGCGGAGAAGGCATCGCAAGTGGTGCGGCTCACCGCCGACTGTCCCTTGCTTGATCCGGAGGTCATCGACCGCGTGGTGCGCCGCTTTCAATGCGGCGACGTCGATTACGCTTCCAATGCCATGGTGCGCAGTTATCCCGATGGCCTCGACACCGAGGTGTTTTCTTTCTCCGCGCTCGAACGCGCCTGGCACGAAGCAACCAAATCTTCTGAGCGCGAGCATGTCACGCCCTATCTGCGCGCGGAGAAGTTCCGCACCGCCAGCGTCGAGTGCAATTCGACAACCTCCTATCAGAATTGTCGCTGGACGGTGGATGAAGCCGAAGACCTGGAATTCATCCGCGCGGTTTATCGCGCCCTCAGCGCCAAGCCGGATTTCGGCATGAAAGACGTTCTGGAGCTGATCGAAAAGAATCCCGGACTCGAAAAGATGAATTCGGAAATCGTTTCCAATCGCGGCTATTACAAAAGCCTGTACGAAGAGGCTCACGCCTGCGCTGCCCCGCGCCGCCTGATTGGAAAATCCACCGCCTGGTTCGAACGGGCCAACGCGGTCATTCCCGGCTGCGCACAAACCTTCAGCAAAGCATCGAATCAGCACGTCCGCGGTGTAGCGCCCATGTTCCTGGCCAAGGGCAAAGGTTGCCGCGTTTGGGATGTCGACGGCAACGGATATATCGACTACATTCAGGGACTTCTGCCCAACATCCTTGGCTACGCGCATCAAGGCGTGAACGAAGCCATTGCCGAACAACTCGGCCAGGGCTACAGTTTTTCGCTCCCGCACCCGCTGGAAGTCGAACTGGCCGAGCGTTTGACGCGCTTGATTCCCTGCGCCGAGAAGGTTCGCTTCGGCAAAAATGGTTCGGATGCGACCTCGGGCGCGGTGCGGGCGGCTCGCGCGTTGACTGGTCGCGACCGCATTGCGTGCTGTGGCTACCACGGCTGGCAGGATTGGTATATCGGTACCACGAGCCGAAATGCCGGCGTACCCGCGGCCGTGCGCGCCCTGACCCATCCCTTCACCTACAACGATCTTGCTTCCCTTGAGAAATTGTTCAACGACTACCCCGGCGAATTTGCCGCCGTGATTATGGAGCCGGTTAATTTCTACCCTCCGGCAAACCATTTTTTGGAACGCGTAAGAGACCTGGCTCATTCCCATCGCGCTCTGCTTGTCTTCGACGAGATTTGCACTGGCTTCCATTTCGGTCTCGGCGGCGCTCAAAAGAAGTTCGGTGTCATTCCCGACATGGCTTGTTTCGGAAAAGCCATGGGCAACGGGCTTCCCATCTCCTGCGTAGTCGGGCGCGCCGATGTCATGCAGGTCTTCGAAGACATTTTTTTTAGCTTCACCTTCGGCGGAGAAGTCTCATCCATGGCCGCCGCCATGGCGGTACTTGACATCCTCGAAACCTCCGACGCCCTCGCCCGCATGGAGGCCAATGGACGCATCCTCCAGGACGGCTTGAACACGCTCGCTAAAGAGGCGGGACTGGAGAATCGCATCCGCTGCATCGGCTATCCCCCCTGGTCGCTGGTCCGATTCATGGACGACGCCGGAAAGGACAGTTTGCTGCTGCGCAGCCTGTTCACGCAGGAATGCATTAAGCGCGGCGTGTTGCTGCTGGCCACACACAACATGACCGCCGCACACGATCCCTTGGCCATCGAGCAAACCTTGAAGGTATATGCCGAGGTATGTAAAACACTGGCCACGTGGCTGAATGACTCGCACCCGGAATGTCATCTGGAAGGCGAGATGATTCAGCCGGTTTTTAAAGTGCGCGCGTAGCTGACCGGAGACTTCAGCGTGAGCTGTCTTGGACACTTGATGATCGCTGCCGACTGCGGATTCGAGGTCGGCACCGGTCACGTCATGCGATGTATGGCGCTCGCGCAAAACTGGAAGCGTGCCGGCGGCAGCGTAACCTTCCTTCTCCCGCAGGGATCGGAACCCCTCGGGCAGCGCATCTCCTGCCGGGGATTTTCTCTCGAAGTGCTGGATCGTATTCGGTTCTTCGATTTGGCCGTCCATCGCATACTCACGCTCCAGCCCCACGTAGCTGTCCTCGACGGTTATGGCTTTGGCGCACAGCAGCTAGCCGCTTTGAGCGAGGCGGGAATTCGAGTTTTGATGCTTGACGACTATGGACATGCCTCCGCTTACCCGGTTCGCTGGATCTTGAACCCCAACCTGCATGCCCGCCCGGAATTCTACCCTCGTCGTTCCCACGACACACAGCTCTTATTGGGCCCGGATTATGCCCTCCTGCGCAAAGAGTTTTTGCCCTGGATTGGCTGGAGACGAGCAATTCCTGATAATGCCCGCAAGATTCTCGTCACAATCGGCGGCAGCGATCCCGCGAATCTGAGCTTGCGGATTCTCGACAGCCTGGCTGCGCTCGCGGAGCAGGATTTCGAAGTCGTTTTCGTTATCGGCGGCGGCAATCCGCACCTCAACGCTTTGCCATCGGCGCTCAATAGCCTGGTTCCCGTGCGCATCATACGCGACGTTTCTGACATGCCCGCGCTGATGGCATGGGCCGATATTGCCATCTCCGGAGCCGGCGGGACCGCCTGGGAACTCTGTTACATGGGCCTGCCCTCGCTGCTTTTCGTGGTTGCGGAAAATCAGCGCCTTGTCGCCAGTCAATTATCGGAATTGTCGGCCGCCGTGCTTGCCGGCGAGGCCTGCGATTTTGATCCCCGCAAATTTGGACAGCAACTTCGCCATCTGATCAACGCCCCGGACCTCCGCCGCAAGATGTCCGATTGTGGACGCAAGCTGGTTGACGGCTTGGGTGCGGACCGCGTGCGTCGAGTCCTTGTGGATCGCGAATTGAGATTGCGCCCCGCCCGCAATACCGATTGCGAGCTTTTGTTTTCCTGGGCCAACGATGCCGCCGTGCGCAGCGCATCGTTCTATCCCGCCCCTGTTTTGTGGCAAGAGCACGCAAGCTGGTTTGCCCAAAAAATGAACGATCCGGAGTCGGTGATTTACATCGGAGAAACCAATGCGTCTGAACCAGTTGGCCAGGTGCGTTTTCAGTTGGAGGGCGACGAAGCCATACTTTCCACCATGGTCGCGCCCAGCTTTCGCGGAGCGGGATGGGGCAAAGAACTGGTCTCGTTTTCCATCCGCACCCTTGTCCGCTCGCGTCCCGTCCGTCGCGTCAAAGCGTTCGTAAAGCCTGAGAACCGCGCCTCGGTCCGCCTTTTTGGGTCGGCCGCTTTTCGGCGGGACGGAGACGATCAAGTCGCCGGCCAGGCCGCGCTGCGCTTTGCCTGGGACTCGAGGAGCCCGATCTGTGCCTGATAAGATCACCATCGCCGGCCGGCCCATCGGTGCTGGCGCGCCCGTTTACATCGTCGCCGAACTTTCCGCCAATCATAACCAGCGCTTCGATGACGCCGTTCGTATCGTTCATGCCGCCAAAGACGCCGGCGCCGACGCGGTCAAATTGCAGACCTACACACCCGACACAATCACTTTGCGCAGTGATAAGGATTGTTTTCGCATCGCCGGAGGCACGCTCTGGGACGGCCAAACCCTCCACCACCTCTACCAGCAGGCCTTCACCCCTTGGGAGTGGCAGCCGAAACTGAAGCAGATCGCAGAGGACCTCGGACTGCATCTGTTTTCCAGCGCTTTCGATGACACCGCTGTCGATTTCCTGGAGAAGATGAACGTTCCTGCCTATAAGGTTGCGTCCTTCGAGCTCGTAGATATTGGCCTGATCCAGAAAATGGCGCGCACCGGCAAGCCTCTTATTTTGTCCACCGGAATGGCCAGCGAGACTGAGATTGCGGAAGCAGTTCGCGCCGCGCGCGAGAAGGCGTCCGCTCCCATCGCGCTGTTGAAGTGCACCAGCGAATATCCCGCCCTGCCAGAAGACGCCAACTTGCGCACCATCCCTGAACTTGCGCGCCGCTTCGACTGTCCCGCCGGCCTTTCCGATCACACCCAGGGGATCGCTGTCCCGGTCGCCGCCGTGACGCTCGGCGCCAGCATTGTAGAAAAGCATTTGTGCCTCAGACGCGCCGACGGCGGTCCTGACAGCGCCTTTTCACTCGAACCCGGGGAATTCAAGGCCATGGTCGATGCTGTGCGTACCGTCGAAAAGGCTCTCGGCTCCGTTCAATTCGGACCCGGAGCGCGCGAGGCGGCGAGCGCTAGATTCCGCCGCTCGTTGTTCGTTGTCACCAATGTTAAGCGCGGCGAGGTGTTTACCAAAGAAAATGTTCGCTCCATTCGCCCGGCGGATGGTTTGCATCCCCGGCATCTCGACGACGTATTGGGCCGCCACGCCGCATGCGACATAGATTGCGGCACACCGCTCGACTGGAATCTGGTCGCGCATTGACCAAACTGCCTTCCATGAGAGTTCTTCTCGTACATCCCGACGACGGTTTCCAGCGCATTTGGAAAAAAGACCGCTGGGATTGCATCGTCGATCTGGCCCGGGCCCCGCAGTCGTTTTATTCCGAACAGGCTGACATCCTCGGCTGCAAGGTCTCCAGCATCTACGATTTCGCTCTCGGAATTGAGGACCTGCGAAATTGGCGTAGCTTGTTGGCCGCCGGTCTGGGCAAAGTAGTGGATCGCGCCGGCGTGGACTGGTGGGATGTACTCGGACTGCTCTTGCAGCCCGATCTTCAGGATGTGCGGCTCGCCTTGCGCCTGGCTGAGAGCCTCAGCCGCTGTAAGGAATTAGCCGTCACCCGGCCATCTATGCTGGCGCGCGCAGTACAGTTGCGGCTGGGCATACCTTTGCGCGTTCTGCAGTCTGGCGTCTTGCCTCGCGCAGCCAATCGTTTTCTTCGCTATCGGAGCGCGTTGTCGAATCTGACGGCTGGCCAGTTGCGCCAGGTTATGCACGACAAGTTTGATCCGCACTATCGCGTCCGGCGCATGTTTGCTGCTCCCGTTTCTCCGTCTTCCTCTCCGGTCGTTTTGCTTCCCAGCGCTTACTCGAACGTCACCAGAACGGCTTTCAAGTACGCGCGCCTTTTGCCCCAACAGCAGTTTCTGTTGGTGCTTGCGCGCGAATCCGGAGCCGTTGCCGAAGTCCCGCCTAACGTGCGGGCGGTGTCCCTGGCTGCCTTCGCCGTTGCCCGCTCGAATGGCCATCAGTTGCGTGAGTACGAGTTGCACCAAATGCAACACGCGTGGGCCGCGCTGGCGCAATTTCTGGGCGAGCGCCCGGAATTCGCCCTCGCCGTCCGTCTCGGCATTCTGAACCAGGAGCAGCGTCTCCTTCGCTGGGGTCTTTCCGTGCGCGACGCCTGGAATCGCGTTCTTGACACTCATTCGGTCATCGCTTGTTTGAGCGCCGATGACACAAATCCTTATACGCGCATTCCTTTGCTCCTGGCCGCACAACGCAACATACCGGCCGTTGCCTGTCATCATGGCGCCCTCGACTGCCGAATGGCGTTTAAGGTTCCGCGCTTCTCCACCTATTTCGCGCAAGGCGAAATGGAGCGCGATTATCTGGAGAACACCTGCGCGCTCGATTCCCGCCGGATTCGCGTCGGGTCCCCTTGCTCCCCCAGTCCGAATTCGGAGGTTTGGTCGAACGATGTTTGGTCGAACGATGCTCGGGCGAATGACGTTCGGACGAACGATGTTTGGACGAACCACGCTCCCTGGATCGTTTTCTTCACCGAGCCCTATGAAACTGATCTTTGGCGCACCGCAGCGATCTACCAGGAAATCTTGCCTCGTCTTTCGACTGTGGCTAAAAGCGCCGGAAAGAAGTTGGTCCTCAAGCTGCATCCCTTTGAAACCGTCAGGCAACGGCAACGAATCATCCATCGAGTGCTGCCGGCGGAGGAGCGAAAAATGGTAAGCGTCATTGCCTCGCCCCTTTCACCCGAGATTCTTCGCAATACCTGGTGTGCCGTGACCGTCGAATCCACCGTCGCCTGCGATTGCGCGTCGGCCGGGATTCCCGTCTATTTGTGCGGATGGCTGGCGCACGCTTATGCGGGATATGCCGCTCAATTCGAGCGTTTTCGGGTGGGCAGAATTCTTTCCTCGCCGGACGATCTGTTGCATATTCCGGAGACGATTTCCCATGCGCGGCCGCCCTCGACCCTCGCGGCCCGGCTGACCCAGCCGATTTCATCCCACTCCCTCTCGGCAGCGTTCGCCAAGACTCGGGCAGCCGCCGGCGACTGACCGTATCAGCTCCCACGGTTCATACCTGTGGTTCACGCCCGCCTTTCTGCCGCTTTTCCCTCCGCCCTTTGCGGTAATCTGGCATAACAATTTCTGGTGGCACCAAAGCGCACAGGTACGCCTTGAGCATTTCCAGTACAGCAATCGCGCCAGCGCAAACTCTATCTTCCGATGTGCGCTCTCCCGATGTGCGCGATGCTCGCTTCCGCGCCGAGATCGGACAAATCTCCCGCCATTCCGCCGTCTTTTTTCTGGGAACATTGTTTACCGCGGCCGCCGGATACCTCTTCAAACTTTACGTTGCGCGCATGCTGGGAGCGGCTGCCCTCGGTGTCTACGCCCTGGGCATGACACTGGTCGGTTTCCTTGGCCTTTTCAATGGGCTCGGTCTGCCGCAAACTGCCGCTCGCTTTGTAGCGGCTTATTGCGCCGCCCTTCAATACGCGCGTCTGCACGCCTTCCTCAAGCGTGCTCTTGCACTCCTGGCAGGAGTGAACCTCATTCTGGCAGGCACCGCAATCATGGTTGGACCCTGGCTCGCGCGGCGGCTCTACCACTCCGAGGAACTGAACCGGCATTTGCCTTGGTTCGCCGGTTTGCTCATGCTCACCGGTTTTACAACCTTCGTCGGGCAGGTTCTCGCAGGTTATAAAGAAGTTGCCCTCCGCACCGTAATCACCAACTTCATCGGCAGCCCGCTGAACATCGTGCTCGGCGTCGCCTTCCTCGCTGCCGGCATGGGTCTTCGCGGCTATGTAATGGCTCAGGTTGCGAGCGGCGCAATTGTGCTGGTTCTTCTTTTTGTTGCCGCATGGCGCTTCACACCCAATGCAGCGCGCCGGTTCTCAACCCACGTTCCCCATGCCGAGTCTGATGTGCTTTGGTTCTCGGCCGCCGTCTTTGGCGTCGGATTTTTCGAGTTTGTACTGGCCCAGGCCGATAAAATTCTGCTCGGTATCTTCGTCAACATCGGCCAGGTAGGCATTTATGCTGTTGCCGCTTCGCTGGTCAGCTTCGTGCCGGTCGCCCTGCAGTCCGTGAACCAGATTTTCTCGCCCACCATCGCCGATCTGCACGTGCGTGGCGAGCGTGAATTGCTGGGCCGCATTTTTCAGACGTTGACCAAATGGATCATCGCCTTGACCCTGCCCCTGGCTTTCGTGATGATCGTTTTCTCCAAGCCCCTGATGGGATTGTTCGGCTCCGCTTTTGAGGCAGGATGGTTCGTGTTGATCCTCGGAGTGGGAGGACAACTCGTCAATGCCGGCGTAGGATCGGTCGGTTACCTCCTTCTGATGTCCGGAAATCAAAAGCGCCTCATCCGCGTTCAGGCGTTCACGTCTATCTTCATGGTGGCCGCGATGCTGGCTCTGGTGCGGCCATTTGGCATGATCGGGGTTGCAGTTGCCGCCGCACTTACCAACGCGCTGACCAACTGGCTTTGCCTCAGACAAGTTCGTGCCGCATTGCAGATCTCTCCCTACAATCGCACCTATCTTCGTTTGCTCGGTCCGTGCGCTGCCACGATCGCTGTTGTCGCCGCCCCCCGCTTATTAGCTACAAACCTTTCTTATCGATGGCTCCCTATCGCGGTGGCGCTGATTGTCTCCTACGCAACATTCTGTGCGTT
>Ga0187784_10005715_pt1 | contig 10046 bp, 9 predicted proteins | sample 1015_SJ02_MP15_2_FD_132964 | JGI IMG/M metagenome (GOLD analysis project Ga0187784, IMG submission 132964) | Tropical peat soil microbial communities from peatlands in Department of Meta, Colombia - 1015_SJ02_MP15_20_MG | ecosystem: Environmental > Terrestrial > Soil > Wetlands > Peat | place... | reverse complement strand
TTGCGGTGCCGACAGGCGTCAAAGTCTTCAACTGGCTGTTCACAACATCGGCGTCTTGAACACGATCCTGCCGCGGAACGTCGTGAACAGCCAGTTGAAGACTTTGACGCCTGTCGGCACCGCAATGATCGACGACATGATGCCGAAGAACGCATTGACGTCGGCGCCCGCACCCATTGTGAAAAAGTGATGCAGCCAGACCATGAGGGACAGGACACAAATCCCGAGCGTCGCCCAAACCATTGAGCGATAGCTGAACAGCCCTTTGCCGGAAAAGGTCGCGGCCACTTCAGAGAAGATGCCGAACGCCGGAAGCACCAGAATGTAGACTTCGGGGTGGCCCCACGCCCAGAACAAATTGGCGTACATCATTTGGTTGCCGCCAAAGTCATTGGTGAAGAAATGCATGCCAAGGTAGCGATCGAATAGCAGCATCGTGAACGTTGCGGTGAGGATCGGAAACACGGCAACGATCATCATATTCGTGGCCAGTGCGGTCCAGCAGAACACCGGCATGCGAAAATAGGTCATGCCGGGCGCGCGCACTTTGAGAATCGTAGTCACGAAATTGATGCCGGTCAGCAAAGTGCCGATACCCGAGATCTGCAATGACCAAAGGTAGTAATCGACGCCGACATCCGGCGAGTAAGCGAGCTCGGAGAGCGGCGGATAACCCCACCAGGTGGCTCGCGAGAAAACGCCGATGACGAGCGATAAGTTGACAAGCAGCGCGCCTGTCGCAGTCAGCCAAAAGCTGACCGAGTTGAGCACGGGAAAGGCAACGTCGCGCACCCCGAGTTGCAAAGGTACTGCGAAATTCATCAGCCCGATGACCAGCGGCATCGCCACGAAAAAAATCATGAGCGTGCCGTGTGCCGTGAATACCTGATCGTAGTGCTCGGGAGGCAGGTATCCCTGCGCTCCGCCGACTGCAATCGCCTGTTGTGTGCGCATCATGATTGCGTCGGAAAATCCGCGCAGCAGCATGACCATACCGAGCAGCACGTACATGACACCGATGTGCTTGTGGTCGACGCTAGTCAGCCATTCGCTCCACAGATATGGCCACCAGCCCTTTACGACGACGGTGACGAGGACCGCGAGAATGACGATACCGACCACGGCGGCGCTGATAAGCGGCAGGGGCTCGTTAAACGGAATTGCGGCCCAGCTCAGCCTACCTAGCATCCCAACCCCCCGCCTGACGTATGGGCGGACACCAGCTCCCGTCGATGGAGGCGTTTGCCGGCCCCGCCATTGTCTTGTCCAAGATGCGTTCGAACAACTTCGGTTCCACCGAGCGATAGATGGTGGACGCAACATTTTGGCTCGGCTTTGCCAGCTCGGTATAGCTAGCCTCGTCGAGGGCGGATGCGCTGCCGCGCGCCTGCTGCAGCCAAGTGTTGAAATCGCCGGCGGGCACGGCCTTGGCGATGAACCGCATGTCGGAAAAGCCGTCGCCGCTGAACATCGCCGAAAAACCGGGATATTCGCCCGGCGCATCGGCGAGCAGGTGGAGGTGCGTGGTCATTCCGCCCATTGTGTAAATCTGGCTGCCGAGCTGAGGAATAAAGAACGAATTCATCACCGTCGCCGAGGTAAGCTGAAACTCAACCGGAATCCCCACCGGGATAACCAGCTGATTGACGGCGGCAACGCCCTGATCGGGATAAATGAACAGCCACTTCCAATCGAGTGCTACGACGTCGACGTGCAGCGGCTCGGATTTTCCGGAGATCGGCGCCCCCGGATCGAGTTGATGGGAACTGATCCAGATAACGCCGCCGAGCAAGATTACGGTCAGTGCCGGGATCGACCAGATGACGAACTCGACACGTCCTTCGTATGATTCGTCCGAGCTGCGGGTGGCGTGAATATTGGATGACCGGTACCACCAGGCGAACGCCAATGTCGCGATGATTACGGGAACCACGACGACGAGCATGATCGCGGTCGCATCAAACAAAAGAAGTCGCTCTGCCGACGCGATCGGGCCTTGCGGGTCCAATATGCCTTCAGGCTTACAGGAGGCGAGGAGAGTAGCGGCGCCCACCACGCACCAGCTAAACTGGCGCGAAAACCAGCGCGGCGCATGAATTTTTACGCTCATCAAACCGGATCGGCCCCCTTCTTCCCGGTCGCGGGTCGGAATAGCCACGGCTCTGTCGGTGATCGCAGGTTGAGCCGGATCGCTCAATGCTCAGGCCTCCGTGCGGTACGACAAAAAGAGGACCCCGCGGCGGGCGATGACCACTGACGGCCTTCAATACAGGCCGTTTCCCTACTTTAATATCGTTCCTTGGTATCGGTTCCAGAGGAGGCCGCTTGGTCCTTCTGTGGCATTCCTGCGGAAAGATCAAATTTGCCCGATATGCTTTGGGCCTGCGATCTCGGCGATACCATCGTCCAATGGATGAGAGGCGGCGCTAACCGCATATTCGAGGATGCGAGCTTGGCGTCAGTTCGCCGATTGGATTATGGCGCGGGCGATTGGTTCAGCGATCGGGCTCTAAAGAAAGAGTGCTTACGTTTTTCGCCGACACCGCGGCCGCTTGCGAAACTCGTCATCGACGTGGACGAAATTGATGCACATCGCCCGGAATGGCCATTTGGAGAAAATGCCAATGGATGTGTTTCAGTCATTCCGAGCGCCTGCCGACCCACGCATCGTTTCCGCCCGCGCCGGCGCCACTGATACCGAAATCGGTTTTAACGAAAGTACAAAGTCGAGGTCATGGGCCTCACTCGTTTTCCGAGTGGATCCATCTGTTCAGGAACTTCATAGCTTTGAAACAATCAACGCGCGGCTAGATCTGCTGCGATTCGCAAAACACACTTCGCCCGAACTGGAATTTTTGGGGCCTTCGCATCTGGTCATATTTTTACCCGACGGCATCTCCAAGGGGTGCGAATGGAGCGATGGGCATCAAGTCCGTACGCTAACGTCCTTGGCGCCACACGCGGTTATCTTCAACCCGGCGGGGAAGTATCTTCGGGTTCGATCGGCCGCATTGAAGAAACATTGTCCCGTGCTGATGTTGACCATCCAGCCGAGCCTCATGAGATCGCGCAAGGATCTTGAGATAGACTTTGCGGCTGTGCAGTTTCAGCAAAAAATTGGCCTCAATGATGAGGCGACCGGTCAAACCCTTGTCGCCATGAAGCGCGAGCTTGAAGCGCCCGGAATCAATGGCGTTTTTTATATCGAAATGCTGCTCTTTCTATTGCTGACACGATTGATGCGCTGTGCCTCAAATTTCGCGGAGCCGAGCAAGGCAAGTTACGCCAAGGGTGGATTGCCGAATTGGCGATTGAAGCGCGCGATTGAGCTCTTGGAAGTCGATTTTCCCAAAATGCCGACCCTGACAGAGGTCGCCGAGTCGATCGGACTTCATCCAACATCGTTCTGTCGAGGCTTCAAGGAGTCGATGGGAGTCTCACCTCATCGCTACATGCTCGTGCACCGAGTGAACCGCGCAAAGGAGATGATGGACGATCGACGGCTGAGTTTAACCGAGATTGCGCTGGACTGTGGCTTTAGCAGTTCAAGCCAATTTTCCGTTGTCTTCAAGAGAATCACCGGGATGTCTCCTCGAGATTTTCGCCGGGCGCTTTAGGCCAACGCATGGCATCGAGAATCGCCGCGCTCGAATGGTGGCTCAGTGGCAAACGCGGATTATTAGGCGCGGTAGTTTTTGGCGAAAAATTCGCGGCTTATCTGCCTAGCTGAGATGAACGGGCGGGCGGACCAAATGCGTGAGTTCGACGCAATTGTAATCGGAATAGGTACGGCCGGTTCGTATCTGGTTGGGCGGCTCGCGAAAGCCGGTAAGCGGGTTGCCGCTATCGAACGTAATCTGTTTGGGGGTACCTGCATCAATTTCGGCTGTACGCCGACGAAGGCTCTTGTCGCCAGTGCGTATGCTGCTCATTTGGCGCGGAGAGCCAGTAACTACGGAGTGATTATTGATAGCCCGGTCCGGGTTGACATGAAACGTATCCAAGCCCGGAAAACCGAGATAGTAGCGCCCCGCGAGCGGGAAATTGAAGAGTGGATCACAAGTCTCGACAATTGCACGGTGTATCGGGGCCAGGCCAAGTTTGTAGCATCTCGGCAGATACAGATTGCCGACGAAATATTGACGGCGGATCAAATCTTTCTGAGCGTTGGCGGACGCGCCTCGGTTCCACCCATCGCAGGTCTTGCCGACGTCCACTATCACGATAACGCATCAATACTGGAGTTGGACACTCTGCCTGAGCATCTGCTGATTATAGGAGGCAGCTACATAGGACTGGAATTTGCGCAGATGTTCCGGCGCTTTGGCAGCGCCGTATCGGTCATCGAAATGGGGCCCCGGCTTATACAGCGCGAAGATAAGGATATTTCGGACGCAGTATACGCCATACTCGAGAAGGAAGAGGTGAACATCTATCTGAGTTCGACATGCATATCCGCCAACCGCAGCGGATCTTCCATAGAAGTCCAGTTGCATGGTCCGGATCGCGGGCCGCTTCGGTTGACCGGGAGTCATTTACTTGTGGCAACCGGCCGCCGCCCCAATACCGACGACCTCGGCTTGGAGCATACCGGCATAAAGCTTGATACTCACGGCTTTATCGCCGTCGACGATTATCTGCGCACCAGCGAAGAGGGGGTGTTTGCCCTCGGTGATTGTAATGGTCGAAGTGCTTTCACGCATATGGCGTACAACGATTTTGAAATAGTCGCAGGAAACCTGTTGGACGGCGATCAACGGAGCCTGAAGGATCGCATCCAAGCGTACGCGCTTTACATCGACCCGCCGTTGGGTCGCGCCGGTGCGACCGAATTGGATCTCCGCAAAGCGGGACGTCCTACACTGGTAGGCAAGCTTGCCATGAGCGGTGTCGCTCGAGCCGTCGAAAAGGGTGAGACAGAAGGCTTCATGAAAATATACGTCGATCGCGAAAGCAAATTGATCGCTGGCGCCGTAATTCTCGGCTCGAGCGGCGATGAAGCCATACATTGCATACTGGATATTATGTATGCGCGCGTTCCTTACACGGTGATCACCCGGGCAGCACACATTCATCCAACGGTATCTGAACTTATTCCGACGATGCTGAGCAACCTTGCTCCGCTGTGATGCAGGAGCGGATTAACCGAAAGGGAAGTTTCTATGACTGACACCGATGTGCGCACCCTGCTTGATCGTCATTGGGCTGCGGCAGATGCAAACGATTTTGCTACCGAGCACGAGATCTATCTCGAAGACGCGGTGCTGGAATATCCGCAATCCCGCGAGCGAATCCGAGGTAGACAGAGAATTCAAGCTTCGCGGGAGGCGCAACCCAACCGCAAGCGGTTCTCGGTACGTCGCATTATCGGGCACGAGGACATTTGGATAAGCGAATTTATTCTCAGCTACGATGGTCAGCCAACGTATTCGGTTAGCGTAATGGAATTTAGCAACGGGAAGGTGGCGAGGGAGACGCAATACTTCGGCGATCCATTCCAACCCGGCCCCTCGCGCGCTCAATGGGTAGAGCGGATGGAATGATAAGTCCCGACGTGGCTGTCTCGTGCTCGTCTTCGTCATCACGTTAAACGGGGCAACGGCGAGGTGGTGCCCCACGACATACGACCTAAGGTCCCGGCATTCCTGCATTGATAGTTTCCGTCAGTTTCGAGTGAGAAACAGAACGTGTTGCTAATTTCCCAAAAGCCTCTGGCGACAAAGGTTGCTACTCGGGTGCCGTGAGTGTTCGCCCGGCGTCGTGCGAATTGAACTCGAGGGATTGAGTGCCGATCATGAATTCTGAGGCTGCTGCGCTTCCGTCACTGCAACCGGGTTGGCAAGAGAAATCCGGATTCGAGGTTGATGTTGTGGCCGGTCTCAGCGGTCAGAGAAAATCGCTGCCATCAAAGTATTTTTACGATGCCGCCGGTTCGGCATTGTTTGAACGTATCACTGGTTTGCAGGAATATTACGTGACGCGTTCCGAAATTGAGATTTTGAACAGCTGCGGGCCAGCAATCGGCGGCTTGTTTCCGCGGAACTGTGCACTGGTGGAGTTCGGCGCTGGTTCAAGCCGTAAGTCGCGTATCCTGCTTGGGGCGACGCCGAGCATCGGCACGTACGTGCCGGTCGATATTTCCGGCGACTTCTTGCGCGAGGACGCGGCCAAACTGCAAACCGACTTTCCGTGTCTTGCGGTCTATCCGCTGGTCTGCGATTTCACCACGCGGTTCGACTTACCGGATGCGGTCCTCTCCTTGTCTCGCGTGGGCTTCTTTCCAGGATCTACAATCGGTAACCTCGAACCTCACGACGCTGGCGCTTTGTTGCGGCATATTGGAGGGTTACTGGGTAAAGAGGCGATGCTTGTTGTTGGGGTCGACTTGGTCAAGGACCGACATACTCTAACCAACGCGTATGACGACGCGGCGGGGATAACCGCCCGTTTCAACCTTAATCTCCTGAGGCGCATCAACCGCGAACTGGGCGGAAACTTCGATCTCGGGAGATTTCAACACCTCGCTTTTTATAACGCGCAGGAAAGCCGCGTGGAGATGCATCTCGTCAGCGTGTGCGAGCAGGAAATCCGGGCGGCCGGCCGAGTTTTTCACTTTGATGCCGGTGAAAGCATCCACACCGAGAATAGTTACAAATATACCGTGGAGTCTTTGCAGAGACTGGCCGGCCAAAACGGCTGGTCAGCAATCGAAGTGTGGTCCGATGGCTTATATAGCGTTCACGCGTTTGCGCGCCGCGAGTGATGCTCGATACCCCGGCAGATCGCGGGTCAGCGGCTGAAGCTTGCGTCGGCGATGGCCGGCGTCTGAGCAACCAAAATCATCTAATCCCCGATTGGGGCCAAGTCTCCATATTTCGTGCCGCTTTAGCGAATGGCAAAACCAAAGGAGGCTCTTATGAAAGTGTTGATGGTTATCACTTCGCACGACCAGCTGGGTAACACTGGACGAAAGACCGGCTTTTGGCTCGAGGAGGTGGCCGCTCCCTATTACGCTTTCAAGGACGCCGGCGTCGATATCACGCTCGCGTCCCCGAAAGGCGGCCGCCCGCCGCTCGATCCCAAGAGCAACGAGCCCGAATTCCGCACCGACATCACGCGGCGGTTCGAGAAGGATGCGGCCGCGGAAGCTCAGCTCGATAAGACCGTTCGTCTCGACAGCGTCAAGCAAGAAGACTTTGACACCGTTTTTTACCCGGGCGGCCATGGCCCGATGTGGGATCTCGCCGAAGACAGGCATTCTATCAAGCTGATCGAGTCCTTCATCGCTGTCGGCAAGCCTATCGGCATCGTTTGCCATTCCACGGGAGCGCTGCATCGCGTCAAGACGCCTGACGGCAAGCCTCTGGTCGAGGGCAAGGAAGTCACCGGTTTCACCAACGGCGAGGAGGAGGCAGTGGGTCTCACTAAGGTTGTGCCCTTCCTGGTCGAAGATGAGATGTTGAAACTGGGCGCGGTCTTCTCGAAGAAAGCGAACTGGAAAGTTCACGTGGTCAGCGACGGCTTGCTGATCACGGGACAGAATCCTGCTTCCTCCGGGCCTGCCGCAAAGACGCTGATGGCCGCGGTAAAGCAAAGAGCCAGACCGGTTGCTGCCTCTCAGGCCTCGTAGATCGAATAATTTTTGAGCGATCGCTGGTTTTGCATGGAAGCCGTCGCCGGCTGCGGTTGGTGAGGTGTCTTCCATAAGCACCTCGCCGCTGTAAGGCCTGATGGCGGAGAATTGTGACGCCCGCCATTTTTTCGGCGGAGGAAATTTTTCGAATGCGGACATGTGAAGCAAATAATCGGAGCGCCGCCATGGGTCGAGCTCACCTGCCAGGCCAACAGACCTTTCGGTCAATCCTGCCGGAAGATATCAATTGGAAATCTTTCCCGGCGTTTCCGCCATCGGCGCGGCTGGCTGTGCTTGTTGGTGAACCTAACCAAGCCGGACCTTATCTGATTAGGGTCAAGGTGCCGCCTGACGTAAAGCTCATGCCGCATAGGCATCCTGAAGATCGAATTTACACGGTTATTTCCGGCATCTTTTACATCGGTCTGGGTGAGCGTTTCGACGCGGAGAAGCTCAAAGCATATCCACCGGGCAGTGTTGTGGTTCTGCCTGGTGATACATGGCACTTCCACTGGGCGAAGTCTGGCGAGTACGTGACACAGGTAACTGCCATCGGTCCGTTAGGCCTCGAATACAACGAGGCGTCCGATGATCCAAGAAACGCGGCTTAATGGGCGGTCATACGTAAGTATGATCGAGTTCCTCCGAAGAGCGGATGGCGCGCTCAGCGCTCTTGCAACAGTCTGGTGATAATCGCTGCTGATGAAGGGACAATGGACCGCCAGTGGTTACATTGAAAATTAACGGCGAAAGCCAAAGTTTCGAGGCGCCTCCGGACATGCCGCTGCTCTGGGTGCTACGGGACGTGCTTGGCATGACCGGTACCAAATTCGGCTGCGGCATAGCGCAATGCGGCGCCTGCACAGTGCATATCGACGGCAAACCAGTCCGCTCTTGCCTGTTGCCGATCGGCGCAATCGGCGACCGTTTCATCACGACCATTGAAGGCGTCGGCTCAACCCCGGCAGGCGCGAAGGTTCAAAAGGCGTGGTTGGATCTGGAAGTGATCCAATGTGGCTATTGCCAGTCCGGCCAGATCATGTCTGCGGCCGCTTTACTCGCAAACACAGCGCATCCTGACGATGCCGACATCGATGCCGCGATGGCAGGCAATATCTGCCGCTGCGGGACCTATATTCGTATCCGCGATGCGATCAAGCGCGCCGCGGGCGACGGCAGTGCCTAGGAGCCCGCCGATGCACTCGCTTGAACATGTCGCTCACCATCCTTCACGACGCGCCATTTTGCGGGGCGGCCTAGCCGGCGTTTTCGTGCTCGGCTTTAAATTTCCAGCGTACGCCGTCAACGAGCCGGTACAGCCGCCGGATACGACGGCGGGCGAGTTTGCGCCTGACGCGTTCATTCGAATCGACCATTCAGGACAGACGACGCTAATCATGCCGCAGGTCGAGATGGGGCAAGGCGTCTACACCGCAATTCCGATGATTATTGCCGAAGAGCTCGACGCCGATTTCAGCAAGATCGCGCTGGAACATGCTCCGCCAAGCGACAAACTCTATGCCAACCCAATGTTTGGCATTCAGGCAACCGGCAACTCAAATTCCGTTCGCGCGTTCTGGAAGCCATTGCGTGAGGCAGGCGCAACGGCGCGGCTGATGTTGGTTCAGGCCGCCGCGCAGCAATGGCAAGTCGATTCGTCGACGTGTGCCACCGCCAACGGGGTCGTTAGTCACCCACCGAGCGACCGAACGCTCGCTTACGGCGATTTGGTTGATGCCGCGAGTGCTTTGCGCCTGCCGCGTAATCCAAAGCTCAAGGAGCCGAAGGACTTCTCCTTGATCGGCAAGCCGGTCAAACGCCTGGACACCCCCAATAAAACCGACGGCAAAGTCGTCTACGGCATAGACGCAATGCTGCCCGGGATGAAATTCGCAACGCTTGCGCAGTGTCCGGTTCTCGGCGGCAAAGTGGGTCACGTTGACGATAGCGCAGCCAAAAAAGTTGCCGGTGTACGGCAGATCGTCGTGCTTGACGATCTTGTCGCGGTCGTCGGCGATCACACGTGGGCGGCCAAAAAAGGACTCGAGGCGCTCGTTATTCATTGGGACGACGGCGCCAATGCGGGCGTCAATTCAAGCGACATTTGGGAGGAGCTGCGCGCTGCCAGCAAGAAGGATGGCGTGATTGCAAAATCGCGCGGCGATGTCGGCAAAGGACTGTTGCAAGGCAACAGGTTCGATGCCGATTACGAGCTGCCGTTTTTGGCGCATGCGCCAATGGAGCCGGTAAACTGCACGGTGCATGTTACCGACGAAGCCTGCGAAGTGTGGACCGGAACGCAGGCGATGACGCGGATTCAAAAATTCGCCGCTGAAGCTTCTGGGCTGCCGATCGACAAAGTCACCATACACAACCACCTGCTTGGCGGCGGCTTTGGCCGCAGGCTCGAAGC
>Ga0187784_10005714_pt1 | contig 10046 bp, 12 predicted proteins | sample 1015_SJ02_MP15_2_FD_132964 | JGI IMG/M metagenome (GOLD analysis project Ga0187784, IMG submission 132964) | Tropical peat soil microbial communities from peatlands in Department of Meta, Colombia - 1015_SJ02_MP15_20_MG | ecosystem: Environmental > Terrestrial > Soil > Wetlands > Peat | place... | reverse complement strand
TGCCGCAGCCCTTCTTGCCCGTTATAATGTTTAACGTTCCATCTATTGCTGAAGCATCGATAGTTAAGAGGGATGAGTCTTTGGTTCCTCCCAAAATTATGGGAAGTTTACCCTCAACCTTTGCCAGGTTCAAAAGCATCGGAATGGATAATTTTTTGATTGTCGATTGGGAACGGCTGGGAAGCCAGCTACTGCTTGGACTCAGCATTTCGTTTTCCAAAGTTGCCCTTATCTTGCAAATCAGCAGGCTGGCGTCTTGAATATAAGTGATGTGGGGAGCGATTTCCATAGGGTCTATGTCTTCTCCCTGCAAGGGTTCGCCTCCATCTGGAAGAGTGCGCAAAAGCTCCTCAAGAACGCCGGGCACAGCCGCGAATTGTACGTCGATGACTTGGGCAATTAGGGCTTTAGCGGCATCTTGGTCTTCAACGAGGAGATAGTCGCCTTTTTCGGCGCTCTCGATTGGAAAACTGATGATTTGCAGGATGTTGCCTTCTTTCTTGTAGAGTCTCATGCGTAGATTTCCCCTTTGCTGAACGGTCCGAAAAGCAGTCTGTGCATGTCTGGGCGGTCGATCATTTGTATGTGATGTTTGCGTGTGATGAAGTGTTTAATAGCTAAGACTTCGTTGGCGGTGAAGGTGCATAGGATATGCGAGAGCCGTAAAGTTTCAGGGTAGCTCTGAGTGTACAAGTCGTTGCCGATTAGTTTCTTCAAAGCAGCCATCCTCTCCTCTATAAGTGTTTCTTTATCAATGTCCAAACGAAAAGCGAGATTTGACTTGTTGAGTCGCGCCACGTAAACATCGCCTAACAAAATTAAGGGGGATTTGAAGCGTACGCCCGTGGTTTCAAGCAGGTATGGCGGCTCATGATTTGGAAGATGCTCGGTTATCAGTATGCCGTTAGCTCTAAGCGTTGTGGCTTTGGAGAAGGCTAGCACTGTGCTGTTGTTTCTTCGCGCGTAACTAAGAATTTCCCTTAGGCGATGGACTGGCGTATCTATAGTGCCTGATATTAAGGAGCCGTCAAAGAGGATTACACCATGATTAAGGGTTTTGGCGAGCATTGTTTGTAGCCACCGCTCCAGCAAGCAGGCAAGTCGATTGGGCATTTGCATTATGTTCGGTGCAGCTTGGTGGCTATCTCCATAGCTAGTGCTGAAGTAAGCGTGTTCAAGCGTACTGTAGACCGTGTTTTTGTTATCTTCAGTTATGTGGAATATGAATGGTCCGAGGCGCGTGTACTTGTATGCTCGGTTTTGACGCCACGTGATTGCTCCTCGAACGGCAATTATGATCCCAGTGGATGTTTCACCGATTTTTATGGTTGAGGAGTCTACGGCGGCGATTAAGGTTTCTTGGAGGTCTGGTTTTAAGGCGATTGGTTCTGGTTTGAGCTGTATGCTCGATGAGTATTGTTCGTTTGTGTTTAGCTGTTGAAAGTTTTGTGGATTGAGTTGGAAGGGTTGATGTTGCACCTGCTTCAGTGAGTTGAGGCTTTGTTCTAAGAACCTATGTGGGAGTGTTGTGTCGATGGTTGGTTGTGGAAAGTTATATTTCTCAGTAATTGTATATTGTTCAATCACCATGATTCACCAATATGCAATAATTATTGGTGAAATATTTAAGTATTGTGCATGCGCATCTTGTACAATACAATATACAACAGGTGAAGACTTGACAGAAAAACAGCAAAAACCGCCAATACGCGTAAAAATCAAAATCGGCGACATAGAATTCGAAATAGAATCCCAAGAAGACCAAATCCAAAATACTGTAGACAAAATACTTGCCACAGTTACAGAACGATTAAAAAACACAAACCTCGCCCAAGTAGCGGAACGCCCAACCCCACCGCCCAGAGCCGAAACATGCAAAGGTATACTCCAAAAACTCTGGGAAGAAAACTGGTTCAACGAACCAAAAGGCCTCGACGACGTCCACACCGAACTCGCAAGACGCGGCTTCCACTATGACCGCACAGCAGTAGCACACGCACTCGTAGACCTCGTTAAAGACAACATACTCACACGCATCGGCAAACCACGCCGATACCAATACGCACAAAAAAGACCCCCAACCTAACATGCCAAACACTCCCTACGGTTGCCAAATTTTAAATAACAATTTTACATAATGTAGTTTCATGCAAGTCACAGATTTAATGCGCTACAATCACGTTGCTCGTGGACTCTACCTTGATGCCATGGCAAAGTTACCTTGGGCGGCGGTTCTTGAGCCTAAAGGATTAAGTTTTGATTCGATGCGTAACGTGTTTTTGCATTTAACGTTTGTTGAGGACAGGTGGATAAACTTCATTATCCCTAGCCGCTTCGGTGAGTGGGTTGATTTAAGCTTTGATGATTTCGGCGACATTGACTCATTGAAGAAATACGTGCGACAGACAGAGATTAAGACTGAAAAATACTTGGAGAAACTTTCAAGTGAAGAATTGAATAGGCAAGTCGTTGTTCCTTGGGGAAACAAGCCAGAAACACGGATTAGCATCGAAACTGCTCTTTGCCAAGTTGTCATGGAAGATATGATCCACTACGGCGAATTATCAGCGCTCTTGTGGCAAATGAACATTGAAGCACCTTACCTTGGCTTTTGGCGCTACAAACACATGCATCCGTAGTTAGCCAGTTTATAGTTTAATCTTTTCATCATATTCCTGTGAATTTTAATGGTTAATTTTGAGTGGAGGTTAAATTTTAGCTGATATTGTTGATAGCGCAATGGGTCCGAACATGCTTAAAACGCTTGTAATGGCAATAAAAACAGCAGGACTAGTCGATACGTTGAAGGGCCAGATCATTCATGGTTTTTGCTTCCACGGATTAAGCATTCGCCATAGTACCAAAAGCAGAATCTTGAAATGCGCATGAAAGACACAATGAAGTTGAAGAATGTCTTAACTTTCCATTTGGCTAAAGGAAATATTATGCCTGCAGATTTAGCTAAGCATGAGTGCCTGCAGGCGCTTCAGGGAGGCGAGCTAAGGATAAACGCTAAAACGCGGCACTTGCACAGAAACCTAAAAGTTAACGGTGCAAACACCATCAAACCTGATATAGTTTGTGACAATGGAGTTTGCCACACAAGTGACAAAGTGTTAATGCCAAGATGGCAACGATGGCAGAACAAAAAATGCAGTTAAATCCGGCAATTCAAACAGGGAATCCCCATTTTTTCAAAATAAATTTACGCCTTAAGTATCCACAAAAAAGAAAGGTGGAGTTTGTTACTTATTTGCTCTTTTTCGGGGTTTGCTTTGAGCTTGATTTAGACTTCGTTTTCTCCTGTACTTTAACAGGTTTCATCGGTTGGTCACAGCAAACTATTTCGCATGTTTCACAACCGCATGGGTCTTCAACTGCAATCACTAGTCCACATTCTTCACATTTGTATTTGTCGCCTTTCTTAGCTGCCAAAAATTAACACCTACCTTAAAATATCGCTATAATATACTGCAACGAGCATTCTAATAAAAATATCCAACAATAATGTCTTAATGCGAAGCGAGCTCGGTAAAGACGCGCATAAATTTTAAACACAATCAACACCCTTCAAGTTTTTGAGCTGTTGCTTTATCATCTTTGCAATACTGTCAAGTTTGACTCTTTCAACTTCTTTAAGAGCGCTGAAACTTGGCAGTTTCTGTCCCTCAAATCTAGGAACCACATGCACGTGAAAATGAAAAATGTCCTGCCCAGCAGCTTTGCCGTTTTGTTGAATAACGCTGATGCCATCAGCGTTAGTGGTTTTTTTTACGGCTATGGAAACTATCTTAGCAGTCGTGTGAACTTTGTTTAATTGATATTCCGGAGTGTCGAAGATGTCAACGTAATGTTTTTTGGGTACAACAAGCGTGTGTCCCTCGTTTAATGGTCGTATATCAAGGAAAGCCATTACCGTTTCATCTTCGTAAATCATGCTTACCGGAGCTTGCTTTCTAACTATTTTGCAAAATATGCAGGATTCATCGAATGTCAAGCCGAGTCACCCTTAAGCGATTTGAGCATTTGCAATCAGTTTATATGTTATGTCAACTTCATATTTCTTTCACTGAACCAGAGGTTAAAAAAATGACCGAGTTAGAAGATAAAGTACGCCAAGAAGTAGGCAAAGTGGAAGATCCAGAAACTGGACAAACATTCGAAGAAATGCAAATGATCCAAAGCGTAAAAGAAACCGAACCCGGCACAGTCACCGTAGAATTCATACCAACCAGCCCATTCTGCCCCATAGCCTTCAAACTTGCAGCAGACATCAGAAATGCAGCAAAATCAGTTCCAGGCGTGAAAAAATCCATAGTTTACTGCCGTGGACACGCGATGGAGCAGCAAATCAACGAAATGACCAACAAGCAGTAAAAACGTTTTTTCCAGTTTTCTTATCCTAATTTTTGGCATAAAACTCCACCAAAGGCTTACTAAATAACCGCATTTGTTACAGTATTTTTCAACCTATTTTTTTACTCTAAATCTAATTAATGAGTTAACCTTTTTACAAAACAAAAAAAAGAAGTTGGTTTTATCTTGCGTAGCAACATCTTCCACTGGAGTGAGAACCCTCAGCATCCGGTGGATCATTGTAATCGCGAAAGCCTGTATGAAGCTTCGCCCTGATTTCAAAGCGTATTCTTGAAATGTTTTTCGCCCAACTTTTTATCATCATAACTATCCTATAGAAGTTCAGTTGCTTGGCAATCGCCAAGAAAGCAATTACGCTCATTAAAGCAAACAAAAGAGTTAATGGACTAATTATAGCTGCCAGCAATCCTGCTGTGGCAGCCAAGGCAACAGAAATTATGCTTCTTAACTTTCGCACACTTGTCACCAGTAGTTATATATAGAATGCAAGCTGCTTAAAGGCTTTTTTACGGGTCAAAAAACCCTTCTTGTCTACACTTTAAAGAAAAACCAGAAAAATGGCTTACGTTAAGCCTTTGCAATGAATTAGGAGCGTTTTTGGGGCGATTTGTTACTTCATTCTGGTGAAAGCCCATGTGCCAACCACGACCATTATGCCATCGAACAATGCGACAACTCCAAGGTCAACCCACAAAGACTGGACCTGAAGAGGCGACCATGAATTCCCCAGCATGACATGACGTAGTGCGTCGACGCCGTAAGTTAACGGGTTCCATGCAGCCACATCGGTTAACCAAGTTGGAAGGCCGCCTCCTTTAAGCGGGAACAAAGCGCCGCTAAGAAAGAAAAGAGGCAGGTTAACGAAGGTTTGGATCGCGCCGAAGCCCTCAAGGTTAGTCATGAAACTTGCAATCGTTAATCCAATGCTTACTAAGCCAAAGGAGATGAGCATCAAAAATGGGAGTGTATAGAGGAGGGTGATTGGATTTAGTGGGATGCCGATGGCTAAGCCAATGACGAAGACTATTATGCCCTGCAAGAAAGCGTCTGTGCTGTCGCCTACCATTTTCCCGAGAAAAATCGTCAATCTGGAAACTGGCGAAACAAGTATTTCTTTCATGAAACCGAATTCTTTGTCCCAAATGACGTTTATACCCATGAACATGGCGGTGAAAAGGATTGTTTGACCTATTATCCCCGGAAGAAGAAACTGCCTAAAATTTAGGTCCGTTGGCAACGAGCCTATGAACCTCGTGGCAAAGGCAGCGGCGAAAATGATAAGCCACAGAATAGGCTGAACGAAACTTGTTACTAGCCGTGTCCTATCCCTGATGAACCGCTTGATTTCTCTAAGCCAGAGGCTGTAGAAGCCGCGGCGCTCGCTCATCTTATTTGCCTCCTGCGGGCTGCAGCTATACCATGCAGTTCTTTGGTTGTGTCCTCTCGAATATTTCTGCCCGTATAATGGAGAAAAACGTCTTCCAGGTTTGGTTCACGCAAAAGCACGGATTCTACATAGATGTTGTTCTGGGTCGCTAACTCCATGATTCTGGGGATTACGACTTTTCCATTGCGAACCGTAATCTCGAGCGCGCCGTCAACAATCTGCTTTTGGCTGAGACCCAACCATTTAGTTACAAGCTCCGATAAAGCGTCAACGTTTCTTGCTCTTATTACCACAACGTCTCCTTCAAGCGTCTCCTTAAGCTTGGAAGGCGAGTCTAAGATTACAATTTTGCCATAGTCAATTATGGCGATGCGGTCTGAAAGCCTATCCGCTTCATCCATATAATGAGTGGTTAAAACCACCGTTATGTCATGTGCCTTTCTTAAGTCAAGGATGTACTTCCAGATATGGTCTCTTGTTTGCGGGTCCAATCCTATTGTAGGCTCATCTAGAAACAGAACTTTGGGAAAATGAATTAAACCGCGACCCAACTCGAGCCTACGCCTCATACCTCCCGAGTATGTTCGCAGTAAATCGTCAGCTCTGTCTTCTAACTCAACAAGCTTGAGAATGCTGTCTACACGTTCTTTCTGCTCTGACGCTGGAACACCATACAAGTTAGCATGCATATACAGGTTTTCTCTACCAGTCAGCCTATCGTCAATGCTTGGATCCTGAAAAACGATGCCGATTGATTTGCGCACATTGTTCGCTTCTTTGACGATGTCATAACCGTTGACTGTTGCAGTGCCAGACGTTGGCTTAAGTATCGTGCATAGCATCGATATCGTCGTGGTTTTTCCCGCGCCATTCGGTCCAAGTAATCCGAAGATTTCGCCAGGTTCCACTGTTATGTCTAAATTATCCACCGCCTTAATGGAACCGTAAGCTTTTGTTAATTGGCGAGTTTCAATGACGTAGAACATTTTATGTTTTCTCTTTCAGCATTGAAACATAAGGTAGATTTAAGGTTTATTTACGTAATTTAACAAGTGTCTTATGCCTTTCTTTTGTAATCGGCTTTCGGATAATTGCTATTTAGCTACAAGCGTTTTAGCATTACTTTCTTAAGAATAACCGTGGTCGCGGCGTCATTTGAGGCAAAAACAGTTAAAATTTCATTTCATTTAAAAAAGCTATTTCAGTCCGCGCTTTTCATGCAGAATTGAGATAGTTCGAAAACATCCTTCTAAAATCATGCAATTCGCATTGTTTGGTTCTTAATATTTAAATCTTAGGACAGTTGTTTATTGAGAACTAGCTCGGGGTAGTATGGGAGAAGAACAAATAGCTGCACGAGAGAGTATATACGATAATCAAGCTGATGACACTTGTTTTGGGATAAAAGGCAATCTGCTAGTTCACGATACTGTTCGTTCATGCAGTTTTAGTTCAAATAAGCTTATATATGTTCATAACGCCGTTTTTGGCTATAACAGGTGCGAATTTAACTTTACCTTGAGGCAGCGTTAATGTTCAAAGACAAAAGCATTAATGGAGAGATGACCACATGATTGTCGAAGCTATCATCGCATTTATACTAATATTCATATCAACATTCGCAATCTATACCATTGGCAAAAGGTCAGCCCCTAAAACCACCACGAGCGAAAACGAGCAAGCATCATACGCTTGTGGAGAAAAAGCATCATTCCCAGGATTAAAAATTAACGTTTCCCTCTACAAGTACCTGATTTACTTCATAATTTTCGACTCATCCGTGCTTGTACTCGCTTTTGCTTCTATCGCAATAGCCGGCACAAACCCGTTTCTTTTGATTCTCTATCTTGGCATTATCCTTGCCGCAGGCTTGATACTGTTGGAAGGAGGTACAGAATAATGACAAACTATGTGACATGGGCACGCGTGAAATCACCTTGGGTTCTACATTTCAACTCAGGCGCATGCAATGGCTGCGACATCGAAATAGTAGCCTTGCTAACGCCAAAATATGATGTCGAACGCTTCGGCGTAAAACTCGAGCCCTCACCGCGACATGCAGATGTACTGCTAGTAACGGGTTGCGTAACCCAACAATGCGCAGAACGGCTTAAACGAGTCTACGATCAAATGCCACAACCTAAATTCGTCGTAGCCATCGGCGCATGCGCGTGCAGTGGCGGCGTTTTCGAAGGAGACTACAATGTGGTCGGAGGCGTAGACAAAATTCTCCCAGTTAACGCTTACATACCTGGATGCCCACCGCGTCCAGAAGCAATCATAGATGGGGTAGTAAAGCTTCTTAACGCGTTGAATCCGCCTAAACAAAAGAAGCAACCGAAACAAGAAAAAAAGCCCCAGCTTCCTAAGGAAGAACCAAAAACAATTTTTACTCAACCCGAAGTGGTTGTGGCTTCGTCGGAAGCTAAACCAGTAATAGAGGAGACGAAAAAACCAGATGTCAAATAGTAAAATAGATATTGTTAGTGTGATTGAATCTAAACTTAGAGATAAAGTCCAAATTCAACTAGGCCAGCTTGGCACAGCCGCCGTGAGCACCAGCAACGGTTTACATAGAGATGTTCTCCTAGTCATGGCAGAAGCAGACGAAAAAACTACCATCACCGCTATAACTGGTTTAGACCTTGGTTCGAACCTAGGCGTGTTATACCACATACGTACGTCAAACGCTTTCATAACCATACACGCCGAAGTGCCAAAAGACAACCCCAAAATCCAAACGATAACAGACATTATTCCAGGCGCCGTCTTTTCTGAATTAGAGGTATCCGACCTTTTTGGTGTGATTTTCGAAGGCAACTTACTATCAGGACACTTCGTTTTATCTGAATATTGGCCTGAAGGAGTTTACCCATTAAGAAAAAATGTTAAACCAACCGAAGTAAAACTTAACCCGCCGCCGGAAGAAATCAAGCAGCCGGCAGATAAGAATATCGTAAAAATAATTATTGGTCCACAGCATCCTGCGTTGCTTGAGCCAGAAAAATTCGCCGTGACGGTTGACGGAGAAATCGTAACGAAAGTTGAACCCAGAATAGGCTATGTTCATCGTGGTATAGAGAAAGCATCTGAGTCTCGAACATATGTGCAGGATGTTTATTTGGTTGAGCGCATCTGCGGTATCTGCAACGCTTGCCATGCTTATGGTTTTGTTGCTGCGGTGGAAAAAATATTAAAAACCGATGTTCCGCCGAGAGCAAAATACCTTCGAGTGGTAGCTTTAGAGCTTAATAGATTACACAGCCACTTGCTGACTTTAGGTCATGCTGGATTAGAAATCGGTTACGAAACTCTATTCCAGTATTTCTGGAGAGATCGCGAACCAATCATGGATTTGATCGAATTAACCAGCGGCAACCGGGTTTACGCATCACTTATGACTATAGGAGGCGTAAGAAGAGACCTAAAGGACACAGACATACCAAAAATCAAGACGACCTTGGAGGCGTTGAGGAAGAAGCTACCGTTCTACAGGCAATTATACGAACATGAGCCCACAATAAAGGCGCGCATGCAAAACGTGGGCATTCTTAAAAGAGAAGACGCAATAAAACTAGGCGTTGTTGGTCCAGTAGCTCGAGGATCAGGTTATGACTTCGATGTTCGTAAGGATGATCCTTATGAGGCGTATGGCGAAATTCCGTTCAAAGAAATAGTTTATACTACTGGTGATACTTGGGCAAGAATGAATGTTCGTATGGATGAAGTTGAAGAAAGCATTAACATAATACAGTATGCAGTCGATCATCTGCCGAAGGGACCCTTTCGAGTTGTTGTGCCCCGAAATGTGCCGGTTGGTGAAGCTGTTTCTCGTAATGAGGCTCCAAGAGGCGAGCTGTTCTACTACGTAAGAGGCAATGGCACTGCTAACCCAGAAAGAGTTAAGGTGCGCACCCCAACATTCGCTAACATTCCATCGTTCCTGAAAACAGCAATAGGTGAGAACATAGCTGATGTTCCTCCGAACTTTGTTAGCTTAGACCCATGCTTTTCATGCACTGACAGATGATAATCGATGATTGACTTCGAGTTAATTCTCAGAATACTAATCTTTCCAGGTTTCACATTCATATTAATATTAACTTTATTCTGCGATTGGATGGAGAGAAAGATTGAAGCACGCCTACAAAACCGCGTCGGACCCATGGTTGCGGGTCCAGGTGGAATTTTTCAGCCCTTAGCCGACTTCATAAAGCTATTGACAAAAGAAGATATTGAACCAAGAGACGTTAAAAGAACCGTTTTTCAGTTTGCGCCTCTT
>Ga0187784_10005713_pt1 | contig 10047 bp, 15 predicted proteins | sample 1015_SJ02_MP15_2_FD_132964 | JGI IMG/M metagenome (GOLD analysis project Ga0187784, IMG submission 132964) | Tropical peat soil microbial communities from peatlands in Department of Meta, Colombia - 1015_SJ02_MP15_20_MG | ecosystem: Environmental > Terrestrial > Soil > Wetlands > Peat | place... | reverse complement strand
TCAATCCAACTCACATCGTCGACCGGAACCCATCCTACCGCCGGCTTGCCTCGCCGTTGCGGACGTGGCTTAACGGCGGCCCGTTCATTCGAGGAGACATCACGATGCGAGCTTTGCGGCGTGCCGTTGCATTGATCCCGCTTGCCGTCGTCATCGCGCTCGCCGGCGCCGCCATCACCGTAATGGCGGCCACTCTCGCACCGGCCGCCGCGCAAACGCGCACGACGACGCCATCCGGCCTGACGATCATCGATCTCCAAATCGGCACCGGGCCCTCGCCCAAGCCCGGCCAGACTTGCGTCATGCATTACACCGGCTGGCTTTACGAAAACGGCGCCAAGGGCAAGAAGTTCGACAGTTCGCTCGATCGCGGCCCGCCGTTCGAATTTCCGATCGGCGCCGGCAAGGTCATCGCCGGCTGGGACGAAGGCGTCGCCACCATGAAAGTCGGCGGCAAACGCACTCTCATCATCCCGCCCGCGCTCGGCTACGGCGCCCGCGGCGCCGGCAGCGTCATTCCGCCGAATGCCACGCTGATCTTCGATGTCGAGCTGCTCGGCGTCAAAAATTAGCTTGGTCCCGATCCCCGCGGCAGCCGCCGCGGTCGCGCTTGGTAAGGACAAATAAAGGGGCGATGGGTTAAGCAGTCTGGCGAAGGTCGCAAATCCCGCCAACCGGTATTGATCCATGTTAAGTCGCCGCCAGCCGAGAAGTTCTAGCCAAGCGGGCGAAGCATGACGCCTACCACGCAGTCCTTGCTTGCCGAACTCGACACCACGCTGGCGCAGGCGCCCGATGCGTGGCGCACCGCGGCCTTGCGCCGGATCGTCGATTTGTTTCTCTCGAGCGTCGAACTCTACAGCGACGACCATGTCGCCGTGTTCGACGAGGTCATGTGCCGCCTGAGCAAAAAGAATGTCGATCGCGCGGTGCTCGCCGAAGTGAGCGCGAAACTGGCGCCGGTCGACAACGCGCCGGCGAACTTTGTACTCAAGCTCGCCCGGCACACCGATGTTGCCGTCTACGGGCCAATCCTCGAACACGCCAAGCGCCTGCCGGACAGCGATCTCGCCAAGATCCTCGACCGCGACCGGATCGACCCGAAACTGTTGACGAGGGTCGTCGCTCGCCCGCGGCTCAGTGAAGCGGTCACCGACGTGCTGCTCAAGCGCGGCAATCCGGCGATCCAGCGCAAGATCATCGACAACCCGAACGCCCGCATCTCGGAAACGGGCTTCGCCAGGGTGATCATCGGCATCAACGGCAACAAGAACCTCGCCGCCGCCGTTGCAAAGCGCCAAGACCTGCCGGCCGAACTGCGAATCTGGCTCGATAAGACGCTGAGCGCATAGGCCCAATGACGGCTTTGGCGCAACCCGCCAGCGGGCAGCGCGTTGCGCCGACTCGCCGGCTCAACCGATGCGACGGTTCTTCCACAGCACCGCGTCGAGGCCGAGCGGGCCGGCGCCGGCGAAGGCGAGATAAAAGAACACGAAGCAGAACGCGATCGCCAGGTCGCCCGAATTGAGGATCGGGAAAAAGCCGCGCGGCGCGTGGCGAAGGAAATAGGCGAACGCCATCTCGCCCGACATGATGAAGGCGGCCGGCCGCGTCAACAGGCCGAGCGCGACAAGAATGCCGCCCACGAACTCGATCGCGCCGGCGAACCAATACATCGTGAATAACTCCGGCGTCGGCAGCGGCGACGGAAATCCGAACAGCCGCGACAGGCCGTGTTCGAGGAACAACAGCCCGACCACAATGCGTAGAATGCTGAGCACATAGGGCGCCAGCTGATCGAGCAGCGGCGCATGAGAATGCGAGGAGGGTTGGGTCGGCAGAGCCGAGACAGCGTAATCCATTTGCATATTTATTCCTATCGACGCCCCTGCCGCGCGATGTAGCGAAAACTCCGTTCGCGCGCACTTCACAAATTTCTGATGCGGCGCGGAATAAACGCGGCATAAACGCCGCATAAACTTTCGCTGCGGGCAGCAAACGCCGCAGCCACTTAACCGTGGCCGCTCGAACGCAGAACTCTGATCGGAGAAAACTAGAGCACGATCCGGAAAATGGCCTGTTTGCGGTCGGCATCCGCGGCGCCGAATTCGGCGCCGATATGCAAAAGCTCGGCGACGACTACGTCCGCATCATCCGCAAAGCGAATATCACGGTCAACTAAGTACGGTTGGCGGGCGAACAACCGCCGCCTACTCCTCAGGCTCCGTCGTGAAAAACAGCGGATAGCCTTTGCTCTTGCCGAGCTCGGTCGCTTCCTTGGCCTTGGTCTCGGCGACGTCGCGCGTATAGACCGCGATGACGCAGGCGCCGCGCTGATGCGCCGTCATCATCACCCGATAGGCCTGATCCGCGTTCATGCGAAACACCGCTTTGAGCACCACGACGACGAATTCGCGCGGCGTATAATCGTCGTTGAGCAGGATCACCTTGTAGAGCGGCGGCTGCTTTGTCTTCGTGCGCACCGCGGTGCGCGGCTTGACGACGGTTTTGCTCATCGGGGATCCGACGCGGTCCGAAAGTTCGGCGCAAAATTCGCCAAAGCCTTTCGCTTCATGGTCATTCAGACGTATTCAATGCCATATAATCCTTCACGCCAAGCGTCGCGGCGCCGGCGCCCGTTCACGCCTGCCGCGCCTGGAACCGACCAGCCGATATGGCGTTGACTACCGTTGCCGTGCAATCATTATGGTAGCAAAATCATTGCGAGGATCGCTATGCACATTCTCTGGATCATTATCATCGGCTTTGTCGCCGGGCTGATCGCGCGCCTCTTGGCGCCCGGGGCGAACAACCCGCAGGGCTTCATCCTGACCACAATCCTTGGCATCGCCGGCGCGTTTCTCGCGACCTTTGTCGGCCAGGCGATCGGCCATTACGGTCCCGACGAGGGCGCCGGACTCATAGCGTCGGTGATCGGCGCGGTGGTCGTGCTGTTCATCTGGCACCGGATGGTGGCGGCGCGCGTTATACCCGACCCCGGAAGCCGACGCCGGCTATAGGCCCGTCAACACGCGGCGCGGCGCGCGGCGTTCGACCACGATGGTTCGCGGCGCACCGGCGCGGCCGGCGACGGTGAGACAGTTCGTGTCCTTGCGCTGCCCCATGCGGAGCACGGCGCCCCTCGCCGCTTCGGCGGAAACCTGCATCAGCGACATCACGATCTCGATCTGGCCGTCGACGTCGTCGGTGAGCCCTTGCGCGGCCAGCACAGCGTCCTCGACCGTGGGCGGGTCGCGCCGCACCCGGCGCCGGCCGTCTTTGGTGTCCCATACGTCGTTTATGTCGCACCGTCCCGCTAACTTCCTGGCCATTGACGTCCCATGCGTGCACGTCCCGTGCTCGGCCGTTTTTCCGGCCGTTCGGGCCTTTGAGTGCCCCATTTATCAATATTTACCGCACTGCAGCAAGTATATTGTGCGATGCACACACGGCAAGTTTAACCCATGGGGTTTCCGCTAGCGCCCTAGCCGTTCTGATCAGAGCCGGGCTCTAGCATTTTGTTTGCGCATGATGTTATCCGAGCTTCCTTCGCCCGCCGAAGCGGGCTTCGCGAAGGCGGAAAACCGGTTTCCACTCTTCCGGATTATGCTCTAGCGCCCCGGCATCTCGCTGAACAGCACGCCGCCTTTGGCTTTCGAACTCTTCGCCGTCTCGACGAGAGAAACCGTGACGGCTTCGCGCGGCACACCGGCGTTCTTGACCACGGCGTCGGTGATGTCTTTGACGAGGCCGCGCTTCTGTTCGATCGTGCGGCCCTCCAAAATGTAGACGACGACTTCCGGCATGGATTGTTCTCCGTTGTTGCCCGCCGACCTCGCCTGCACGTAGGTCGTCTAGCGGGCCAGGTTCAGGCTTGCCTCAAGGCCAAGCACGTACTATCGGAAAGTTCCCAGGAGGACACAACAGGGAGCTGACAGATGAAGCGCTTGATCTTTGCGGTTGGCATACTCGCGCTGGGTTTCGCCGCCTCCACTCCGGCGCGCGCCGATTATTCCGTCGTCAAGTTCGAACTCGGCTTCTGCCGGATCTGGTGGGACTCAAGCGCCGCCCCGTGGGGCAGCGGCTGGACCAAGATCGCCACCGCGCCCGATTGGGCCAGCGCGTGGGCCGCGCTCGACGCGGCGGTTGCCGCCAAGAAGTGTCTCTAAGCCGAGCTTTTCGGTCAGCTGTTCTGCCTCTGCCCGCCTGCGATTGGCGGGCGGGGAGAGTCTAATATCGCGATCAGCTATTGTGGCAAATTGCAGCGTCCGAACCGGATCGCTGCGGTTCATTCGCGCTGAGACGCAAAGCGCGCGCGGCTAGAGTCCTCGGGTCGGATAATAGGATGACCCGGCATGGGCGCTGAACAGGCCTCGGAGCACCGATTCGAGGCTAAGCTTATCCTTGGTCTTGGCGTTCGGCGCCGTGGCGACGTGCTTCGTCTTCTTCTGCGGCGGCGCAGGCTCCGTCGCTATAATCGCCATATCCGGCAGCTCGGAAGGGACCGCCTCGGTCGCCGGTGGAGCCTCCGACAACGCCGCAATCCCAGACACGGAACCTGGTGCAGACGCCGGGCTTACATTTGCGCCGAAGTTTTCCGTCGGAACTCTAGCCGCGTCCGGTTGAGGTGACGCCGTCGAAGCCGATTGCGTCGCAGCGGCCGACCGCGGCTGCAGGACCGTCTCCGCTTGGATTGGCGGGGCAGCCGGGGCGAGAATTGGCGCGGAAACGGGCGCGGGAATTTGGGTCTGGGCGTTCGCTGTCACGTTGGCGTTTGTTGTTATATTCGGGTTCGTTGTTGCGCTATCCGCCGCGGCTGCTGCGGGCGCCGCACTGGTGGACGGCGTTATCGTGGCTGGCGCGACCTGCACACCGGTGATGATGGCATGCGCCGCCACCGACGTTTTGTCGCCCTCGGCCGCCGGGCGATCGATCAGCGACAGCACAACGCCGGCACCGGCCGTGGCGCCGACCGCGGTCGCGACGAGCACAACGCGTGCGGTGCGCATGAAGCTCGGAGCGGGAGCGAGATAGCCCCATTCCGGACTAAAATTACCGGCCAAACGCATCACGACCTCCTAGGCAAGACAACCGCCGCCCGTAAAATATCCGATACCACAGCCAAACACGCACACGCGCTGATGCGCCCGCATTCGCCCCTACCTCGCACAACCCTTTGCCGCGGTGTCGATTCCACTTGCGGCAGGATATGGCTTAGCCATGGCGATTGCGCCCGGCAAGCCGTGGGATGCGTAAAAGCCGGAGGCTGTTGCCAAAAGGCATCAGATACGGAATTGACGGTAACGCCGTAGCGCATGAATCGGCTGGCCGGCCGTTATGCACAGGTCATCACCGTTGGCGGCTCCCGCGTTCATAACTGTGACCTTCCGTCGTCAGGATGATGCGCCCTACGAATCCGAGCTGAACTGCCGGCCGCCCGCTACCGCGCCGCCAATGCGCTCGCCGACCGAGGCGAACGCATCGCCGATCATGAAGACGACGTGGCGCGTCGCTGCGACCATGTGATCCTTAAGCTCGAGCGTCTTGGCGAGAAGCGAGTTCGGGTCGCGCGCAATCCGGTCGGCCGGCACAACGCCATTATCCGGCCCCGGATTCTGTTGTGCCTGTGCGATCAAAAGCGGTGCATGGGGGGCCGCCGCGACCGGAACGGAGACCGCTTTGCTGCGCGCTGCGGCCGATCTCGCTGCAACTTGAACCGCAGCGATGCGCCGCACCGATGTTTCCGGGGCGACCGTTGCGTCCGCTGCCTCAATGTCCGCGGTTTGGGCCTCGGCGGCATCATGCGCAACCGCATCGTCGGCGACCAGCCGGTTCTTCTCGGCCGCCATCTGGGTCTTGAGATAGTCGATGATCATGGCGTGCTCGTCGCGCACCAGCGCCATCATTTCGGCGGATGCGGGCGTAGCCTCCTCGGCGGCCGGCCGTGGCGCCGCGGTGTGTCCGAACTGGTACTGGGTAAACAGGAACCCGCCGATCACGCTCGCCAGCGCGGCAGGCATGATGTCGAGAACAAACTTACCGAGGAAGCGCGCCAGAAGCGGTTTCGCAGGCCGCGCGGCCCAATTCTGCGGCACTACCCCGCACCGCTGCACGATCTCGCTCGGCTGCATGTCCCGGTCCTCTTATTTTTCAAACGGCCGGTTGAATTTCAAACATCTGTTCTGGGCAGCCGATAGCCGGAAAAAAGGAATTTTTGCGGCATTCACCGACTTTCTCGGGCGCCGTTCACGGTTGCCGACCGAGACCGGCGGTCACCCAGCGGCTGATCAGCTGCACCAGCCATTCGACCGTGCCGTCGTCGAGGACCAGCCCGATCGGCGGTTCCGCTAGCTGCTCGCGATTGCGCAGGAACACGCTGCATTGGCCGATCAGCCAGATTGCGGCGACCATCAGCGTGCGCTGGTCCGCCTCGGGCAGGAAGCGACGCACGAGATCCGCCGCAAGGCCCATAAATGGCGTCGCCTCCTCGCTGACGAGGTTGCGAAACACCGGCGTCGGACGCACCGTCTCCCAATTGAAAATCCGCATGTGGCGGCTGAATTCGTCGCGCCCCATCAGCGGGTGCAGCTGGCGGCGGATGAATTCGCAAAGCGCGGCCTCGCGCGGCATCGCGTCGACTTCGCGCGCGTGCGCAAGCTGGTTCGCGGTCAACGCCCGGAACGCCGCCCGCAATACTTCACGATAAAGCCCGTCCTTGCCGTCGAAGTGGTAGTTGATGGCGGCCTGGTTCACGCGCGCCTTGGCGACGATGGCGCGGATGCTGGTGCCGTCATAGCCGCGCTCGGCGAACAGCCGTTCCGCGGCCTTCATGATCCGCTCGCGGGTGACCTCGGAGGGTCGCGTCATGGCATGCCCATTCTCTTGCTTTATGCTTGATGCTTTATGCTTGTTTTGGTAATTTTTCAAACCTGTGTTTGAATTCGAAATAAGCCTTGGTCAGGCGCAATGCAATCGCCGTTTGCGGCAAAGGGTTCGCCCGGTGCACGTTTCAGCGCTGCGGGGAGCGCGGCTATGCGCCGCTGCATTGACCTATTAGTCTGCGGCCCGTCACCGCAGCCATCGGGGTAGGCGGTCGGGGAGGATCACATGAGGCTGCCGTCCGACATCATCGGACTGTCCAAAGTCATGCCGCCGCTGTCGCGGCGCGGATTTATGTCGAGTTCGGCGGCCGCCGCCGCGGGCTACACGCTCGCCGCCGGTCCGGTGCGCGCCGACGTCATCCACACCGACAGCAATAGCCTCACCGCGAGCGACGCCAAGGTCAAGGTGCCCGGCGGCGAGATGCCGATCTACTGCGCGCGCCCCGCCGGGGTGCAGAAGCCACCGATCATTCTCGTCGCCATGGAGATTTTCGGACTGCACGAATACATCAAGGACGTGACGCGCCGGCTCGGTCATCTCGGCGCGTTTGCGGTCGCACCCGATTATTATTTCCGCATGGGCGATCTCACCAGGATGACCAACTCCGCGGAACTGTACCCGAAGGTGAACAGCAAGACGGACAGTGAGCTGTTCGCCGATCTGGACGCGGCGGCGGCATGGGCAAAATCGCAGGGCGGCGACGGCAATCGGCTCGGCATCATCGGCTTTTGCCGCGGTGGCCGCACGGTTTGGCACTACTCGACCCACAATCCGGATTTGAAGGCCGGCGTCGCGTTTTACGGCAGCTTGATCGACAAGAACGAGGCCGCGCCGAAAAGCTCGATCGAGCTGGCGCCCGAAATCAAGGAACCGGTGCTCGGCCTGTATGGCGGAGCGGATGCCGGCATCAAAGTCGAGCAGGTGATGGAGATGGGGACTGCACTGAAAGCCAACGGCAAGACCGCGGAATTCTACGTCTACCCCGATGCGCCGCACGGCTTCCATGCCGATTATCGCCCGAGCTACCGCCAGCAAGCAGCCGAGGATGCTTGGAACCGCATGATCGTCTGGTTCAAGAAATACAATGTGTTGAGCTGATCAAAGGCGCGGGGACGAGCGCGCAATTGTTCGTCGTTGCGCATAGCGCAAAATATCAATCTCTGCGCTCAGCTGCCCTGGCGCGCGCCAAGCAGCGGAAAGAACACCTCCTGCCAGGACTGCGGCGCCGCCTTGAGTTCGCCGGTCTCGGCCATGAAACTCGCGAGCTTCATGAGCCCCGTGGGCGCCACGGAAAAGATAATCGAGCCGTCGGTCAAAAGCGCGACAATATCGTCCTTCGCGGTCTTCGAAGCTTCCGATTTGAGATAGATGTCGGCCGCGGCCGCCGGGTCTTTGGCGATGAATTTCATGCCGTCCTCGGCCGCCGCGATCACGACGCGCGCAACCGTCGGATTGGCGTCGACGAATTTCTTGCCAGCGCCGAGCGCCACGCCCGTCATTTCCTCGCCCAATATCTCCCTCGACGTCGTCACGACGTGGACCTTGTCGCTCTTCTTGAGGATGGCGGTAAACGGCGCCGTCGCCACATAGCCGGAAATGATCTGTCCGGAAAGCAGCGCTGCCGTCGCGTCGGGATGCGGCATGCTGACAAGAAGCTTGTCGAGGCGGCGGTAATCGCCAAAGGTTTTTTCCGCCGCCATGCGCATCACCACCGCCTGCGGCGAAGTCGTCGCCGGCACGGCGATCTGATCGTTATCGCCGAAATCGGCGAGCGATTTGATCTGCGGCTTGTTGGTTTCGAGAATAAAGGCGTTGGCACCGAGCGCGGCGAGGCCGGCTATGTCCTGGTGCCCCTTGGTCTTCTGCCAGGCGATAAGCAGGCCGGGTGAGCCGAACGCCCCGATATCGACATTGCCGGACAACACCGCGTCGGTGATCGCCGGCGAGCCGGAGAAGCGCTGCACCGTGACCTTAAGATCGGAAAGGCCGGCTTTCCTCGCCTGTTCGGTAAAAAAGCCATGGGCATCGGCCACCACGACTGGCAGATAAATCAGACCGAACTGGATGCCGATGGAAACCTCGTTGACCTCGGCGCGGCATGGCGCGGCGGCGAGCATGGCGGAGCCGACTATGGCGCCAGCGCCGAACCAAAGGCGCAAGCGATTACTTTTAGGCATTCCCGTTCCCCTCAATCCGCATTCACGTGCTCGTTTGCATGCGCTTGCGTTTGCGCTTTTTCGAGCGCGGCGCGGCCGCGCCGCGTCAAGCTTACGGCTCGCTCGGCGTCGTTTTCGATCCGCACCAGACCCCCGATGATCGCATCTTCCCACACCGAAAGCCGCGGACAGGTGCTGCGCCAGGCCTCCATCGTCTGCGCATAATTGCGCGGCCGATCCGCCACCCAGGCAAGGAATTGGATCATGATAAGGCTCGGCGGTTCGAATGTTGTGGATTCCATGTTCTTGCCCGTCATGGCGCGCTCCACGGCGAGGCCTCGTCCGCCCCGATTTCGCGCAGTATAAAACGGAAAGCTCGCGGAAGCAGCCTTGATCGCCGCATCCCGATCCCATCCGGCCGAGGTATCCATTGTGCGCCGCATCGAGGGCTATGTCATCGTCTCCACCGACGGCATGATCGCCGACGGCAAAGGCGAAATGCCGGATTCGCTCCGCAATGCCGCCGATCAGCGCTTCTTCCAGGATAGCCTCGACCGCGCCGCCGTCGTGGTGCACGGGCGTCACTCCCACGAAGGCGGCCCGCACGCCGCGCGCCGCAAGCGGCTCGTCCTGACGCGTCAGATCGCCCGCCTTTCGCCCAATCCGTCGCACCCCAACGCGCTATTCTGGAATCCGCTCGGCGCGACACTCGACCAGGCTCTTGAACAAATCGGCGTCACCGAAGGCACGGTCGCCATCATCGGCGGGCGCGAGGTGTTCAGTCTGTTTCTGCCGCTCTACGATGCCTTCCATCTTTCCCGTGCCGCCGGTGCAAAGATTCCCGGCGGGCTGGCGGTGTTTACCGAAGCCGGGCCGAATGCGACGCCGGAGGACGTGCTGGCACGGCACGGATTGAAGCCCGGCCCGCGGCGCGACCTCGACGCAGCCGCAGGCGTCTCGGTGGTGACGTGGCGGCGCGCTTGACTCCCCCTTTTGGGCAGGGGAACTG
>Ga0187784_10005712_pt1 | contig 10047 bp, 7 predicted proteins | sample 1015_SJ02_MP15_2_FD_132964 | JGI IMG/M metagenome (GOLD analysis project Ga0187784, IMG submission 132964) | Tropical peat soil microbial communities from peatlands in Department of Meta, Colombia - 1015_SJ02_MP15_20_MG | ecosystem: Environmental > Terrestrial > Soil > Wetlands > Peat | place... | reverse complement strand
TTCAAATCTAGCTGAGCCACCGCGATGGTCTTGGTTGTCACCGGCGTACTGCCCAACAACCCGCACGCCGAAAGCGCCGGGGCCGCTGCGCAGACAAGTCCGGTTAAAACCAGGTGCTTAAACATCCGCAGCAAACAGGCTTTTAATGACGTTGCCATTTCCTTCTCAACCTACAAATCGCTTGAAACGCTCTGTCAAGCTTTTGGGGATTGAACTCTGAGTAACTCAGCAGCTTAATGCGGAACCGATGGTGTCGATGCTAAGCACAGTATCGTTCCATTACTCCGAAAATATCCGTGATGCTGCTGAGTTCGTCGCCATAGTCCTGCGAAGCGAGGAACGAAGCACGGGAATGAGGAGCCGCCGGATGGAATCCGTGCATCCCCTTGGGAGCCGTCAGTCCCATATGACTAGGGGCAAAAACTACGCCCTCGGACAGTAGGTAAATCTCGTCGCCGTAGCGGCGGTCAGGAAACCAAGCGCCCATCGATTTCAGCGAGCTTTCACTGAGCCATTGGCCAAACTCGCTGTCGCGCAACAGTGATTTGATCGCGTCACGCGCGGCATCGGAAAAGAACCAGAACCGTGCCATGGTTGAGTCCACCATCACGAGATAAGACTCGATCGGATCAATACTGATTCTCGCCAAGATGGAAAGAAGATCGACGGTCGAATGGGTCGGCGCCATTCCATGATCCGAGAACACGTGCAGATCGACGCGCTCAAATTGCCGTCGTGCGATCTCATATATCCGTCGCAGCCGTGCGTCATAATCGGCGAGAAAGTTTTTGACTGACCCCGGATCGTCGGCGTGTTCATGAAGGTATGCGTCTACTGCCGCAAGGTAGAGAAAGTAAAATTCGATTTCGCCGCGCCGCAAATCGTCTTCTACCTGGCTGAGCAGCGTCGCATCAGAGCCACTCGCATACCAGTAAGCGCGATAAGTAATGCCGCGCGCCTGCAATACGTCGAAAATCGATTGCACGCCCGGGATTCCGCCGGGCCTATACACGCATTCTTTTTCGGGAACATCGAGATGAGGAAGATAACGGAGTGGGATGTGGTAGAGCTCGAAGTAACCGCCGATTCCACAAAGCCTTCGCGCCGCATGCTTGAGCGCGCGCCGGCAATAACGATTCTCGACCAGGGCAGGAGGCAGACCGCAGATCCAGCCGAGTCGCTGAAAAGGCGAGCCGGCCGCACCCGCCCGCTGATACATGGCTAGCCGCCCATGCTGTGCCGGCCGCAGGCCGGTCAGAATCGAGGGAATCGCACCCGCACTGTATCCGAGCACGCTCTCTAATCCGCGACGATACGGAGCCACCCCTTCCAAAAACCGGGTAGACTTGGCCCACTCCCAGCCGAGGGCGTCGATCAATACAAAGATCCCAGCTTGCTTCCTCATCTGCGAGATTAGCTCGGTTACGCTTAATCGGTTTTCAACGGACTTGTTTCCCACACCACCGGCGCTCGTCCGCCGACGAAGCGGCAAAACCCGACCATCGCGGCCGCATTCAAGGCGACAAATTGATACGCGAAGGTGATGCGTCTGGAGACGCCACTGCGGGATACCAGGGCGCCGAGTGCAACCATTGTCCAAAACGCGATTTGCACACAGCCCGCGAACAGGTAAATCCCACCCAGCGGGCTGAGCCAAGAAGTGGTGGCCGCCAACAGCGCCAGCCATACTACCGTGAACCAGCGCAGGAACTTGTGCGACACCAGCACTAGCAGGCTGCGCCATCGGCGCGAGCGCACCAGATCGGGTAATTCGCGATAAAACGTAAGCGCCGCCAGCGCCACCATCCTCACTTGCCGGCTGAACTGGACCTCTGCCGGGAACTCCTCCACACAAATCGCGTCTGGAGCGGAGATCGCTCGCTTGGCACTGAGACTGACGAGAATGGGGGCGAGGAAGTCATCCACTAGCGCCGGATCATGATGACGCCAGAGTTCGCGGCGCATAGCGTAGATGCATCCGTGCGCCGTTGCCAATACTCCTTTATCTGCCTCATAGCGTTCGAGGTAGCGTTCATAGCGATGATACAGACCGACGATTTCAGGACCATGGGCTTTGACCTTGCCGGTTACCAGACCGACCTCAGGGTCCACAAATCGCCGCGCCAGATTGGTTAGCGCGTCAGGATGGAATACCGAGGTCGCATCGGAAAAAATCAAAATCTCCCCGCGCGCATAATGAACCGCAAAGTCGAGTGCGGCCGCCTTGCCGCGACGCTGCGTCCGGACCAGGACGCGCACGCGCTCGCTCGCGGTTGCACGTGCCTCCTTCACGGTCGCGTCGCTACTTCCGTCGGACACGATGATAAGTTCCGACCATCCGGGGTAGCGGCTTTCAAGAAAGTTCCGAACCCGCGCGCGAATGCTGGCCGCTTCGTTGTACGCTGCGACGATCACCGACACGGTCGGCCAGTCGTGTAACGACCTGGACTTGGCTGCCGCGGCTTTCCGCTCCGAGGGCAGCGCGAAAAGTATCAGAGGATAAAGCACATACGCGTATACGAGGATCCCTCCCGAAACAAGGAAAATCACTTCGATCAGTCGATCGATGTCTGACATGGCCAACTCCAGCAGGAAATTGAAACCGCGGGACCTCAACAACTACGTCGGCAAAGATTCCGATTGCGCTCGACCCAGGGACTTTCTGACCAGCAATTCTTGGTAGACTCGAACCGTACGTTCGATTTGCGCCCTGACGTCGAAATGCTTCTCAACGTAAGCGCGGCCAGCCTTGCCTAGCTGCGCGGCAAGGGCGCGATCGCTCAGGATTCGCGCGATTGCGGCGGCGAGTGCTTCAGGATCGCATGGTGGAACCAGAAGGCCCGTGCGCTCATGAATCACAACTTCACGCGTGCCTCCAATGTCGGTAGCGACCATCGGCCGCGCGCAGGCCAGAGCTTCGACCGCCGTGAGCGGCAAGCCCTCGAATAACGAGGGTAGCGTGACCACGTCGGCCACGGCGAGCAAACGCTCGGGATCACGAACCATTCCCAAGAACTTGATCCGCTCGCCTAGGCCCGCCCGATCGCGCTGAAACATCAGATCTGCCTCGAGCTCGCCGCTGCCCGCAAATAACGCGACCAGGTAGGGCCATCGTGGCGCCAGCCGCGCAACGGCCTTTATTAAGAAAGTATGACCCTTCTGCGGCTCGAGCCGGCCTAGCGCTACGATGACCATCTCGTCGCTTAGCCCCAACGCCGAGCGAGCCTGCGCCCGCTCATGCTCCGACCAGGGGCGGAAGCGCTTCAGATCGCGACCGTTATGGATCAGCCGGATTCTGTGGGGCGCGATGCGCTTGCGCTCGACTAAGTGATCTTGTGCGACCCGCGAAACCGCCAGGTACTGATCCACGAAGCGTCCGACCTGCCGATCGATCCAGAAGCTGCCCTTCAACCATTTACCCTCGCGCCAGATCTCGGGCAGATGAAAGGTTTCTACGGTCGCGGGGATGCCGGCCATCCGCGCCTGTGGTGAGGCAAACATGCTGGCGCGGAACGTATGCGAGTGAACTATGGCAATGTGTCGCGCCGCCAGGTAGTTGCGAAATGTCGAAGCGCTGGACCGATTCAGAAAGCTTGCGTCCTCGATTGCCAGCGTGTGCACTCGGGCGGCGCCAAGCTCGGCAGACATCTGTTCGAGCAACGCACTCGGCGCCGCCAAATGTGGCTCGAAGCCATAGCGGCGCAGCGAAACCAGAATCGAAAGCACGTGCTCTTCGATTCCACCGCGGACCTCTTCCGTTAGGAAATGCAGTATGCGCGGCCAATCAGCTTCGGCAGAGCGCAGCCCGTTCGGCTCCGCGGACGCAGCCGATACATTTAATAGCTTCGCTGGAACATTCGGATTCAATATCCTCTCAACGGATTACGGACTGCGCTTAGAACGCTGACGGCTATCAAACCCTCACGGGCTCTCTCGGTTTGAGCCGCAAGCTCCTGCTGGTCCGAAACTACGCCCTGTGCCGGCGCTTCGCTTTCTTCGATTCGAGCAACGCCAAAGACGAAGCGGCACATGACGACCGAGCGCCTGTGGGCAAACTCGCGTAGCATGATTATCGTCGTCCGGGTCAGTGACGAGGACGCGACCAGCAATTCTTCGAAAGGATGCTGGTCGAAGATTCGGTCTAAATCAGCGAGCGAACCGAGAACTTCGAACCCGTGGATCAGCTTTCCAAGCTTCAAGGCATCGTTATCAACAAAGCCGAGGAGGGTTACGCGCCGCGCAGGATCGAGAAAAAGATGGCGTGCCGCCTCGGCCCCTTCGGAATCGCCACCAACGATGAGAACGCGCGGTCGGGGCGTCGCAAGCGTCTGTACGATCCTATGAAAGAAATGGAATGACAGACGAGTAAGTCCCAGCAAGTTGAACAGCAGCACCGCGAACATCACCGCGACAGCGGGGTCATAGCGGATCGGGACCATTAACGCCGCCGCGAATACCAAGATGCCGCTAAGCGTTGCGCCCTCAGCGAAACGCAGAGCGTCCGCGACAGCCGTGTATCGCCAGATTCCTCGGTAGGTCCCGGTGGCAAACAGCGCAGCCATCGCGGCGCCTACCACTATCGGAAGGCCGTGCAGCAGCGAGCTGACCGTCGAGTATGTGAGCTGAAAATTCAGCCTGAGCATGGAGGCCCCGAAGTATCCTGCCGTCACCAGCAGCACGTCCAAGCCGACCTCGACCAGCCGGCGCTTGTAACCGAGACTGAGCAGGACGCGCGCAACGACGGGCAAGCCTTGGAGCGCTCCGGGCCCCTGCGCGTCAAACGACTGATCGGTAAGAAACAGGCCGACTAACGCGAACGGGATCGCGACGAAGGGCATCGTCAGTACCGCCAGTTCGGCAGGCGCGACGCTCAGTTCCACGGCCGCCAGGCACGCGGCAGCCTGAAGTGCGCACAGCGCCCAAACCACGCGCGAGTCCGAGAGCCCCAGTCGTGCCAGTCGATGATGACTGTGATCAAGCCCGCGACACGATATTGGCCGGCCATGAGCAATCCGGATCACCGTCACCGTCATCGTATCGAGCACCGGAACCATCAGCAGCAAAATTGGGAGCGCAAACCCTACGAATACGGGAATCGACTCTGTGCCGCTAACCTGAATCGAGAGCACACCTAGGATCGCGCCGATAAACAGTGATCCGGCGTCACCCATAAAGATTTTAGCCGGACTGGTGTTGAAGACGAGAAATCCCAGGACACTTCCGAGCAGTGAGAGCGGCCAGATCGTGGCGCTTGAGTGATTATGCATCCCGGCGATCGCCGCAATCGCCGCAGCCGAGATTGCGCCCAGCGATCCCGCCAAACCATCTATCCCGTCTATTAAGTTGACCGCATTCATCGTCACGAGCAGCCAGAACATCGTCAGCGCCCAGTCAAGCGCCGGCTCTCGCACCAAATTGAAGCTCGGACCGACAGTGGCGAGAAACGACGCGACCAGAATCTCCAGAGTGAGCTTGGTCCGCGGACGTAACACCGCCGCATCATCAAAGAGACCCAACGCCAGCGCGCCCAAGACCCCGATCAGAGCCAGGACCAGCGTGTTCGCTGCCGAATCGTTGGCCCTCGGCAGAGTCAGGACTGCGACGACGAAACCGGCCGCGATCGCGAGACCACCCGCGGTCGGAGTGGGCTCGCGATGCCATCGGCGCTCAGACGGAGCCACAACCAGGCCCGAAAAGGGCGCGATACGGATTAAGACCGCGGTCAGGAACGCGGTCACGGCAAGAGCCGTGAGCGGAGTCCAAAGAACTGGCATGAGCCTTACTAAAGAACTGTTAAAGTCTCGCGTTTGAGGAGAGCAAAGAAACTCGGTGCCCGATGAGCGTAACGTTTCGCGTTCTTATGGATGCTCGCCGCTTCGATTTGCGAGTGGCGGCACGCGCCTTTCGAGATTTTCGACCATCCAGTCCTGAAACTTGTTCAGGTCAACCCACCATCGGTGTCCGGCTTTATAAGCGGGAAAGCCAATCATGCGCTTCGCGTCGGTTAGGCGATATAGCTTGCTCTGGGAAACCTGCAGATATTCCGCAAGCTCCGGAATGCTCATGGTGCGGGAATTCAAGGCGTGGCCGTAATAGCTAATTTACGTTGCTAGGCACGCCTCAAGCCCGCTTGGGTCGGCCCCCGCCGAAGCCAAGAATCCGAAACACTACCTGACCAGCTTATGAACTTTGCGATACCCGGTGATTCCAGACATGCGTCCGCCATTCCGTGATCTAGTGCTCTGACCACCAGCTGAAAGCACATCGACCCTCCGCCACTTCACACAGGAGGGCGTTAGAACTGGCGAGACGTTGTGAGAGATCGGCCTGACGAAAGCGCGAGACAATGTGAAGGACCGGCCTAACAAAAGCGCAAGATAATGTTAGAGTTCGGGTCTTACGAAAGCGCAAAAACACTGGATGGCTAGAGTAGCCAATCCACGGCTTCGCCTTTGTGCGCCGCGTAAGAACAGAACCTACCGGTGCGAATCGTCCGTTGGACATGGGCTCCGATTTGGGGATGGAGTCGCAGGATCGCAGGGATCGCGTACTTGATGCTGTTGGTAATACGTAGGCGATCGCGCTCGGCTCGGGAGCCTATTTTTCTATCGCGGCCATAGAGACCAACTGCGCGCGCCAACTCGCGGGTTAAAACGGTCATCTCCTCTTCGAGCCTTGAAGCCCGCGCCGCGTCGTTGCAAGAGCGCGCATCGTCGAGCTGATCGCGTAGTTCCTCGAGACGCTCTCGATACGAACGCTTTGCGATCTCGTCCAGCGCGGGACCTGAGTCGTTCTCACTGATTTCAACGCAGGATTCCATCTCATTGCCGCAACCGTTGGATTGGCCACCCGACGCTTTCTCAATCATTCGGAGTAGATCGCCGCAGTAAAATTCGCGGCCGGGATGAAGCAAGAGAATTGCAATTAACGCGAGGCCTTTTGTATGCCTGAGGTACGTCAGGCTTTCAGGAAATCCGATTGCCCAGAAGTCGCCTTCGCGACGAAAAATCGGCCGCGATTGGCCCTGTGTCTGCAACCCAGACGAGCGCAATGAAGCCATCCCCATTTCTGTACCCTCAGCTATCGATTTCGAAGAATTCCCTTTGCCGTTTACGTTCGCTTCGGGCGCGAAAGACTCTTGGTTCACGGTTCCTCCGGAGTTTCCGTTTAGTAACAGGGCCTGATGGTTGGGGCTCGCGTCAATCGTACCTTGCTCAAATCGTGCATCGAACGAACGCACCGAGTTTGCAAGGCATGTCATCTGCAATTCGGCAGCCTCATTCCTAACGGCTTTAAGAAGGGCGAGCGCGTGGTCCTTATCCCCGGCCTCATTGCGGGCCGCGAGAACGTTCGCCAGGTCATAGGCCGAATATGCGAACCATGGCCGGGCGCCTGTTTTGAGATTCAGATGCATCGCGTCTTCAAGATGTCGGGCAGCACCGGCAAAGTTGCCTAGCGCGCCGGCGAGCAAGCCAAGGTAGCGCGCGATCGCTCCCAGGGACACAGTGCCACCGACGACCGCATGGCGTTCGGCGTAGGGCAGCAGCAGGTCGTAGACGCAGCGCGCCAAGGCCTGCTCGCGGAGGCCTGAGGCGACTTCTCCGAGCAGGCAAAGCGCCGCGATCGAGCTTTCATGCCCGCGTAGTTTGGCGCAGGCGTTACTGGTCAGGCATTCGATTCGAAGCCGCGCCTCGGAGGTCCTTCCCAGCCGCCAATCCAGCCAGGCCGGCAGAGCTAAGTAGATCGGCTCGTCGGTGCGCCGCGCGGCGACTTCGCGCGCCGCGCGTTGAACCCGCTCGAGTTGTTCCCCTTCAGTGAGCCACAGTAACTCGATAAGCCAGCCGAAATCCTCAAGATGTTGCAACTGGCCTTCTTGGAGCAGCGCGCGGCAGCTTTGGAGCGCTCTTGTCCCTTCGCTAAACCTGCCGGTCATGAATGCCCTGCCCGCGCAGTATGCGAAGGCGCCTCCCTGGCACGCGAGGTCCCGGCTCATCGCCGCAGCTTGCACGACGGTCTCGGTCAAGGCCACGGCCTGATCAGCCTGACTCAGCTCCAGTAACGAGGCCGCTCGAGCGAGGGCGCCAACGTACAGCGAAAAGTAGTCGCCCACTTCCGCCGCGATACGTACAACCTCGACAGCGTTCGCGAGCCGTTCGTGGACGCGGTCGGGACTGCGCAGGATACAGTCTCGATAGCGGAGGACCTCGACTAGCCGACCACGGTCAGAACGGGCTCGAACTATGTCGAGGGCATCGGCAATTAGGTGCTCGCCGCGTACATGCTCCTCGGCCAGACATGACAGCTCGGCTCCCAAACGCGCTGAAGCGCAGGCTCGGCAGTTGTGGTCTTCCTTGCCAAGTAGCGACAAAGCCCGCTCGGCCAGCATGACCGCCAGGCTATCGGGCGTGCAACGGAGCGGCCACAGGCAGGATGGCAAGCACCTCACGACCGCCGCGATCCTGCATCCATCTCCTAGCTGGGCCGCAAGTTCGGCGGCAGATCGAAGGGTTTCACGAGCGGCCGCGATCTTTCCGGCCTGCCTCTCGACGGTGCCAAGCTCGATCAAAAGATCACACGCCGTCGCCGTGGTGTTCGCGCTGCAGCGCTGCGCCGCGGCAAGCGCGGTAAGATACATCTTCCTGGCGTCAGCGAAATTGCCCGCCGACGTTGCCCGTCGCGCAGCTTTACGCGCAAGGTTGAACCGTTTGAGCCAGGCCGAACTGTCGGTGCGATCGAGCAGGTTGCGCGCTATTTCTTCGTAGTGGGTCTTCGCGTCAAGCGAACCGATAGATTCGAAAACGGTCGCGACGAACGAGGCTTGAGAAGCTTTCTGCGTCGCTCCCCCGCCCGGTATTGCTTTCCGCTCTTGACCGTTCCCAGGCGGATGCCGATTTACGTCGGTAGAACTCACGCGAAACCAAAGCGAAAGGTTTGTAAACAAAAAGTCATCAATTAATTGACATATAGTCATCACGGAGGGGAATTTTCCGCTCCCCCCCCGAGCCACACACCACCCCTTTATTTCCGATTTGAACATTCTACTTAACAGAGAAGTGGATCGGTTTGCAAACGAAAAGTATTAGAATTGAAACATATTGTAACAGAACGCTCCGAGCTCACGAATTGTGCCTGTTTTTGAGCTGCATGCAAAGTTGAAGGTCGGGCCGATTGCACCGAGGTGAGCGGTCTTCTATGGAGTTGGCCATCTCCCGCTGCGTGTGTGGCGACAACCCGGATTGAGTACGTAAGGAGCTTTCTCCTCCGGGCAATTGCGTCAATGAAGTCCAACAATCACTGACCGCGCACCGAAAGCCAGCAACTCTTCGGTCCGCCCCTCGAGCCGCGGAATCGCCGAGCGCATTTTCTCAGGAGACGTCATCTAGCACGCTTGGGCTATTTAAGAGCTTCGTTCCCAGCCGGTCGAAGAGCCTAGTGTTAGGAAGTGCTTTCGGAGAGACCCGGCCAAGTCGGCACGCACCTCAGCGAGGCGACCTGACGAGACGTAGGCGATTGCGACGCCGGCGCGCAAGGTTTTCGCCAGCCGCTGTGCTTGGCCAAGTCGGCAGGTCCAGCAAGTTGGCGCGCCCTTCATCTCGAACATTGCGCCCGCCGTGTGAGCGTCCGCTTCGGTTGACGAGGTATGTTTGGCGAATTGCTACTTATTGCCAGACTCTAACAATTTGCCGACACAGGAAGTGCCCAAAAAGCATATGCGGAACCGAAAGCGACCGGATTCAGTGGAGGAGGAGGGGTCAAAATCTCTGGAACGAGGCGGCGCAGGACCGCGCGCGGGGTCTCGCGCGCGCATCCGCGAAATTCGAATTTCGATCCCATGAGCCTTTCCAACGTAAACACACGGACGCTGCGATTGGCTGATTGATGCGAACGTTACAAATCAGTCGACTGTTTTCCGGGTTTTTTCGGCCCGTTTGAGCACGATTTCCGCCTGTTTTGGGGGGATTTCGGCGTGTTTTTGAAAGCATGCAAAATTGACCGCTTGAGCCGCCGGTAGTTTGGGCAAGTAACTCGCGCGCGGTGCCCGAGGGG
>Ga0187784_10005711_pt1 | contig 10048 bp, 9 predicted proteins | sample 1015_SJ02_MP15_2_FD_132964 | JGI IMG/M metagenome (GOLD analysis project Ga0187784, IMG submission 132964) | Tropical peat soil microbial communities from peatlands in Department of Meta, Colombia - 1015_SJ02_MP15_20_MG | ecosystem: Environmental > Terrestrial > Soil > Wetlands > Peat | place... | reverse complement strand
CGCTCGACGAAGGGCAGCCGGGCGATAATTTTTGGCGCCGTCGCGAATTCGAGGGCCGTCCACCAAGGGCCTGCCCCGGCTACAGCAAAGGCAGGTACAAGGCCCAGGTCGCCCTTCGACGCAGTGACTGCCTGGACTACGCTCGCGGCCCCCATATGCGGCTCGAAGGGTACCGTAAAGCCGAAATGGAAACGCGCGGAATCGCGCATGAGGGCGTCGCCGGCCGAAAGGTCGGCATGTACTGAAAACGGCGCCTGCACATAGGTGAATGTCGAAATAATGACGCGCCAGATGCTTTCGACGGTGTCGAGTGGCAGATTGCCGTGGTGGCGCTGTACGAGCCGGCGCATCATATCGGCTTCCCGCGCCGGCCGGAAAGCCGAACCGGATTCTTCGCTTTTCTTCACCGCGATTAGTTCGTCGATGATCTGACCTCGCTCGATGAGGAGCGCGTGCATCGCCTCATCGATGCGGTCGATCTCTCGGCGCAGATCGGCGAGCGAAGGCGTCTTCTGGTGCGGCGCTTTTGCCATATTAGTGGTTCGATTCTAACATTCGCATCCCGTTCCGGCCCGCTGTCGTGCGAATGTTAGAATCAAAGGACCACTAGCAATATTACTGCTAGTGGAGCTTTGGATTTGACATTCGCATCGGGAACCAGCGGATTGGTGGGTAGCGAATATCAAATCCGCTCCACTAGGTCCCGGGATCGACACGATTGATAGTGCCGTTATCCGGGAAATCAAAGAAAACATTGACACGGGCGGGAAGGGGCCTATTTACCGCCGTTTGACCGCCGATCAGGCGCATTTTAAGACGCCGGAAAGGCGTGTCCGGGAAGCTATTGGCATGGCCGAGGCTAGTGCGACGCTTGATACCGCCGACCGCAGACGCGAAGCGGACCATCCGCATTCGCTGCTGGTCCGCTTTCCGGCGAACAATCCCCTGCGGCTTGATTGCGGCATCGGTCTCGCGCCGCTGCAGGTCGCCTACCAGACCTACGGTACGCTCAACGCCGAGCGCAGCAACGCCGTCCTGATCTGCCACGCGCTCACCGGTGATCAACACGTGGTCAACGATCACCCGGTGACCGGCAAACCGGGCTGGTGGGAGACCATGGTGGGGCCCGGGCGCCCGATTGATACCAAGCGCTATTTCGTCATCTGCCCCAACGTGGTCGGCGGCTGCATGGGGACCTCCGGCCCGGCTTCGACCAACCCGTCGAGTGGAGCGCCGTGGGGCCTCGACTTTCCGATCATCACGGTGCGCGACATGGTGCGTGCCCAGGCGATGCTGCTGGATCATATCGGTATCGAGTCGCTGTTTGCGGTGGCAGGAGGCTCAATGGGCGGCATGCAGGTGCTGCAATGGGCGGCGAGCTACCCCAAGCGCGTTTTCGCCGCATTGCCGATCGCCGCATCGACGCGGCACACGGCTCAGAACATCGCCTTCCACGAGGTCGGGCGCCAGGCAGTGATGGCCGATCCCGATTGGCGTGGCGGCCGCTATTTCGCCGAAGGCACTAATCCGCGCCGCGGATTGGCGGTTGCGCGGATGGCCGCGCACATCACTTATTTGTCCGACGCGGCGCTGCACCGAAAATTCGGCAGGCGTTTCCAGGATCGCGACAACCCGACTTTCTCGTTCGACGCCGACTTTCAGGTCGAGTCCTATCTGCGGCACCAGGGCATTGTCTTTGTCGAACGCTTCGACGCCAATTCCTATCTCTACCTGACGCGGGCAATGGACTATTTCGATCTCGCCGCCGACTATGACGGCGTTGTCGCCAACGCTTTTCGCGGAACCCCCACCCGGTTTTGCGTCATTTCGTTCACCAGCGACTGGCTGTTTCCCACGGCGGAGTCCCGTGCGGTTGTGCACGCGCTCAATGCCGCGGGTGCGCGCGTGTCGTTCGCCGAAATCACTACCGACAAAGGTCACGATGCGTTCTTGCTGGAGGAGCCCGAATTGTTCACCACGGTGCGCGGCTTTCTCGATGGCGCAGCCGCCGCGCGCGGGCTTAAGCCGGCCGCGAGGTGACGATGCTTACGCGGCTCAAACAGGATCTCACCATGGCGGAAGCCGCGCGCGGCCCGGGCGGCGCGCGCATCGACCTGCTTGCCGTTGCCGACATGGTGGCGCAGGGCGCGCGCGTGCTCGACGTCGGCTGCGGTGACGGCGAGCTATTGCGCCTGTTGGAATCCCGCGGCGTCGACGGCCGCGGCATTGAATTGTCGCGCGAAGGCGTGAATGAGTGCGTCGCCAAGGGTCTTGCGGTCGTGCAGGGCGACGCCGATACCGATCTGGCGGATTATCCCGACGACGGGTTCGATTTCGTCATCCTGTCGCAAACGCTGCAAGCCACACGCCGACCGCGCGTCGTGCTTGAACATATGCTGCGCATCGGCCGTCATGCCATCGTGTCGTTTCCCAATTTCGGACATTGGCGCATAAGGATGCAGATCGGACTCGGCGGCCACATGCCGCACACCGACAATCTGCCGTACGCGTGGTACGAAACGCCCAACATCCACTTCTGCAGCATCAAGGATTTCCGGCAGCTTTGTCAGGTTGCCGGCGCCAGAATTGAGGAGGCAGTAGCGCTCAATGCCTGGGGGCGGCGCATGCGGCTCAAAATGCCGTGGTGGTTCTGGAATCTCTTCAGCGAGCAGGCGGTATTCTTGCTGAGCCGGCGAGGCTAAACGAACCCGGCCATTTCGCCGTTCGCCGATTTTGCCACACCGTTTCTGCCCCTATAACGGGCAGGCGCGGGCCCGTAGCTCAATGGTTAGAGCCAGCGGCTCATAACCGCTTGGTTGGAGGTTCGAGTCCTCCCGGGCCCACCATCCCATCTGTCATCATTGCGGATTTCCGAAGTATAGAAAGGCCCTGGAATTGCCGCGCTTCCATGGGGGACGTTGAAATACTATCCGGTCGCAAAATCATCCCTTGGACTTCCTCAACAGATAAGTGTCCATGATCCAGCCCTTGCTGCTTTTGGCTTCAACTCGCATTGTTTCAATGTCGCGCATTCGCTTCGGCAAATTCCCTGAGATGAGCATTTCGTCCTTCGTTCCGATATAGGCGCCCCAATAGATGTCGATCTCGGGATCCTTCACGCTTTTGAACGCACAATCGCCGTCCAACATCACCACGACATCGTCGATACCGTTGGGCAGTCCCTCGGCAAGGTTGCGTCCGGTCGTGATGTGAACGGATTTCCCGATACGATTGAGCGGGATCCTATGGGCGGCCGCCAGCGCCTGAATGCTGCTGATGCCGGGAATGACCTCGTAGTCGAAGGTAACGGTTCCTTTGGCGGCTATCCGCGCAATAATGCGTAGCGTGCTGTCATAAAGGCAAGGATCGCCCCAAATGAGGAAGGCGCCGCATTCTTCATCGCCGAGTTCTTGTTTGATTAAGCGCTCGTAGATGATCGCGCGCTGCTCATGCCATGCCTCAACCGCCCGCGCATATGATGGCGCTGCTCGGTCGCGTGCCGGGTCCGCAGCCTCGACCATCCTGTAAGATTTGTTCTTGATGTAGCGCTGGCAGACTTCCCAGCGCAGGCGGATTAAATCCTCTTTTTCCTGTCCTTTGTCCATCACGAAGAACACGTCGACTTCGTTCAGCGCATTGATGGCTTGCACGGTAAGATGTTCGGGATTGCCGGCGCCTATGCCAATGAGAAATATCTTCTTCATTGCACTTTCCTTGTCATAACTTGCCCAGGCAGACCGGAGATTGATGTGCCCGAAAGCTGTTCAGGCCGCAGGCTCATCTGTCGCCGCACTTAAGAGGCTTGCGATGTTCCGCAAACATAGTGGGCAAAGGCAGTCTTTGAATCGTCCGATCTCGGACCGCGACGGCAATTGCAGTCGAAAGTTTTCTTGCGCGCACCAACATCCCGCGACGTCTTCGCGCGAACAGGCGAACTCGGCCCCGCAATTTTCACATATCACTCGTCTTTGCAATGCGTCATCCTCTCGTACTGCATTCGTCAAAGCACTTCGGGTCTAAGGCCATAGTCTTGTCTTGATACGTGGGCCAGTGGCATCGTGTTAAGATGGCAAGTACTCATTTCAAGGACCGAGCCATGCTGCCTGCCTCGACCGATTCTCTTGGCGACCTAACGCCTGAAAAACGCATGCATGCGCTCGGAATAGTCTTGCCGCCGGCGGCGGCTCCTGTCGGCGATTATGCGCCGACCGCTGTTATCGGCAACCTGCTGATGACCTCCGGCCAATTGCCGTGGGTAGCGGGAGAATTGAAGTTCAAGGGCAAGATCGGGGCGGAATTGACGGTCGCACAAGGATATCAAGCGTTTCGCCTCAGTGCTCTCAATGCCGTTGCGCAGCTGCAAGCAGCGCTCGGCAGTCTTGACCGGGTCAAGCAAATCGTTCGGCTCGAGGGCACGCTTGGTTGTGCGCCTGGCTTTACGGATCAGCCGTCCGTGCTGGACGGCGCGTCGCATGTGATCAATCAAATCTTCGGGCCCCGCGGACGCCATACAAGGATGGTCTATTCGAACCATGAAATGCCCATGGATTGTGCGACCCTCGTGGTGCTGTATGCTGAGATCACGCCCCAGTCCGATAAGACGACCCGCTTCAGCGCAAATATCCGCGGATAGGAGGCGTCAATGATCGCTACATTTCTGCGCCATGGCTCCAATATGTGGCTCGCTCTCGGGCTTGCGGTGCTGGCGGCCGGATTTGCGGCGGGAGTGTTTCCGTTTTCACTGTTTTGGCTTGTGATAGGCGCCTTGACGTTTTATGTCAGCGAATACGGCTTTCATCGTTTCGGGTTTCATGCCCAGCCCTCGCGTTTTGCCTTTGTCCGAAAGTTGCAGCACCGGCTGCATTACGATCATCACGCCGAGCCGGAGCGGCTTGATCTGCTCTTTCTGCCGGTCTGGTTCCTCGCGCCCAATCTGGCGCTCACGGCGCTCGGCTTTGCCATCATCTTCGGCTGGTCGGTGGTCGCTTCGGCGATGTTCGGTGTGACGCTGGCCATATTCCACTACGAATGGGTCCACTACGTCGCCCACATTCCCTATCAGCCGCGCACGCGGATCGGGCGTTGGATCAAGCAATATCATCTGCGCCACCACTTCATCAGCGAGAAATTCTGGTTTGGCGTGTCAAATCCTTCGATGGACTTTGTCGGCCGCACCTACAAAGCCGCGCGTGAGGTGGAGCGCAGTGGAACGACCCGCAAGCTTTACGGCTCGTGACATGGCGCCATGCGGCCCGTCGGAGCCCGGCTCCGCCACACTGCGCCGGCTTGCCGCGCGTATTCGCTTGCGGGCGACCGAGATGGTGGCCATTCAGGGTTTCGGTTATCTCGGCCAGGCTTTTTCTTCCGCGGAAATTTTCGCCGTGCTGTTCGGCGGCGCGATGCGTTACGGACACGACCGCTTCGTGCTGTCGCCTGGCCATTACGTCATCGCGCTTTACGCCGCCGCCGCGGAGAACGGCTTGCTCGACCCGCAGGCACTTGCGACCTACGGCAAGGACGGCGCTCTGCTCGAAGCGATCGGCAGCGAACGCACGCCGCTCGGCGATCTCGTTTGCGGCTCGCTTGGGCAGGGGCTTTCCGGCGCGGTCGGCTTCGCGCTTGCGGCGGAGCTCGCCGGTGAGGATCGCGACGTGTTCGCATTCCTGAGCGACGGTGAAATGGAGGAGGGCCAAGTCTGGGAGGCGGCGATGTTCGCCGCCCATCGACGCTTAAGCCGCTTGACCGTTGTGATCGATGCGAACAATTCGCAAGTGGATGGCCCGGTCGCTTCGGTCACCACGCTTGAGCCTTTAACCGACAAATGGCGCGCCTTCGGTTGGCGTGTGGCTGAGGTTGATGGCCACGACGTGGACGCCTTGTGGCGCGCGTTTGCCGCTCGGCACGATGGGCTTGGGCCGTTCGTCGTCATTGCGCGTACGCAAATCTCGGGACGACTGCGCGCCATTCCGCCGACGGTCGATGGACATTTTATCAAGCTCGATACCGCGCTGAGGGTGGCAATCACAACAGAACTCGAGGCCGCGCTTGCGTGAGCCGCCTTACCGGACCGTTCTCAAACCTTATGGCGCCGCGCTGGTCGAACTGGCGCGGCAGCGGCCTGAAATCATCTGCCTCGGCGCCGATCTGACAAAGCAGACAGAAACCGATCTCTTTCGCGATGAACTTACCGACCGGTTCGTCAATATCGGCATGGCCGAAGCCAACATGATCAGCATTGCCGGCGGTCTTGCGCGTGCCGGTCGCGTCGTCTTCGTCAATACTTTCGGCGTCTTTTGTACACGCCGCTGCTTCGACCAGATCGCGATGTCGGTCGCCTATCCCAATCTCAACGTCAAGATCGTAGGATTCATGCCCGGGTTGTCCAGCCCGGGCGGACCGAGCCACCAGGCGATCGAAGATGTCGCCTTGATGCGGGCGCTGCCGAATTTCACCGTGATCGAGCCAGCCGACGCCGTCGAAACGAGACAGGCTGTCGCGGCCATCGCCGCGCACCCCGGGCCGGTCTATCTGCGGCTCAAGCGCGGCGAGATTCCAGTCATCTTCGAAAACAGTCACCGGCTCGATCTGCACAGCGCGCAAATCCTCGTCGGCGGCGAAGGCTGTGAACTCTGCATTGTCGCCTCGGGCATGATGCTTCCCGCGGCGCTCGCCGCAGCACGCACGCTCGGCGAGAATGGCGTCAGCGCCGCGGTGCTCAATGTGCCGGTGATCAAGCCGTTGGACGGAGCGACCGTTACGTCTGTGACGCGCGGAAGCCGCCTCGTCATCACCGCCGAAAATCACACCATTGTCGGCGGGCTCGGTTCGGCGGTCGCCGAGGTGCTGGCGGAAGCCGGCGTTTCGGCGCCGCTGCGTCGCGTCGGCATCGCCGATACGTTCGCCGAAGGGGGCAGCCGTGAGTTTCTCTTTGCTAAATACGGACTGGGTACGCAGGACATCGTCAACGCCGCGTGGGACGGGCTCAAGATCAATCGGCCGGCGCCGCAGGCGCGGGTCGTGGAGGCGAGGCCCGGCGCTTACGCGCCGGTGTGAAGTCGCCTGTCAGTGAAAGGCGGTCTTGCCGCGGATCAGGTCGGCCGCTTTTTCGCCGATCATGATTGACGGCGCATTGGTGTTACCGCTTATCACCGCCGGCATGATGGAGGCGTCGGCGACGCGGAGACCTTCAACGCCATAGACCCGCAATTGCGGATCGACCACGCTCATGGCGTCGATGCCCATTTTGCAGGTGCCGGCCTGGTGGTGATAGGTCTCGCACGTTTGCCGCACCCACTGCTCGCGGTCGGCGCGGGTCTTTGCTTTGGGCCATACCGGGCGCTTGCGCCATTCGGCAAACGCCGCGTTGTCCAAGATCTCGATTGAGACTTCCAGAGAATGGACGAGGGCGTTGAGATCGGCCGGTTCGCTCAAGTAGCGCGGATCAAGATGGAGCGGCGCGCCGGGGTCGTTCGCGGTCAGCTTCAGTTCGCCGCGTGAAACTGGGCGAATGATGCCGGGCGCGATCGCGTACGAATGCGGCGGAATGTCGAGGCCGGGTAGCGGCGGCGCACTGCACATGAAAAGCGGTTGATGATCGGGCGCCGGCAGGCGCGGATTGCTTTTGGCGAATAGATGCGCCTCGAGAATGTTGTGGTTCGGTGCAGGAATTTCTCGGCTCGCTTCGTGGATGGCAAAGGTCAGAAGGTGATCGTGCAGGTTCTGCCCGACTCCCCGCAAATCGGCGTGCACGTCGATCCCGAGTTTGCGCAAATCGTCCGCCGGACCGATCCCGGAAAGGAGCAGAAGATGCGGCGACCCGATGGTTCCGCCGCTGACAATGACTTCGGCCGCGGCGTGGGCGGTGTGCGCCTTGCCCTCGCGCTCATACACGACGCCTCTGCATTGTCCGCTCTCGATCATCAGCCGGTGGCTGTGTGCCCCGGTCTCTACAGTCAGGTTGCGTCGATTGTGGGCGGGCGCGAGAAAGGCCACGGCAGCGCTGCAGCGGCGGCCGTCGTGCGTCGTCGTCGTGTCGGTATAGCCGGCCCCGACGAGTTCGGGTCCGGAAAAATCATAGTTGACGGGATGGCCGATGTTGACCGCCGCCTCGATAAAGGCGTCGGTAAGGGGATTGGGATTGGTGTGGCGCAGTACCGAGAGCGGCCCGCCGACGCCGTGATAACGCGATGCGCCGCCGTAATAATCTTCCGATTTCTTGAAATAGGGCAGCACACTCGCGTAGTCCCATCCGGCATTGCCGAGATAGGCCCAATGGTCGTAATCCGCAGGCGCTCCGCGAATGTAAATCATCCCGTTGAGGCAGCTTGAACCGCCAAGCACTTTGCCACGGGGCCAGAACAGCTGCCGGTTGAGTGCGCCCGGCTGCGGAATCGTCGTGAACGCCCAGTCGAAAGGCGTGTTCCACAATTCCCATGCGCGTTGCGGCGAGGAGATTCTTTCGTCGTCGTGATTTGCGCCGCCGGCCTCAAGCAAAAGAACGTTGATCGATGGATCTTCGGACAGCCGTGCGGCGATCACGCTCCCGGCCGATCCCGCACCGACCACGACGAAGTCATACTCAGCCACCGCGCCCTCCCATCATCCCGGCTCTTGGAAACGAAAACCGGTTCCCAGCGAAAACTATCGCAGCGCGGGCACGCTGCAATCAAGTAGGAGTGTGATCGGCGCTCGTCTCGCTGTCGAGGTGGGCCATTTGCGGCGCGTCGTAACGCGTGCCGGCGGTGAGGCTTGGCGTTACCGCCGCGTCGATGCGGGCGAAATCGGTGGCATCGAGTTTCAGGGCCAGGGCTGCGAGGCTTTCATTAAGCTGCTCGCGGCGTCTCGCTCCGATCACCGGAATAATGTCCGATCCGCGCGAGTACACCCAAGCGAGCGCAAGCTGCGCCGGGGTCGCATTTTTTTCATCGCCGATCCGCCGCAGCGCCTCGACCAGTTTCAGGTTCTGCTCGATATTGCCGCGCTGGTAACGCGGCATACGAACAATGCGGAGGTCGCCTTTATTGCTTGCCGGCGGCGCCCGGCCGCTGAGGATTCCGCGCGACAAAACGCCGTACGCGGTTATGCCGATGCCAAGTTGGCGCGTGGTCGGCAAAATGCCAGCCTCTATGCCGCGGCTCATCAGCGAATATTCGATCTGCAGATCGACGATCGGATGAACGGCCTGCGCGCGGCGTATGGTTTCAGAGCCTACTTCCGACAGGCCGACATGGCGCACATAGCCGGCGCGTATCATATCGGCAATGGCGCCAACGGTGTCTTCGATCGGCACCGCCGCATCGAGCCGCGCCGGTCGGTAAATGTCGATGTAATCGGTACCGAGGCGCCGCAACGAGTAAGCGAGAAAATTTTTGACCGCCTGCGGGCGGCCGTCATTGCCGCCGAATGCGCCGCCCGGGTCGCGCAGGGCGCCAAATTTCACCGATAGGACAATGCGCGAGCGCGCAACGCCTTCTAGCGCGCGCCGGATCAGCATTTCGTTATGGCCCATACCGTAAAAGTCGCCGGTGTCGATCAGGGTGACACCGGCGTCGACCGCCGCCCGGATGGTGGCGATACTCTCCGCGTCGTCGGCCGGACCGTAAACTCCGGGCGACATTCCCATACAACCGAGGCCCAACACTCCGACCGCGGGTCCGGTTCGGCCTAGCTTAACGGTTTCCATACAGATCCTCGTCCGGTTGGATCGCCGAGAACGCGTGTTTAATCACAGATGCGAGTTGTGGCCGTTTTCAATGCGGTGCCGGTGAAACAGTCAACCGAAAGTAAGTGGAGAGCTTGTCGATTTGGAGGGCGATGCCGACGCAAAATCTCGCCGTGGAATAGCCGACTTCGCCAAACTGCGCCAGAAATGCCGTCCGCCCTTGACGGGGAAAGGCGCCGGGGACATGCAATCCTATACGAGTCGTTATTGCCGGTTACCGGATGAACGCGCCGCTTCCCGCTATTCCCGTCATTGACGTTCGTGCCGGCGGCCCGCCGCAGCATGCACGGATGCGGCCGCAACAAGCGCGGGCGTTGCGCGATACAT
>Ga0187784_10005710_pt1 | contig 10048 bp, 9 predicted proteins | sample 1015_SJ02_MP15_2_FD_132964 | JGI IMG/M metagenome (GOLD analysis project Ga0187784, IMG submission 132964) | Tropical peat soil microbial communities from peatlands in Department of Meta, Colombia - 1015_SJ02_MP15_20_MG | ecosystem: Environmental > Terrestrial > Soil > Wetlands > Peat | place... | reverse complement strand
CTGATACTGGCCGGGTTTGTCGGCGAGCAGGTTAAGGTGTGTTTCCATGCCGGCCATCGTGTAGATCTGGCTGCCGAGTTGCGGCACGAAGAACGCGTTCATCACCGTCGCCGAGGTGAGATGAAAGCTCACCGGCGTGTCGGCGGGGATGACCAGCTGATTGACCGCGGCGATGCGCTGGTCGGGGTATATGAAGAGCCATTTCCAATCGAGCGAGACGACATCGATCTCCAGCGGCTTGGCGTTGGAAGCGAGCGGCGCCCGCGGGTCGAGCTGATGCGAGCTGATCCAGCTCACCCCGCCGAGGAGGATCACGACCAGCGCCGGGATCGACCAGGTCACGAACTCGACGCTGCCCTGATAAGCCCAATCGGGATCGTGGCTCGCGCGCCTGTTGGATGCGCGGTACCACCACGCGACCCAGAGCGTCGCCAGGATCACCGGCACCACGACCACAAGCATGATCTCGGTGGCGTTGATCGTCAGCAGCCATTCGGCCGCGGCGATCGGTCCCCGCGGATCGGTGACCCCGGCCTGCTGACAGGACGCCAGAAACGGCCCAACGCCAAGCGCGAGAGCGCGCAGCACCCGCGCTGCAAGCGGCGCGGCCGGGCGTTTTGATGCGAGCGGGCGCGACGTGTTAGGGGTCATCGGGACGAGCCTCGCCGACGGTGACGTTCACCTTCGTTACGCTTTTATGTCTGACTTATGACACCCGCGGCGGCGGGCGGCTTGCTACGATGCATTATAACGCGCTGTGCCCCGGATATGCTCTGCGGTTTCCGAGGCAAGGGCCAACTCGCCCCATATTCCTTTAACGCAGGAATTGTATCTGTGATCCGCCGCTTTGGTAAATCCGCTTGTGGCGGCGCAGCTCATCTCAACGCAGCGCCGGGCCACTGCGCCGGGCGCGATCGGGCATATTGCGGCGGGCAAGCCGCCTCGGCGCCGAGCGTCTCGGCGGCGTGCCACGCCCAACGCGGGTCGTCGAGAAAGCCGCGAGCGAGCGCCACGCAGTCGGCCCGGCCCTCGGCGACGATCGCGTCGGCCTGACGCGGATCGACGATCATGCCGACGCTTTGCACCGCGATCCGACTCGCCTTCTTGACCGCCTCGGCGAACGGCACCTGATAGCCAGGCCCCACTGCGACCCGGGCTTGCGGGCTCACCCCGCCCGATGACACGCAGACGTAATCGAAGCCGATATCGTGAAGCTCGTTGGCGAGAACGCCGGCGTCGTCCGGCGTGAGGCCGCCATCGATCCAGTCGGAGCCGGTGATGCGCATGCCGAGCGCCTTGTCCCGCGGCCAGGCGGCGCGCACCGCGGCGGCGATCTCGAGCGGAAAACGCATGCGGTTGGCGAGGCTGCCGCCGTAGACGTCGTTGCGCCGGTTCGAGATCGGCGACATGAAATTGTGCAGCAAGTAGCCGTGCGCGCCGTGCAGCTCGACGAGGTCGAAGCCGAGCCGGTCGGCGCGCTTTGTCGCAGCGACAAACCGATCGCGGATGCGGGCCAAGCCGGCTTCGTCGAGCATTCGCGGCGCCGGCCAGCCGTCGTCGAACGGGATCGCCGACGACGCCACCGTCTGCCAGGCGCCGCCCGGCGCGAGCGGCCCGCCGCCTTGCCACGGCACCCTAGCCGACGCCTTGCGCCCGGCATGGGCGAGCTGGATGCCGAGCTTGGCGCTGCCCCAGCGCCTGCACAACGCGACGACCGCGGCGAGCGCCGCCTCGTTGGCATCCGAATAAAGCCCGAGACAATGCGGGGTGATGCGCCCTTCGGGCTCGACCCCGGTCGCCTCGACGATCAAAAGCCCAGCGCCCGACATCGCCAGCGAACCCAGATGCTGCAGATGCCAGTCATTCGCCGAGCCGTCGTCGGCGCTGTACTGGCACATCGGCGAGACGGCGATGCGGTTCGCCAACTCGACGCCGCCGAGGGTGATGGGATCAAACAAATGCGCCATTCCGGGTCCCGCGCCTATTCGTGCCAGTGGTCTCAATCTCTGATCCTCCCCTTGTACCGCTATCGGCTTTGAGTCAAAGCTCAATTCAGACATATCGGGTCGGACACAGGGGAGGAGACAGCAATGGGCAGGCTCGACGGCAGGACGGCGTTGGTCACGGGCTCGGGGCGCAATATCGGCCGCGCAACGGTGTTGAAGCTGGCGGCCGAAGGATGCAACGTCGTCGTCAATGCGCGCTCGAACCGGGAAGAGGCCGACGCGGTCGTCGCCGAGGCGCGGGCGCTCGGCGTCAAGGCGCTGGTGATCATCGCCGATGTCGGCAACAAGGCGCAGGTCGAGGCGATGGCGCAAAAGGCGCTCGCCGAATTTGGCCGGATCGACATCCTCATCAACAACGCCGCGATCCGCCCGCACAAACCGTTCCGCGAGCTAACCGACGCGGATTGGGAGCTGGTGCGCGGCGTGGTGCTCGACGGCGCATTCTATCTGACGCGCGCGCTGATCGGTCCGATGGTCGACAATAAATTCGGCCAGATTCTGTTTTTTGTCGGCGACGGCGCCTATTCCGGCCGCGGCCACGGCCGCGCGCATCTATCAGCGGTGAAGATGGCGCTGGTCGGGATGGCGCGCGGGCTCGCCTCGGAATTCGCCCAGCACAACATCCGGGTCAATGTCGTCTCGCCGGGGAGCATCGACACCCGCCGCGACAACCCCGAATGGTACGGCAACCGGCCGCCCGACGCCGCGGGCATCCCGCTCGGCCGTCAGGGGAAGATCGATGAGATCGCGGCGACCTGCCTCTTCCTTGTCACCGAGGATGGCGGGTTCATCACCGGTCAGACGATCCACGTCAACGGCGGCGCGGCGTATTACTAAGCCGCGCCGTTGAGTCGCGTCGGGTGTCGGCTGGCGGCGGTTAACGGTGGCCGTGCCAGCCGCCACCGCCGTGCCAGCCGCCCCAACCGCCGTGCCATCCCCAACCCCAGCCGAACGATACACCGATCGGCCAATACCCATAGGGATAGCCGTAGCCGTAGCCATAACCGCAATAGGGATAGGGATAGCCGTAGCCGCAATACGGGTAGTAGGCGTAGGGGTTGTAGTAGGGATAACCGTAAGCCGGCGCGGGATAGGCCGCCTGCGGATAGGCGGCCTGCGGATAGGCGGCCTGCGGATAGGCCGGCGTCCCCGGAACGGCCGGTTGCCCGTACGTCATCGGCGCCGGGTTAGCCGCCTGCGGATAAGCCTGCGGCACCGCGGCACCGGTATTAAGCTGGTTGAGCTGCTGCGCGTTCAGTTGTTCGGCGGTTTGCGCCCAGGCCGGCGCCGCCATCGCGACAACGGCGGCGAACGCGGCGACCTTCAGCAAATAACTCATCGAGCGATCCTTCCAACACGAGAGGCCGGAGCGACTTAAAATCCGTCCTACGTCATTTTACGCATTGATCTGCGTCAAGGTTGCCGTTCGCGTCAAATCAAACTCGCGGCATCCGCTCCACAAAGCCGTGCCCGGCCCGTTACTGATGAGATCCGATGTTACGCCACTGCCCGAAAAATGACATTTTTGCCTAATACGCAATAGTTCGTAGGCTCGTTCGAGCTGTGGGGTAGTCGTTTATCAGGTTTATGAAGTGCTGAGACCGTAAGACATCCAGCACGGCCGCCCTTCTTGCGGCTGTGTACTGCCGAACAACTCGGAGTTGTTTAAAGCGATCGGCCATTGACCGTCGCGATGCTCCCGTTCGGTCTTCCTTTTAACAACCAGAGGGGGCGGTGCATGACAGCGCCGGCATTGATTGCGCTTTTGATCGGGGCGGGGTTCGCCCAACCGCAGGCGAAGGCCATCGCGGATTACTCAGAAACCCAGGCGGGGCCGAAGATCGATCCGTGCGCGCGGTCATGGATGGGCGACGGGCTCTTTGGCCTGACCCGGCAGCTGCGCCGCGACCTGCATCAAGAGGCGGGGACCAATGGTTGCGTCCCGGCCGAGCAGCAGGTCGCCTTTGTCGCCCGCGTCTGGCCGCTTTACTACCCGCGCTGCGCCGCACGGTTCGCCGCCGGCGATCTGCGCGCCTTCCGCCGCTGCTTCGGGCTGGGCGAGGGGGATTAGAAGAGGCGGTCGGTGGCGATTTTCGCGCCGTCGGCCATCGCCTGGAGCTTGGCCCACACGACGTCCTCCGGCACACGGCCCATCCCGGCCGAGGTATCGAAGCCGCAGTCGGTCGCGGCCATGACCCGGCGAGGATCGCCGACCGCCTGCGCGACACGCTCCAGGCGGTCGGCGACGACCTCGGGGTGCTCGACAAAGTTGGTCAGGTCGTCGATAACCCCGGCAGCGATGATCTGGTCGTCGGCGAGCCTGTGCTTGGCCAGGACACGATATTCGTGCTGGTGCCGCGGGTTGGCGAAGGGCAGCACAAAACCGCCGACATTGGCCTGCTGCAGGATCGGGAAAATATCTTCGAGCGGCACGTCGCGGTCGTGCGGCCCCTCGTAATTGCCCCAGCAGACATGCAGCCGCACCTTGTCGCGCGGGACGTTGACGATGGCCGTGTTGATGGCGGCGATCACGCGCTCGACAAAGCCCAGGAAGTCGGCGACCGGCCGGTCGTTGTAGGTGAGGTGCCGCTCGAGCGCGAGATCGGGGCAATCGAGTTGCAACAGGAAGCCGTGCTTGACGATCGCCTCGTATTCGATGCGCAACGCGGTGGCGACCGCGGCGAGGTAGGATTCCTCGCTGTCGTAATATTCGTTCTTCATCGCGCCGACGATGATTCCTGGTGACGGCGCGGTCAGGAACGGCTCGACAAAGGCCCACGGCTTTTTGTCGAGCGCGGCGCGAAAATCGCGGCATTCGCTCTCGACCGCTTCGGGATCGATATAGGTGATCGGGCCGATGGTTTTCGGTGGGTCCATGTTAGAGACCGCCTCGCGGCCGGCCAGCATCTCGCGCATCTGCGCCTTTAAGAGCGGATAGCGCTCGACATCGCCCCGCGGCCAGCGCGTCCAGCTCGAGCCGAACCCGGTCATCCGGCGGCGCACATAGAGAAAGAATGCCTCGCGCTGCTGCTCGCCGTTATTGCCGACGTCGACATGCGCGGCCGCCTGCTTGTCGATGATGTCCGCAAGCGCCTGCTTACCGAGCCGGTCGAGCTCCGCCTCGTCAATCGCCTCGCCGCGCGTGCGGCGGACATAGAGCCGGGTCAGTTCCGGCGGGCGCGGCAGGCTCCCGGTGTGGGTCGTCAGGATGCGCTCGGTGCTCCACTGCATGGCGGCATCTCCTCGATCATTCGTCATGCTGGCGTCGTTGTTCGGCGCGCTCGCTCAATTCGCCAGCTTGATGCACCAGCAGCACGACGAACAGCAATATCGCAAGCGCTGTCTTGAGCAGCGCGGCGCCATCGAGCTTGTCGGGGAGCTCGCGGCAGTGTTGGACGATTTCGATGACGATCCCGATACCGAGCAGCGCGTGATAGGGGCGGCCGAAGGTGCGGCTCAACCACAATTCAAGGTTACGAGCGGCATTGGTGACAACGTCGAACATCGCCCCCTCCCCAAAGTAGCGACCACAATCCTAGCTGTGCGGCGCATTGACCGCATGGTAAAGCCGCCGGATGCGAGCCCGTACGCCTCACAAAACCCGCGGGCGCCCGGAGCGCGGCCCTGCTTTGGCAACAGCCCGCGCGGCGAGTGGGCGCTGGCTTTACGGCCGGCACCCGGTCGTGGCGGCGCTCGCCAACCCCGAACGACGTTGGCGGCGGCTTGCGGTGCTGGCGGGCCAGGAGGATGAAGGTCGCGGCCTCATCACAGCCGCGCGCGCCGAGCGGCGCGGTGACGGCGAGCCGATCCGCATTCTCGACCGAAGCGGTTTCGCCGCGCTCGTCGGCGAAGATGCGGTGCATCAGGGTCTTGCGCTTGAGGTCGAGCCGCTCGACGCACCGGACCTCGACGATGTGCTGCGCCAAGCCGAGCTCACGCCGCGCGCCGTCATCCTGATGCTCGACCAGGTCAACGATCCGCACAATGTCGGGGCAATCCTGCGCGCCGCAGCGGCGTTCGACGCGCTCGCGGTGATCGTCGCGGCGCATGGCGCGCCGCCGGCGAGCGGGGCGCTCGCCAAGGCCGCGTCGGGCGCGCTCGAACTGGTGCCGCTGATCCCGGTAGTCAATCTGGCGCGCGCGCTCGAACGGTTGAACGAAGCCGGGTTCTGGTGCTGTGGGCTCGACGAACGCGCGAAGCAGCACCTCGCCGAGCTGGAGCTGGGGCCGCGCGTCGCGCTCGTGCTGGGCGCCGAGGGTGCCGGCTTGCGCCGCCTGGTGCGAGACGGCTGCGACTATCTCGCGCGGCTGCCGACAGCCCCGCGAATGCCCAGCCTCAACGTGTCGACCGCCGCCGCGGTCGCGCTCTATGCCCTGCAAGCAAAGGCGGGGAACTAGCCCAGTTCGTTCTCGACGTGAGTGAGCATGGCCCACAGAAAAACGCCGATCCAACCGATCAGCGTCCAGCCGAACAGGATGTTCAAGAGCGCGAGGTCCTGGCGGTGCGGGTGCTCGCGCCCATAGGCGATCAGTGTCGGCAGCAAATAGAGCAGCACGACGGCCAGCAGCATGAGGATCGTCGTGGTGTTGCCGAACATGCAGTCTCCTTGACGCGGGTTGCGCCGCCATTTCGCCCCAGGCGCCCGTGACACACGCATGATACGCCCGGATTTCGGCATTGCCAAACTGCGCCGCGCCCGGGAACGAAAACCGGAGTCGAGGCGTATTACCCCAAACAGGGGAGTTCAGCGGTCGCCCTGCCACGATCGCTGAGCCGGGTTCGACTGGTATCCGATGACAACCGAGTTCTACCGGGTGTTCTACTGGGTCGGGGTCGCAGCGCTCGTCGTCTGGACGGTGTATTCCGCCTATTCCGCCTTCAGCTTCTCCTGAGCGCTAAGTCTCCGCCGCCGCTGCGCCGATAAATCGCTGCCCGCTTTTGGCGGCGCAGCCTATGATGCGCGCCAGCCTCATCACACAAGCGGGCGCAGCGTCATGAGCGACATTCCCCATTACATCGACGGCAAGCGCGTCGCCGGCAAAAGCGGCCGCGGCGGCGATGTCTATAACCCGGCAACGGGCGAGAAAATCCGCCGCGTCGACTTCGCCAACCCCGCCGAACTGGACGCGGCGGTGGCGTCGGCGACGAAGGCGTTTCCCGCGTGGGCCGCGACGCCGCCGCTGAGCCGCGCGCGTGTCCTCTTCAAGTTTCTCGAACTCTTGGCGCGCGAGCACGACAATCTCGCGCGCGTCATCTCCGAGGAGCACGGCAAGGTTTTTTCCGACGCGCAGGGCGAGATCACCCGCGGCGTCGAGGTCGTCGAGTTCGCCTGCGGCATCCCGCATCTGATGAAGGGCGAGTTCGCCGAACAGGTCGGGCGCGGCATCGATTCATGGTCGGTGCGCCAGCCGCTGGGCGTCTGCGCCGGCATCACCCCGTTTAATTTCCCGGCGATGGTGCCGATGTGGATGTTTCCGATGGCGCTCGCCACCGGCAATACCTTCATTCTGAAGCCGTCGGAGCGCGATCCCTCGGCGGGCGTGCGTATCGCCGAGCTGTTAACCGAGGCCGGCCTGCCCCCCGGCGTCTTCAATGTGGTTAACGGCGACAAGGAGGCGGTCGACGCGATCCTGCATCATCCAGGGATCGCCGCGGTGAGCTTTGTCGGCTCGACCGCGATCGCCGAATACATCTACACCAACGCCGCGGCCGCCGGAAAACGCGTGCAGGCGCTGGGTGGCGCGAAAAACCACATGGTGGTGATGCCCGACGCCGATCTCGACCAAGCGACCGATGCGCTGATGGGCGCCGCCTACGGCGCCGCCGGCGAGCGCTGCATGGCGGTGTCGGTGGCGGTCGCGGTCGGCGGAGTTGGCGACAAGCTGCTCGACAAGCTGGTGCCGCGGGTACAGGCGCTGAAGATCGGCCCCGGCACCGACCCCGAGGCCGAGATGGGGCCGCTCGTCACCAAGCAGCACTATGACAAGGTGCGCTCCTATGTCGATCTCGGCGTCCATGAAGGCGCCAAGCTTGTCGTCGACGGGCGCGGCCTGAAGCTCCAGGGTTACGAGAACGGCTATTTCCTTGGCGGCTGCGTGTTCGACGAGGTCAAGCCGTCGATGCGCATCTACAAGGAGGAAATTTTCGGGCCCGTGTTGTCGGTGGTACGCGCCGACAATTTCGACGAGGCGACGAAGCTCGTCAGCGACCATGAATACGGCAACGGCACCGCGATCTTCACCCGCGACGGCGACGCGGCACGCGAATTCGCCAGCCGCGTGCAGATCGGCATGGTCGGTGTCAACGTGCCGATCCCGGTGCCGATGGCTTTCCACAGCTTTGGTGGGTGGAAGCGCTCGCTGTTCGGCGACATGGCGGTCTACGGCACCGAGGGGGTGCGATTCTACACTCGGCTCAAGACCATCACCTCGCGCTGGCCGACGGGCATCCGCGCCGGCGCGGAATATGTGATGCCGACGATGCGTTAGGAGCGCGGGACGCCATCGCGCGGGATTGTTCGGCATGCGAGCGTCGATGCGACAATTCGAGCCGAATTAATGCTTGCGCGGCGGATACATTGTTCCATCTTGTAGCCGTAACGGTCTCGCGGGGGTAACGCTCCGCGGGAGCGTTATTATTTATTTTGCACGTCTTGTGCTGTTCGCGGTCGAGGGTCGGGCTGTTGATCGTCACCGAAGAACAAGAACTACACGCTCGACGCAGCGTCTCGACACTGGTCAGGCTCCGCGCGCGTCTGTGGGCGCGCGCCAATATCCGCAACAGCGAATTCGGCCTCTGCGTCACCGCCGCGGCGATCGGCGCGATCATCGCGCTCGGCGTGGCGTTGACCCGGTTCGGGGTCAGCTTTTTTCATCACCTGCTGTTCGCGGTGCCGTGGAACGGCGACTTGAGCGGCGATGTGCATATCGAGCGGCTGCGCTTGCTACTCGTTCCGGCTTGCGGCGGCCTGCTCTACGGTGTCGTCGCCTATCTGCTGTGGCGCTGGAAACCGCGCGACATCGTCGACGCGATCGAGGCCAACGCGCTGCATGGCGGCCACATGTCGCTCAGCGACAGCTTGCGACTGACGGGACTGACCGTGTTGTCCGCCGGGGTCGGCGCTTCGGTCGGGCTCGAGGCGGCTTACACCCAGCTCGGCGCCGGCTTCGCGTCGCGGATCGGCCGCTACCTGCACCTGCGGCGCGGCGACTTGCGGACTTTTGTCGGCTGCGGCGCCGCGGCGGCGATCGCCTCGGCCTTCAACGCGCCGCTAGCCGGCGCGTTCTATGCGTTCGAGCTGATCATCGGCTCCTACACCCTGGCGACGCTGGTCCCGGTGGTGCTGGCGGCGATCTTCGCGACGCTGGTCGAGCGCGAGATCATCGGCAACGAGCCGATTTTTGTCGTCTACAACCACATGAACCTAGCGGCGTCGCATTACGTGATCCTCGCCATCGCCGGATTTGTCGCCGGCCTCCTGGCGATCGTCGCGATGGTCGGCGTGACCTTTGTCGAACAATGGTCGAAGCGCGCCTCGCTGCCGACTTGGGCGCGACCGGCGCTGGGCGGCGTAGTACTCGGCAATATGGCCTGGTTCTTCCCTCAGATCCTCGGCAGCGGCCATGGCGGAATCGAGTACACGATCTCGCACAGCGCGGTGAGCGACGAGTTGCTGCTGCTGATCGGCCTGATCGCGGCCAAGATCGCCGCCTCGGCGATCTCGATCGGTACCGGTTTCCGCGGCGGCATGTTCAGCTCGGGGCTTTATCTCGGCGCGCTCTACGGGGCGGCGGTCGCGATCGTCGTGCAGCGCGTGGCGCCGTGGGCAGCAGCGAGCGACACGGTCTATATACTGGGCGGGATGGGCGCCCTCGCGGCAGGAGTGGTGGGCGCGCCGATGACGATGATCTTCCTGGTGCTGGAGGCGACGACCGATTTCTCGGCGACCCTCGGCGTCACCGCCGCAGTGATCGCCTCGGTGCTGGTGGTGCGCAACTGGTTCGGCTACTCGTTCGCGACCTGGCGCTTCCATCTGCGCGGCG
>Ga0187784_10005709_pt1 | contig 10049 bp, 10 predicted proteins | sample 1015_SJ02_MP15_2_FD_132964 | JGI IMG/M metagenome (GOLD analysis project Ga0187784, IMG submission 132964) | Tropical peat soil microbial communities from peatlands in Department of Meta, Colombia - 1015_SJ02_MP15_20_MG | ecosystem: Environmental > Terrestrial > Soil > Wetlands > Peat | place... | reverse complement strand
CGCTTTAGGCGCGAAGGCCTGGCCTAGTCCAGCTGATATCGCCACACGCCGAGTGCATAGAGGGTCCAAGATTCGAGCGTCTGCAGCTTGTTCATCACCGCTGGCTCAATCCGCGATATACCACGAAGTTACGGATGCGTATTAAGCCAAAACTGCGGTAATTCCTGACGTCGCCGTTTCGGCGATAACAACACGGTCCCCCGTTGCGATCGACTTTGGTTACGGAGTGGCAGAACGTCCACATTGCCTGCTGTGTCTTAGCGCTCCTGGTACTCGCCGAACACGGCGCGCAGGCGATCCGAGATTTCGCCGACGGTCGCGTAGGCTTCTGAACAAGCCAGGATATGCGGCATCAGATTGCCGCTTGACCGCGCGGCCTGCTCGAGCGCGCTCAGGCAGGCTTTCAGTTCGCCCCCCACTGCGCGAAGCGATACCATTAGATCCAGACTGGACACGGACGTGGGCATGCACCGACCAAGTGCTGCTTATCAATAGCGGGAATATAACGACTCAACACGGAGAGCGCAGGATAAGTGTCCTGCATGCAGCGGTGACTTCAGGGGCACAAATGGCCACATCGACGCTTACCAAGATTCGCCAGCGAGTAGCGCACATTCGCTGGGCGATACCGGCGCCCTTACTGCAATTAGATTAAGGTGCCCCCATGAACCGACTCGCCTCTTTGAGGTATTCATTCTTGATTCTTTCGAGCTCAGTCCTGCTGGGCCAGGGTAACTCAGAACCTCACCCGTGTGGTTCAGCAGTTCGACATAATCTGCCAGAGAACTTCTCAGTGCTCATTGATAGCGGGGGCGGACCAGCACGTATTCGATTTCGCTCTCCGAACGCTGCCGTCGACATCGAATTTCCGGGCGTAACCGACGCATTCCAGGAGGCGTGCCAGGTCCCGGATCATCGCTTACTCGTTTTCGGAGTTGCAGGTGGCGTTTACCATGTGGGGATCGTAGACAACCAAAACGGTTTACTAGTGGACAACTTTTACGGGTATAGCGTCGCTGTGTCCCCCGACGGTCGATGGCTTATAATGCGTAGGTTCTACCCACCTCATGGAGGCGTTGATTTTTCGGAACAATATTTCATTTACGACATCCGGAAGAGCCCGGCCGAGAATCGGAGCGCCTATGCTGACGACCCCGCGCTCGGCGACGCTACAGGCACGCTGGTATACCCAGTCGAGGAGAAGGGAAGAGCGTACGACCGTGTCAGTCTGCCCGACAAGGACATGCACTCTTTTTGGTCTCGCGATTTTTACTGGTCGGCCGACAGCAAAGCCGCGGTCTTCGCCGATGCCACGGAGGCCGGTGTCTCGTCCGTTCTGGTCTCGATTAGCGCTAGCTCCATTTCCACTTATCTGCACTCGGTTTTAGCGAGCGACGTATGCAGCGCGCCGAACAAGGTTCAACTGCGGAGCTTTATGCTTTCAGGCGCCCAGTTCACAAAGTCGCAGAACGGCTCATACGACATTGCTATGCACTTCAGTGCCGGGGGCCCAGTGCCAGGATGCGAACCGAAAACTATGCTTATCAACAGCGGCGAATTCGAGCAGGCGGTGCCTGAAAAGCACCCGCCGAAGCCGCAGCCGCCGAAGCTTATCCTCGTTCCGAAGCCAAAGTGACGGACTCGATTCCCCCATGACACACTCCGGAACGGTCGGTAACCCCGTACTGGCACTGTCGACAGTCTTGGTGCACTGGCCGGCTTCGATTGGATTGTTGGCACTGGTGATCAAGATGAACCAGTGCTTCCCCACCAATTCCTTGGCCAGCGCCGCCGCGACGACGTCACAACCTAGCAGCGCTTAGCGCTCCTGGTACTCGCCGAACACGGCGCGCAGGCGATCCGAGATTTCGCCGACGGTCGCGTAGGCTTCCGAACAAGCCAGGATGCGCGGCATCAGATTGTCGGAGGAGCGCGCGGCCTGCTCAAGCGCACCGAGGCGGGCTTCCACCTGGCTCGCGCTTCGCGAAGCGCGCAGCTCCCGCAAGCGCGCGATCTGTTGCTGCTCTAATTCGGGATCCAGTCGAAAAATGCGCGGCGCCTCGCTCTCTTCCTGTTTGAACCGGTTCACGCCGACCACGATCGCTTCGCCCCGCTCAACCGCCTGCTGATATTCATAGGCCGCGTTTTGAATTTCGTTTTGGACGTAACTGTTCTCGATCGCCGCCAGCGTCCCGCCCATGGCATCGATGCGCTCTATGTATTCGCGTGCGCCGCGCTCGATGTCATCGGTGAGCTGTTCGATGTAGTAGCTGCCGCCTACCGGATCGGCCGTGTTGGTAACGCCGCTCTCATAGGCGATGATTTGCTGCGTGCGAAGCGCCAGGCGAGCCGCCTCCTCGGTGGGCAGCCCTAACGCTTCGTCCTTGCCATTGGTGTGCAAAGACTGCGCGCCGCCCAGCACCGCAGCCAGCGCCTGCATCGATACTCGCACCACGTTCACATCCGGCTGCTGAGCGGTGAGCGTCGAGCCGCCGGTCTGGACGTGAAAGCGCATCATCATGGAGCGCGGATTGCGGGCACCGAAGCGGTCTTTCATGATGGATGCGTACAGCCGCCGCGCTGCCCGGTACTTGGCGATCTCTTCCAGGAAATTGTTATGCGCGTTGAAGAAGAACGACAGCCGCGGCGCGAAGGTATCTACCTCCAGACCTGCATCCAGCGCCGCGCCGATGTAAGCGATCGCGTTGGCCAAGGTGAAGGCCACTTCCTGGATCGCGGTCGAGCCGGCTTCGCGGATGTGATAGCCGCTGATGGAGATGGTGTTCCACTCCGGCAACTCGCGCGAAGCCCACGCGAAGAGGTCGGTAATGATCCGCATCGCCGGCCGCGGCGGATAAATGTAGGTGCCGCGCGCGATGTATTCCTTCAAGATGTCGTTTTGGATGGTGCCCGAGATTTTGCGCAGGTCCGCGCCTTGACTCTTGGCCACCAGGACGTACAGACTCAGCAGGATCGAAGCCGTGGAGTTGATGGTCATCGAGGTGGTGATGTCCGCCAGCCGTATACCGTCGAACAGGCGTTGCATGTCGGCCAAAGAGCAAATGGCGACGCCGGCGCGGCCCACCTCGCCCGCCGCGAGCGGATGGTCGGAATCCATGCCCATCTGGGTGGGCAGGTCGAACGCCACCGAAAGTCCGGTGATGCCTTGCGACAGCAGGTAGCGATAGCGCCGGTTGCTCTCTTCGGCGGTCCCAAAGCCGGCGTACTGGCGCATAGTCCAGAGGCGGCCGCGGTACATGTCGGGGTAAATGCCGCGCGTGTAAGGATATTGGCCGGGCAGGTCGCGCGTCATGATTTTGAAATCTTGCGGGCCTTCAGGAACGAGGAGACGCCGAACCAAGCCATTAGGGCCACGAACGGGATGGTCAAAACCAAGCGCGGGCCGCTGCCGTCCTTACCCCAAGCCCGCACCGCCGATGGCACAGGGAGCAGAGCCAGTACCAGGAAGAAGAACCCAATTACTTGATTCCAGAGGATATGGATCGGCCGGATGACGCCGGGTATCACGTGCGACAGAAACTTTTTAGCCAACGCGAACATGCGGTTAGTTCCAGTGTAGCGAACACCAGCGTAGTACTCGCGCAACCCTCGCCGCTATTGAGAAAAGCTGTTCTAGCCGATACAGAAAGTGGGAGCGGAACTATCCGTTTCCGACACTTACAAGAATGGATGAAACTGTACTTGCGTTGCCAACATCAAGAAGATAGAGTGTTATGCTGAAGGTGGCCCGCAAAGAAAGGGGCGATGCTTGGAAGAAAAATTAAAAGAGCTGATGCAGGAACTGGGCAACGCAATCAACGAGTCCCTGTCTGACTCCGATCGCATAGCGGCCGCAATTGGGGAAATCAAGCGCGCAGGTTACGACGTTTTCCTGGTGCTTGAAGCAACAATTGGTTTTAACAAGCGCGACGAATCCGGCGAGGAAAGCGATGAAGAAATGGAAGCGGCAGAATCCGAAGCCGCTCCCAAGCGCAAGTTTGAATCTACGGGGAAGATCAAACTGACGTCCCAGGATCAGAAGTTTCTGAAAGCGCTCAAAATCGCCATCGAAGAAGACAAAAGCTAGCCTTCAAGAGCCTGCCAACAGTTCTTGATATACCCTCCAAGTTTTTTCGACTGCTTTTTCCCAGGTAAACTCTCGACAACGCGCCAAGCCCTTCTGGCTTAGTTGTTCTCGCAGCACCTGATCCTCAATCAACGTGCGCAAGCCTCCTGCGATGGAAGTAACATCGGTAGGATCGACCAGTAACGCTGAGTCTCCGCTGACCTCCGGCAACGCCGAAGCGTTAGAAGTAAGAATCGGGACACCATGCGCCATGGCGTCCAGCAGTGGCATGCCGAATCCCTCGTCGAGCGACGGGAACGCGAATAGAGACGCGCGCTGGTAGAGATTGTGCAGGACGGATTCCGGGACGTAGCCCAACACCTGGATGTCCTCCCGGCGTGGACTGGCCTGGATGCGAGCCAGGATTTCTTCTGACCCGAAACCGAAGGACCCAGCCAGGACCAACCGCCAATCGGGTGCAGCCTGCTCGAATGCTTCCACCAGACGGATGACGTTCTTGCGGCGCTGCAGCGCTCCCACAAACAAGATCATTCGCTGACGGTTTGCTGGCTGAAACAGCTCGGATGGGCGCCGGCAGCCGTGATGGATCACGCGGATTCTGGACGCCTCCACTTTGAGAAGCCGTTCGACCTGGCGCGCGGTAAACTGAGAAACCGTAATGATCAAGTCCGACCGCCCGGCCGCGCCCAAGGCTTGATCGGTGAAGCGTGCGCGGAATTCGGGCGTCGAATAGTCTCCGCTCATTACGAACAGATCGTGGAAGGTCGAGACCGTGCGCCGGTGTTTGGCCGAATCGATGCGCTGGTTCAGGCCGTGAAACAAGTCCGCGGATGGCGCCCAGGTGTAAGTCAATAACCGGCGTCGGCAGTTGGGCTCGAGGGGGTCCGAAAAAGAGCGAAGAAACCGGTGCGGCCGGTAGCAAAAGAGAAAGCGAGTGCCGGGGTGCGACTGGGCCAGTCCGTTCAAGATGGCCTTCGAATAGACGCCGACGCCGGTTAGATTCCGGCCAACGCTATAGGTCGCATCCAGAGCGATTTTCAATCTGCCAGCATAACGGTTTTCCCCGACCAGAGTGATTCTCGTTCGTCTTGGCCGTCGTTCAAAATGGTCTCCAGGCTTTCTGCATCGGCGAGTTGGTGAACTGAGAAACTTACGGTCGCCGCCACCAAGGACTGGAGAATGTCCTCGATTTCCCCGGCAGCGCGAGCGATTAGCGCTTCTGTGTCGCCAGAGCCCATGCCCGCCAGGATCAAGGCAAAGCTGCACTTCTCCAGGCGGCCGATCAAGGCTGAGACTGGAAGCGTATCTTGCAGCACGTCCGCGGCACGCATGAGGAACAGCTCGCGGGCCTCGCGATCCTCGGAGGTGGCTGCCGGCAGATCGCCGATGTCCAGGATCCCCAGATGCGTTTCGATGTGACTGGAGAAAGCTAGCCGCAAACAATAGGGCGCGACGAAGCTGAATGCGGGCCGGCTGAGGACGCCGGTCAGGTCGCCGGTTAGCGCCGGATCAGCCAAATTCCGGCGGCGGCGTTCAACCGCATAGCGGATCGAACGCGCCAGCAGGCTGCACTCCAGCTCGGATTTCAATAGGACATCTTCAGCGCCCGAACGAACCAGGCGATTGGCCAGATTCTCGTCTTCCTCATCGGCCAGAACTATAATCGGTGCCCCCTGCGCACAGGCATTGGCTTCGACGAAGGTGTCCAACAACACGGGACTGTCGGGCAGGCTCAGGTTCAATAGCACTGCGTCGAACTGCTGTTGGCGCAGGCAGTCCAGGGCGTCCGCAAGCTGATCCACCTGAACGATGCTAGCGCCGCGCCAGTTGCACCACTGGCGGTTTTCTTCAATTTCAATCAGAGCTTCGCACAGCAGTTGCTCGTCTTCGAGGTCGTCCTCGACTACCAGTAGGTTGAGATTCTTGGAGTCTGCCACTGTTCTGATAGTGGCGATGAGCGCGGTTTTTTATCAGATTTTCGCTACGGCCGGTCAGACTGCCAGCTGGTATTCCTTCAGCTTGCGGTACAGGGTGGTTCGCCCAATGCCGAGTAGCGTGGCGGCAACCGCGCGATCGCCCTTGGTGTACTCCAGCGCGTCGATGATCGCCTGGCGCTCCATCTGCGTAAGCGGAATGACAGGCGGCCGCTTGGCATCCGGAGGCGTGGCAGAGTGATCATGCGCAGCGGCTTCCTGCGGAGGCTTAGCGAATGGACGAGATCCCACGGCCACGGACATGAATTGCGCCTTACGGGCGATGAGCTGGTTCTGCACCATCGATGGCAGCTCAGTCACGTGAAGCAGCGGCCCGGAGTTGATCGCGACCATGTGCTGAATCGAGTTTTCCAGCTCCCGCACGTTGCCCGGCCAATCATAGGCCAACATGGCCTCCAGCGTTTCCTGCGTGAGCGTGTGTCCCTTGCCGTGGCGATTCAAGAAGTGTGCGATCAGCGCCGGGATGTCTTCCTTGCGGTCGCGCAGGGGCGCCAGGCGCATGTTCACCACGTTGAGCCGGTAGAAAAGGTCGCGGCGGAAAGTTCCTTTTTCCACTTCCTTGGCAAGATCGCGATTGGTGGCGGCGATGACACGAAAGTCCGAGCGGCGTTGGTTCAAGGAGCCGACCGGTCGAAACTCTTTTTCCTGGAGGACCCGTAAAAGTTTGGCCTGCAAGTCCAGGGGGAGCTCGCCGATCTCATCAAAGAAGGCTGTTCCCCCGTTGGCCAGCTCGATCAGTCCGGTTTTGGTTCCTACCGCGCCGGTGAAAGCGCCTTTTACGTGCCCGAACAGTTCGCTTTCCATCAAGGGCCCCACCAAGGAAGAGCAATCGATGGTTACGAACGGACCTACCGGATTGACGTTATGGATAGAACGAGCGGCTACTTCCTTGCCCGTTCCGGTCTCACCCAGCAGCAGGACCGGCCAGCGGCAGCGGCCCAACTTCTCCACCATCCTCAAAACATTGCGAATGCGCGGCGACTGGCCGACCAGGACTGGCGTCGATTCTAAAGCGGGGACTAACATTGGTTTCCCTTCGTCAATCGTCCCAAGACAGTATAGTGTGTCGGGTCTCCATAAACTCTACTGGGACTTTAGGCTTTGGGCAACACCTCATCGTCTTAGATGGGGTGGTTCATTTAGGGTAGCGTCGATGGCAAGTTTGCGGGGATGCCAGTAGTACTTATAGCCGACAGACCTTAGACTGGCCTTAAGCCGAGTCGGAAGCTTTATGGCTGTGCAGCAGCCGTTTCCGGCGTATTGGAAGTCTGCTGCTGCGGCTCATCCAGCCGCACTACGAAGGCGGGGCCGACCTCGGCGCTGACCCTGCGCGCCAGGACGCCGGCAGCTTGTTCGGTATGTTCTCTTCCCACCAAAACACGCCACAGCGAGGGAGTGCCGGGGCGCAGCACCAGGCGCGCCGCTCCATACTCGCGCTCAAGCGAGCCGCGCAACCTTTCCGCCCGATCTTTATCGGCGAAGGCGCCGGCCTGAACGGCGAACCAGTTCAGGGAAGCCGGGCTGGCAGGAACCGAAAGAACGTCCAAGCGCACTTCGACGACTCCCGGGCCGAGCATGTCGATGGCCTGCGCCGCGGCGTGCGAGAGGTCGATGATGCGGCCGTCGATGAAAGGGCCGCGGTCAATGATGCGGACATCCACCGACTTGGTGTTAACCAGATTTGTCACGCGCACCCAGGTTCCGAACGGAAGGGTTCGATGCGCGGCGGTCAATTTCTGCATGTCGTAGATTTCGCCGTCGGCTGCGGCGCGGCCGTGATAGGGATGCCCGTACCAGCTCGCCAGTCCAGTCTCGACGCCGGGAATTTGCGCCGGTGCGGGCGGCGCGGGCGGTTTCGTCCGCGCGGCGTGCCGATTGTGCGCGCAGCTGGAGAGCAAGAAACTCACGGACAGGATAGCGAACGCCAGGATGCTTGCGTGCCGGCCCATTTCTTTCGATCCTACCGCTACGGCGACCGCTACGACAAGAACAAAACCAACTGGATTTGGTTTTTCAGGGCTCGAACAATTGACCAAAGGAATGGTTTTTGACCGGCGAGAGGTGTGAATGAGAGTCTCCTCCGGGACCGATGTGCATTTTTTTCTTGACTTTCGACTCAAAGCACCTTATATATGAATCACACTGCGATCTCTGATCGCAAATCTGATGTTAGGGAGAATCAATCGATGAAGAACGCAACAAAGAAGGCTGCGAAGCCGAAGAAGAAAGCCGCCGCCAAGAAGAAGAAGTAGGCGCGCCGCCCCGAGAGGGCTTGCAGTCTATTTAGGGTTCATGCAAACGGCCCCGAGAAATCGGGGCCTTTTTTGTGTCCGCCGTTCTGCGGACCGCTACCCCTCCGGCCCGAGCTTCCACTCCTCAACTGGAGGTGCGCCGTCTTCCAACCAGGAATTCATCCGTTCACGTTCCCTGACCGGGTTCACCCACGTAATGATGTTCAGCTCTCGGAACTGAAACGCCTCCCTTGCCTCTTCATCCAGTGAGACCACGATGTGGCCGGTAAGGATCGCTGCCTCGATGAGGCGCACGTCCTTGCGCCGGATTGCCAGCGCCTGCAGGCCCGCACCAGGATCGAGGATGCGAGCTCGCAGGTTACCGTTCTCCGCTGCTTCAAGCTGCCGAATCTTCCTCCTGGCGTACATGGATTTGCGCCACTCCCGTGCATATTTGGATTGATGGCGGCGCCACTCCTCGGCCAGCGCTGGTGTGAGAACCATCTGGTGGCAGGTGTCCAGAACGGCTCTCAAGAAATAGCGGCTGGCGCTAGAGTCAGGATGGTCGCTCCAACCCGCTGCGTTTGCCACCGACGCATCGATGACGAGTACTTTCGAAGCTGCGCGGAGCACTATGGGATCCGGCGGCCCTCGACCGCATCCAGGTAAGCACCTTCTGCGTCGAGAGCAACTGCATCGAAGTCTTCCGGCCAGTCTCCGAACGCGCCGTTCTCATCGAGATCGGCACTGGTTACCTGGGTGATGCCGGACTGCGGGTCGCGCTGGAACCAGTGGAGCTTGACGAGGTCGCGGTCAAGCTCGCCCTTGGCAACTAATGTCTGGATAGCAGTCAGCAAGAGTGAACTGTGGGTCTCCGCCACCACGCGAACACCGCGCTTGGCAGCATCCGCCAAGACATCAGCGAGTTTGGTCTGAGCACGGGGGTGCAGGTGGATTTCGGGTTCCTCCAAGTGAACTATCCGTCCCGCTTCCGCTGCACGGAGCGCAACGAGCACGGGGAGAACCTGAGATACCCCGAAGCCTACATCGGCAATGTTATCCAAGCTGTGAGGCTGACCCTCCCGCGTGCCAACCCTCAGCTCTACCGCGACATCGCTGACCCGGTGTGCGAACACGCTGTTCGCCATGTGGATCCCCCGCAAATCGTTGTTCAGTTCAGCGTCATGCGCAAGCTGGTCCTTTTGCCATCGAAGAATCATGCTCGCCACATAGTTCTCGAATCTGCCGGGGTAGAGTGGACCTGATCCTGTGACGGCATAGCTCCGTTCCGGATTACCGCGCAGCGCGGGGACGTGAATGATCTCCTGTAGCATTGATTCGATCCGGAAAGGGTTCAGCGGTATCCCTGCCGTAAAGCCCCAATGCAAAAAGCAGCGTTCCCGAAAGACCTGCGCTGGCGCTACCTGGTCGAGCGCATCTTCGACCTCTTCCGGCCTCATGTTCGGCCGAAGACGCCGCACCTTGCCGCCAGGATACTCCTCGATCTGATCAACAATGTCGAAACCCGACTCCGTCTCGTCAAACTTAACCTCTAAATTCAATCCCTCACTGAACAGCCCTATCGACAACGACCGTTGTTGTCCGTTGGTCCTGGACAAGAACTCGTTAACTGATGTGAACTTGACGTTCGGTCCGTCGATCTTCAGTGGCCCCGGGTCGTATTGAGCCTCAAGTGTCTGCTTAAGCATCAGCAGCGGCTGCATGATGCTTGACTTT
>Ga0187784_10005708_pt1 | contig 10051 bp, 7 predicted proteins | sample 1015_SJ02_MP15_2_FD_132964 | JGI IMG/M metagenome (GOLD analysis project Ga0187784, IMG submission 132964) | Tropical peat soil microbial communities from peatlands in Department of Meta, Colombia - 1015_SJ02_MP15_20_MG | ecosystem: Environmental > Terrestrial > Soil > Wetlands > Peat | place... | reverse complement strand
TTGGTGTCCGGGGGCACCATCGACGAATCATTCGCCCACCACCCCGGTGATGGTGACCGCCAGATTGGTTCGATAGGCGGGATTGTGATGGCCCGGCTCGGCCGCGAAGTGGTCCGGACTGAGCTGCGTGACGCCCGTAGAAAAGTCGAGGACCAGTCCGCTGTTTCGATTCACGATCCGGTAGCTCTTTGCGGTTAGGTCGAGCGTAGTCCCCGCAGTTTGCGGCAGCTGTCTGCTCTCTGCATGCCAGGTGGCAGGAAGAGCGCCTGCTATTGGTTCAAAGTACCATTCGTCGCTCCCCCCGGGAGTTTTGTCGTTGCCCAGGGCTGCTGGATTGCTTACGTTGGGAGGGTTGTTCTGCACTCCAACCTTGGCTGCCACGGATCTTAGCGCAGCAGCGTCCGTGGCGCCGGCGGCTGAACAGAGAACTCGGAGAGGTGCGCCTGAGGTAGTCTCGACGATGCGGTAGAAGCCGCTGGGCATCGAGGAATCAAACGGATCAGGAATAGGCTGAATTCTCCACGGCTTCGCTTGTCCGCCCAGATCAACTGACGCATCAGGCTTGCCTCCCGCTACAGGCGCTTTTTTCTGAGAGAGAATGTAACTCGCATTGGCGGAGATCGGTGTTCCGCGGCTGTCAAGCAGCGGCAGCGGCTGACCGAAATAAGTGACTCCGGCGGCCGGCGCTGGAAAGCTGATGTCCCAAAACTTATTTACGTCGAAATCATAGCGACGGAACGAACTGCCGGTCGTCAGGTTGCTGGTAAGGTTGCCCGGGTCCATGATCCAGTTGTAATAGCCGTAGTCGGTCCCGGGTGGCAGTTCGCCGATCAGCTTCCAACCATTTTGATTGCCTAGGTCAGTGCTCGACCACACGTAGAGTGGAGAACGCGACCCCGTGCCGCTGTCATTCGAGACATCGGAGAAGACGGATACATCGTCCACACTGAGATACTGATTGAGATAACTGTTGAAGGTTACTACTGCTCCGTTAGCCTGCACCGCGCCCCAGAGGCCGTTGGTGCCCTGCACATGGTAGGAAAGAGTGTAGATGTTGGGGTTTTGTACCAAGGTGGCGCCGGTGCGCAGGTCAACGAAGGTGACCTGCGGGATGTTGTCAACGACCTGCACGATCACTTGCTGGCCGATCGCGGGATCAACATAATTCACAAAAGGTACGGTAGCGCCGGTGGAGGCATTGACGATTCTTGGCGAGCAAATGCCCAGCCAGTACGTCAGCCTGCGGAGCCGAGTCTTAACCGGATGCAAGTCAGGACTGATCGGCACAACCAGGTCGATGTAGTAAGCGGTATGCGTGGTCGGATCGGAAAACTCGAAACGGCCGCTGTCGGGAACCAGATAACTCTGAACCGTGATCGGCGTGCCGTTGGTCCCAATGCCGCTGAAAGCAACGGTGTCGGTCGTCGGGGCGTAGGTCATCGCTAGACCGGAGCCCACAAGCCCTTCGCGACCTCCAATGCCCGGTTCAGTCCAGCCGCCGTCATACCACTTGTTCCACGTTCCCTTGGCCATCTTTCCGGTGATGGGAGCACGGGCGACATTCGGATAACTCGCAATCCGGGGACCGCTCTTCAAAAAAATACGGCTGTAGTAATACAGGTAAAAATAGCCTGTGGAATAGTCGACGTAAAGCCGCGGATCGCCGTCACCGAAATACCAGGTTTTGCCAGGAAACGCAGCCGTGGTCGCCTGATCGCCGAACGACGAGGTGATAATTTCATCCTGCAACTCCCAGCTCACTCCCTGATTTGTTGAGGTCGCATACATCAGCCGATCAAAATGGATCGCACTCAGCACGTCGCCTTGTCGTCAGGCGACCACGGATTAAAGGAGTACTCATCGTGGACGATGCCATACCAGGTGCCGGTGTCGTGATCGATCCAGGTCCCGATTACGTCGCAATGATCGTCCTCGAAAGGCGTCTCGATAGGATTCTTAGCGCGCTTGTCGATTTTGTAACAGAGAGTTCCAGGAGTCTTGAGAAAGGTGTCGTCGGTGATGATCTTGTTGCTGCCGGGATGGCGGTTCATCTCTCCGAAGTCGGTGTTCGTGTAGGTCTTGATGAAGGCGTCTCCCTGATCGGTGTTGTCATACTGGCTCAGCGTAGCGAAGTAATGAAATGTGCCGTCGTTATCGGTGAGGAATGAAGCCGGAGCATCGGAGGATAGACTGTCATCAAGATTGGTGCTGGCCCGAACCGTAAAGATCGGGAAGCGAGGAGCGACAGTGGGCGCTGGAGCCGGGCGCGCAAATAAATGGAGATAGGTATGCTGCCAGTGAGCCGCGAAGGCCAGCGCCGCTATGGCGACACAGAACGAGATAAAAATAATAGTCCACTTGACGATTCTCTTGCCGATGCTGGACATCGAAACCTCCTTTCGACCGGGAGCGGGCTGCGTTCAACTGTCAGTTTATGGTGGGTGTGTTCTTTCCTGCGGGCGTGGGCACGCCATGCAAAACTGTGAGTTTTCCCTCTTGAACACGGACTGCGACGAATTGGCCATCGTGAAAACACGTTACGTCGAACGGGCCTGACACCTCGCGTCCTGCCCCTTCAACCAGGTAGTGGGCAATCACTTCGCGCCTTGCGGGGCTCAGTTCGTCGACAATGCTCTTCGCGTCTTTCCCGGATTCTGTGGGGACGACGAACCAGTTTCGATCCGACGGAAGAATGTAATTGACCGAATAGCCCTCCTCCGACTTGATCTTTACAGGAGACACCTCTCCTCCAGCGGTTATGCGGTAGATCGGTTCCCCAGTGCGGCCTCGAAAATAGAGAACATCATTTTGATACGGGAAGAATGAGGTCAAACGGGCCAGCGCCCGCGCCTCGCCGATGTCTTCCGGATACTCCTCCAACTCCTCATAGAAGGAGCGCATGACAGTCCACTCCGCCGCTTCTTGTTTCTCTTTTTGGCCCTCTTTTGCGAACTCAATATTACGCAGCATCTGTCCGCTGGAATCCAAAAGAACCAGGCGAGGCTTGAAATCGGCATCAATGCCGGCCACCAGAAAATTGCCTGACGCAAAACCAGAGAACTGCTCCGGACGGAAAGGGAGATCCAGCTTCAATGCGCCTTTGTACGATCCGTCGGCATCAAACCGCGTGATGTAGTACCGCGGTTCCCCCGTAATCTTCCAGTACACTCCTTCCTGACCGTCGTCGGATTTCTCGCTGCGCTGTTCCCAGTGAGTGTTCCCCTCGATCAGCATGTAGAGTTCGGAATCCGAGGCAAAATCTGCCATCCATTTGGGTTCCACGAGGTCGCTGATTTTGTTGGTTTCAAAGGTAACAATTCCCTTCTCGTCAAACTTGAGAACCTCGTCGCCATTGAGGAGGGAGTGCCTATGCACCTGAACATATGGGTTCCCACGGTCGTCGCACCCATCAGAAGTTATCCCAGTGTCGTCTTCTCGAAAGGACGTCTCCAGTTTGGGATCGGGCTCGAATTTCACTTCAAAGGTGGGCACTGTGTGAGGCGTTTCTTTCCTCTTGCCGGCTGACTTCTCCTGGCTGGAAACGCAGGCGCAGAGCAGGAGAATCACAATGATGTTGGATTTCAACATGACCCTAAACTCTCCTTCGCGAACCGTCCGCAGCATGTGATCGCACAGGCGATCCGAAGGTCTGAAACTTCTTGACTCTCTGCGGCGAGTCTCTCTACACTGCCCATGATAGTAATGGTACGCAGTAAAAAGAAATATAGTTCCGAAGTAAAACGAAAGCACACAGTGGTCGCGGTAACCCCTCCAAATTACATGAAAACAACTGGGGGCTGGTTGCATAGTCGCCCACGCTTGAGGTGTCCCATGTTGAAACGACAATTATTTCTGGTTTTCACCGGTTTCCTATCGGTCTTCTTTTCCACGTTGCTCTCGGGACAGGAGTACCGGGCCACGATCACGGGCACGGTGACGGATTAGTCCAAAGCTGTCGTGCCCGACGCCACGGTGAGCGTTCGTAACCTCGATACGAACGAGGTGATCCGGGTGAAGACGAACGCCGCCGGTGTCTACACTGTGCCCTTCCTGCATCCGGGACATCGCCTGGAAGTTTCCGTCGAGGCGCCCGGGTTCGAGAAGGCTATTTACCCGCCGGTCGTGCTCAGCGTGTCACAGGTCCAGACGGCTGACTTTGTGCTAAAAGTGGGTTCCATCAAAGAGACGATGACGGTTACCAGCGAGTCCTATCAGGTGGGCTTGGATTCCGCAAAATCGGACCGCGGCATTGAGGTTGACAACAAGACCATCACAGAATTGCCGTTGAACGGCCGCAACGTTCTGTCGTTTCTCGACACGATTGCCGGCGTAACCAATGAAGCGGGCGCCGGCCTGGAAATGGCACCCACGAACATGTACAACACGTCCTTTTACACCATCAACGGTGGCCTGGCCCAAAATACCGAGTACCTGATTGACGGGCAACCGAACAACGCAATTACCTGGTACTCCAACGGCCCATCGGCAATTCCTTCGATCGATGCCATTCAGGAAATGAAGGTCATCACCAATCCCTATGACGCTCAGCTCGGTCGCACATCGGGTGGCGTCGTGAGCATGGAGTTGAAGTCGGGAACTAATGACTTGCATGGCACGGCTTACGAATTTGCCAAGCGCACCTTCATGGATGCCGACCCCTGGTACAACAACTACTATCAGTTGCCCCGAGCGATTCACCGTGAAGATCAATACGGGTTCGAGGTCGGCGGCCCGGTCTACATCCCGCACCTTTATGACGGGCGGAATAAAACGTTCTTCATGTTCAACTGGGAGCACTACCACGAGGTGTTCCCCACGAACTGGACATTCGAACTCCCCAATCAGGCCTGGCTGCAAGGTGACTTTTCCGATTTTACGGACGCCAGCGGGGCCCTTATCCCGGTCTATGACCCGGCGACGGCAACTACGGCTAATCCTGTGCGGCAAGTCTTTCAGAACTCGGCCGGGCAGTACAACCACGTGGACACCACCCGTTTTAATCCGATTGCGGTAAATGTGCTGAATCTGATCATGTCCAGCACGATCCCGACAACACAAACCTTTCCCAACGAATTGCCCTGGGAATCAGTCTGGCTGGATACCCAGCCACAGACAAACGGCTTCAACAACTTCCTGGTGAAAGTGGACCAGGTCATTGGCAACAAGGATCACGTGTCGGTGAACTACGTTCACGACCACACCTTCAATGATTTCCTGTCAACGCCTGCGGGTGTATGGCAGAACGGCGAAAACTTCAAGGAATTCGGATTGAACGCAGGAGTGGACTGGGTTCACACCTTCCGCAGCAACCTGCTTCTCGACTTCCGCGTCAGCTACCAGCGCTATTACCGGTCGGATGGCTGGCCCAATTCCAACTATGACCCGACGCAGCTGGGCTTTCCTTCGTCTCTGATTAACTCGCTGGTTTTCAAGACAGGCTTTCCCCAGATCAGCTTCAATATGTCGCAGGACGTGGTGTCTACGGGCAATGGGTATGGCGATTGGGTGGGGACCTCCCGCGACTGGTACTACTTTCCGCAGGATACGATCAGCATTGCTCCGACCATTACCTGGGTCAAGAATAAGCACAACGTTCGTGCCGGGCTGGATTTCCGCGACGTGCATGCGGTCCAGAATGTGAGCTGGACCAACGTGTTGCAGTTTACGACCAACGGTTCGGCCACTTCGGAGTACTGGAACAACGCGGGTGTGAGTGGCGCAGGGACGCTTCCCAACGGCACGCCGTTGTCTACGGTAAGCAGCGGCAACGCGATTCTGGACTGGCTGATCAGCCAGCCCAACTCCGTCTCGGTGTGGAACGCCCTCGACCCCTACTACACCTGGCACTACTTTGCGCCCTGGATCCAGGACGACTGGAAGATCACGCCGAAACTAACCCTGAACCTTGGGTTGCGCTACGACGTGGACGGTCCTCCAACCGCTCGCCACAACTGGCTCAACACGGGATTTGATTTCAATGCGGTCAATCCCTTAAACGCAGAGATCGACCGGGGCGCATATCCGAACTTCCCCACCGTGCTGGGCGGCATCACCTTCCCCAACATGACCGGGCAGAACACGCAATGGGCAAGGGATTACGACAAGGTTCAGCCCCGTGTTGGCTTCGCCTATCAGTTGACAGCGAACACGGTTGTCCGCGGCGGCTACGGCCGCCTGGTGATGGCTCCCATGGGCGACGAACCGACTTCGGCCGGCTTTCAAAACAACCCGGTTTTCCTGAATTCGTCGGATGGGGGACGAACCCTCTTTGCGGACAATCTGACCAATCCTTTTCCTGGGGGCATTCCAGCGATCCCATACTCTTCGCTCGGCCTGCAAACCGACCTCGGCGAAGGCGTCGGCTACATCAATCCGAATTACAAGCTGCCGTATGTGGACCAGATGTCGCTGGGCGTGCAGCGCGCAACACCGAAAAACGGCAAGCTGGAAGTAAGCTACGTAGGCAGCCGTAGCCGTGACCAGGATTCCTACTACGGTTCGCTGAATGAGAATCTCCCACTGGCTCGACAATGCGACCAGAGCCAGGATGTAGTCGGACAACTCGATCGTCTGTATGTTTGCAATCAACTGGTCAACAACCCGTTCTACGGGCTGCCCAACGTATTGGGCGGCCTGGGCGCTTTCAACCAGACCTCAGCCTACCAATTGGCCCGTCCTTATCCGGAGTTCGGCGGCATTGGTGAAAGCCAGAGTAATGACGGAAAGTACTGGTACAACTCGTTGCAGACGACTTACACGCAGCGCGTCTCCTGGGTGGAACTCAATGGCTCCTGGACGTGGTCGAAGACCATGACAAACCAATCCAGTGGGGACATTTACATCGATGAGATCCATGGCAACCGTGCCCGCTCCCTTGCCTATACCGATCGCACGCATCGTTTCACGCTGCAGAGTGTGCTCAATATTCCGGTCGGAAGGGGAAGAAAATATTTCTCCACCATGAGTCGGCCCCTCGATGCCGCTCTTGGCGGATGGGAACTGGGCAGCAGCTTTTTCTGGGAGGGCGGTAACCCCATTGGCATGCCCGGCGGCTACAATCTCGTCGGAAATATTCATGCTTCGGCTGCTGCGGGAACAAGACGTGCTGCGCAGGCGGATGTTATCGATCTGGGTATGAACCAGTGCTACGAGACTTGGGTTCCACCTGCTCTTGATAACAACAACATGGTCACGCAGGCGGGCTATTATCAGGTCGGCCCGAGCGCTACGGGCACAAACTGCGCCGCTGCCAATGTGGCCTGGCAGCAGATCCCGCCGGGAGCCGCTAACTTCACGCAATCGATCAGCTCCGCGTTTCGGTATCCAGCGGGTCAGCAAATCGATGCCAATCTCTCGAAAACTTTTAAGTTTACCGAGCGCATCAGCATGCAGCTCCGATTGGAAGAGTTTAACGTGATGAATCACCCGACCTGGTGGTACGGTCTGGATTCCAATCCGCCCGACGCTGCCTTCGGCACCATCACCAAGCCGGTTGTGGGACAAGCCAACAACCCGCGGCTGGGCCAGTTAGGAGTGAAGATTCTCTGGTAGCTGCGTAATCGCAAGTTCTGCCGGTGGAGGGATTGCATAAGAAGTCCCTCGCGCCGGCAGGTTGCTTCAACCGTTGCAGTGCGCAAAGTAACGGTTATCTTCCGTTTTCGTTTACAGTCTCACCATCTCGAGTTTCATTTGCCTTGGGAGGGTATTCCATGTCGAAAAGAGCATCTGTCATTTCCAGGATAATCTGCCTTGTTGGTAGTGTTGTTTTCGTTATGTCGCTCGCAACTCCGGCGATGGGTCAAGGTCAAGGTGGGGCGTACGTGGTGTGGAATCCACTTTGGCCGACACCGCCATATGATCGTCTGGAGTGGACCCTGACTGTGCTGGATCTTCCCATCGAACATTCCTATTATTACTGGGCTTTTCAGGACGGTTTCCTGGATGGCGGGGCATTCTACTTCGGTCTCCAACCTTATGGCTCATGCCCAGGTGGCGGAAACTGCAAGATGGCCCTGTTCAGCTTTTTTGGCACTGAAGCGACCACGACATCGCCCAACTGCCAGCCGGGTGCGGACGGCGGACCCGGCATGAGTTGCCATATCGCATACAAATGGCGAATCGGAGTCCCATATCGTTTTGCCATTCAACTCTCGGGCACCGATTCCACAAATAACACGGAAACCTGGACCGGGACGGTCACCGATGCTCTGACGGGAATAGTCACCGAGATCGGCAATTGGACAATTCCCGGGCAAAACACCAGTACTCCGGGCTTGATCGGAACCGAAGCCGTCTCTTTCGTTGAGTACTATGAAGGCGCGCAGAGCTGCCTGAAGGAGCCCTACGCGAGGGTCATGATGTCGGTGCCGACCGGATACAGCCAGGGCAGTCCGTATCAGGGGGGAGTGAACTCCACCTCTCCCACGCAAAGTTGTTCGCAGTCCGCAAAATTTGAGGTTTACCCGAACACCGCGAACGCCATCGGAGTGGTTGTGAAGACGGGGATGCGGAAATAAACCGCTCAGCGAGTCCGTATCCAATCCAGCCTAAGCACTACTGCATCAGCGAACAGCTTAAAGCGCATGCTGTGGAGCAAGTATTTTCCGGATGTCCGTTTGACGGATCCACGATGGATTGAGCGCTGTAACCTCAAGTTTTTCGAAGATGCACTGCGGATCACAGTGGCAAAGGATCGTGCAGCACGCTTTCCGGTCCGTGACCAGGAGAACATCGGACGGTACGTGTGCCGGGTGATAAGGAGGCTAGAGAACGGGTGGGCTGGCGACACCAACGGTGAGACTCTGACGTTCCGTATGACGATAAGGGCTGGATACAAACTGTCAGAGGCGGACAAGACGCGGTTCAATGCACATCTGCGTGCTAGATGGAGACTGTCTTCGGTGGACTGGTACAAAGACCAAAGCCGGCTACGGAAGGTTCAAGGTCAATGGCCAGGTGATCCCAGCGCACCGGGTGGATGGCCGTCAGAATGTGGAAATGAGCATGAGGACTTGGGATCATGCTGTCTTACGGCAGCGAGGACCGACTCCCAATCGCAGCAAGCCAATTCGATTCGTTGCACTACTGGGAGTACCCATCGGAGAAGCCAGGTTTCTCGTTCGCTGAAGTCGGGTTGACCTTGGTACATTTTGACCCGTTCGGTGATTCTGGCTGCTAGGCTTTCGCGAGACATCAACTGTCTGAAGTTCCCGACCTCAATCTTGGAAGCTGGGGCTAGCACGATAAAACCAATTGATCGGTAGTCTTCAAGCGGCCGTCCAGCTTGGCATAGGGTTCGTGCAACACAAGCCACACTTCTAGATGCCTGATCGAATTCGGGTGCTTGTGTGCTTGCCTTCGGATGTACGATACTTCAGGAAGCATTTGTCATTGACGGTGTAGAGTGAACCTTTTTGTGCCATCGCTGTTGCTCCTTGTTAGACAGTCCCAGCGAGACTGTCCCGCTGGAACAATGTTCTATGGAAAGCAACCTACGAAGGTAACTCTTTTGTTTTCATATGGCCCCGTAGCTCAGATGGATAGAGCAGCGGTTTCCTAAACCGTTGGTCGGCAGTTCGACTCTGCCCGGGGCCCCCACTTCAACTCAACGCAAACGCGCTAGTTAACGGCAGGGGATGCCGCGGCGTTCATTGCCTGCGTTGCCACTTCGTTGCCAGATAAGGCTCTTGCCTGGTTTTCAAAGCCGCCTCCTCGGGTCAACGAGCAAAATCGCCTGGGTAACGTCAGTTGGAATTCACTTCGCGAGAATTTTCAGTAAGATCGCATCCGCTACCTGCTTCACGTATTCTCGATCTACCCGATACTCGCATTCGAGTTCCGCCGAAGCTGCTCCAGTCCCACCATCGAACCCAGCAAACGCCAGTTCGCAAATATTCTTCTTATATTCCCGCCACGAACGCTCAGCGTTGTTCAGCAGTTCCGATTCTTTCCCCTTACCAGTCAACCCGGTGCCTGCTGGGATACCGTCCTCATCTGCCAGAATGCCACGAACTGCTGTCAAGAACGCGTTCAAATGGTTCTCGGTGAATTC
>Ga0187784_10005707_pt1 | contig 10051 bp, 6 predicted proteins | sample 1015_SJ02_MP15_2_FD_132964 | JGI IMG/M metagenome (GOLD analysis project Ga0187784, IMG submission 132964) | Tropical peat soil microbial communities from peatlands in Department of Meta, Colombia - 1015_SJ02_MP15_20_MG | ecosystem: Environmental > Terrestrial > Soil > Wetlands > Peat | place... | reverse complement strand
TCGATCGAGGAGGAGGGCGTGCTGATCGACAACTTCAAGCTGCTCGCCGCGGGGACACTGCGGGACGCGGGGCTCCTGGAGCTGCTGCGCGCAGGGCCGCATCCGGCGCGCAATCCGGCGCAAAATCTCGCGGATCTGCGCGCTCAAGTCGCGGCGAACGAGAAGGGAGCGCAGGAGCTGCGCCTCATGGTGGATCAATTCGGCGCGCCGACCGTGGCCCGATACATGCAGCACGTCAAGGACAATGCCGAGGAGTGCGTGCGGCGGGTGATCACGGCCTTGCACGACGGCGAATTCAGCTTGCCGCTCGATAACGGAGCGCTCATTCGCGTCAAGGTGACGGTCGATTCCTTGCGGCGCTGCGCCCGCATCGATTTCAAGGGCACGAGCGCGCAGCTCCCCGACAATTTCAACGCGCCGCGCTCGATCACCGTGGCCGCCGTGCTATACGTATTTCGAACCCTGGTCGATGATGAGATTCCGCTGAATGCGGGCTGCCTGAAACCGCTCGAAATCGTCGTGCCCGAAGGCTCCATGTTGAATCCGCGATCCCCCGCAGCCGTTGTCGCCGGAAACGTCGAGACCTCGACCTGCGTGACGAATGCGCTCTTCGGCGCTCTCGGCGTGATGGCGGCGAGCCAGTGCACGATGAACAACTTCACTTTCGGCAATTCCCGTTATCAATACTACGAGACCATCGCCGGAGGATCCGGGGCGGGTCCGGGTTTTGCTGGTACGAGCGTCGTTCAGACGCACATGACCAACTCGCGCCTCACCGATCCGGAAGTGCTGGAGTTCCGGTTTCCCGTGCGCCTCGAGTCGTACGAGATTCGGGCCCGTTCGGGGGGTGCCGGGCGCTGGCGGGGCGGCGACGGCGGCGTGCGGCGCGTGTGCTTCCTCGAGCCGATGACCGCATCGATCTTGAGCAACGGCCGCAAGCGCGGCGCGTTCGGTATGGCGGGAGGCGATCCCGGCGCACCGGGCGAGAATCGCGTGGAGCGCGCGGACGGGACCATCGAGGTGCTCGGAGCGATTGGCCAAACCGAGATGGGACCGGGCGATGTGTTTGTGATATCGACGCCGGGCGGGGGCGGTTACGGCCCGAAGGAGGAGCGCGGCGAAAGCGATGCGGGCGTGGCCCGAAGCACGGGCGCGGGCGCAGGCGCCTTTGGCAGCGATCACGGGACCGAAGAAGTCAGGTAACATCGCGGCAGTTTGTGCAAGCCGGAGAAGAGCATGGAGGACATTGAATCGACCACCTCGTTTGCGCCGACGGTACGCCTCGAGGTTCGCGGGCACGTTGCGCACTTGACCCTCACACGATCGGACGCGGCCAACACGATGAACTTGCAGCTGGGACGCGAGTTTTTGGCGGCCGCGCTCGCGGTCGCATCGAATCCGACGGTGCGCGCCGTGCTGCTGCGCGGGGAGGGGAAAAACTTCTGCTTCGGCGGAGATCTCAAGGGGATGGTTGCATCGGGCGGCGACATCCATGCGTTCTTGAGCGAGCTCACCACGAACCTGCACGCCGGCCTCGTGCACCTCGCGCATAGCGATGCGCCAGTCATTGCTGCGGTCCAGGGAACGGCGGCGGGCGCGGGCCTCGGCCTCGTGCTCGCGGCGGATATTGCGATTGCGGCGCGCAGCGCGAGATTCGTGTCGGCGTACACCGCGGTGGGTCTCACACCCGATGCCTCGTGCACCTTTCTCTTGCCGCGCGCCGTGGGGTACAAGCGCGCCATGGAGCTCTTCCTCACGAACCGTGTTCTCGATGCGAAGGAGGCGCTCGATTGGGGGATCGTCAATCAAGTCGTCGAGGACGAGGCGCTCTCCGGCACCGCCACTCAACTGGCCGAACGCCTCGCAGCGGGTCCGTCGGGCGCCTTCGGCGCCCTCAAGCGGCTCATGGCCGAATCAGAGCCCGGACTCGAAGGACAGCTCGGTCGCGAGAGCCGCGCGATCGCCGCGCGCGGGGTGAGCGCCGATGGCCGCGAGGGCATCGGCGCATTTCTGGAGAAACGCACGCCGCGCTTCGGCTGAGCGGTCTCTCGCAGATCTCGATGGGCAACGCCGCATAGCCGACGCGGCGGCGCCTTGAGACCTGCCATACTACCGCTGCGTAGGATCCTACTTGACGGTAATTTCTACTCAGTAGTAATATTAACGGAGCAGAGGGCCCCCGGCGGGCCCCCAGCGCCGCTTCTCGAGACACCCCATGAAACAGGCAGACCGGCCGCTCAACGCAGTAGAAGGGCGAACGACCCGACCGGAGGAGGGCGGGACGCAGGCGGCCTCGCCGTGGCCGGCACGACGGATCACGCAGCGCAACCGGGACTTGAAGCGCGAAGCGGTACTGCGCACCGCAGCGCGCGCGTTCAACGCGCGCGGCTATCACAACACCTCGATCGATGAGATCGCCGCGGCGCTCAACGTCACTAAGCCCACGATCTACTACTACGTCGCCAACAAGGAGCAATTGCTGCTCGAGTGCATCCTGACCGGCCTCGAGCGGGTGGTGGAGCCCTTTCGCCGGCCCCGTGATCGGCAACTCTGCGCGCGCGAGCAGCTCAACCGCACGATCCGCCACTACGCGCAGGCGATCGCTTCCGAGTACGGATGGTGCATGGTGCGCGCGGAGGACTTGGGCCTGTCGCCCGAATCGCTGGCGCCCATCAAGGCGCTGAAATCGGAGATCGATCAGGGTATGCGGCGTCTGCTGGACGAGGGGATCCGTGATGGCTCGATCGAGACCAATGACCCCAAGATGACCGCATTCGCGCTCGCCGGCGCCCTCAACTGGATCGCGCATTGGTACCGCGAGAACCAATCGATGACGCCCGCCGAGATCGCCGAGGCGTTCGTGCGCTTCTTCAATCAGGGGCTCGCGCCCCGAGCCGACGCGCCCCGCACGAGACGCAGCGCCGCGCGCTTCCGAAAATCCTCAAAGCCCTGACAGGAGCCGATGACGTGAACGCCGTTACCATCGCTGCCAAGCCGGCTCCCTACGCGCCGAAGCACAAGGTGCGATTCGTCACCGCCACCTCGCTGTTCGACGGACACGACGCCTCGGTGAACATCATGAGGCGCATCCTGCAGGCTTCAGGTGCGGAAGTCATCCACCTCGGCCACAACCGTTCGGTGCAGGAGATCGTCAATGCCGCCCTGCAGGAGGACGTGCACGGAATCGCCGTCACCTCCTATCAGGGCGGGCACGTCGAGTTCTTCAAGTACATGATCGATCTCTTGCGCAGGAGCGGCGGCGAGAACATCAAGGTGTTCGGGGGTGGGGGTGGGGTGATCGTGCCCGCCGAGATTCGCGAGCTCGCGGCGTACGGTGTCACGCGCCTGTATTCCCCGGAAGACGGCGCGACGATGGGCCTTCAAGGGATGATCGACGATGTGATCCGCTCGAGCGACTACGATCTGGCGGCGCTCGCCCCGCTCGAGAGTGAGGCGCTCGATGCACTGCGCTCCGGCAATCGCCGCGCGCTCGCCCGGGTGATCACTGCGGTGGAAAATCGTGCCTACGCCATGCGTACGCGGCAGGCGCTGTCACAGGCGGCGTCGGGGATCAAGATACCGGTGCTCGGCATCACCGGCACGGGTGGCGCCGGCAAGTCCTCGCTCACCGATGAATTGATTTTGCGCCTGCGCCTCGATCAGGATGACCGCCTGCGCGTGGCCGTCATATCGATCGATCCCTCGCGCAAGCGCACCGGGGGCGCACTTCTAGGGGACCGTATCCGCATGAACGCGATCGAGTCCGACCGGATTTTCATGCGCTCGCTCGCGACGCGCGATACCGGGACGGAGCTCTCGGCGGCGCTTCCCGAGGTCATCGCCTGCTGCAAGCTCTCGGGATTCGACCTCGTGGTGGTGGAGACCTCGGGCATCGGCCAGGGAGAATCGGCAATCGTGCCGCTCGTCGACCTGTCGCTTTACGTCATGACTCCGGAGTTCGGCGCGGCCTCGCAGCTCGAGAAGATCGACATGCTCGACTTCGCCGACTTCGTCGCCATCAACAAATTCGACCGCAAAGGCGCGCAGGACGCGCTGCGCGACGTGCGCAAGCAGTATCAGCGCAACCGCGCGAGCTTCCAGCAGCTGCCGGAGACGATGCCGGTCTACGGCACGACGGCCTCGCACTTCAATGACGACGGCCTCACCGCCCTCTATCAGGCGATCCTGCCGCGCCTCGAGGAGCGGGGCCTCAAGGTCAAGCCCGGAAAACTCCCTCGAGTGCGGGTGATGGCCTCTTCGGGCGGCGCCGCGATCGTGCCGCCCGACCGAGCGCGCTACCTTGCGGAGATTGCAGAGACGGTGCGCGCCTATCACAAGAGCATCGACGCCCAGGCGCGCAGCGCACGCGAGCGCCAGTCGCTCAAGATCGCGAAGTCCCTGTTCGAGAAGGCCGGTAAATCGAGCGCCGACTTCGACGCATTGATGGCCGCAAAGAGCGGCGAGATCTCCCCGGCGGCGGCGAGGCTCCTCGACCTGTGGCCGAAAACGCGCGAGCTCTACGCTCAGGACGAATACGTCGTGAAGATTCGCGACAAGGAGATCCGCACGCGTCTCAATCACGAGACGCTCTCCGGCACCAAGCTGCGCAAGGTCGCCCTGCCGCGCTTCGAGGACGAGGGGGAGATCCTGCGCTTCCTGATGAAGGAGAACGTGCCCGGCTCCTTCCCCTATACAGCCGGGGTATTCGCTTTCAAGCGCGAAGGCGAGGATCCCACCCGCATGTTCGCCGGCGAGGGCGATGCGTTTCGCACCAACCAGCGCTTCAAGCGCGTCTCGGAGGGCATGCCCGCGCACCGCCTATCCACCGCCTTCGATTCGGTGACGCTGTACGGATCGGATCCCGATCCGCGCCCGGACATCTACGGCAAGGTGGGCAATTCCGGCGTGTCGATTGCCACGCTCGACGACATGAAGGTGCTCTACTCGGGCTTCGATCTATGTGCGCCCACGACCTCGGTGTCGATGACCATCAATGGGCCGGCGCCGATCATTCTCGCCATGTTCATGAACACCGCGATCGATCAGCAGGTCGACAAGTTCCGCGAGCAGAACGGGCGCGATGCCACCGAGGATGAGCTCGAGAAGATCAAGGCCTGGGCGCTATCAACGGTGCGCGGCACGGTGCAGGCGGACATCCTGAAGGAGGACCAGGGGCAGAACACGTGCATCTTCTCCACCGAGTTCGCTCTCAAGATGATGGGCGATATCCAGCAATACTTCGTGCACCAGCGGGTGCAGAACTTCTATTCGGTGTCGATCTCGGGATATCACATTGCGGAGGCCGGAGCCAATCCGATCTCGCAGCTCGCTTTCACGCTCGCGAACGGCTTCACCTACGTCGAATCGTATCTCGCACGCGGCATGCACATCGATGACTTCGCGCCGAGCCTGTCCTTTTTCTTCTCGAACGGCATGGATCCCGAGTATTCGGTCATCGGCCGAGTGGCGCGGCGCATCTGGGCGGTGGCGATGAAGAACAAGTACGGCGCGAACGAGCGTAGCCAGAAGCTCAAATACCACGTGCAGACCTCGGGCCGTTCGCTGCACGCCCAGGAGATGGCGTTCAACGACATCCGCACGACGCTCCAGGCGCTGTGCGCGATCTACGACAACTGCAATAGTCTTCATACCAACGCCTATGACGAGGCGATCACGACGCCGACCGAGGACAGCGTGCGGCGCGCCATGGCGATTCAGCTCATCATCAATCGCGAATGGGGTCTGGCCAGAAACGAGAATCCGAACCAGGGCAGCTTCATCATCGAGGAGCTCACGGACTTAGTCGAGGAGGCGGTGCTCAAGGAGTTCGACGCCATCGCCGCGCGCGGTGGGGTGCTGGGCGCGATGGAGACCGGATATCAGCGCGGCAAGATCCAGGACGAGTCGCTGTACTACGAGCGCAAGAAGCACGACGGCTCGTACCCCATCATCGGCGTCAATACCTTCCGCAATCCGCACGGTGACTCGGTGCCGGAGAGCGTCGAGCTCGCGCGCTCGACCGAGGCGGAGAAGCAATCGCAGTTGAAGCGCCTCAGGGAGTTCCAGGAGCGCAACGCCGGCAGCGCGCCGCAGGCGCTCGAGCGGTTGCGGCGCACGGTGATCGCGAACGGCAATACTTTCGAGGTGCTGATGGAAGCGGTGCGCAGCTGCTCGCTCGGGCAGATCACGCGGACTCTCTACGAGGTCGGCGGCCGTTACCGGCGCAACATGTAATGCAGGGCTTTTTTCACTCCAACTGATCCAAAGGACGATTCCATGCACGACTATCAGGCGCCGCTCATCGACATGCAGTTCGTGCTGCGCGAGCTGGTAGATCAAGATCTCATCGCGCGACTCCCCGGCTTCGAGGACTACTCGCTCGAGGTGGCCGAGGCCGTGCTCGAGGAGGCGTCGAAGTTTGCGGGCGGCGTGCTCTCGCCGCTCAATCGCAAGGGCGATCTCGAGGGCGTACGCTGGAAGGACACCCAGGTCTTTACCCCGGCGGGCTGGAAGGAAGCCTACTCGCAGTTCGTCACGGCGGGCTGGAACGCGCTCACCTGTCCGCAAGAATTCGGCGGTCAAAATCTGCCGCGCTCGCTCTCCGCGCTGGTCGAGGAGATGTGGAACGGCGCCAACGTGGCATTCACGCTCTGCCCCATGCTCACGCGTGGCGCGATCGAGGCCATCGAGCTCAGGGGCTCGGAGCGGCAGAAGCGTATGTATCTGCCCAAGATGGTCACCGGCGAATGGACCGGGACGATGAACCTGACCGAGCCGCAGGCGGGGTCGGATCTTGCCGCGGTGCGCACCCGCGCGGAACCCCTGGGCGACGGGCGCTACAAGCTCGAAGGCCAGAAGATCTTCATCACCTACGGCGAGCACGATCTCACCGAGAACATCGTCCACATGGTGATTGCACGCGTCGCAGGAGCGCCCGAAGGCGTGAAGGGGATCTCGCTCTTCCTGGTGCCGAAGTTTGCCGTGAATCCCGATGGCACGATCGGCGCGCGCAACGACGTGCGCTGTCTCTCCGTCGAGCACAAGCTCGGCATCCATGCGAGCCCGACGTGCGTGCTCGCGTTCGGGCAACGGGGCGGCGCGATCGGCGAACTCGTGGGGGAGGAGAACCGCGGCCTGGAGTACATGTTCATCATGATGAACGCCGCGCGATTCGCCGTGGGTCTCGAAGGCGTCGGGTTGTCCGAGCGCGTCTGGCAAAGCGCGTTGGCCTTCGCGCGTGAGCGCATCCAGGGCACCGAGGCAGGGGCGAAGGGGAGAGTGCCGATCCTGCGCCATCCGGACGTTCGCCGTATGTTGCTGGTCATGAAGTCCCAGACCGAGGCGATGCGCGCGCTCGCAAGCCTCGCCGCCGTGTCGCTCGATGCGGCTCGCCTGCACCCGAACGCCGAGGAGCGCCGGCGCCACCAGGCATTCGTCGATCTGATGATTCCCGTGATTAAGGGTTGGTGCACGGAGAACTCCGTGGAGATCGCCTCGATCGGCATCCAGGTCCACGGTGGCATGGGATTCGTCGAGGAGACCGGCGCCGCCCAGCACCTGAGGGATGCGCGCATCACGCCGATCTACGAGGGCACCACCGGCATCCAGGCGAACGATCTGATCGGCCGCAAGCTCGGTCGCGACGGCGGCGCCACGGCGCGCGCCGTCATCGCGCAGATGCGCGCATTGCATCCGCGCCTGGCGAAGGCGCCGGCCTTGGCGAGCGTAGCGGCCGTATTCGCAGGCGCGGTGGATGCGCTGGATCGCTCCCTCGGCTACGCCGTGAGCAACCACGGGAATCGCGATGCGGCCGCGGGTGCCGTGCCCTTGCTGAAACTCTTCGGCATCGTCGCGGGCGGCTGGCAGCTCCTGCGCTCGGCGCTCATCGCGGCCGAGCGCCTCGAGCGGCCCCCAGCGGACCCGTTGCCCGCGGAATTCTATCGATCGAAGATCGAGACGGCACGCTTTTACGCCGATCATCTGCTGTCCGCGGCTCCCGGGCTCGCGCATGCGATCACCCAGGGCGCCGCGGGCACGCTGGCCGAGGCGGCTCTGGCGTGAGAAGGGCATCGGCGTGAGAAAGGCGCGCATCGCAGAGCTCATCTAGGAGCGGGCGTGGATCGGCGCTACCCGCATCGGATCGTGTGCCTCACCGAAGAGCCGACCGAGGTGCTGTATGCGCTCGGGGAGCAGGACCGCATCGTCGGTATCTCCGGCTTCACCGTGCGTCCGGCGCAGGCGCGGCGCGAGAAGCCCAAGGTCTCCGCGTTCACCAGCGCGAAGCTCGATCGCATCCTCGCGCTCGAGCCCGACTTGGTGGTCGGCTTCTCGGACATTCAGGCCGACATTGCCCGCGCGCTCATCAAGGCGGGCGTGGAAGTTTGGGTCAGCAATCATCGCTCGGTGGAAGGCATCCTGGGCTACGTGCGCCGCCTGGGGGCCCTCGTCGGCGCTGCCGAGCGCGCGCGCGCATTTGCCGGGGAACTCGAGCGGCATATCGACTCGATTCGGCTCGAGGCCGAGCGCCTCGAGCGACGTCCGCGCATCTACTTCGAGGAGTGGGACGAGCCTTTGATCAGCGCGATTCGCTGGGTGAGTGAGCTCATCGGGATCGCCGGCGGGGACGAGGTGTTTCCCGAGCGGGCGGCCTGCGCCTTGGCCAAGGACCGCATCGTGAGCGACCCCGCCGAGGTCGTGCGCCGCGCGCCCGACATCATCCTCGGTTCCTGGTGCGGCAAGCGATTTCGCCCGGAGCGGGTCGCTTCACGTCCTGGTTGGGAGTCGATACCTGCCGTGCGCGACGGCGAGGTCCATGAGATCAAATCGCCGTTGATTCTGCAGCCGGGTCCCGCCGCCCTGACCGACGGCCTGTCGGCGATCCGCGCGGTGGTGCAGCGTTGGGCCAAGAGGCACCCGGCGGCGGCGTGAGCCCGAGCGGCACCGGCGGCGTAAGCGCAGGGTGGTGGGCGCGAGCCCGGGGAGCCTCGGCGCCGCTAGCGAGGCTGCATTCGAATGGCCCCGTCCAATCGGATGACCTCCCCGTTCAGGGTCGGAATCTCGACGATGGACTGCACGAGCTGCGCGAACTCCTCGGGCTTGCCCAGCCGCGGGGGAAAGGGCACCTGACGACCGAGCGAGTCTTGAACCTCCTTCGAGAGGCTGGCGAGCATCGGCGTCATGAAAATGCCGGGGGCGATCGTGACGCAGCGGATGCCGACAGACGCGAGCTCGCGTGCGATCGGTAACGTCATGCCGACGATCCCCGCCTTGGTCGCCGAATAGGCGACCTGCCCGATCTGACCCTCGAACGCAGCGACCGAGGCGGTGTGGATCAGCACGCCGCGCTCGCCGTCCGCGTTCGGAGCATTGTCGCGCATGAGCGCGGCCGCAGTCCGGTCGCACAGGAACGTGCCGAGCAGGTTGACGCGCAGCACGCGCTCGAAGTACTCGCCCGTCATCGGCCCCTCCCTGCCGAGGAGCTTGCCGGCGCCGATGATGCCCGCGCAATTGACCAGCACATTGATGCCGTTCATCGCCTGACGGGCGCCCTCGAAGGCGGCGATCACGTCGGATTCGACGCTGACGTCGCACTTGAAAAAGGCGCCGCCGATCTCCTTCGCGACGCTCTGGCCGACGTGCTCCTGCACGTCCAGGATGGCGGCGCGGCCGCCCTGCGCGATGATGCGTTCGGCGACGGCGCGCCCCAGGCCCGAGGCTCCGCCGCTGACGAAGGCGCGCGTGTTCGAGAAGTTCATCGGGCGCATTATCGGCTATCCTTTGCCGCCCGCGCGTGCGACCCGTGCGGCCGGCAGTCAAGGAGTCTGCGTTAATGAGTACGATTTTGGTTGGGATCAAGCGTGTGATTGATTACAGCGTGCGGGTGCGAGTGAAGGGGGACGGGAGCGGGGTGGTGAGGGAGGGGGTGAAGATGAGCATCAACCCCTTTGATGAGATTGCGCTGGAGGAGGCGCTGCGGATCAGGGAGCGCGGGGTGGTGGGGGAGGTCGTGGTGGTGAGCATTGGAGCGGCCGAGGCGCAGCAGCAGCTGCGC
>Ga0187784_10005706_pt1 | contig 10051 bp, 9 predicted proteins | sample 1015_SJ02_MP15_2_FD_132964 | JGI IMG/M metagenome (GOLD analysis project Ga0187784, IMG submission 132964) | Tropical peat soil microbial communities from peatlands in Department of Meta, Colombia - 1015_SJ02_MP15_20_MG | ecosystem: Environmental > Terrestrial > Soil > Wetlands > Peat | place... | reverse complement strand
GCGCCGGCGTTCTGGAAGCTGCGGCGCTGCAACTGCAAGGCCAGACGCGATTGTGTGGGGTTGGCGGCGGTCGGCTGATTGACAATTACGCTGAGGCCGCAATTGAGGCACATGGATTGCATGCCATCGGCGGCAGGTTTGCGGCGTCAAACTCGCAGCGATTGGAAGCGCGCAGATGAAGGCCAAGGTCCGCAAGCTCGTTACCTTCGTTGAGGAGACCTGGCTTGAAATGGGCCAAGTGGTCAATCCACCGACCCGGCGCGCCGCCGCCGTTGCGGTGATCGAGAATCCATTTGCCGGACGATACGTCGAGGATCTTTCTGAGCTGATCGACATCGGCGAGGAGCTTGGCGATCTGCTGGCGAGGCGCGCGGTGGCGGCGCTCGGGATTGAAGGACCGCGCGCTGAAAGCTACGGCAAGGCTGCGGCAGTAGGCGAAAACGGCGAACTTGAGCACGCTGCCGCGATCCTGCATCCAAAGCTGGGTGCGCCGGTCCGCAAGGTGCTCGGCACAGGCGCGGCTCTCATCCCGTCGTCGAAAAAGCGCGGCGGCGCCGGTGTGGCCCTCGACGTGCCGCTCGGCCATAAAGATGCGGCGTTCGTGCGCAGCCACTTCGATGGGATGGAAGTGCGCGTTGCGGACGCACCGCGTGCCAACGAGATCATGGTCGCGGTCGCGGTGACTGATTCCGGCAGACCGCTGCCGCGCGTCGGCGGGTTGACGAAAGACGAAATCAAAGGGGTCGACGGACTTCGTTAGCGAAAAACGGCGGGCGGCGCTCGTCATTGGCAGGAGCAGGCGTTATGAAAATTTTGTCAGCTTTGTACGCGGGCGTGACGGTCGCCGCGGCGCTTATAGGCGCAAGTGGTCAAGTATCTGCACAAGAGACGATCAAGATCGGCGAGATCAATTCGTATTCGGGTCTGCCCGCATTCACCGAACCCTATCGCAAAGGGTGGCAACTCGCGCTTGAGGAGATCAATGCGGCTGGCGGCGTCGACGGCAAGAAGCTCGAAGTCATTTCCAAGGATGACGCCGGCAAGCCGGCAGATGCGGTAACCGCGGCGAACGAACTTGTGGCGAAAGACGGTGTTGTCATGCTGGCCGGGACGTTCTTCTCAAACATTGGCCTTGCGGTCTCCGATTTTGCCAAGCAGAAAAAGATCCTGTTCCTCGCCGCCGAGCCTTTGACTGACGCGATCACGTGGTCCAAGGGCAACCGTTACACATTCCGGCTGCGGCCCGCCAACTACGAGCAGGCGGCCATGCTCGCCGAGGAAGCAGCCAAGCTGCCGGCCAAGAAGTGGGCGACGATCGCACCGAACTACGAATATGGGCAGTCCGCGGTAGCGGTTTTCAAGAAGCTGCTGTCGGCCAAGCGGCCCGATATTGAATGGGTCGGTGAGCAATGGCCGCCTCAGGGCAAGATCGACGCTGGCGCGGTGGTGGAGGCGATCGCCAAAACCGAACCCGACGCCATCCTCAACGTCACATTCGGCCCCGATTTGGTAAAACTCGTCCGGGAAGGTAATACGCGCGGCCTGTTCAAGGGCAGGGCGGTTGTCAGTTTCTTGACCGGCGAGCCTGAATATCTCGATCCGCTCAAGGACGAGGCGCCGGAAGGTTGGATCGTCACCGGCTATCCCTGGAACGCCGTCTCGATCCCCGAGCACGCAGCGTTTCTCAAAGCATATCAGGCGAAATACAACGACTATCCGCGCCTCGGTTCGGTGGTCGGGTACTCGACACTGAAAGCCGCGGCGGCAATTCTTGCTAAGGCCAAGTCGACCGAGAGCGAGAAATTGGTCGATGCCGCTGAAGGGATTTCGGTCGACACACCTTTCGGCAAAGTGACCTTTCGCAGGGCAGATCATCAATCAACGCTCGGCGCCTTTATCGGCAAGACGGCGCTTAAGGACGGCAAAGGTGTGGTGGTAGACGTCGCCTACCGTGATGGGGCGAAATATCTGCCGCCGGAAGCCGAGGCCAAGTCGCTTCGTCCGCAGGATTGATCAGACCGGAGAAGCATCTGCGCGTCGTCGCGCATCCTCAGGATCGGGCCGGTGGCTTTCTTCTTTAATGTCTTTGTCACCGGTTTGGCGAGCGCCTCATCGCTGTTTCTTGCGGCTTGCGGCCTGTCGCTGATCTTCGGCGTCACGCGGATCGTCAATTTTTCGCATGGCGCCTTCTATATGCTTGGCGCCTATGTGGCGTTTACGCTGACTGAGCGATTGGCGGGCGGTTTTGGCTTTTGGGCCGGCGTTGTTCTTGCATCCGCATTCGTCGCGGGGCTCGCGGCGCTGGTTGAAATGACGCTCTTGCGCCGCATCTACGCCGCGCACGAATTGCTGCAGCTTCTGTTGACCTTCGGCGTCACGCTTGTGGTCGAAGACCTTGTGGTGCTGATCTGGGGACCGAGCGACCTGCTTGGCAGGCGGGCACCTGGGCTGAAAGGTGCGTTCAACCTGTTCGGTCAACTTTCGCCCACCTATGATTTGCTGCTGATGGGCCTCGGACCGCTTACGCTTATTTTGCTTCTGCTGCTTCTGCACCGCACGCGCTGGGGCACTTTGGTGCGCGCCGCAACGCAAGACCGCGAAATGGTTGCGGCGCTAGGGGTCAATCAGCAATGGCTGTTCACCAGCGTGTTTGCGCTCGGAATATTCCTCGCCGCGTTCGGCGGCGCTCTCGAATTGCCGCGACAAGCCGTCAACCACACGATGGATTTGCAAATCATCACCGAAGTTCTGGTCGTGGTCGTGATCGGCGGCCTCGGGAATATCCTCGGCACGTTCCTCGCTGCCATAATTGTTTCCGAGCTGAATGCCTTCGGCGTTCTGATTTTTCCGAAAATCTCCCTTGTCCTGGTTTTCCTGGTGATGGCGCTGGTCCTTGTCGTGCGCCCGTGGGGGTTGCTTGGCCGCGCGGAGACGGCAACGCGTGGGGCAAGCGGTCTGCAGGTTCTCCGCTGGAGGCCTCTCCAGATGCGCGAGCGGCTGTTCGTCGTCATTGGAATTGCTATTGCGGCTTTGCTGCCGCTTGTTGCCGGCGACTATCTGCTGGCGGTGGCGAGCGAAGTCCTCATTTTCATGCTGTTTGCCGCGAGCCTGCATCTTCTCGTCGGTGCCGGCGGCCTCGTCTCGTTCGGGCACGCGGCTTACTTCGGCCTGGGCGCTTACGGCGCAGGTTTGGCGTTGAAGCAATTCGGCCTGTCGATGCCGGCGGGCCTTGTCGCGGGGCCGCTTCTTGGAGGTGTTGGAGCACTAGTCTTTGGCTGGTTCTGTGTTCGACTCTCCGGCGTCTATTTCGCCATGTTGACGCTCGCTTTCGCGCAGATCGCCTGGTCGGTCGCGTTCCAATGGACTGAGGTCACGGGCGGCGACAATGGCCTGATTGGTGTTTGGCCGAGCCCGTGGGCGGCGACCGCCGGACATTTCTATTGGCTGACGATCGCACTTGTGGCCGCCAGCGTCGCGCTTCTGCGTGTGATCCTGTTTTCGCCGTTCGGCTACGCCTTGCGAGCGCTGCGCGACAATGAACTTCGCGCCGAAGCCATTGGGCTTTCGCGCCATGTGGTTCAGTGGGTGGCCTTTGCGGTCGCCGGTGCATTCGCGGCGCTGGCCGGTGCGCTTTACGCGTTTCTCAAGGGCAGCGTGTTCCCTGACAATTTGGCAATCCCGTTGTCGATCGACGGGCTGGCAATGATTTTGCTCGGCGGCGTTGGAACCGTTTCCGGAGGGTTGGTCGGCGCTGCAATCTACAAATCGCTGTCCATCTGGGTGATCAGCCAGACCGATTATTCGAAGCTCGTGATTGGGCTTTTGATTGTCTTACTAGTGTCGCTCTTTCCGCAAGGCGTCCTTGGTGCGGTTGCTGCCCGGCGAGACCGCCCGCTTGCCGGCGAGCAGTCATGAGCATTCTCGCAGTCGAGAACCTGGTGAAATCCTACTCCGGCTTTCAAGCCGTGAGAGGCGTCAGTTTTTCTTTGCATGCCGGCGAGATCTTGGCGCTTATCGGCCCCAACGGAGCCGGCAAGAGTACGTGCTTTAATATGATCAACGGACAGATTACGCCGAGCGCCGGGCGCGTTTACATCTTTGAGCGTGACGTCACCGGAGCATCGGTCCGCGACATCTGGCGGCTTGGTGTCGGCCGCACCTTTCAAGTTGCGGCAACCTTTGGCTCGATGACCGCCGCCGAAAACGTTCAAGCAGCCCTGCTGACCTATCACGGCCGTTGGTCTGCTTTAGGCTGGGCGGCGCGTTATTACGAGCACGAGGCGAGGGAGCTTCTGGCTTTGGTTGGCATGGGGGATCAGGCGGACCGCTCTTGCGGCGAACTCGCCTACGGCGATGTCAAACGCCTGGAATTTGCCATAGCGCTTGCCAACGACCCGAAGCTTCTGTTGATGGACGAACCCGCTGCCGGCATGGCTCCGAAAGAACGCGCCGCGTTGATGACGCTTGTTACGCGGATTGCGCGCGAACGCACCATTGGCATTCTCTTTACTGAGCATGACATGGACGCAGTCTTCGGTCATGCCGATCGTATTCTCGTGCTCAATCGCGGCGTCCTGATCGCGGAAGGTTCGCCCGCAGACGTGCGTTCGAACACCGAGGTCCAGGCTGTCTACCTCGGTGCTGGCTCGCTATTTGGAGCCGTACATTGACAACCGTCGCGCCAAAGCTTGTCGTCAGCCGACTGAACGCTTCCTACGGTCGCGCGCATATTCTCTACGATATTGCGCTCGACGTCGGCGCAGGCGAAGCCGTGGCGCTGGTCGGGCGTAACGGCGCCGGCAAATCGACGACGTTGCGGTCCATTCTCGGCCTGGTCGCCAATTGTACCGGCGAGGTCATTTTTAATGATGCGCCCATATCGCACCTTCCCGCGCATGAGCGAGTGCAACGCGGACTCGGATATGTGCCGGAAGATCGCCGAATCTTTTCCGACCTGACGGTTGACGACAATCTCGAGGTGGGCCGCCAAGGTAGGCGCGCCGGAGCGCCGCAGTGGACGCGCGAGCGCTTGTTCGAGATTTTTCCGAATCTGAGCGAGCTGCGCGGCCGGTTGGGCGGCTGGATGTCGGGCGGGGAACAGCAAATGCTGGCGATCGCACGGACCTTGATGGGCAATCCGTCCCTCGTTCTGCTCGACGAGCCGTCCGAAGGACTCGCACCAAAAATCGTCGAACAGATGATCGACGCTATCATGGCCATGAAGCGTGAGGGCTTGAGCCTGCTTCTCAGCGAACAGAACCTCCGCTTCGCGCGGCTCATAGCCGATCGCGTTTGCGTCATCGAAAAGGGGCGCATTCGCTTTTTTGGCACGAGCGCCGAGTTCGATTCGCGTCCCGATATTCGCGACGCGTATCTCGCGCTCTGAAACAGAACTCTAAGAGAAACACGCGATGTCAGGCCGAAACAAGGTGATGAAGGCAAGGGGAGCGGTCAGCGAGAACGACCGGGTTGGTCATTATGTCCTCGACCGGCAGGCAGGGTTCGTGCTGCGCCTGGCACAGCAGCGCCATACGACGATCTTCGCTTCCCTGATGGTTGAGGGACTGACGCCGACGCAGTGGGCTGCACTCGCCAAATTGAAGGAAATCGGTCCTTCGTCGCAAAACCTGCTTGGCCGGCTCACAGCGATGGACGCGGCCACGATTAAGGGCGTGATTGACCGGCTTTCAAAGCGCGGGTTCACCAGAACGAGGCCCGATCCGACCGATGCGCGCCGGCTGCTTGTTGCGCTGACCGAACGTGGAGAGGCGCTTTATGAGCGCGTCAGGCCGCTTGCCGAGCGAATTACTGAGGAAACCCTGGCTCCACTCAATGAGCGCGAGCGCGGTGAGTTTTTCGCGCTGTTGAAGCGGTTGACTTGAGAGGCCGGTCCTAGGCCGCAACGACGCTCGGAACCCTGTTCGCCGGCGGTGTGTTGCGGCTCCGGTGGGAACGCACGATACCGTCAATCACGGCCATCCCCACACCGGGAAGATCCCCGAGTTGAACGCTTTCCAGTAATGTCTTGCCGGCCGAATGCTGGGCGCGATCGAGAAAGACAAAATCGGCGGCGCGACCGACCTCGATCAACCCGCAATTAAGGGCGCGCAGCCTGGCTGTGTTCCCGGTGGCAAAGCAGAAGGCAGTCTCGGCTGATACCTCGCCCAGCGAGGCGAGCATCGAGATCATTCGCAGAATTCCGAGCGGCTGCACGCCGGAGCCGGCCGGCGCATCGGTGCCGAGGATCACGCGGTCGAGTTGGTTCAGCTCTTTGGCCGTGCGCAATGTCAAAAGCGCGGCGCGCTCGTTGCCGTTGTGTACGAGCTCCAGGCCGCGCTTGCACCGCTCGCAGAGGCACTGGATCTGATCGTCCGGCAACGCAGTATGGCCGCCATTGATGTGGCCGATCACGTCGGTGTCGGCCTCCAACACGACATCCTTGTCGATCAGGCCGGAGCCCGGGATCGACGGGCCACCCGTGTGAATGGTGCTGTTAATCCCATATTTGCGCGCCCAGGCGACCATCTTGCGAGCTGTCGGGCCGTCCTTGACGCCGCCAAGCCCGACCTCGCCGAGATAGCGGATCCCGGCGGCGGCGAGCTCGGCAAAATCCTTCTCTTCCATACCGGGCTCGATCACCGGCGCACCGGCATGGACCTTTACACCGTTGACGCGGAAGCTTGAAAAGCAGCGTTGCGCCGTGATCGCCATCGCCTTGAGGCCGACAACGTCGCGCGGGCGGCCGGGGGTATGGACCTCTCCGGCAGAGATCATGGTCGTGATGCCGCCGTGCAGGCAGGAGTCGATCCAGCCAAGCTGGCTTTGGCGCGGCGTCCAATCGCCAGCCACCGGATGCACATGGCTGTCGATCAGCCCGGGCGCCAGCGTCACGCCATTCGCATCGATCGTCGTCGTCGCCCCGGAAAAGTCGAGATCGGTGGCGCGGCCGACGGCGCTGATGCGTCCGTCAAGCGCGACAATGGCGTCGGCGTCGAGGATGGGTCTTGCAAGGTCGCCGCTGAGGAGGAGGCCGATGTTTTTGACGACAAGCTTGCCCGGACTGCCCGCTGCCGCTTCCTCATGCGCCATTGCATAAATCTCCCCACGCCGCTCTCAGGGCGCAGTTCAATATACTCGATCCCGCGGAAGTGGGATCGAGATGTTGCGTACCTGGCAGGCAGGCGGGTTAGGCGATGTCGCTCGATTCAATCTTTTGGACGCCGGCCGCCGTCATGTCTTTCCAGGCGGCGGCCACCGATCCGTTAATATCAATGCCGCGGCACGCATCGTCGACGACATAGACGTTCAGGCCCGCATGTCGTGCATCGATCGCGGTCCAGGCCACACAAAAGTCGGTGGCGAGCCCGGTCACGAACACAGTGTCAATCTTACGCTCCTTGAGATAGCCCGCGAGGCCGGTGCGGGTCTCCTTGTCAGCTTCCAGGAACGCCGAGTAGCTGTCGACGTCGTTGTGGAAGCCTTTGCGAATGATCAGCTCAGCCTGCGGAATATTGATGTCCCTGGCGATTGCGGCGCCGTCGGTGCCTTGAACGCAGTGATCCGGCCACAGCACCTGGTTGCCATAGGAGAGCTTGATCATCTCGAATGGCTTCTTGCCTTCGTGGCTCGACGCGAAGGACACGTGATGCGCCGTGTGCCAATCCTGCGTCATCACGACGTTTTCGAAGCTTTTGGCGATGCGGTTGATGACCGGGATGACCTGGTCACCGTCTTTGACGGCGAGGCTGCCGCCGGGCAGGAAGCAATTCTGCACGTCAACCACAATCAGCGCAGTCGACGGTCCAGGCTTTATTTTGTCCGCGGCGAACGCCGCGCCGGCTCGTCCGAGTATTCCAGATGTGAGCGCTGCTCCTGCAAGACCGAGAATCACCTGACGTCGTTGCATATGGGTCATGTTCACCTCCCGTGGAACTATATTTGGTTGATTTAATTGAAGCGCACATTTCGGCCTTTCCGCAATAGGCCGACGATCGTTTTTGTTAACCTGCGGGACCGCTCACCGCGCGATGGTGATCGACGGCGCCCCAACCTCAACGCGTCCGATGGTGCGGGCCAAGGGAAAGCCGCCATCAATGATTGTTCGGGCGATGTCGGCGGCTCGATCGGGGTCGCAAGCTATGAGCAATCCGCCCGATGTTTGCGGATCGGTGAGTAGGTCGCACTGCCATTCGGGAAAGTCTGCCGGCAGGTGGATGCTGTCGGCGTAACTGTTCCAGTTGCGAGCTGAGGCCCCGGTAACGAAGCGCTTCTGGGACAGGTCGGCGGCGTCGGACAGCAATGGCAAGTCGTGAAACCCGACAACAAGCGAAACGTTCGAGCCTCGAGCCATTTCGAGAGCATGGCCCAACAGACCAAAGCCGGTCACGTCCGTGATCGCATGCACGGCCTGGTCCTTCGCGAGTTCTGCTCCGATCCGGTTGAGCAGCGTCATCGATGCCACCATCTCGGCATAAGCAGCCGACGACAAAGCGCCTTGTTTGAAAGCGGCAGAATAGATGCCCACACCGAGCGCCTTAGTGAGGATGATCGCGTCCCCCGGCCTGGCACCGTTATTGCGCCGGATGTCTTGCGGGCGGGCCACGCCGATAACGGCGAGACCGTAAATCGGCTCCGGCGAATCGATCGAGTGACCGCCAGCGACCGGAATTCCGGCCGTCGCGCAGACGTGCGAGCCTCCTTTGAGGATTTCCCGGACCATCGCGGCGGGCACTTTGTTGATCGGCATGCCAAGGATGGCCAAAGCCATGATCGGCTTGCCTCCCATTGCATAGACGTCCGAGATGGCATTGGTCGCAGCAATACGTCCGAAATCGAACGGATCGTCGACCATCGGCATGAAGAAATCGGTAGTGGCGATGATGCAGGTGTCATCGTCGAGTTGCCAGACCGCCGCGTCGTCACCGGTTTCGGTGCCGACCAGAAGCTCGCGGTAAGGCTGAACGGCCGGCTGGTCGACAAGGAGTTGCTGCAGCACCGAAGGCGCAAGCTTGCATCCGCACCCGCCGCCGTGGGCAAGGCTAGTCAGCCGAACGATTGGTACGTTCATGGTGGCCAATGACCATCACGTCGAAGTCAGTTCTCTCGCGCTGATGGTGTAAGTGCAGTTATCGGGATCGAGGCAGTCTAGTCTGCGACCCGCTGACTCGATCTGCGGATACATCAGAAAACCAACCTTCGGCCCGGTTGAGCCGGGCAACGCGATGTCGTGACCAAAGTTGTAGGCAAGCCAATTGCATTCCCATGCACCGAATAAGGTTTGGCGTGCAGCAACCACCTTGGGATCGTTGAGCGAAAGATTACTCGGTGGCTCCTCGAGCACGACTTTGCGCACATCGGCCGGGTCGACAGGCACCCAGCCGAAGCCGGCGAGATGAACCTCGGCGCGGCAGTGCTGCGCCTTGGTGACGATCTCTGTGCCGGCGCCAAGGCTCTTGTAGCCGAACTTCGACGGCGCGACGCGCACGCCGTAAATGTCGCGAGCAGGCAAGCCGGCGGCCCGCGCCAGCCCGACATAGAGAGCGTTAATGTCTGCGCACTTGCCGCCGAAATTGCCTGTCCTAAGCATCGCGACGATGTCGCCGATGCCGCAGCCGCGTACCTTCGCGTCGCGGAACGTATTGTCGACGATCCATTCGTAGATGGCGCGCGCCTTTTCGACGTCAGTCTTGGCATCCGCGATGATCCGCTCGGACGTTTCTTTTACAACCCCGTCAACCGGAATGAGGTCGCTGCCTCGTAGATTGAAGTCGCGTTCCGCCTCGGATAACTCCTCTGACCGACGCGGCCTTGTGAGATCGATGGCCCGATCGCGGGTTGCGATTCGACTCGTCACTTCGACAACAGGCCGCTCGTCTCGGTCTTGCCATTCGACGTGAAGCATTTCGGCGCCGTAGCGCGGCTCTCGCACAAGAACCGCTTTACCGTTGCCGGTCCACTCGCTGCCGTGCGACGTGAACCAAACCTGCTCGTTGACAGCCGGGACAGGGATCCACGCCTGCGTCTTACCCTCGGCCTTGCTGACTTCTATCCG